>Ga0207664_10002925_pt1 | contig 11347 bp, 8 predicted proteins | sample LARL83metaG_FD_184349 | JGI IMG/M metagenome (GOLD analysis project Ga0207664, IMG submission 184349) | Corn, switchgrass and miscanthus rhizosphere microbial communities from Kellogg Biological Station, Michigan, USA - LAR L8-3 metaG... | ecosystem: Host-associated > Plants > Roots >...
CCGCCGGCAGAGCCGGCCCCGCCGGCCTCGCTGGCAGGGTGGCCGCGTACCGGTCGGGTTACCTGGCGGAGGACCGCCGCGTGCTCGAGGCCGCGCTGAACTCCGGCGAGCTCACCGGCCTGGCCACCACGACGGCGCTCGAGCTCGGCATCGACATCAGCGGGCTCGACGCGGTGCTGATCGCGGGCTGGCCGGGCACCTGGGCCTCGCTGTGGCAGCAGGCCGGCCGGGCCGGGCGCGGCGGCCAGAGCGCCGCCGCGGTGCTGATCGCCCGCGACGACCCGCTCGACACCTACCTGGTCCGCCATCCTGAAGTGCTGCTGGGCCACCCCGTGGAAGCTACCGTCCTCGACCCTGCCAACGCCTACGTCCTCGCGCCGCACCTGAACGCCGCCGCCGCGGAGCTGCCGCTGACCGACGCGGACCTGACGCTGTTCGGGCCCGCCGCGCGGCCCGTCGCCGACGAGCTGACCGCTGCTGGCCGGCTGCGCCGGCGGCCGGGCGCGTGGTACGCGTTGCGCCGGGATACCTCGAGCTTGCGCGGCGGCGGCATCGGGCCGGTCCGCGTGGTCGAGGAGGAAACCGGGCGGCTGGTCGGCACCGTCGACGAGCCGTCCGCGCACCTGCTCGTGCACGACGGCGCGGTGTACCTGCACCAGGGTGACAGCTACCTGGTGAGCGGGCTTTACCTGCCGGACCGGGTCGCGCTCGTGTCGTTCGGCGACCCCGGCTACACGACGACGGCGCGGGCCACCACCGAGATCGCGGTGCGGGACGTGCTGCGGCACGCCGCGTGGGGTGCGGCGGACCTGCGGTTCGGCGACGTCCAGGTCACCCGGCAGGTGGTCTCGTACGCGCGTCGCAGCGCGGACACCGGCACCTCGCTCGGCGACACGCCGCTGGACCTGCCGCCGCGCCAGCTGATCACCCGCGCGGTGTGGTGGACGCTGTCCGAGGCGCAGCGCGCCGGGCTCGCCGCCGGCGGTTTCGACCTGGCCGGCGCGGCACACGCGGTGGAGCACGCCTCCATCGCGCTGCTGCCGCTGTTCGCGACGTGCGACCGCTGGGACATCGGCGGCGTATCCGCCGACCCGCACCCCGCGACCGGCCAGCTGAGCGTCTTCGTCTACGACGGGCACGACGGCGGCGCCGGCTTCGCCGAGCGCGGCTTCGGTGCCGCAGCGGACTGGCTGCGCGCCACCCGCCAGGCGATCGCCTCATGCGAGTGCGAGCACGGCTGCCCGTCCTGTGTCCAGTCGCCGAAGTGCGGCCGCGGAAACCATCCGCTTTCCAAACGCGGCGCCGTTGCCCTCCTGGACGCCCTGCTGGCCGGCGCTCCCGCTTAGCGGTCCCTCGGCGGGCAGTAACAATTGCACAATCGTCCTGCTAGATGCATCAATTACGCATGAGAACGGCCAAGTTGAGCACCCTGAGTAGCGAAAGTGCGGTTTCGATATACGCAACGTGGTTATTACCGGTGCGCCAGGAAGCTTAGGCCCCTACTTACCTGCAGAGGTTGTCCTACCTGTAGGTATCGGCCGGACCTGTTAAAAGGGGCGGCCCCCGCCGGGGGGGAGAGCGGGGGCCGCGTACGGGTCCGGCCCTGGGGGGGGAGGCCGGCTCCGTCCTTTCGGAAAGCTTATCTGCATTGGGCTCGCGTAGCGACTACGGAACCCGCATACAGCGTCAGCCAATGGAATTACAACATATCGCGCACGATCATGAACAGTACTATCGCCCGACGACCTGTAGAACGGGGCGTTTTTTCACTCTGTAAGACTTCGCTGCACCCCTCAAGTATGTGATCGTTCAACATCCACACCTTAAGGACCGGTGTTTTCCCGCCCGTCTGGGCGCCGTCCCACCAGGCAAGATGCCTGACATCCGGGCCGCGGCGGCCGTCTCGGCCGCGCGCGCACGGCCCGCCGCCATGCCGCTGGACCGCCTGCGGGAGGTAGCGGCTCAGGCCGTCACCGCGACCTTCGGCAGGTTTCGCATCAGAAACCCCAATCCGGGCATATAACCCATCCAGCCACGAACGCCCCAGTTTTCCATGATTTGCCCGCCGGCAAAGCCACTGGTGAGGGGCATGTGATCATGCCGACTGATTAAGATCACGAATTGATCACACCTAGGGCTTTGCAGCACCGCGGTTTCGTCGTACAACGGAAGTACGGACGCGGGAGCGTCCGGGCACGGCAGCCGGGTACCCACGCGCGACCAGCCGCGGGAGGCGTGTCAGGCCAGGTCAGGCGCACAGTGGCCGGACCTGACTGACGGAGATAGGTGCACGCTTGGTAGCCCGGAATGACGTGGCGCGAGACGGCGCCCCGGCCAGGGGCGCCGTTCGCATTTCATGGCCCCCGGTTGGCCCGGCCTGCCCGGCCCGCCCGACCTGTCTCGCGCCTCGTACCGGTGGTCGACGGCCGCTCGGTGGTCGACGGCCGCTCGGTGGTCGACGGCCGTCGAGCGGCCCATTGCCGGCCCACGCTCCCGCTTTGCCGCCAAAGTGGTTTGGATTTGCCCTAGTTTGTCACGATTAGTCGAACCACTTCGGCGGCAAGGCGGCTGGACGACGGCAAGACCCCGGCTCTCGGCTCAGGGCCGCGGGAGCTATGTGGTCGCGCAGACCTTACCCACCACTAGCGACACGCCCACGGCGCTTGCGCGCCTCCCGCTCCGTCGGCAGCCCATCGCAATCACCTTTTATAGTGATATTGTCCCGTTGTTCCTGATATTGACCTATTAACGACGCGGGTACACAACAGAACAACCATCCGGTTCCTGCCCGGCCGCGTAGCTGCGCGCAGGAAACGCCGCGCTGGCCGGGGGATGCTGCGCTGATGGCTGTCGAGACCGTTAGCCTTGGACCTTGTCCGAATATGCTCTGCCCCGCGGAGTGCCTGTGCGGGATCTCGGGGGACTGGGCGCGATGGGAGAGGGACTCAATGGTCCGCAGCGGAACGCCGGAGCCGGCCGGCAGCGACCAGTCGCTGGGGGATCTCGTCTCCCTGGCCATGAAGGACATGTCGCAGCTGGTCAGGTACGAGATCGACCTCGCGAAAACCGAGCTGCGCGGTGACCTCAAGCGAGTCGGGCTGGCCAGCGCGCTCGGCGGCGTCGCGGCGTTCACCGGATGTCTGGTCCTGGTCCTGCTCTGCATCGCGTTCGCCTACGGGCTGGTCGCCCTCGGCATCTGGACCTGGGCCGCGTTCCTGATCGTCGCCGGCGTCTGCGTGACGCTCGCCGGCGGTGCGGTGGGCATCGCCGTCCTCAAGATGCGCCATCTGTCCGGCATGAAGCAGACCAGGGAGTCGGTCACGCAGGGCCTGGGCGTGCTGCGCCGCGACGGCAAAGACCGCGACGGCAAAGACCACGACGGCAAGGACGCGAAGATCATCGCGAGCAGCGACGGGCACGGTCCGGCGCATGGCCTGGGGCAAGGCCCGGCGCGGGGCAGCCTGGCATCGGGCTCCAGCGATGGCCCGCGGCCGGCCGGCGAGCCCGGCGCTGCCGAGCGCGGTGCCGGCGGGCGCGGCGCCGACGGCCACTCAGTCGCCCAGCGGTGAGGCTGGCGACGATGGGGGTCGCGGCGGACACCGCCGTCCAGATCACCGGACCATGGGCACACCGGACGGTCAGTGCCAACGGCACCAGGTTCCACGTCGCAGAGGCTGGCGACGGACCGCTGGTGCTGCTCCTGCACGGCTTCCCGGAGTTCTGGTGGTCATGGCGCCACCAGCTCACCAGCCTGCCCGAAGCGGGCTACCGCGCGGTCGCCGTGGACCTGCGCGGCTACGGCGGCAGCGACAAGCCGCCGCGGGGCTATGACCTGGTCACCGCCGCGGCGGACGCGGCGGGACTGGTGCGTGCGCTGGGCGAGGCGAACGCGGTCGTGGCCGGGCACGACTGGGGCGGCCTGATCGCGTGGACCCTCGCCGCCTACTACCCGAAGGTCGTCCGCCGGCTCGCCGTGGTCTCCATGGCACACCCGCTCCGGATGCGTTCCGCGGTGTTCACCGACCCGCTCGGCCAGGGCCGGCGCAGCGGGTACGCGTTCGGTTTCCAGCTCCCGCGGCGCCCCGAGCACCAGCTCGTCCGCGACAACGCCGCGCGGGTCAGGCAACTGCTGGACAACTGGTCGGGCCCTGGCTGGCCGGACCCGGACACCGCCCGCACCTACCAGCGGGCGATCCGGATACCGTCGGTCGCCCATTCCGCGCTTGAATACCAAAGATGGTTCGTCCGCAGCACGATACGCCCCGACGGGCTGCGTTACGCCCGGCGGATGCGCTCCCCGGTGCAGGCGCCCGTCCTGCACCTGCACGGCGCGCTGGACACCTGCGTGCTGCCGCAGACCGCGCGCGGCGCCGGGCGGTACGTGGACGGCGCCTACCGGTGGCGCGTCATCGACGGCGCGGGGCACTTCCCGCACGAAGAGCGCCCGGACAGCTTCAACACCGAGCTGACCGGCTGGCTGGCCGACCCAGAACCAGAACGCTGATGAGAGACCGCGACCAGGCTGGCAGGCCCCGCAACGCCCGCCCGCGCGACGCTCTCGGCCGCCCGCTCCCCCGCGACGCCGACGCCGACGCCGACGCCGGGGCTGGGGCCGGGGCCGGGACGGGGGGCGACGCCGGGGCCACCGCTGGCAACGAGCCGCGCATCCCCGACGACCTGTCGCTGGCCCCGGACCAGACCGTGCGGCTGGCGGATCAGCTACTCCGCGACGGGCGCCCGTTCCACGCCCACGAAGTGCTCGAGGCGGCCTGGAAGACCGGCCCGGCGGACGAACGCGACCTGTGGCAGGGCCTGGCGCAGATCGCGGTCGGTCTCACCCACGCGCACCGCGGCAACGCGCGCGGAGCGGTCACGCTGCTGCGCCGCGGGGCGCGGCGGGCCGGTGAGTCCCGGCCGCCGGACAGCTACGGCATGGACCTCGAAGCGATGACGGCGACGGCGCGCACGCTGGCTGACGACATCGAACGAGACGGTCTGGCGAGCATCCCCCCAGTTGCGCTCTGCCCGGCCCTACGACGCCGCTAGAGGCAGCGCGGAGGCTTAGTCGCAGCCCTGGGTGGACACCTGCGTGGTGGCGTTCATGCCCGCCTGCACGTCGGGCATGACCTCGTCCGCGGTCAGCGCGAAGCCGATGTCGGACACGCCCACCGCCGCGGCGAACACCACGCCGTCGACGTTGCCCTCGGGGGACAGCAGCGGACCGCCCGAGTTGCCCTCCTCGACTATCGCCCGGATCTCGTAGATCTGCCTGGTCACGGTCTGGGTCTGATAGATGTTCGGCCCCTGCGCGTCCTGGATACCGCCGATCCTGGCCGGCGCCTGCTGCAGCGAGGTCGCGTTCAGCGGGTACCCCGCGACCACCGCGTCGTCACCCGCGCCGGCCTGGGCGGCGAAGTGCAGCGGAGACAGTCCCAGGCCGTGCACGAAGAGCACCGCCACGTCCACCTCTGGGTCGTAATACACCACGGTGGCGTGCAGCTGCCTGCCGTCCGTGGTGGTCACCCGCTGGTCCGAAGTCACCCCGGCGACCACGTGCGCGTTGGTGAGGACGTGATCGGGCGAGATGACGAAGCCCGAGCCTTCGATGATCTTCCCGCAGCTCGGCGCCGTGCCCTGCACCTTCACGACGCGGGTGCGTGCCGCCTGGTATCCGGCGCGGTCCAGCACGGCGGGGTCCGGGGCCGGGATCGCCAGGATCCGGTCCTCGCCGATCCTGCCGAACACCTCCGCGTAAGTGCTGTTGCTGTTCAGCAGGCGGCGGAAGTCCGAGAACATCGTGCGGGCCGGCGACGGCATGAACTTGTCCAGCGTCCGCAGCACCAGCGAGTTGCTCACCTGCTGGTCCACGACCGGGAACGGCGAGCCGTTCAGCACGGTACCGACCACCCAGGCGATCAGCAGCACGGACACGATGCTCACCACCGCGCCGCCGGCCGAGTCCGCCACGGTGGCCGAGTGCCAGGTCACCGTCGACCGCATCGCGGCGCCGACCGCGGAGGCGACGAACTGCCCGATCACCGCGAAGCTCACCAGCAGGATGACCGCGACGATGCTCTGCTGGGTCTGCCCGCCGACCAGCACGCGGGAGATGGCGGGCCCGAACTCGGCGCCGAGCAGCGCCCCGCCGACGAAGCCGAAGAAGCTGAGGATGCCGACGATGAAACCCTGCCGGTATCCCGAGACCGCGAAGGCAGCGACCACCACGATCAGCAGGAGGTCGAGCACGTCACCGCTCACAACGTCAACGGTATAGCTTGCCGGGCACTAGCGAGCCCGCATCGGTAGGTCGATGACCGCCGATGTGTCCCATGGACGTTCCCAGCCGCCGAGCCGGAGCAGCCGGTCGACGATCAGCGCGGTAAAACCCCAGACCAGCATGCCGCGGACCCGGAAGGCGGGGGACGCGTACCCGCTCGCGCCGCGGACCAGCAGCCGCGCCGCCGGATCGGCCAGCTCGCTGACCGGGACCCGCTCCACCGCCGCGACCTCCGCCTGGTCGACCGGTGCGACCGCGCACGGCCGCCGCCACCAGGCGAGCACCGGCACCACCCGGAACCCCGTCCGCGGGATGAACAGCTCGGGCAGCGTGCCGAGCACGTCGACGCCGTCCGGGTCCAGACCGGTCTCCTCGACCGCCTCCCGCAGCGCCGCGGCCACCGGCCCGTCGTCGGCGGCGTCGATCGAGCCGCCGGGAAACGCCGGCTGCCCCGGATGGTGCCGCAACCCCTCACTGCGCTGGATCAGCAGCAGGTCCGGTCCTTCCCCGAAGAGGATAAGCACCGCCGACGGCTTCCCGCCGCCGTCGGCCGGGGGGGACAGCGGCCCTGATTCCATCTGGCTGGCCGCCGCCGCCAGCTTCGCCAGCCACTCGGGTATTTCTCCCGAACGACCGGTGGTATCACTCACGAGAACGGGCCGGCCTTCACCAGCTTGGCGGCCTCCTTCGGGTCGACGGGCCCCTCCCCGTAGGAGGGGCACAGCCGGGCGATCGCGCACGCCCCGCACGCGGGCTTACGCGCGTGGCACACCCGGCGTCCATGCCAGATCAGCCGGTGCGACAGCATGGTCCAGTCCCGCTTGGGGACGAGCTCGCCGACCTCCGCCTCGACCTTGTCCGGGTCGGTGCTGGTGGTCCAGCCGAACCGGCGGGCCAGCCGCCCGAAGTGGGTGTCCACCGTGATGCCAGGGATGCCGAAGGCATTGCCGAGGACCACGTTGGCGGTCTTGCGGCCGACCCCCGGAAGGGTGACCAGGTCCGCGAGCTTACGCGGCACCTCACCGCCGAACCTGTCCCGGAGCGCGACGGAAAGCCCGATCACCGACTTGGTCTTGGCGCGGAAGAAGCCGGTCGGTTTCAGGATCGTCTCGACCACTTCCGGGTCCGCGGCGGCCAGGTCCTCGGGCGTCGGATACTTCGCGTACAGCGTCGGTGCGGTGAGGTTCACCCGCACGTCGGTGGTCTGCGCGGAAAGCACGGTCGAGATCAGCAGCTGGAAGGCGTTCTCGAAGTTCAGCTCGCAGTGCGCGTCCGGGTAGAGTTGCGCGAGCTCGCGGTCGATCTGCCGGGCCCGGCGCACCAGGCCGAGGTGCGTCTCGTCCTGCCATTTGCGTGCCCGCGCTCGCGGGGCCTTAGCGTGATCCGCCTGGACATCCGTCATGGCCTCCACTGTAGAGCCACGGCGCCCCCGCGCTCCCCACATGACCTTGGCCGGATAACGAGCGGGTCGGCCGCGGGTAGCGCGGGGACGGGGATGGTGGCGGGCTGGTCACCGATGGCGTGGGCGGGGGCGAGGCCGGCGGAGACGACCCCGAGGACGCCGACGGCGAACCCGCCGTCGGCGTGGGCGAGCCGGACGATGGGGACGGGGACGGCGTGGGCGGCGGCGTGGGGGTGGGCGTCGGCCGTGGCGGCCTGGGCCAGGTGCCCGACCACAGCACCCGGATCGTCTGCGCGGCGGACGTGCCTTGGTCCAGGTAGATGCTGGCGCCGCCGGCAGGCCCGCGGCCGTTGGCCGCCCGGTTGACGCTGACGACGATCGTGACGCTCTGCCCCGCGCGCAGGACTCCGCCGTACCCGCTGAGCGTGATGGCGCCCGAGGAGGTCCCGGCGCTCCAGGTATCCGGGCCGCCCTGGGCGGTGAGGACGATCTTGCCCGCGGACGACGAGCCGACGTCGAGCGTACTCGGCGTGACGGTCAGCGTCCCCTGGGCCTGACCAGGCCTGGGCGGCGGTGCCGGCGGACCGGTGACCTGGCGGCCGGGGACGCGTGGCGGCAGCGGCGCGGGGCCCTGGCTCGGCGTGCCCGGCAGCGGCTTGGTCAGCGTGGTGAACACCGCCACGCCCGTGCTGGCCGTGGGCAGCGGCACGGGCTGCGGGGCAGGCGCCGATGTGGGCTGGGCGCGCCCGACCGGGAGCGCGCCGATCGCCCCGGCACCCTGCCGTCGCTCTTGCGGTCCGCCCGGCTGGCCAGCACCGGCGGCTGGCTGCCCAGGACCGTGGCGGCCGCCACCCGGGTGCTCGATCGCGATCGCGGACACGACAACGGCGATCGCCACCGAGACGGCCGCCGCGGTGACCATGGCGGCGAGTTTCCCCGTCTTCCCCGGGGGGCGACCCCCCGGTGACCCCCCGACTGGGGGGCTATCCGCCCCCCAGACCCCCCGGACCCCCGACTGGGGGACTGTCCGCCCCCCCGGCCCCCCGACGACCGGGCGTGGCTGGATCCGGCGCGGTACGGCGCGGGCGATTGCGAACTCGCGATAAGCCTCCGTTTGCGGATCCCCCGCGAAAGCGAGCACCTGGGCGCGGATGGCGGGCGGCAGGGAAATATCCGGGAGCAGTCCGAAAACGCGTGCCGCGGAAACGTTGCGCGGCAGATTGGGCCCGCAAACGCGGCACGAGGCGGCGTGCCGCAGGACGCGGTCCCGCAATTCGGCGGTCATCGTGCCGTCCCAGCCGCGCAGCACTTCGGCACGATCCGGGCAGGCGTGGCTCGCACGGCTGACCACGATCTCGGCCCCCAGCGCCCGCATCAGGTCAAAGCGGGCCCGGTCAAGCAGCCCGCGCACGTCCAGGTAAGGGACGCCCAGCACGATGCCGGGCTCGACGTCGTGGCGGTACGCCAGTTCCAGCACCTCCGCGTCGGCCGGATCCATGCTGGTCACGGCGTTCCACGCCATCAGCCGGGAGTCGGCGTCCGGCTGGCTGGGACGGGCCGGCGGCTCGTCCGCATCGGCGGGCGGCACCGGGCGGCGGCGACGGCATTCTTCCCTGGCGAGCGCGTAGAGCGACTCCGGACTGGCCAGCTGGTCAATGTGCGCGGCGACGACGAGTGTGTCGCGCAGCGCGATATGTGCCATATCGCGGTTTCGAAGCAAGAACCAGCAATAACGGAACAGTCGATCCGCATATGCGTCAAACAGTTCTGCCAGTGCGGCAATCCCGGGGTCATTCATACCGAAAAAGCTAGAGCAAACGCTTGCGGCCAGCCACCCATTCAGCGCTATTTCCTAACTGCGCGAATAGTTATAGTTGCGCGCACATATTGCACATTTTGCCGGATCATAAGAGGCATTGCCGACCCGTGCCGCGAACGCCGCGACGGCGGGATCGGCGGAGTTCACGTAGCGGCCGAGCACCACGGCGGTGACGCTCGCCGCCCCCGCCAGCTTCAGCGCGGCCGCGGCGGACTGCACACTCGCCCCGGAGACCCAGGTGTCATCGAGCAGCAGGACGCGCGCGCCGCGCGCCGCCACGTCCGCGGTGAACCGGCCGGTGTCCAGATCGCGGCCCTGCGCGCCCGGGCGCAGCGTCAGCGCGGCCAGTGGCAGGCGCAGGTACGGCGCGACGAGGCGGACCAGCGGATGCGGCCCCGGCCGCCCGTACCCGGACGGCACGACGGCGAGCCGGTCCGGCGGACCTGCCCGCCACACGCAGCTGCCGCCGTGGTCGTGCAGGAACACCAGCAGCAGTGCGAGCAGCGTCGTCCCCGCTGCGGCGGCACCGCGCTGCTGTGATTTGTAGCGCCACACGCAGCGGGTCAGCGCGCTGCCGCGCTCCGCGTAAGAGACCGGCACCACGGCGTCGGCGAGCAGGTGCCCGCCGAGCATGGCGTGCCGGTCGCACTGCACGCAGCGCGCGTACCCGGCTCCGGCGGGCCCGCGGCAGACGGCGCAGCCGTCCAGCAGCGGCTGCCGCAGACCAGGCAGCTGACACACACGCGCCCGGAGCCGGTCCCAGGGATCGCAGGGCGCCGGCATGTGCCGATAGTACGGACGAGCACCGTCAAAACCGGACCCCGCCGCCGCCGTGGTACGGCACAATGAGGCGTGAGGACTGGGAGCAAGCTCGTGCGAAAGCACTGGGTGTTCGCGGTATTGCTCCTCGCCGGGCTGGTGCTGCGGATGGCCGCGCAAATCGGCTACCAGCCCGCGCTGCTGTACATCGACTCCAAGAAGTACCTGTTCGGCACCGAGGTCCGGACCTGGGGCGCGTTCGATCCGCTCGGCTACCTGCTGTTCGTGCTGCGTCCGGTGCTGTGGTTCGGGAACCTGGCGGTCGTCGCGGTGATCCAGCACGTGCTCGGCGTCGCGCTCGCAGTCACCCTGTACCTGCTGCTGCGACGGCTCGGCGTGACCGGGTGGCTCGCGGCGCTGGCCACCGCCCCGGTGCTGCTCGACGGATACCAGCTGGTGGCCGAGCAGACGATCATGCCGGACACGCTGTTCGAGGCGCTCGTCGTGGCGGCTCTGGCCATCCTGCTCTGGCACCCGGGCACCCAGCCGCGGCTGGTTGCCGTCGCGGTCGCCGCGCTCGCCCTCGGCACGTCGGCGATAGTCCGCCAGGTAGGCGAGGTGCTGATCCTGCCCGCCCTGATCTTCGCGCTTGCCGCGACCAGCGGCTGGCGGACCCGGCTGCTGCACGCGGGTGTGCTGACCGCGTGTTTCGCGGTGCCTATCCTCGGCTACATGACCTGGTCGGAGTTCGGCCTGCACAGCGGCTTCGAGCTGTCCGACCTAGGCGATGAGTACCTCTACGGCCGGGCCGCGCACGCCGCCGACTGCGCCACGCTCAGGATTCCGGCCGACCAGTGGTCGCTGTGCCCGACGGCCGCCGCCGCCGCGGCACTCGGCGTGGACGGCCTGGTCAACATCGGCCTGGCGCCCAGCGAGACCTACGCCGGCGCCGGGCCCTCGGCGTCGGCGAACGCGAACCCGGGAACCATCCAGCGCCAGTTCGCGTACGCGGTGATCCGGCAGCAGCCGCTGCGCGTGGCCGGTGACATCGCAGCGGACGCGATCAAGCTGTTCGCGCTCACCAGGGACG
>Ga0207664_10002926_pt1 | contig 11346 bp, 18 predicted proteins | sample LARL83metaG_FD_184349 | JGI IMG/M metagenome (GOLD analysis project Ga0207664, IMG submission 184349) | Corn, switchgrass and miscanthus rhizosphere microbial communities from Kellogg Biological Station, Michigan, USA - LAR L8-3 metaG... | ecosystem: Host-associated > Plants > Roots >...
GGGGCTTGCCGGGCTGGCCGAGGGCATGGCCGTCCATGCGCCGGCCACAGCGTTCACACCAGGCCAGCCCTGAGAGCAGGTACGCCCGGGACCGGGGGGCGTGCTCCTGGTGCACCGCCCGCAAAGCCGCCTGCACGCCCTCCCAGACGTCGAGGCTGAGCACGGCGGGCCACTGGGCCGGGTAGACGCCCACGACCGTCCTGCGCCCGCCTGGGGCCGCCACAGCGTGCTCGCGCAGGCCGGCCAGGTGGGGGCGGCTGAGCATCCGGCGCAGGGGGGTCACTTGCCACTGCCGGCCGGTGCTCGTGGGCAGGCCCCGGGCGTTGAGGTCATCGGCCAGCGCCCAGAGCGTCTCGCCAGCGAGCAGCCGGCGGGCGATCTCCTGCACCACGAGCGCCTCGGAGGGATCAACCACCAGCCCCGAGCCCGGGACCGTCAAGTCGGCGTAGCGGTAGCCGTAGGGCCGGGAGCCCCCGCCTCCCCAGCCGCCAGCCTTGGCGATGGCGTCGTGCCGGTAGCGGACTCGCTCGCTGATCCTGTCAGACTCCTGGGCGTCCACGGCGGCAAGCACGCGGGCGTGGAATCGGCCGCTCCCGGTGCTCAGGTCCACCCGGCCCCCGAGCGGGGCGTGCACGCTCACGCCCTGGTGCTCGCACAGGTCGATGAGATCCTCTAGATCCCTCGGCCTCCGGTAGAGGCGGGACGTCTCACGCACGACGACGTGACGCACAGCGCCCGTGCGGCACAGGTCAAGGATCTGGCCGTAGGCCGGCCGCTCGGCTTTGCTGTAGCGGCTGGCGCTGACGTCGTTGTCAAAGAGCTCGGCTACCAGGTCGAGGCCTTGCTCCTGGGCGTACCGCCGGCAGACGTCAAGCTGGGCGCCTACCCCGGCCTCCTGGCCCTCACGGTCCTCGCTGAGCCGGGCGTAGGCTACGGCTGGATCAGGCACCGCCTCGTACCCGCGCCGGGACGCGCTGGGCATCGGCCAGCGAGTAGAACTGGTTAGACTGCTGGAAGTCGTCGTAGACAACCCAGCGGCCGTCCCGGATACCCCGCACCGTGAAATCGGTGGGCAGGGTGGAGCGGGGCACGTCGCCCCGGGCGTAGGCCATGTGTGCCTCAACGGTATCCACCATCAGGGAGACGTCGATCGGGCGCCCCAGGGATTCAGACTCCTCCGCGATATCGGCGAGCGTGATCATGAGGGTCTCGCTTCCCCGAGTGCCGCCAGGAGTGTCACCGTCTGCCACTCCCGTTCAGCGTTCCCAGCAGCGGCCCAAGCAGTGGCCCTAGCGTTCCAAGCAGCGTCAGCAGCAGCGGCCCAAGCAGTGGTCCCAGCAGCGGCCCCAGCAGCGGCCCAAGCAGCGTTCCAAGCAGCGTCAGCGTCAGCAGCAGCGGCCCCAGCAGCGTTCCGAGCAGCGGCCCAAGCAGCGGCCCCAGCAGCGGCCCAAGCAGCGGGTAACCCTCGGTCAGATCCCCGTGCCGCCTCGATTGCCTTGCGGGGCCGGTTGTCATTCGGGTACAGCTTCTCGAAGTGATGCAGGACGTGCTCGGCACAGTCGGCTGCGAACAGGCGGGCGGTGCGCTTGTCCCACATCGTGAACCGGCGCAGCAGACGGCTCTCCCGGACCACTATCTTGTTATCGGAGTCGAGACGCTCGCCCCGGTACTCCGCTTCGTAGATCTCCTCGTTCAGCCATTCGGTGAGCTGGCCGGTGGTGCACAGGTGGTAGCCGTTTCTGCAGACGACCAGGGGGCCGGGAACAGGCGGCATCCATTCCCCCGGGGTCCACGTGCCATCGGGGGTTTGTGTGGGCAACGACCAGGAGCCGGTGCCGTACACGCAGAGCCCATCCTTGCCGAGGACCTTGAACATGGTCATGAGGATTCCCCAATCCGGTGCGCCCGGGTGATAACCCACTCACAACCATCGGCGTGTTGGATGGCCAGCTCCGCCCATGCCGCATCGTCGTCAACCCCGGGGACGTCGGTTTCTTCGGTGACCGCGAGGCAGTAGATGCACCGTGAGAAACCAGGGGTGGTGCCCGACTTACCCGGGGCGGGACGGTGTAACCCCCGATGTACTGGGACAGCGGCGAGCAGCTCCTCCTCGAACGCATCCGTCTCGACGCGATCCGTGAAGGCGATCCGATACATGGGGCCCGTCTCGGCGAGATCGGCTTCCTGGCTCGTCAGAGGCCGGAGCACTGTGACGGCCTCGCCGCTGCGTTCTGGAAAGCCGGGGGCGCCCAGGACCGAGGAGGACCGGAAGATGCGGCGCTGCCCGGCCTCGATGGCTGCCGGCTCGTTCAGCCGCTCCGCCACAATCTCCGCCTCCGCCCTCGCCACCTGAGCGGGGTCCACCGCCCCACAGGAGCGGCACCACCCCGCAACGGCCCAACCGGCGACGTCCTGGTGGTGCTGTCCGCATGCACTCATCTTGCTTCACTCCTTCGGCTCTAGGTGCTTACCCTCAACTTATCGGCATCCCTGCCCCCAGACTTTAGCACGGATGCGGCACCCTCGTGTCGTCCTCGGCCGGGCAACCGTGATGTTGGCGTGAGCGCCCTGCCCCGGACGCGCAAGAGCCCCCAGCTTTCGCCAGGGGCTCGGGGCGGACCGTCGTGCATCCCGCTCGTGGGGGCTCAGCAACCCAACGCCTTCCCTCAGCCGGCGGGGGAAGCCGTTACCGTAGCTGTCGGGGCGGGGGACGGGATCAGCCCGCTCCGGGGCAAGAGGTTGACGAAGGCGCCGAAGAGCGAGAGCTCCTGCTCTTGTTCAAAGGTCAGGGGCTGGGGCGCCGTGTTCGGCGTGACCCGTGGGCGCACGATGGCCCCGCTCGGGCTCCCTGATAGCACCAGGATTACCACCACGGCCGCCAGCCCAAGGGCCATGCACACTGTGCCGCCCAACCTCATCCGTTGCTCACTGTTCACTGGTGCCTCCCGTGGTCTTGGGGAAGGGTAACGCCCCTAGTGGCACTTGCCGAAGGCCCCCAGCGGAGGCCCTCGACGCTCGGCACTGGGGGCCTAGCAGTCGGTTGTCTGGTTGACGTCCACCAGGCGGCTGGTGCTGTAGTCATACAGCACGGCATCGGCGTAGTACCCAAAGCAGCCATAAAGGGCCGCCGAGAGCGAGTTGTCGTAGGTGGCAACCACAATCTGCGTGCCAAGCCCTGACCCGCTCGACACGATGTAGTTGCTTGCGACGACGGTGCCGGGTTGGCCAGCGCGGGTGACAACCTCGGCCAGCAGGAGGTATGTGTCCGAGCACGAGAAGTGCCCGGCGCATGGCTGCGCCTCGGCGCCAGTCCCGTAGGTGGTGTTGATGATGCTGCCGCCGACCATCGTTGCGTACCCGACGTTGTATGCTGCGAGTGCTGGCGCAGCATACGCCCCGACCAGCACCGCCCCGCCGATCGCTACAGCGGCGATCTTGCTCTTGAGTCCACGCATGATAGCGTCCTTCCCTGGTGCCCCCGGGCCAGTCGCTCTGGCCTCGGTCGGTGCGCCTGCACCCCCGGCGTCCCGCCTAGGACGCTGGGGGCTGTACACCCGGGCCCTGCGCCTCCCACGCACGGCCCAGCCTCTTGGGGGGCTGACACTACGGCCCCCCGCCTGCCGCCCGCTAGTCGGCCGCCTGGATGAACTCCTCGATCCAATCCAGCACATCTGCCACCGACAGCCCGTAGAAGTCATTGCCAACCCGGCTCGGTGGCTCGAATGTACCGCTCCAACCGCTACAGATCCCGGCGCCCTCGCCGCCGTTGTACCAATGCTCCCACGTAAGCGACGTCAGCTTACGCCCCTTGGCCTCGATGGCCTTGCGGATCTTGCGACGCTCCCGAGTGTAGTGGCGCTCGGCCGATGCGTAGGTCATGCGCTCGCCCACGTCTGCCAGACAATAGCGGCGATCCCGGCCGTCTCGGCCACCACGAAGCCCAGGGTGCCCACGGCGGCCTGCGCCTCGGCCAGGGTGTCATGTCGGCTCTCGCCCGTGGCCTCGTCGAGGCCGTCGAGGCCCCGGGTGTAGCTGGTGGCCCAGTAGGCCACGGGGGCGGGGGCGATGGCTGGGGCGCTCATGCCACCACCACGGGCTCCAGGACTAGGGCGCCCTGCAGGTTGGCGCCCTGCAGGTTGGCGCCCCGCAGGTTGGCGTCCTGCAGGTTGGCGTCCTGCAGGTTGGCGTCCCACAGGTTGGCGTCCCGCAGGTTGGCGTCCCACAGGTTGGCGCCCTGCAGGTTGGCGCCCCGCAGGTTGGCGTCCCGCAGGTTGGCGTCCCGCAGGTTGGCGTCCCGCAGGTTGGCGCACCTGTAGACCGGGCCGTCGATCCTGGCCGGCCCCAGGTTGGCGCCCCGCAGGTTGGCGCCCTGCAGGTTGGCGCCCGGCTCAATTCTGTAGCCCTTCACGATCATGACTATCCCTCCTTCGGGGTGCAGCGATCGGCCAGTGGGGTGCGGACGGGGGCGACCGGGGTGCGGATGCTCAGCGCCCGGTCGAGCAGCGGGGTTGGGGTGGTGGTGGTGGCGGTCATGGCTTCTGTCCTTTCGGCTGGGGGCATCGGGTGCTTGCCCTCAAGTTATCGGCAGATCGGGACTAGACCTTTAGCCCTTTGGCTCCCCCGAGGCTGAGGGAAGGCTGGGCTGCTGAGCCGTCCTTGGGCGGGACGCTCGGCTACCCGCCGAGGGCGATCCTCAGGTTGCTGGTGACCACCAGGAGCATGGCCCCGAGCAGAAGCAGGAGCACCGCTAGCAGCACGCCGCTCCGGGCCGACCGCTGGCTGCGCGCACGCGACGTCAGGGCGCACAGCCCGTAGGCCACGCCCACACCCACGAGCGCCTTGAGGGCGCAGCCCCCGGCGAGGCCCAGGGCACCGAAGATGGCACCCACGGCCGGGTTGGCCTCGGCGCCGGCACCCACCCTGAGCGCCTGCCAGGTGGTCAGAGCGTCGGCCACCATGAGGGCCGAGAGCAGGGCGAATGCCAGGCGGTAAGGTGGCGCCAGCCGGGACATCACCGGGCAGCCTGGGCCAAGATGTCGGCCACTCGGGGGCCGTAGAATTCGTCCTCCTGGCGGGCGTGGCGCTCGGCCTCCTGCCGGGTGCGGAAAAGGCGTTGCGGGGTGTGGAGCGGAAGGTGCCAATCCCGGACGTAAAACTGTCCGCTCTCGTCGTGCTCGACCGTGAACCGATCGGCTGGGAGTCTCATGCTCGGCCCCCGACCATCACGGGCGGGCACGATGGACGAACTCGAACGGTATCGGTGCCGCCGCCGTGCTTGAACACCGACACTTCCGTGAACTCGCCGCCCTTGCCCGTCTCTCGGTCGTAGTCGCACCCACCCCAGCCGTGGGGGCCGGCGTAGATGTAGGTGCGGCCCCTCACCGTGAAGGTGTCGCCGGTGCTGAGGGCATCCACGGCATCCCACATGGCACCGACTTCTGGTGCGAGAGACAGGTCACCGCACCGCCAGCAAGCGGCTTGAGCGGTGGTGCTGGGGGTCTTGCTCACTGGGGGGCCTCCTGGCCTCGGGGAAGGGTGCACCTTAGTTGTCGGCACGCCGGGACTACACCTTAAGCCCTCCCAGCGCCAAACGTTAGCGCCAACGCCCGCCCCGGGCTCCGCCCCGGGCTCCGCCCCGGGCCTCGAAGCTCACGTCGTCGTCGGACCATGAGGCAAACCCCACGGCGTGCACGCTCGACACATCGGCTTCGGGCTCAGCGCCAGCGCCAACCCCAACGCTCAATGCGTAGATGCCGGCAAAGAGCCGAGTCGCCCTGTGCCGGCGCCGGGCGCTCCGGGAGAAAAGCGCATCGTCGTGGCACCGGGCCAGGATGTCGGCCAAAAGGTCATCCGCCGTGCGCTCAGCTTCGTCGCTCATTCCCACCGCCTTAGGATTTTGATGTCCGTTGCCAACGACGCACCCACACCGGCACGCTCGCCGGCCGCCACCATCCGCTTGTTGAGATGCTCGGCAGCATCGTGCGCGTCGTGCTTGTGCACCACCAGCACAACGCTGTCGTGGACCTGGAGCACCGGCACCACGCCGTCTCGCCAGAGCGACGCAACGGCGCAGCGCATCACGTCGGCCGCCGCCCCTTGGCACTTGACGTTGACGGCTTGGCGCAGCGCCGCCTTGGCCTTCGGCCCTCGGTCCTGCATGGCGTCGTCCAGGTGGCGCCGACGCCCCGAGGGCAGGGTCACTAGCCCCTCTTCGTGGGCCTGGGCCTCGACCTCGGACTTCCACGCCTTGACGGCTGGGAGCTTGGCCCAGAAGCCGTCCATCCCCCGCCGCGCCTCAGCCTCGCTGCACCCCAGCACGGCCGCCAGCTTGGCCGGGCCCGCACCATAGATTGCGCCATACTCATAGGTCTTGGCTTGTGCTCTTGTGCACCCCAGGAGGTCGGCAAACGCCTGGTGCACGTCGCCCTCGACCTTCATGCCCACGTACCAGGCGAGGATGCGGAACTCAAGCTGAGAGTAGTCAGCGATCACTAGCCGGTGGTCCCTCGGCGCCCGCACCAGTGCCTTGACGAGCGCACCGGACGGCTTGCGTGCCGGCAGCGTTTGGAGGTTCGGGCCTGACATCGACACCCGACCCGTGACCGTTCCCCACGGCTTGCACCGGGGGTGAAGCCGGCCGCAGGAGTCCACGCTTGCCGCCATCGGCTCCAGGTAGGTGCCCACGAGCTTGGCCCACTCCCGCACGTCGAGCACCGCCGACGCCACCGGGTGCCCGAGGGCCTCCAGCGTGGCGGCCCTGGTGTCAAACTCCAAGTCATCCGGAGGTTCAAGGGCCAGGCCCGGGTGCTCGACGTCACGCCAACGCCACCGCTCCCGTCCCGTCGAGTAGTGCCCCTCAAGCTGTCGGACCTTGACGGTAAGCCGCTCGTCGTAGAGCAGGGCGTTAATCTGGGTGGGGCTCTGGGCGTTGACGCGCCAGCCGATCAGCCCCTCCAGGGTGTCCTCCGCTCGGGCAAGCTGCGCCCTGGCCTCGGCCGTTGCCCCAGGCAGCGCCTCGACGTCAATGGGCACGCCCTGACGGCTCATGGCAATGCACGAGCGCAGGTGCGGCTCCTCCACATCCCACCACCAGCGCACAAGCTCCGGGGGCAGCGACGCCATGTAGTGCTCGCTCAGGTCGGCCGTGGCCCGGGAGTCCTCGACGCAATAGTCGGCCACTTCGCCGAAGGGCGCGTGCTCAATGGGTGTGCGGTCGAACATCACGCGCTCGGCGTTGTCCCGGCTGTCGATCCATTGCGACGTCGATCGGTACGTCTTGGCCTTGGGGTTGTCCTGGCGCGTGCGCTCGACGGTGATGGGCTTCCAGAGTGACCTCTTGAGCCGTCGAGAAGTGAGCGCCCCCAGGTCGTGCGGGGGGTTCTCTTGGTCAAGCCAGGACAGCCCGAAGCTGTCCACCAGCCGGGCCGGCGTGCGCTCGCCATCGGGAAAGGATGCCAGGTCGTAGGGGGCGTTTTGGACCGAGAGCACGTCGTCGGCCGTCAGGGGCGGAAGGCTGCTAGCCCCGCTCGTGGGGCTCAACGACCCATCGCCTTCCCTCAGGCGACGAAGTGCCGCCCAGGTGGTGCGGGGCTGGGCGCTCGGGTCGATGCCCGGCCACGGCCCTTTGCCCAGCACCCACAGCCCCACGGCGTCGGCGTCAACGGCCAGCCGCCCGTCCGAGGCCGTGGCGCAGACTAGGGTGCCGTCGAGCAGGGCCTCGGTGTCAAAGCCTAGGGGCTTCATGCGCCTGCCCGCTTGACGCTCATGTCCCGCCCGGCGTACCTCGTCTCAATCGCCCCGATGGCCTCGGGGAAGTGCTTGCCCACAACGTCAAGCCGCACGAGAGGCCTCACCCCGAGCAACCGCTCGGCGTCGTGCGCGTAGCAGGGGTCATCGGTCATCCCGAGGTCGCGGTCCGTGCGCCAGCGCAGGGCCGTGAACACGTCCCGCCGCACGAGGACGAAGGCGGCCGTGGGCATGTGCTCGACCACCGGACAGGCCGGGCCATAGGTGGCGATGGGCTCCGGGTAGGCGAAGCAGTAGGTCGGCACATGGCCGCCCACCAGTCCGCCGCTCACGGCCAGGAGCTTGGGCAGAGCGTCGGCCGGCGGCTGGCAGTCGGCCGCCATGAACAGCATGTGCGACGCTCCCATATCGTGCGCCCGCTGAGAGCAGAGGTTTTGCCCTAGCGTCAGATGAGCCAGCCTGTTGCCCGTGGTGACGCTGGTGCGCCCGTCGTCCAGCGAGTAGACCATCCATGACCCACCCAGGGCATTCAGGCGGTCGAGCAGGGGTCGGAAGGGGTCGATGCCCAGGGCGTCAACCTCGATGGCGCAGAAAAAGTACACGCGCTCGGGGCTCTGGGCGCGAAGCTCCTCGGCGCCGTAGAGCCACGCGCCCCAGGTGTCGGGGTCGGCCATTGCGTAGCGGCAAAGCGTGCTGGCGGCGAGGATCACGCCCGCACCCCCGCCGCCAGCATTCGGTCGATGCCGTCGCTGAGGCTCACCGTGGGGGCGTAGATCCTGTGGCTCTTCGTGGGGTCGCCCACCCGCCACTCAACGCCCGAAGGCATGGACTCGACCGGGCGAATCTCCGGGGCGTAGCCGGCTGCCTGGGCCATCAAGTGCGCCAGGCGCAGGAAACTCGTGGGCATGCCGGTGCAGATGTTGAGCGGACCGTCAACCTCCTGGTCTATGCACGCCAGGGTCATGCCCACCACGTCGTCGATGTGCACCCAGTCTCGGACTTGGGTGCCGTCGCCCCACACCGTGAGCGGATTCTCTTGGCGCAAGACCCTTTGCGCTATGGCCGGGAATGGGTAGCTCAAGTCTTGCGCCTCGCCATAGCCCGAGAAAGGACGCAGGACGGTCACGGGCACGCCCGCCGCCCGTGCGCGCTCAGCGAGCATCTCGCCGGTGAGTTTGGCCCAGCCGTAAGTCAGGTCGGGCGCCCCATCCAAGTCGCTCAGGTCGATGTGCCGCTCGGCTAGCCGGTAGCCGTCCGCCCCGTACTGAAGGTGGGTGGGGTAAGCTGCCGACGACGAGTAGTAAACGATCCGCCCCGGCTTCGTCCGCACCGCCCAGCCGAAGAGCTCGGCATCGATGCTGAGGTCCACGGCCACGCTGAGCGGTGACCCCTCGATGAGTTGCCGGCCCCCGACGACGGCGGCACAGTGCACCACGAGGTCAAACCTCTCGTCGGCGCCCCGGAAGTAGTCCCGGGCGTCAGCCCAGTGGCACGGGCGCTTGACGTCCACACCCACCGTCTCCCAGCCCCGGGCTGCGAGGGCCTTGCGCATGGCGCCCCCGACAAAGCCCGCATCCCCTGTCACCAGCGCCGACCGTTTGACTCCCACGGTTAATCTCCCTCTCAAGGTTTTGGCTTGCACCTGTAGTGCTGTGGGGTACATGGCCCCGAGGCCAAGGGCGGGAAGCCGGTAGCCCCGCTCAGGAGGGCTCAGCAACCCAGCCTTCCCTCAGGGAACAAACACCAGCCCCGGGCTACCGGCCTAGGGCTTGCGAAAGACCAGGAGCGTTGAATGGTTGCGCCGGGCGTGCACCTGGCGGCGGCCGTCGGGCTGAGGCCTGTAACTGAGGAACTCCAGGCGGTCAACCTTGCTAAGCCCCGAGCCCTCGGCCGCTCGGGTCACTTCGTCTGTCTGCCACACCACGCTCCCACTCACCACCTGGTCCTGGCACTTGACCAGCAAGTGGCCGCCGGGGGCCACCACGCGGGCACACTCCCGGACGCCGGCAAGGATGAGCGCCATGCGGTCCTGCCATCGGGCGGGGGCGTTCACCCCGTAGCGGTCATCGGCGCCCGGGCGCTCGGTGCCATTAAGCTTGTATGGTGGGTCGAACACCACGGCGCTGAAAATGGGCGCCCAGGGCATGTATCGGAAGTCCACACCCCGGGAGGCCGATGGGCTCTTGGTCGGGTCGATGTCGGTGCGCACGAGTCCGTCCGGCGACCACCCGCGCCAGAATGTCCCCAGCCCGTGCGTCGGGTCGAGCGTTCGCCCGCCGCCTATGTAGCCCAGGTCCCGGCAGGCGACCATGAGGTCGGCGTTCGTGCGCCGGCTGGGGTCGATGGCGATGACGACGGGCGGGGCCGATGCCTCCCCCACGCTGAGGGAAGGCTGGGCTGCTGAGCCGTCCTGGGCGGGACGTGGGGCGCTCATGCTAGCCCCAGCGTCCACGCCCGGGCCAGGAACAGGAGCTCCGCCTCGGCTGACGGCAGCGGCACAACCTCGGCCGGGAGCGCGGGCCCCCAATCCTTGTGCCAGTCGGGCCGGTGGGCGAAGAGGTCGCGGGCCTCGGTGGCAAGCGCCATCTGGTCGGCCCTCTTAACATCCGCCGGCAGCGGAAACGCTAGCCCAAACCGCTCAGCGATAACGGCCTCAAGCTGGGCCTCAAGCTCCCGGTACCCGGCCAGCCCGGCGCTGCGCTTGAGTGGCGAGCTTAGATCCCCCAGGTAGGCCTCGCTGGCGTCGTGCAGGAGCGCCGTGCGTGCGTGCTCCGGCGGGACGTTGGCGGCTACCAGGAGGCTGTGTTGGGCCACCGAGTAGAAGCTCTTGACCTGGCCCGTGAATCGGCACAACAGGCTGAGGCCGTGGGCGATGTCTCGGATGTCGAGGTCATCTGGCCGGGGGGCCACGATCGAGACCTTCCGGCCCGTGGATGTGTGAATGTAGCCGCCCACGACGCTGGCGGGGGCGCTCACGGCCGGTGCCTTAGTACCATGAACCACCAGGCACCGGCCGTGAGCGCCGAAGTGGCCGCCGTCAGGCTGAGGCCTAGCGTCAGGTCCACGCCGGCCGCCAGGCTGAGCGCCGTCGCCGTGGGCAGGCTGGCACTCAGCGGCACCCGAGTGTCGGACCTTCGCACGAGCGACCAGAGCCCCGCCGCCAGCGCCAGCCGAGCACCCCGTAAACGCCACGTCTTGCCATCTCACTAAGGCCTCCATCTGCGCAGGACGCGCTTGCTCACGAGCCGGGACCAGCCCAGGCGCACGATGTCCTCGCCCGCCCATAGCCGGCACAGCCTTCGCCTCACTTCCCGCACATCCTCTAGGAGGTCAGGCGGGACGTGCTGCACAGCGATGTCGTCGTCGGAGTCGATGTAGACCACCAGCGACAGCACCCCCACAGCCTCCCGGGCCAGCGCCCAGGCTGCGAGCGGCGACTCGTCGAGCGGGCGCCAGCGCATGGCCCCGTCGTCGAGCTCCTCGGCCCAGCAGTCGGCGTCGCCGTAGGCTGGCACCTGGAGCCCGTGCTCCACCCGGCGCTTGCCCGTTTTCCAGTCAACGACACAGGCCCAGCCCTGCCACTGGCCGGCGGCCACGACG
>Ga0207664_10002927_pt1 | contig 11345 bp, 8 predicted proteins | sample LARL83metaG_FD_184349 | JGI IMG/M metagenome (GOLD analysis project Ga0207664, IMG submission 184349) | Corn, switchgrass and miscanthus rhizosphere microbial communities from Kellogg Biological Station, Michigan, USA - LAR L8-3 metaG... | ecosystem: Host-associated > Plants > Roots >...
GGACTTGCTCGCCGCGTCGTACGAGACGGTGGCGCCCATCTGCTCGAACATGCTGCGCAGCGGCACGAGAAGCGTGCCATGCGAGACGATCGCGCCGAGGACGCGTCCTTGACGAAGCGTGTCCGGATTCGCGTACACGTGGTGGTCATTGAATAGGATGGGCACCTCGCCCGAAGGCGGGGAGCCGAAGTTCGCCATTGCATCCGCGACCTGCGTGCCGGACGTTGCCGATGTTGCCGTTCCGGTGATGCCGTACGCGTAGCTTGGGGCGATCCCTACGATGGCCAAAACGGCCGCCGCAAACATCGCGATCTGGAATTTTCTCAAAGCATACCCTCCTAGGTACATGCGTGGAGCGCTAGTTGTCTGGACGGCATTTTTCAGCCGCGCGACCATCGACCGAGCCGGTGTGAAGAGCTTGTCGCGCGATTTTTGCAAACGCCGCTCCCCTGGTGCGACCGTGACCCACGGACCAGCGACTTCGGCGAACACCCGAATTGGAAGACCGCGACGAAAACCTTGAGATGGTGCGCCGAAATTCGTCAGCCGACGGGCGCCGGACCGCATAGGGGCCTCGACCGCCTCTTCATGCTGGGCCACTGAGCGGGATGTTCGTAGACAGCTTGGTTTACCCTTCTGGCCCCGGCCGAACCGGAAGCCGCCGAAGCGCAAGCCGTCGCGAGCTTGTCGATTCGGCGCGGGGCGGGCTCGATGACGACCGTCGCGAAAAGGCGCGCCATGCCGGAGACTAGCGTGCGCGTCGTGCTGTTAGAAAAGTCGCCGCAAGCGACCGCGATGACCGCGACCGCTGCACGCACGTGCTATTCGGCGAGCGCACCCGATGCGATCGTCGAGCGATGGAAGAGCAAACCCGACGACATGGTGCGCACGGTCGATCGCGTTCGCGCTGCCGGCCACCACTCGACGCTCGAGCACAACATCTACGTCTTCGGCGTGACAGGCATGTCGCGCGCGGCGACGCACCAGCTCGTCCGCCATCGTCATCTCCAGTTCGACCAGCAGAGCCAGCGCTATCTCGCGTTCAAGAACGCCGACTTCCCGTTCGTCAAACCGAAACGCATCGCTTCGCTGCCCGAGCTATCGCAGCGCTTCGACCGATTGATGACCGACATCGGGCGGGCGTACGATGAGATGCTCGCTGCCGGCGTGCCGAGCGAAGACGCGCGCTTCGTATTGCCGAACGCGGCGGCGAGCCAGCTCGTCGTCTCGGGCAACGCGCGCGCCTGGTACGAGTTCCTCACGCTGCGCACGTGCAACATGGCGCAGTGGGAGATCCGCGAGATGTCGTTCCAGGTGCTGCGTATCCTGAAGCGCCTCGATCCGGTGCTCTTCAAAGATGCGGGCGCGACGTGCGTGCGCGGCTACTGCAACGAGCCCGACGGTCCGAATTGCCCGCGCTACGTCGCAGTCGTCCGCGCGCAGATGGCGGGCGCGAAGTCGGCGGCGGATTGGCTCGCATCGCAAGGCAAGGTCGCGAAGAACGGTGCGGCGACGCCGAACGGGAAAAGCGACACGCCCGGCGCAGCTCAGATTCGCGACGAATCGTAACCGCTGTACCTAACCGCCCGGAAGTATCGTCTCGAGCGCTTGGTCCATCTCCGCCGGCTGCATCTGACCGATGCTGATGAAGCGGACGAGCCCCGTCGAGTCGACGAAGACCGACAACGGGATCGTGTGGATGTTGAACGCGAGCGCGGCGGCTCCGGGATCGATCGCTATCGGGTACGTGACGCCGTAATGCGCGGTGAAGGACTTCACCGCGACCGCCGGCTCTTGCTGATCGACGCCGAACACGACGAGGCCCTGCGCCTTCCGGCTTTTGTAGCGTTGCTCGATCTGCGGCAGTTCGGCTTTGCACGGCTCGCACCACGTCGCGAAGAAGTTCACCCAGACGGGGTGCCCGGTGTACGCGCGTAGGCTGACCGTGCTTCCTGTGAGGCTTCTCAGAGCGAGGTCGGGCAGCGCGCCGCCGACCATGACTTTCCCGCTCGACTGCGGTTGACGAACATCCGCGACGCTGACCATGCCATGCTTGAAGATGACTACTGTCGCGGCGGTCCCTATCAAGAGGATGACACACGCCCAAAGGGCACCGCGGACCGCCGGGGACGCCCCGTTCATGACGCCGAACGTTCTGTGGTTGGTCTAGGCCGTCCCGCCGACGTAGGCGGGGCAGGCCACCCACCTGTTTGGAACATATCAAGGCAAAATCGAGTAGCGCTGAACATGACGATTTCTGATAGAACGCCCTTCAATATCATAGCCGGTCTCGCGTGTGCCGCCGCGATCGTGGCAGCCGCAGGCTGCGCCAACAAGAACGCCGCCTCACAGAGCGGATCACAGCCGCTGCCCGTCACGGCGCAGCCGGCGAAGATCGGCACGCTCGTGTCGACGTTCGCGCTCACTGGCACGGTCGTGCCCGCACGTCAGGGCAATCTCGCAAGCGTCATATCAGGGACCGTGCGCGACGTCAGCGTCCAGATCGGCGATCACGTGACCGCGGGCCAAGTGCTCGTGCAGATCGACGACTCGACGCTGCAGTCGCAGCTATCGCAAGACGAGGCGACGCTCGCAGAAGCGCAGGCGCGCCTGCGACAGGAAGCGGCGACGAATCGAGGCACCGCGCTGACGACGTCGAGCTCGCTGCGCTCCGCGCAGGTCGCGTACGACACGGCCGTCGCGAACGACCAACGCAATGAGTCGCTCTTCCGGCAAGGCTACATCTCGCAGCAGGCGATCGACCAGTCGCGCAGCGATCTTGCGAATGCGGCCGCAGCGTTGCGCACGGCGCAGGTCGCCGCCCAGAACGCGAGCATGACCTCAGGTCAGTCGACCGCGGCACAAGCCGACATCGCGAGCATGCAAGCCGCGGTTTCGGCCGATGCCGCCGCCGTCGCCACCGTGCAGACGCAGATCGCGCAAGCCGCCGTCCGCGCGCCGTTCGACGGCATCGTGACGCAGCGCAACGTCGATCCCGGTTCGCTCGCATCTCCGGGCACGCCGCTCGTCCAAGTCTCGGAGCTCGATCCGGCATACGTGAACGTCGGCATCCCCGACAGCGATCTCCAATTCGTCCGCGCCGGAAGCCAAGCGACCGTCAGCGTCGATGCGCTCGCGGGCCACTCGTGGCACGGCGCCATCGACCACCTGAACGCCGCCGCAGGACAGGGTACGCTCACGTATCTCGCGCGCATCTCATTGCCGAACCCCGATACCGCTCTCAAAGCCGGCATGGTCGCGAACGTGACGTTCGTCGCCGCGCATAAGAGCGGCGTGCTCATCGTGCCGCGCGGTGCGATCGCCTCGACCGACAACGGCAGCGTCGTCTACGTCGTCGATAACGGCAAGGCGAAGATGCGCCCGGTGACGGTCGGGCTGCAGGCACAGGATTCCGCGCAGGTGAGCGGCGCCGGGGTAGCTGCCGGCACGCTCGTCATCACGCAACGGCCGGACGCGCTCGCCGACGGGTCGCCCGTCAAGGTGGTCGCGTCCAATTGAACCGGTCGCGGCGACGCCGCCGCGCTCGACACAAGGAGACCCTATGACCCCGCGTTTCGCGGCCGTTGCGGCCGTTTTTCTCGTCCTTTGCGCAGCTCACGCGGCGATCGCCGCGCCCACGCCGATGCCGAGCCCGGCATCGACGTATGCTCCGTCGCCGTCGACCTCGACCTCAACTTCGACTTCGCCTTCGATGTCGTCGATGAACCAGATTCCGCTATCGATCAACCTGTCGCAGGCGGAGACGATCGCGCTCGCGTCATCGCCGGCGCTCGCGCTCGCGCGCGGCCAGCTCGAATCAGCGCTTGGAGCGATCGGCACGGCCCGCGCGGGCGGACTGCCTAACCTAAGCGGCTCGGGCTCGTACTCGCGGACGAAATCGACGATCCCCGCCGGCTCGTTCGGACCAGGATCGCCCGCGTTCGCCAGCCTCACGACGTCCAAGTCGGCGTCGGTCACGCTGCGTCAGCTGCTCGTCGACGGCGGACGCATCCATGAAGCGGTGATGGCCGCGAAGTTCGGCTCCGATGCCGCGCGCTACGACCTCGAAAGACAGGTTCAAGCCGTCGAGTTCAACGTCGCCTCGGCCTACTACGCCGCGCTTCAAGCGCGTCATCAGCTCCAAGTCGCGCGCGACAGCCTCAACCTTGCGCAAGTGCAGCTCAAACTTGTGCGGGCGCAATTCAAAGCGGGCGTCGCGTCGCGCGCGGACGTCCTGACCGCGCAGTTGCCCGTCGCGCAAGCGCAGCTCGCGGTCGCGCAAGCTGCGAACGGAGAGAAGACGCAGCTCGCGCTCATGCTCGACACGATGGGCTTGCCGGCGCAGACGCCGGTGACTATTTCAGACGAGACGGCGTCGCTCGTCACGCTGCCGGCGCTTTCCGATGTCCTCGCGACCGCCAACCGCGATCGACCCGATCTGCTCTCAGCGCAAGCGAGCGCCGATTCGGCGTCCGCGTCGTTGCGCTCCGCCCGCCTCGGCCTGTTCCCATCGATAGCCGCGAACGGTACCGACTCGACGACTGCGTCGAAGAACGATGCGACGACCACCGGCGGCACGTTTCTGCCGGGCTGGTCCGTCGGCGCGTCGATCTCGATCCCGATCTTCGACGGCGGCTTGACGCGCGGCGAGACCGCGCAGGCCCAAGGTGTCGCCGATCAGGCGAGTGCGAACCTCCGCTCGACCCAGCTGCTCGTGAGCCTCAACATCCAGCAATCGTATCTCGGCGTCCAGACGGCCGAAGCCGGCCTGATCGCTGCCGACGCGGAGTACTCGCAGGCGAAGACCGTGCTCGACGTGACGAACGCCCAATATAGAGCCGGCGTCACGACGCTGCCGCTGCTGCTCAACGCGCAAGTCGGGTTGGCGAAGGCGGAGGGCGATCAGGTGAACGCGCTCTACACGTACAAGACCGCGTGGCAGCAGCTGCTTCTCTCCGAAGGCATCCTCGGCCAGTAACAACGTGGGAATGCAGTAGGCCGACCGAAGGTCGGCGCCGAGCTTCGCTGGGCCTACTACATCAGCGCGCGATCAGTACGTCTTTTCGACGTTACGCATGTGTTCGGCCCACCGTTCCACGCCGTCTGCCATCGCTTTCGCTAGGCGCTCGCGGAACGCAGGGTTTCGCAGCAGCATCTCTTCCCAAGGCCATGTGATGAACGCCGATTCGGTCAAAACGGCCGGCTCCGAGGATGTCCGCACGAGCACGAGATCGCCCGAATGCAGACCCTCGTCGGGGATCCCGATCTCCTCGCGATATGCGTTGTGGATCGACTGCGCGAGCAAGAAACTGTGCGGCTGGTAGTAGTAGACGGAATAGCCGTGTTCTCTTGACGGATCGATGCCGTCGGGAGGGGCGTTCTCGTGATCGCTGATGAGGACGTCCGCGTTCAAGCGTTCGGCGATCGCCGGACGGTCGTATAAGATCACCGGCTTGCCGGTCGTCCGCGTCATCATGACGTCCGCTCCGAGCGCTTGCAAACGCGCGGCCAGGCGCTTTCCGACGTCGAGGTTTATCTCACGTTCGACCGTGCCGATGTCGCCTATCGCGCCGGTATCCGGCGAGTGGCCGGGATCGATCACGATGCGCAGGCCGGCGAGCGCGGAATGCGGAGACGCCTCGAAATGCGGCGGCTTGCGGAACGTCACCACGAGATCATCACCCGACCAGCGAGTCGTGTAACCCCAGAACGCGTGCTGCGGCAAGCGGAATGAAATGCTTGCCGGCGATGGCGCCGATGCGAGCGTGCCCGCGGTCGTCGAGGAGAGATGATCGAAATCGCGGAGGAAAGCGCCGAAGAACTCGATGCGGCCGGTCGCACCGTCGCCTTCGACGACGCGAAATGCCGGACGCGCGCCGAGCACGTGCACGACGTACGTCGTCGAGCGCGCCTCTTCGGACCGCTGCACGCCGGTGATGGCCGCGCTCGGTAGCGCGCTGACGTTCGGCTCAGCCTGGAGCGATCCGCGCTCCAAGACTTGCGACGTCCAACCGGGCAGCGCGACCCGGACCATGTCGCCGAATCTGCCCGTCACGGCGAGCTGCGTATGCGGCGGCAGCATCAAGTCGGTATCCGTCGTCGGCAACGTCGAAAGCATCGCGTAGGGTCGATAACCCGCATCCTTACCCGTGAAATCCGGAATGACGTCGCCGACATACAGCACCGGCCGCGGAGAAACCGCGAGCGTCGCCGCCGATGCGACGTCGGATCGGCCGCTCGCGCTCGCGACATGATAGACGACACGTGCGGGACCCGTAGCACCGCTGACGCGCACGCCGGCGACGAATGCGCGTGTGCCCGCGCTCGCGTCCGGCGCGAGCGTCACATTCGCGATGTCCGGACCGTCGGCAGTGACGACGGATCCGTCCGGCGCGCTGATCGCGAGCCGGATCGACTCGCCAGGCTGGACGATTGTCGTCTCCGAGGGAAACGGCGCGAGTGTGCCGTCGTCGACGAGCACCGACCGATCGACTTCGGTCGACCACGCATCTTTGCTCGCGCGGACGTGGAAGACGAAGCGGCCCGGATGCAGCGGCACGAACGCGCTCCATCCGCCATCGGGCGCGATAAGCGCGCGCACGCCGTTGACGCTGACGACGGATCCAGGCGGCGCGCTTCCTATCGCAAACGATTTGTCGACCGCGCCGATCTTTTGACCTTGCGCCGGATAGCGAACGACGACGGAAACCGCTGGCGCCGCTGACGCGGATGATGGTGCGCTCGCGCACATCGCGCCGGCGAGCACCATGGCGATGAGGGTGCAGCCCACCGCACGCGGCGCGCGCGGAGGGAATGCACGGAGCCCACAAGAAATCATTTTTATGCAGCTCTTCGGCCGCAGCGTGACGACTCGTAGCGCGGCCATCGCGGCGATTCTCCTAGCGACCGCCGTCGCCTGCGCATCCTGCCAGCAGCCGGGACCCACCGATGGTCAGATGACCGTCATGATCTCCGGCGACAGCGGCTCCCGGAGCTTCAACCCCGGAAAGTTCTCCGTTCCCATGGGCACTATCGTGACGTGGGTGAATAACGACGCGGTCGGACACACGGTCACCGCACCCGGCGTCTTCGATTCCGGCCCGATCCCGCCGAACGGCGGCCGCTGGTCGTGGGTAGCGTCGATCGCCGGCACCTACACCTACCACTGCCTCATCCATCCGGACATGAACGGCACGCTGACGGTGACCGTTCCCGCACCCACGAGCTATTGAAGCCTTCGCACCTCGCATTGCTGGCGGCAGCATTTGCGGCCGCCGCCGGCTGTTCGTCGAGCGTTCGGTCGCGCGGCCCATCGTCGAATAGCGTGACCAAACCGCAGCGCGTGTTGCGTCTCGTCACGGTCGGCGACATCGATGGCCTGAACCCGCTCTTGCGATCGCAGCCGCTCGGTACCGACGTCGATCTCCTCGTGTACGGCTACTTCTTCGAGCTCGACGACAAGATGCGCTACGTCCCCGATCTTGCGACAGAGGTGCCGTCGAGAGAGAACGGCGGGATCAGCGCGAACGGCCTGGCAATCACGTATCACCTGCGCAAGGGTGTCACCTGGCAAGACGGTGCGCCGTTCACCGCACGCGACGTCGTCTTCACGGCCGACGCCATCGTGAAGGCTCTAAGCTCGATCTCGTCGCCGAGCGGGTGGGATGACATCGCGAGCGTCGAAGCGATCGGCGCCGATCAAGTGCGCTTCCATCTCAAGAAGCTCTACGCGCCGGCGATTTCGACGTTTTTCTGCGAGAGCGGCTTATATCCGGTGTTGCCGGCACACGTCCTCGAGAGGTACTCGGATATCACGCGCGCGCCGTTCGACCATCCGATCGGCACCGGCCCGTTCAAGCTCGAGCGATGGACGCGTGGCCAGAGCGTCGAGCTCAAAGCGAATCCCTCGTATTGGCGTGGGCGGCCGAAGCTCGATGGCATCGAATACCTCGAAGCGCCGACGGACGATGCGGCTTTCTCGATCTTGAAGGACGGCAATGCCGACGGCTTGCTTCGAGCGCCGCCGGCGCTCTTCGACCGGCTGAACGACCTGCGCGGGTTTCGCGTGCAGTCGGCTCCTTCTCTGTCGTACACGCACCTCGACCTCAACCAGGAGAACCGCGTGCTCGACGATGTGCGCGTCCGCAAGGCGATCGCGCTCGCGATCGACCGCGATGAGCTCGCCGCCAAGGTCGGCGGGGCCGGAGCGGACCCGGCATGGACCGACGTGTCGCCTCTTTCATGGGCGTACGACAAAGGAAAGGAGCCCAAGCCCGATCCGGCTCACGCTCGCGTGCTCCTGACATCGGCCGGTTGGCGGCCGGCGCCGGGAAATACGCTGCGCAAGGGCAGTCGGACGCTCGCATTCGCTCTCTCGACGGCGTCGGACTCGCCGACGGCGAAGGCGATCGAGTCGCAGCTACAGCAAGAGCTGCGCGCCATCGGCATCGAAACGACGATCAAAGATTACCCGAGCGAGCGGCTCCTCGGGCCGTTCGGAGCCGGAGGTGTCGTGTTCACGGGGAAATACGATGCAGCGCTCTTCTCGTGGACGGCCGGCGCCGATCCGGACGATTCGGCGGAGTACATGTGCGATCAGATCCCTCCGAAGGGCCAGAACGATATGTACTGGTGCGATGACAAGCTGGATGCGGCGGAGCGCGGCGCGCTGTCGGCGTATGATCGCAGCGTCAGGAAGCGCTACTACTCGGTGATCCAAAACGAGCTCGCGTCGCAGGCGGCGACGATTGTTCTCTACTTCGAACGCCAAGCATCCGTGACGCCGGAGGGTATGCGCGGCTTCGCCCCTGCGCCGTCGACGTCCAACAACTGGAATTCGTGGGAGTGGTCGATATGAGACTTCACATCACAAGCGCGCTTGCCATCGCGATTGCGGCGCTCGTCGCCGGTTGCTCGAGCAACCCGTCGGCAACGACGTCGGGCGGAGGCGGCGTCTCCTTCGAGCCGGGTACGTTGCGCATCGCCGACATCGAAGAGCCCGATACGCTCAACCCGTACATCTCGACCGTCATCACGAGCATCGACCTGAGCCTGCTCTGGGGATCGTATTTCTACAACATCGACAACCACGGCAAGTTCGTGCCCGAAGTCGCGACGGGTGTGCCGACGCTCGAGAACGGCGGCGTGAGCAAAGACGGACTGACGCTCACCTACCATCTGCGCAAGGGCATCAACTGGCAAGACGGCGTGCCGCTCACCGCTAAGGACGTCATCTTCACGTGGCACGCGATCTTGAACAAGAAGTCGAACGTGCAAGTCGTCACGGGCTACGACAAGATCGCGAGCATCGACGCGCCCGACGATTACACGGTCGTCGTCCACATGAAGGAGCGCTTCACGCCGATCGTCGCCTACTTCATGGGCGTCCAAGGCGGCGGGCCCATCCTTCCCGAGCATATCCTCAGCAAATATCCGGACATGAACAAAGTCCCATTCGATTCAAAGCCCGTCGGTGCCGGACCATTCGTCGTCAGCGACTGGGTGCACGGCGACCACATCACTCTGACGGCGAACCCGGCGTATTGGCGCGGAGCGCCGAAACTCCATAAGATCATCTACAAGTGGATCTCGAACAATACGACGATCATGACGCAGCTGAAGACCGGTGAGACCGACGCGTGGTTCCGAGCGGATCCCGGCCTTTATCCGCAGTTGAAGAATATGCCGGGCCACACCGTGCTCGTCAATCCGTACAGCATCTTCGGCCACATCGACTTCTACAACGACGATCCGATCCTCAAAGACGTCCGCGTTCGCCGCGCGATCGCGAACGCGATCGACCGCGCGCGTCTCATCCACGACGCGACCCACGACGTCTACCTCGCGTCGAACAGCGATCAGCCGAAGTTCAGCTGGGCGTACGACCCGAATCTGCCTTCGACCGCGCAGAACCAGCCGGCGGCGCGAGCGCTCCTCGACGAGGCGGGATGGAAGGTCGGCCCTGACGGCATTCGCACGAAAGACGGCCAGCGTCTCGAACTGCAGTTCAGCTACGTCGGCGGCCAAGCGATCGCGCCGGCGATCGGCGCGCTCGTCGCGCAGGAGCTCAAAGAAGTCGGTATCGCCGTCACCCAAAAGCAGTATACGTCAGCGACGTTCTTCGCGGCGGCAGGCAACGGCGGCATCCTCAATACGCACAAGTTCCAGATGGCGTACTTCGGATGGATCAACGGCGTCGATCCCGATGACTCGTCGCTCTATCTGTCGTCGCAGATCCCGCCGGTCGGCCAGAACAACCTGTGGTGGCGCGACCCCAAAGTAGACGCGCTCGAGCACGACGCGCTGACGAACTTCGATCAGGAACGGCGCAAGCGCGATTACTGGGCGATCCAACAAGAGATCGTCGATCAGGCGCCGACGATCATCTTGTTCGCCGAGCAGCGAATCGACGTGTTCAACTCGCACTTCCACAATTTCATCCCGTCGCCCGCGCAGTCGGCGACGTGGAACTCGTGGCAGTGGTCGATGGAATGACCCGGCCGAGATAAGACGAGCGGCCATCTCCGGCGAAAGAGACGGCCGCACGCGCGGCTCGGGAGACGAACCGCGACAACCCGGCGGGGAAGGGCAGCGGTACGCCGGGTGTCAGGCCGGAGGAAGCGTGAGCGGCCCCCTCCTGATGATTTGACGATGCGCGCGAAGCGCTCGTTACCTGAGGCGTTGTGACCTCGCCCACACCGAGAAACTGTAGCGGTCGAGACTTATCTCGACCGCCGCGGTTCCGTCGCGGCCGACTGAAGCCCGGCCCATATCCGGCAAGCCCGGGACGGACGTCCGCCGAAGCCGTTCGCATGCGAATCGCCAGGATCGCGGGCATCGAGATCCGTGCGCACTCGTCGGCGTTGCTGTCGTTCGCGGGCATCGCGCTCGCGTTCGCGTTCTTCTATCTCCCACAGCCGGACGTGACGCCGAATGCTTCGCTGCCGCAGCGGCTCGCCGTCGGCGCAGTCATCGCGCTCTTGCTCGCCGGATCGGTCGCGTTCCACGAGTTCTCGCACGCGTTCGTCGCCCGCGCGCGCGGCAAACCGGTGCACGTCCTCACGCTCTACCTCTTCGGCGGGAACACGCACATCGACGACCGCGGCCTCGATGCGCGCGACGAGATAGCGATCGGCTCGGCAGGACCGCTCGCAAGCGGCGCGCTCGCGACGCTGTTCATAGCAGCCGGGATGAGCATCCTCAAGTCGAACAAGCCGGCGGGCGAGCTCATCCTCGATATCGGTGTTGCGAACGCGTTACTCGCCGTGTTCAACGCGTTGCCCGGCTTCCCGATGGACGGCGGCCGCGTGCTCCGAGGCATCTTGTGGAACCGCAGCGGCAACGCG
>Ga0207664_10002928_pt1 | contig 11344 bp, 11 predicted proteins | sample LARL83metaG_FD_184349 | JGI IMG/M metagenome (GOLD analysis project Ga0207664, IMG submission 184349) | Corn, switchgrass and miscanthus rhizosphere microbial communities from Kellogg Biological Station, Michigan, USA - LAR L8-3 metaG... | ecosystem: Host-associated > Plants > Roots >...
CTCAAGACCAACCTGGCGAGCATCGGCTCGATGCTGCAGGGGCACCGCGACCTCGAGGTCGTCGCGGAACTGATCATGGAGGAGCTCGCGCCGCTGCTCGGCGCGCAGCACGGCACGTTCTTCCTGACCGAGGGCGACGGCGGCGAGCGGCGACTGCGGCTGATCGCCGGGTACGGGCTGCTGGCCGAGAAGGACGCGCCGATCCAGTACCGGATCGGCCAGTCGCTCATCGGCCAGGTCGCCAAGAGCAAGCGGGCGATCGTGGTCGACGACATCCCGCAGGGGTACATCAAGATCTCCTCGGGCCTTGGCGAGGCGCAGCCCGCCAACCTGGCGATCATGCCCATCCTGTTCGAGGACCAGGTGCTCGGCGTGGTGGAACTCGCCTCGTTCACCAAGTTCACCGCGATCCAGATCGCCTTCCTCGAGCAGCTCGCGGAGACCCTCGGCATCAGCGTCAACGCGATCATCGCCAACTCCCGGACCGACGCGCTGCTCGAGGAGTCGCAGCGGCTGACCGTCGAGCTGCAGGCGCGCTCGTCGGAGCTGCAGGCCAGGTCCGAGGAGCTACAGGCGTCAAATGCCGACCTGGAGGACAAGGCGGCGCTGCTCGCCGCGCAGAAGCAGGACATCGAGGCGAAGAACTCCGAGATCGAGCGGGCCAGGGAGGAGATCGAGGAGCGGGCCAGGCAGCTCGCCCTCGCCTCGCAGTACAAGTCGCAGTTCCTCGCCAACATGTCGCACGAGCTGCGCACCCCGCTGAACAGCCTGCTGATCCTCGCCCGGCTGCTCGCGCAGAATCCCGGGCGCAACCTCACCGTCAAGCAGGTCGAGTACGCGAACGTCATCCACTCGGCGGGCTCGGACCTGCTGCAGCTCATCAACGACATCCTCGACCTGTCGAAGGTGGAGGCCGGGCGGATGGACGTGCGCGCCGAGCGGTTCCCGCTCGCCGCGCTGCTCGAGGACATCCAGGCCACGTTCCGGCCGCTGACCGCGGAGAAGGGCCTCGACTTCGAGGTGCGCGTCGCCGGCTCCGCGCCGAATGAGCTGGTCACCGACCGGCAGCGGCTCCGCCAGGTGCTCGGCAACCTGGTGTCCAACGCGGTCAAGTTCACCGAGCGGGGCCAGGTGACCCTGCGGGTGGCAGGCGACGGCCACGGCAACGGGGACGAGGACGGCAGCGTTTACGGCACTGCCGTGAGGTTCTCCGTCACCGACACCGGGATCGGCATCGCGCCGGAGAACCTCGCGGTGATCTTCGGCGCGTTCCAGCAGGGCGACGGGACGCTGAGCCGCCGCTACGGCGGTACCGGCCTCGGGCTGTCGATCGCGAGCGAGGTCAGCGCGCTGCTCGGCGGCTCGATCAGCGCCACGAGCGACCTGGGCCACGGCAGCACGTTCACGCTGACCGTGCCGGCCGAGCTGCCGGACATCCCGGCGTCCCTGCCGACGCCTGACCTGATGTTCCCCTTGGCGTCAGTCCCCGAGGATGACGACGCGCTCTTCCACGGCGGGCCGCTCGCTGACCCGCACCCGATGGGCAGCGCGCGCCCCGATGTCGTCGATCACCTGCGCGCGGTGACGAGCCACGCCACCGCGATCGCGGCGTCGGCCGCGGATGAGGCCGGCCACGGCGGCGCCGCCGAGGGGCACGCGGCGGGCCGGCCCGCCGCGCAGAACGGCCGAGGCTCCGCTGGCTGGGCCGGGAAACCGGACCGGCCAGGGTCCGCAGGCGAGGCCGGCGCCCCGGGCCGGCCCGGGGCGCCGGACCGGCAGGTCATGGTGTTCGAGCAGGCCAGCGGCGGGCTGCTGACGCTGCTAGCGCACAGCGCGGTCTCCGACCTGGCGCAGCTCGACGCGACCGTCCGGGTGAGCACCGCGACGACGCCCGCGCAGGGAGCCGCCGCCCTCGCCGCCGAGCCGTTCTGGTGCGTGGTAGTGGACCTTGGCATGCCGGGCGTCCTTGAGTTCCTCGACCAGGTCAGGGAGAAGCCGGAAGTGCGGGAGATCCCGGTCCTCGCGCACGCCGCGGGACAGCACGACGACGGCGCCGGGTCGCTCGTCGCGACGCTGCGCGCCGCCCACCCGTCGCTTGAGCTGCTGCCGTCGCTTGACGACCTGCGCGAGCGGATCACGCTGCACCTGTCCGCACCGAAGCCGGGCCAGTTGCCGCCGCTCGTCGCCGACACGCCCGCCCCGGCTGGCCGCCAGGCGTCCGCGGCGAGCCAGCTCACGGCGCTCCCCGACCACCCCGGCCTGCGCGGCAAGCACGTCCTGGTTATCGATGACGACGCGCGGAACGTCTTCGCGATCACCAGCACGCTTGAGCTGCACGGGCTGCTGGTGTCGCAGGCGAGCGACGGCCGCCGCGGCATCGAGGCGCTGCGCGCCGCGCCGGAGATCGACCTCATCCTGATGGACGTCATGATGCCGGGGATGGACGGCTACGCGACGATGGCCGCCATCAGGCAGATGCCGCGGTTCGGGCGGCTGCCCATCATCGCCGTGACCGCGCGCGCCATGCCGGGCGACCGCGAGAAGAGCCTGGCGGCGGGGGCGAACGACTACGTGACCAAGCCGGTGGACACCGACGAGCTGCTGAGCTGCATGGAGCACTGGCTCGCCAAAGGCTGATGGCGGGGTGCCGCGGAAGCGAGACGTAATCGCACCGTGACCTGTGTGCTAGCAGTCCCAGGGGCCCCTGAAGGCGCATACTTATACGCATGCCAGACGACTGGGGGGAAGACGCGACGCGCCGGGCCAAGGCCGCGCTCATCACCACCACGGTGCCCAACGCGGCACGCGTCGCCGATTACCTGTACGGCGGGCAGAGCAACTTCGAGGCGGACCGCAAGGCGGCGCGGGCGCTCGCGGCGATGGCGCCGTCCATCACTACCATCCCGCCCGCGGCGCTCGCGTTCCAGCAGCGCGCGCTGCAGTTCCTGGTCACCGAGGCGGGAATCACGCAGTTCATCGACATCGGGACGGGCCTCCCCCTGGTGGGCGCCACCCACCAGGTCGCCCAGTCGATCGTGCCCGAGTGCCGCGTCGTCTACGTGGACAACGACCCGATGGTGCTCTCCCACGCCCGGGCGCTGCTGAAGTCCGCGCCGGGCGGCGCCGTGGGCTACGTCGACGCGGACGTGCGCGACAGCGCCGCCATCGTGACGGGCGCGCGGGAGACCCTGGACCTCGGCCGGCCGACGTCGGTCCTGCTGCTGTTCACCCTCGCTTACGTGCCTGACGCCGCCGAGGCGGCCGCAGTGGTGTCGTCGCTGGCGGCGGCCATGCCGTCGGGCAGCTACGTCGCGATCTACCACCTGGCGAGCGACCTGGACCCCGCGCTCAAGGAGGCGAGCCGGGAGTGGAACAAGATGATGCCCGCGCAGCCGGTCACGCCGCGTACCCGGGCGGAGGTCGCCGAACTCGCGGCCGGGCTCGAGCAGGTAGCGCCCGGCCTCGTGCCCATCAACGAATGGCGCCCGGCCCCGGACGACCCCCAGTTCGATCACGTGGTGCCGTTGCACGCCCTGGTGGCCCGCAAGCCGTAGCAGTGCCCGCCGGCCCGCCGGCCGTGCTCGGCGCCTGGCGATTAGTTCGCGGGCCGCGTAGCGTCCTATGGTCATGACGTACGCGACGATCGGCGGCCAGCAGCTTTATTACGAGGTCCACGGCGGAGCTGCCCGCGACGGGGGCAGGCCGCTTGTGCTGCTGCACGGCGGCGTGACGACCATCGGCGTGTCCTTCGGGCCGTTGCTCGGCCCGCTCGCGGCGGGCAGGCAGGTGATCGCGGTGGAGCTGCAGGGCCACGGGCACACCGCCGACACCGACCGCCCGATGACGATCGGTGCGCTGGCCGGCGATGTCGTCGGGCTGCTGGATGAGCTGGAAATCGCTAAGGCGGACCTGTTCGGTTTCAGCCTCGGCGGCCTGGTGGCGTGCTCGGTCGCGGTCAGCGCGCCCGGCCGGGTCGGCCGGGTGATCGTCGCCTCCGCGGACCCGCACCGTCCGCCGGGCCGGGAGAGCGTGCCGGTCGCCGACGAGCTCTTGCCGACGCAGGCCGACTTCCTGGCGATGCGCGACGCCTACCTCGCGGTGGCGCCCGACCCCGGGCAGTTCGAGAAGTCCGCCGCCCGGACGTCGGCGATGGTGCACGAGGTACCTGCATGGACCGCCGACGAGGTCCGGTCGCTGCGCGCGCCGACGCTGCTTGTCTTCGGTGACCGCGACTTCAACCCGCTGACCGACGCGGCGGAGCTGTACGGGCTGCTGCCCGACGCGCGGCTCGCAGTTCTCCCAGGCACCACGCACATGGACGTGTCGCGGCGGCCCGCCGAGCTGCTCGCGCTGATCATTCCGTTCCTCGATGCGCACTAGGTGGGTGTCCCCGCTGGCCACCGCGGGCGCAAGGTGAGAAAATGCGCTCATGGAGGGTTATCAGGAAAACCCGAAAAGGCAGCTCGCGGCGGCGTGGCAGACGGCCGTCTCCGCGCTCGGCGAGTGGCGGGAACAGGTAACGGCGGCGACCTCGGAGGCGATCGACAAGCTCGACCCGGCCATCCGGGCCGCGGTTGAGGCCGCCCGCGCTGCGCTGGCCGGGAACTGGGGTACCTGTCAGTGCCCGTGCGCGGCGGCGCACCCGCAGGACAGGAACGTGTGCGACGGCGGCGCCGTGCTCACCAGGAAGCTCGGTGAGAAGGACGTGCCGCTATGCGCGCCGTGCGCCGTGGCCACGGGCGTCGCCGAGATGCCGCATTAGGTGGCCTAGGTCGCCGATACGGACATCCGGTCCAGGCGGGTCCGGTCACGCGCCACACTCGATTACCTGCTCCCCACGGCCTAGCCCGGCGGGAGCAGGAAGTACCAGGCGTTCAGCACTCCGCTGACCAGCGCGACGAGGGAGGCGGGCAGCAGCAGGTAGAGGCCCGCGGGCTGGCCGCACGCCAGGATGACGCCGCTGGCCACGAACAGCAGCATGACCATCACGTTGGGGCCGCGGCGGTTGAAGAGGGCGAGCAGCCGCTGGTCGTCGTCGGTCACCGTCACGTTGTGCTTCACCCGGCCGATGCCGAGCAGGACGGCGCTGGTGATGAGGCCCGCGGCGATCAGCTCGGCGCCCAGGGCCCAGTCGGCCTGGCCGGGCGTGAGCAGGGTCGCCGCCATGATCAGCGGCGTGAGGAACAGCACCAGGGTCTGCGCCGCGCTCGCGCGCAAGCCGCGGTGGCCGGAGATCTTGCCCGCGTTCAGCGACACGGCGACAAACAGCAGGCCGGTCAGCGCGCCGCTCGCGCCGCCGGTCATCTCGGCGAACCCGGCCCAGTCGGCGGGGGCGGTCATCGGGTGACGCCTGCGGGATCGGGCATGCCCGAGTTTACGGCGGTTCGCGCCGCGCGCACCACCGCGCGCGGTGACGGCGGGAACGCCGCCAGGGAGACGGTGCCCGGCCGGGGTTACCCGCCCCCGTTCTGATCACTGGGTGTGGCCTTGATCACGGCGGGCGGCGGCGCGGCGGGCGGGCGGACCGCAAAGACCCGCCGGGGCCTGGGTCACGAGGCTCCGGCGGGCGGTGGGGTGGCTTATGGGATTTCGTGCGCGGCGCGGTTACCAGCGTTACCAGCGGTACCAGCGCCTGCCCTCGCCGGCCCGGAAAGCGAAGCCGACCAGCCAGACGATGAGCACGATCGCGGCGATCCACCAGAGGGCGTGCAGCAGGAAGCCGAGCCCGCCGAGCAAGATCGCGAGGATCAGGACGAGCAGAATCAGAGCCATTGTTCGGTGCTCCTCGGTTGCGGTTCTGTGCGTGAGTACGGCTACCCGGGCAGGGCGGGTTAAACGCCGGGGCACCGAGCGTGTGCGTTTCTTGGCTCCCGCGCGGGCCGCTGGTGGCATAGGGTTTCTATGACTGAAGGCGACGTGCGGGATGGCGAGGATATGCCGCGAGGCGGATGGCCCGATGAGGCGGTGACGGACATCGCGGCGCGGCGGGATGCCCTGCGGCAGGCGGCCCGCCTGCCTGGCGCCGACCTGCGCACGCTGATGGACGCGGCGCTCACGGAGCTCGACGCCGCGATCGAGGCGGCAGGCGCGCCGCCCGAGGCCGCGGGCGGCCGCGCGGACCAGGCCGCGGAGGTCCTGCCCGAGTCCGTGCGGGCGGAGCGGCGGCTGCTGCACGCGGTCTTCCAGCAGGCCCCGGTCCCGTTGTTCCTGCTCGAGCAGGACGGGACGATCAGGCGGGCCAACAACAAGGCGGCGGAGCTGCTCGGGGCGCCGTCCGGGTACGCGACGGGCAAGACGCTCGCCGCGTTCATCGACCTGCCGGCCAGGGCCGCGGTGCAGACCCAGCTCGCCGCCGCGCTGCGGACCGGGAAGCCGCGGACGGCGAGCTGCCGGATCCTGACGGCCGACGGTGCGCTCGACGCCGCCATCACCGCGGCGCCCGCCGACCTGCCCGGCGACCCGCCGGTCCTCATCGTCGCCGCGTCCGCCGGCGGCGCCGGCCCCGCCGGGACTGACGAAGCCGCCGCCGGGGCGGACGGCGCCGGCCAGCGAGTGAAGCCGGCCGCGGCGGGCAAGGCGCCGGGCGCCGCGGTGGTCGCGGCCATGACCAGGCAACTCGACACTGTCACCGCGGTGACCAGGGTGCTGCTCGACAACAGCACGTTCAGCGAGGCCGTCACGCTGCAGCGGTGCGCGCGGCTGCTGGCCGGCGAGGTCGCCGACTGGGTGCTCATCGACATCGAGCGGAACGGGAGGCTGCTGCGCCAGTTCGCGGCCGGCCCGCGCGGCGGGCACGCGGACCAGGTGGCGCGGGTGGCGCGGGGCATCGACCCCGACCAGGAGTCGGTGCCCGCCGTGGTGCACGGAGGAGGCAAGTCCGTGCTGCTCGCGCACCTCGACGACGCCGCCGCGCTCGGCCGCGGCCCCGACGGAACGCCGCTGCTGATGATGCTCGGCGCGGCCTCGCTGATCTGCGTGCCGATCTCCGACGGCAGCACCGGCTACGGGGCGCTGACCCTGACCCGCGCGGCGGACAAGGGGCCGTTCGGCGTCGCCGACCTGGGCCTCGCCGAGGAGCTTGGCAGGCACCTGGCGATCGCCATCCGGGTCGACCGGGTGTTCCGCCAGCAGTCGCAGGTCGCCGAGGCGCTGCAGGCCAGCCTGATGCCCGCGCGACTGCCTTCGGTGCCGGGGCTCGAGTTCGCCGCGGCCTACATCGGCGCCACCCAGTTCCAGGAGATCAGCGGCGACTTCTACGACGTGTTCAAGGCGGGCGACGGCTGGGGCATCGCGGTGGGCGACGTCTGCGGCAAGGGGCAGGACGCGGCGGCGATGACGGCCGCCGCGCGGCACGCGATCCGGGCCCTGGCCCATGTGCACAAAGCGCCCGCCGACGTCCTCGCCGCCGCGAACGAGGTGCTCGTCGCCGAGGACTACGACGACCGGTTCGTCACGACCGCGCTCGCGTTCCTCCGGCAGAAGGGCCGCCGGGTGCAGGTGCAACTGGGCTCGTGCGGCCATCCGGGCCCGGCCGTGGTGCGGGCCGACGGGCGGGTGGAGATCCTGGAGGGCGACGGGCTGCCGCTCGGGCTGTTTCCCGACGCCGAGCCCAGCCGGCTCGAGCTCGAGCTAAACCAGGGCGACGTGCTGTTCTTCTACACCGACGGGGTGACCGAGGCGAGGAGCGCCGACCGGGGCTTTTTCGAGGACCGGCTGGCGGACGCGCTCGCGGCGGTCGCGGGGCGCCCGGCCGCGGACATCGTGCGCGCCGTCCAGGAACTTGTCAACTCGTTCTCCGCCGGCGAGCTCAAGGACGACGTCACGATCCTCGCGGTGCGGGTGGAGTGACGCCCGCGGCCCGCCCGCCTACGGCTGCTCGTAGAGGTCCTCGACCACCTCGGTGACGGCACCGGGACGCTGGACGGCGACGCCCGGCTCCACTACCTCGGTCTCCTGGATCAGGTCGTAGCCGCTCGCGCCCTCGATCAGGTCGTCGTCCTGGTCAAGCAGGGTGGGCCGGGATGGCAGCCCGCGCTGGAGGTTCCCGACGCCTGGGTTGCGCGCGACGTACGGCGGGACCGCGATTTGCTGGACGCGGCCGCTCGGGTAGCTACGGCGCACCAGGAGCCGCCTGCCCAGCCAGCCGGCGGTGCGGTTGGGCAGCAGCAGCCCGATCACGCCGATCAGCATGAGCACCCAGCCGGCCGTGTGCAGGTTGAAGACGGAGGTATTGGTGGTGACCGCGAAGGCCAGGATCGCTCCAATGCAGATGAGCGCCAGGCTTGATCCGATCTTCATCGAGTGTCCTTTCGTGGTGGCGCTTTCGCCGCCGGGCGAGGGGTTCGCGCCGTAAGCCGGGTTAGTCAGGACGCGGCGAGGACGTCGGGGGTGTCGGGGGTGTCGAGCAGCCGGCTGCGCAGGTGGCTGAGCGCCCGGGAAAGCAGCCGGGACACGTGCATCTGCGAGATGCCGAGCTTGGCGCCGATCTCCGCCTGGGTGAGGTTCCCGTAGAAGCGCATGACCAGGATCCGCTGCTCGCGCTCGGGCAGCTCGTCCCAGTGCGTGGACACGGACTCCATGTCGATCGCGTGCTCCATGTCGGCGTCCTCGTCACCGAGCACGTCGCCGAGTTGCGCGGGGTCGTCGCGGTCGGACAGCGGCGCGTCGAGCGAGTAGGCGCTGAAGACCATGTCCGCCTGCTTGGCCTCGAGCAGGTCGTCGGCGGTGCAGCCGAGCCGCTCGATGAGCTCCTCGTCGGTGGGCACCCGGTTGAGCGTCCCGGTGAGCTCTTCGGTCGCCTTGCGCAGCTCGAGCAGCAGTTCCTGGGCGGAGCGCCGCACGTGCACCTGCCACCGCTTGTCGCGGAAGTGCCGCTTGATCTCGCCGCTGACGCAGGGCGCCGCGTACGCGGACAGGCCGCTGCCGAACGCGGGGTCGTAGTTGTTGATCGCCTTGAGCAAGCCGACGTAGCCGACCTGCATCAGGTCTTCCACCGGCTCGGGGCTGCCGCGGTACTGCCGGACGCAGGAGCGGACCAGCCGCTCGTACCGCTCCACCAGGATCTCGCACGCGACGGTTCGCTCGTGGCTGTCCCTGGGGGCCGCGCGGAAGCGCGTCAGCAGGGCATCGTCGGGGAGTTGCGCTAGCTCGGCACGGCAGCCGAGGGCGGGCGCGGGGGAGGTTGCCTTGGTCATGGCCATCTCCGTGTGGTCGGGGAACACCGGACGGAGGCAGTTGTGCCCGCAGGGAGGGGTCTAAACTCGATCGCATGTGACCTCCATCACATTCGTTTTGGCGGTTGAAGTCCGTTTTCATTGGTCTGCCTGCGGTGACGTTCTGTGTAAGGGTCGGCGGGTCGGCGGGTCGGCGGGTGGCGGGTCGGCATGAGCGACGCGAAGTCCCAGAAGTTGTCGTGCGCGGTCTGCGCCTGCGGGAAGCCGCGGTCCGGCTCCTGCTTGGCCGCGTGCACGACGTCGGGGAACCTCATCGCGTCCTGGATGAAGAAAACCGGCATGTTGTTGCCGACCAGGTCCCAGTTGCCCTCGCGGGTGTAGAACCTGACCGCGAACCCGCGCACGTCCCGCGCCAGGCCACTGGAGCCCTTGTTTCCCGCGACGGTGGAGAAGCGGACGAAGACGGGGGTCCGCAGGCCCGCCGTGGCGAAGGGGTCGGCCCGGGTGATGTCGGTGACCTGCACTTTTTCCTGAACGCGGCTCGGCTACCCGGACGTGTTCGCACCAAACGGCTCGGCCGGGCTCGGCGGCCGGACTGGGCCTCCCAGCGCGCCTCCGGTTCGACCGACCGGCGGCCTGTTCGTGCTAAGTGGGGCCTTAGCAAGATTTCTCCCGGTCCGGGCGGAATAGCCCGCTCGGCCGTGGGCAGCCAAGCGTCCACCAAGATCACGTCCCGAGACAACGACGCCCGCAGGGAAGGACGACAGATGATCGAGTACGCCGCTGACTGGCGCGCCGCAGGCGCCTGCCGCACCGCAGACCCCGAGCTGTTCTTCCCCGTCGCCGTTGGCGCCGCCGCGAGCCCGCAGGTGACCAGGGCGCTGCGGATCTGCGATAGCTGCCCGGTCAAGCAGGATTGCCTCGACTTCGCGATGCGGACCCGTGAGGCGGCGGGCATCTGGGGCGGGACCACGCCGGAGGAGCGCATCCGCGCGCTGCGCGCGCGGCACCGCCGCCCGGCGCGCAGGGCGTGGGGACAGGCACCGGCGGCTCGCGCTTCCTGACCGCGGAGACCGCTCAGGAAACGGGCGTGCCCCGGCCGCCGGGCGCGTAGGTGGCGATCACCCGGGCCGCCACCTCGGTGACCTTGACGTGCCGCCGCTGCGACTCGCGCCGCAGGTACCGCAGCGCCTCGTCGGCGTCGCAGCCGAGTGCGTGCATCAGGATGCCCTTGGCCTGGTCGGTGACCGCGCGGGCCGCCACCGAGTCCTTAAGCTGCGTCGCGGTCCGCTGCGCCTGCCCGTAGGCGAAGCTGTTGGCGAACACCGTGCTGCCGAACCGGGCGAGCATCTCCGCCATGGGGACCCCGTCGGCGTCAAGCGCGCCCGGCCGCACGCCGAACAGGCCGAGCACGAGGGTGGTGGACGCGGACTGCCTGACCAGGTGGATCGAGCTGCGCAGGCCGCGGCGCAGCGCCTCGGCCGCCCACCACGGCCAGCGTTCCTCATCGATCGCGTCACGGCAGCTCACCGGCCGGCCGTCGTGCACCGCGGCGGTGAGCGGCCCGGGGCCGGTCCGGGCCTCCAGGTCGATAAGCTCGGCGGGATCGGGATGGCTGGCCGCCGCGGCGGCGAGCTCGCCGTCCCGCCAGATCGTCACGTGCGCGGCCGCGCAGCCGGGAACCTGCCTGACCGCCAGCTCAGCCAGCTTGCTGAGCGACTTGGCCTCGCCGTTGGCGAGGCTGGCCAGCTCGGTGGCCTCGTGGCCCAGGTCCTCGACCGTCACGTCGCTCTCCGCCCTGTCCGCCGGCCGCCCGCTCCCGCGCCTCCCGGCTCGGCACCAGGGCGTCCGTTGCGGCGATTAACTACTTGTTAGGGGCAGCGTACGCCCGACAGCTCAGGCCGCGCACCAGCACGTACGCGGCCAGCCCGGATGCGCCGCCGTTCGCCCCGGCGGCCGCCGGGGCGAACGGCGCCGGTGACGATGACGCGGCCGGTGCCGCGAAGGGCGACGCTGACGACGACGCTGACGATGACGCGACCGGGGACGCGACCGGGGACGCGGACGACGACGCGGCCGGCGATGATGACGCTGACGATGACGCGACCGGGGACGTGGACGCGGACGACGACGCGCCGATCCGGCTGGACGCGGAGGCCAGGCAGGGCCGC
>Ga0207664_10002931_pt1 | contig 11336 bp, 8 predicted proteins | sample LARL83metaG_FD_184349 | JGI IMG/M metagenome (GOLD analysis project Ga0207664, IMG submission 184349) | Corn, switchgrass and miscanthus rhizosphere microbial communities from Kellogg Biological Station, Michigan, USA - LAR L8-3 metaG... | ecosystem: Host-associated > Plants > Roots >...
ACCTGCCCGCGGTGCTCCGGCTGGAGCATGACCTGTTCGGCGACGAGGCATGGACCGAGGGGATGCTCGCCGCCGAGCTGGACGGGGTGGCCAGCGGCCGCTATTACCTGGTGGCCGAGGACCCCGGCGGGCTGGTTGGCTACGCAGGCCTGCTCACCCCCGGCGGGGGGCAGGCGGACGTGCTCACCCTGGCCGTGGCCGAGGATCGCTGGGGGCAGCGGATCGGCGCCACGCTGCTCGACGCGCTGCTGGCGGAGGCGGCCCGTCGTGGCTGCCGCGACGTCTTTCTCGAAGTCCGGGTGGACAACTACCGGGCGCAGCGGCTGTATCAGCGGCGCGGGTTCACCGAGATCGGCGTCCGGCGCGGCTACTACCAGCCGTCCGGCACCGACGCCCTGGTGATGCGGCGCAGTGCCAGCCCAGGGGGGCCACCCTCCGGAACCCCCCGATCGCCCTCCGGCCGAGCCGCCGAGCCCGAACGCGGCGGCGGGCGGGCCGGGCCGGGACGTGCCCGGTGAGCGGGCCGCTGGTGCTGGGCATCGAGACGTCCTGCGACGAGACCGGGGCGGGCCTGGTCCGCGGGCACGAGCTGCTGGCCGACTCGGTCGCCTCCAGCGTCGCCGAGCACGCCCGGTTCGGCGGGGTGGTGCCCGAAGTGGCCAGCCGCGCGCATCTGGAGGCCATGGTGCCAGCCGTGGACCGGGCGCTGGCCACGGCCGGGGTCAGGCTGGCCGATGTGGACGCGATCGCGGTGACCGCCGGGCCCGGGCTGACCGGCGCCCTGCTGGTCGGCGTGTGCGCGGCCAAGGCGTACGCGCTCGCCCTGGGCAAGCCGCTGTACGCGGTTAACCACCTGGCCGCGCACATCGCCGTGGACCAGCTGGAGCACGGGCCGCTGCCCGAGCCCGCCATCGCCCTGCTGGTCTCCGGCGGGCACTCCTCACTGCTGCTCACCCGGGACGTGGCGGGCGACGTGCAGCCCCTCGGCGCCACTATCGACGACGCCGCGGGTGAGGCCTACGACAAGGTGGCCCGGCTGCTCGGGCTGCCGTTCCCGGGCGGCCCGCCGATCGATCAGGCGGCCCGGTCCGGGGACCCGGCGGCGATCGCCTTCCCCCGGGCCAAGTACCACGACCAGTCGCTCGACTTCTCGTTCTCCGGGCTGAAGACCGCGGTCGCCCGCTGGGTGGAAGCCCAGCAGGCGGCCGGGCTGAGCGTGCCGGTCGCCGACGTGGCCGCGTCGTTCCAGGAGGCCGTCACCGACGTGCTGACCCGCAAGGCGGTACAGGCCTGCGCCGCTCACGGCGTCGGGCACCTGGTTATCGGCGGGGGAGTGGCGGCCAACTCGCGGCTGCGCGCGCTGGCCGCGGAGCGCTGCGCCGCGGCGGGCATCCAGCTCCGGGTGCCCCGGCCCGGCCTGTGCACGGACAACGGCGCTATGGTGGCGGCGCTCGGCGCGGAACTGGTGGCCCGGGGGGCCGGCCCGTCGGCCCTGGACGTCGGGGCGGACTCCGCCCTGCCGGTGACCAGCGTCGTCGCCGGGCGGACCGCGGCCTGAGCCCAGCGTGGCACCCATCCGGTGGTGACCTGCTCAGTTTGACGATACGGCGCACCGAGGCTACTGTTCGGGACTGGCACTCTCTAGGGTAGAGTGCTAATACGACGAGGCTGGTCTGGCACCCGCGACGACAGCTAGCCGGGGTCGTTCTTCCTGTAGTCGTTTCCGCCATCCTTTCCGGAGGGGGAGGTCAGATCGTGACGACCGCCACCAAGGTTGTTCTCAAGCCGCTCGAAGACCGGATCGTGGTCCGTACGCTCGAAGCCGAGCAGACCACGGCGTCCGGGCTAGTCATCCCGGACACCGCCAAGGAGAAGCCCCAGGAGGGCGAAGTCCTGGCAGTGGGCCCGGGCCGTTTCGACGACGCTGGCGCCAAGCGCGTCCCGATGGACGTGAAGGTGGGTGACGTCGTGCTGTACAGCAAGTACGGCGGCACCGAGGTGAAGTACCACGGCGAGGAGTACCTGGTGCTCTCCGCCCGTGACGTGCTCGCCATCATCGAGAAGTAAGAGGCGGCTCGGCCGGCGGGCTGTCCCGCCCAGGATGCCCGCTTCGGACCACCGCCCCGGCGCTTCCGGCTCCGGGGCGGTCGTCCGTAGCACGCCCGTTGCGCAGCGGCTGGCCGCTGTGCGCAACGACCTAGACAACGCAATTTGAGGTGCTCATGGCCAAGATGCTGGAGTTCGACGAGGAGGCACGGCGCTCTCTCGAGCGCGGTGTGAACCGGCTCGCGGACGCTGTGAAGGTGACGCTGGGCCCGAAGGGCCGCAACGTCGTCATTGACAAGAAGTGGGGCGCTCCGACCATCACCAACGACGGCGTGACCGTCGCGCGTGAGATCGACCTGGAGGACCCGTACGAGAATCTGGGTGCTCAGCTCGCCAAGGAAGTAGCGACCAAGACCAACGACGTGGCCGGCGACGGCACCACCACGGCGACCGTGCTGGCCCAGGCGATGGTCCGGGAGGGCCGCCGCTCGGTGACCGCGGGCGCGAACCCCATCGCACTGAAGCGGGGCATCGACGAGGCCGCCAGCGTCGTGTCCGATCGGCTGCTCGAGATGGCCCGGGATGTCGAGGAGCAGCAGGAGATCGCGCACGTGGCCACGGTTTCGGCCCAGGATGCGCAGATCGGTGAGCTGATCGCGGAGGCGTTCAGCAAGGTCGGCAAGGACGGTGTGATCACCGTCGAGGAATCGCCGACAATGGGGCTCGAGCTCGAGTTCACCGAGGGAATGCAGTTCGACAAGGGCTACATCTCTCCGTATTTCATTACCGACCAGGAGCGCATGGAAGCGGTCCTCGAGGACGCCTACATCCTGCTGCACAGCGGCAAGATCTCCTCGATGACCGATTTCCTGCCGCTGCTGGAAAAGATCGCGCAGACCAAGAAGCCGTTCCTGGTGATTGCCGAGGACGTCGAGGGCGAGGCGCTGTCCACGCTGGTCGTGAACAAGATCCGCGGGCTGCTGGCGGTGGCCGCGGTCAAGGCGCCCGGCTTCGGTGACCGGCGCAAGGCCATGCTCGGTGACATGGCCGTGCTAACTGGCGGCCAGGTCGTCAGCGAGGAGGTCGGCCTCAAGCTGGAGCTGGTCGGCCTGGAGACGCTGGGCACCGCGCGCCGGATCGTGGTGACCAAGGACACCACCACGATCGTGGACGGCGCCGGGGACAGCAGCGAGATCCAGGACCGGGTCCGCCAGCTGCAGGCCGAGATCGAGAACACCGACTCGGACTGGGACCGGGAGAAGCTGCAGGAGCGCGTGGCCAAGCTGTCCGGCGGGGTCTGCGTGCTCCGGGTGGGTGCGGCCACCGAGGTGGAGCTGAAGGAGAAGAAGCACCGCCTGGAGGACGCGATCTCGGCCACCCGGGCCGCCATCGAGGAAGGCATCATCCCCGGCGGCGGCAGCGCCCTCGTGCACATCGCGGCTGACCTGGGTGATCTCGGCAAGACGGGTGACGAGGCGACCGGGGTCGGTGTGGTGCGCACCGCGCTGCTCTCGCCGACGCGCTGGATCGCCGAGAACGCCGGTGTGGAGGGCATGGTCGTCGTGGCCAAGGTGCGGGAGCTCGGTTTCGGCCAGGGCTTCAACGCGGCCACCGGCGAGTACGGTGACCTGGTGGCCCAGGGCGTGATCGACCCGGTCAAGGTGACCAGGTCGGCCGTGCTCAACGCCGCCTCGATCGCAGCCATGCTGCTCACCACCGAGGCGCTGGTCGCGGACAAGCCGGAGGAAGAGGACGACGCCGCCGCGGGCGGCCACGGCCACAGCCACCCGCACTGAGGCTGATCGGCACGGCCCGCGGGCCCCGTTCCGGCGCACACCGGAACGGGGCCCGCGGCATTAGACGGGACGCCCAGCGTGACTTTTCCGGCGCAGCGGGCGTGCCGCCGAGGGGTCACAATGCCGCGATATCTTCGCCGCGAAAGGAGAGCACCCCCCGCTTTTCTGGGCATCATCCAGTCGTGAGCGAGGGATGCATGATCCGGGCCGTAGCTGACAGCGGGGCCGCCGGGAGGGCTGGCCGGGCCGCAGGCCCCCGCAGCCAGGCGGCCGGCGACCACGCGGATCCCGAGGGGGGCGGCTTCGGCGACCTGGCCAGTCTCGCGGTGCGCGGCCATCCGGGGGCGATCGAGGCCCTGCTGGAGCAGATCCGCCCGATGGTGGTGCGGTACTGCCGGGCCCGGCTGGGCCGGATCACCGGGCACTACTACGTGGCTGACGACGTGGCCCAGGAGGTCTGCCTGGCCGTCCTGTCGGCGCTGCCCCGGTACCGGGACATGGGCAGGCCGTTCGCGTCGTTCGTGTTCGGCATCGCTTCGCACAAGGTGGCCGACGCCGCGCGCAACGCGTCCCGGCTCGCGGTGCCGTACGACAGCCTGCCCGACGGCCCGGACGACGGGCCCGGGCCGGAAGAGACCGTTGTCGCCTACATTGAGGCGGAACGGGCCAGGGCGCTGCTTGCCCAGCTTCCGCATCACCTTCGTGAGCTGCTAATACTACGCGTGGTGACAGGTCTGTCAGCCGAGGAAACGGGTAACGTGCTCGGCATGTCAGCAGGAGCGGTCCGGGTGGCCCAGCACCGGGCGCTGGCCCGGCTCCGGGCCCTCGCGGTCGAGGAGTCGATTGCGTGATCACGGGGCGCGGAGCAGGAGCGCCCGGCGTGACACCCGGCCTGTCCCGGCGCGAGCCGCCCGGGGGCGGCCCACGGCCGGCAACGGGCGTGGGCTGGCCGGGCCGCCCGGGCCGCCTGGCGCGACCGCCCCGGCGGCCCGGCCCCCCTAGACTGGGCCTTGTCCTCCAGCCGCCCCCAGGAAGGTGCCATGAGCGATCCCGGCAAGTTCGCCCCTCCGGCCCTGACCTTCGATGACGTCCTGCTGCTGCCGGCCTATTCGGCCGTGCTGCCCAGCGAAGCGGATACCACCGCCCAGCTGAGCCGGCGGATCCGGCTGAACGTGCCATTGCTCTCCTCGGCCATGGACACGGTGACCGAGGCCCGGATGGCCGTCGCCATGGCCCGCATCGGCGGCGCGGGCGTGCTGCACCGGAACCTGTCCGTGGAGGATCAGGCCCAGCAGGTGGACATGGTCAAGCGGTCCGAGGCCGGGATGATCACCAATCCGGTGACCTGCGGCCCGGACGCCACCGTGGGCGACGTGGAGCAGCTGTGCGCCCGCTACCGCATCTCCGGCGTGCCGGTGACCGGCCCGGACGGGCTGCTGCTGGGCATCGTGACCAACCGGGACATCCGCTTCGAGACCGACCACAGCCGGCGGGTGGCCGACGTGATGACGGCGATGCCGCTGGTCACCGCGCCAGTGGGGGTGGCCAGGGCAGACGCCTACGCGCTGCTGCGCGAGCACAAAGTGGAAAAGCTCCCGCTGATCGACGGGGCCGGGCGGCTGCGTGGCCTGATCACCGTCAAGGACTTCACCAAGAGCGAGAAATTCCCGCAGGCCACCAAGGACAGCGCGGGGCGGCTGGTGGTCGGCGCCGCCGTCGGGGTGGGCGCGGACGCCAAGCAGCGGTCCCAGGCGCTGGCCGAGGCGGGCGCCGACTTCCTGGTGGTGGACACCGCGCACGGGCACTCCGAGGCCGTGCTGGAGATGGTCAGCCAGCTCAAGGCGAACCTCCAGGTCGAGGTCATCGGCGGCAACGTGGCCACCGAGGCCGGTGCCCAGGCGCTGGTGGACGCGGGCGCCGACGGGGTCAAGGTCGGTGTCGGCCCCGGCTCGATCTGCACCACCCGGGTCGTGGCCGGGGTGGGGGTGCCGCAGGTCACCGCGATCTACGCGGCCGCCCAGGCGGCCCGGCGGGCCGGGGTGCCGGTCATCGGCGACGGCGGCCTGCAGCACTCCGGGGACATCGCCAAGGCCATTGCGGCCGGCGCGGACAGTGTGATGCTGGGCAGCCTGCTGGCCGGCTGTGAAGAGGGCCCGGGCGAAATGGTCTTCATCCACGGCAAGCAGTACAAGCTGTACCGGGGAATGGGCTCGCTGGGCGCCATGCGCAATCCCGAGCGCGGCCGGTCCTACTCCAAGGACCGGTATTTCCAGGATGACGTGCTGCGCGAGGACAAACTCGTCCCGGAGGGCATCGAGGGCCAGGTGCCCTACCGCGGGCCGCTGGCGGCGGTGGCCGGCCAGCTGGTGGGCGGCCTGCGCGCGGCCATGGGCTACTGCGGCACGCGGAACATCGCCGAGCTGCAGCAGGCCCGGTTCACCCAGATCACCGCGGCCGGGCTGGCGGAAAGCCACCCGCATGACATCGAGATGACCGCGGAGGCACCCAACTACGCCCGGCGCCGGCCGTGACTGGGCCACGGGAGAACTGGTGACGAGCGTCGAGATCGGCCGGGGCAAGAGCGGCCGCCGGGCGTACGCACTGGATGAGATCGGCATCGTCCCGTCCCGCCGCACCCGGGACCCGGAAGAGGTCTCGGTGGCCTGGCAGATCGACGCGTACCGGTTCGAGATGCCGCTGGTCGTCCCGCCGATGGACAGTGTGGTCTCACCGGCCATCGCGGCCCAGATCGGCGCGCTGGGCGGGCTGGCCGTGCTGGACCTGGAAGGGCTATGGACCCGGTACCCCGACCCGGAACCGGTGCTGGCCGAGATCGCCGAGCTGAGCCAGGAAGCAGCCACCCGCCGGCTCCAGGAAATCTATGCCGAGCCGATCAAGGAAGAACTGATCGGGCAGCGGATCGAGGAGATCCGGTCGGCCGGCGTCACCACCGCGGCCCGGCTGTCGCCGCAGCGGACGGTCCGGTACTACAAGGCGGTGATCGATGCGGGGGTGGACATTTTCGTCATCCGGGGCACCACCGTGTCGGCCGAGCACGTATCCGGGCAGGCCGAGCCGCTGAACCTCAAGCAGTTCATCTACGAGCTCGACGTGCCGGTCATCGTGGGTGGCTGCGCCACCTACACCGCCGCGCTGCACCTGATGCGCACCGGGGCAGCCGGCGTGCTGGTCGGCTTCGGCGGCGGGTCCGGGCACACCACCCGCGCGGTGCTCGGCGTGGCGGTGCCGCTGGCCACTGCGATCGCCGACGTGGCCGCGGCCCGCCGCGAGTACCTGGACGAATCCGGCGGCCGGTACGTGCACGTGATCGCCGACGGCGGGATGACGCACAGCGGCGACATCGCCAAGGCGCTGGCCTGCGGCTCCGACGCGGTCATGGTCGGCTCGCCGTTCGCCCGGGCGGCCGAGGCGCCTGGCCGCGGCTACCACTGGGGCAGTGAGGCGCACCATCCCGACCTGCCCCGCGGCGCCCGGGTCGAGGTGGGCACGGTCGGCACCCTGGAGCAGATCCTGCACGGTCCCTCCGACGTCGCGGACGGCTCGCTCAACCTGATCGGCTCGCTCCGCCGGACCATGGCCACCTCCGGGTACTCCGACCTCAAGGAATTCCAGCGGGTCGAGGTGGCGATCACCCCGAACGCCCTGAAGCAGCGGTGACCCGCCGGTGCTAGCGTTCGGCTTGTGATGGCCGGGCCGGTGGTACCCAGCAGAGCCCAGGCGACACGGCTGGACCCGGACGCCAGGTCCGCGGCGCTGGCCGCGCTCAGCGAGGATGAACTTCAGGTCCTCGTCGTCGGCGGCGGCGTGGTGGGGGCCGGGGTCGCCCTGGACGCGGTCACCCGGGGCCTGTCGGTGGGCCTGGTCGAGGCGCGCGACTTCGCCTCGGGCACGTCCTCACGGTCCAGCAAGCTGATCCACGGCGGGCTGCGCTACCTGGAGCAGCTGAACCTGAGCCTGGTCCGGGAGGCGCTCAGCGAACGCGGCCTGCTGCTGCAGCAGATCGCCCCGCACCTGATCCGGCCGGTGCCGTTCCTGTACCCGCTGACCCATCACGTGTGGGAGCGGGGCTACCTCGAGGCCGGGCTGAGCGCCTACGACACCCTGGGCTTCTCGCTCGGCCAGCCCCGCGGGCTGCCCGGGCATCAGCAGCTGACCCGGCGGGGCGCGCTGCGGATGGCGCCCGCCCTGAAGCGGTCCGCGATCACCGGGGCGGTGCAGTACTGGGACGCCCAGGTGGATGACGCGCGGTACGTAGTCAGCCTGATCCGCACCGCCGCCGGTTACGGGGCCCAGGTGGCGTCCCGGACCCAGGTCACCGGGTTTCTCCGCGAGGGGGAGCGGGTGACCGGCGTGCGGGCCGTGGACCTGGAGACCGGGCAGCCGCTGCGGATCCGGGCCCAGCAGGTGGTCAACGCCACCGGGGTGTGGACCGACGACGTGCAGGCCATGGTCGGCGGCCGCGGCGTGATCAACATCCGGGCCTCCAAGGGCGTGCACCTGGTCGTGCCGCGGGACCGCATCCACTCCCGGACCGGCATCATCATGCGCACCCCGAACAGCGTGCTGTTCATCATCCCGTGGGGCAGGCACTGGATCCTCGGCACCACTGACACCGAGTGGACGCTGGACAAAGCCCACCCGGCCGCCAGCAGGGTGGATATCGATTACGTGCTGGCCCAGGTCAACCGGGTTCTCGCGGTCCCGCTGACCCGGGAAGACGTGGCCGGGGTGTACGCCGGGCTGCGCCCGCTGCTGGCCGGTGAGTCCGAATCCACCTCCCGGCTGTCCCGGGAGCATGTGGTCGCCCACCCGGTACCCGGGCTGGTCATGGTGGCCGGCGGCAAGTACACCACGTACCGGCTGATGGCCCGGGACGCGGTGGACGCGGTGGCCCACGGGCTGGACTGGCGGGTCCCCCGGTCCTGTACTCATCAGGTCCCGCTGGCCGGGGCGGACGGGTACCTGCCGATGTGGAATGCCCGGCACCGGCTGGCCCGGGCCTCCGGGCTGCACGTGGCCCGGATCGAGCACCTGCTCGGCCGGTACGGCGCGCTGGCCACCGAGATACTCGACCTGATCGCCGGCCAGCCGGAGCTCGGCCGGCCGCTCGCGGGCGCCGAAGACTACCTGCGCGCCGAGGTGAGCTACGCGGCCTCGCACGAGGGCGCCCGGCACCTCGACGACGTGCTGGCCCGCCGGACGCACATCTCGATCGAGACCTGGGACCGCGGCCTGTCCGCCGCGGCCGAGGCGGCCGGGCTGATGGCCGGGCCGCTGCGCTGGGACGCCCGCCAGGTGGGCCGGGAGATCGGCCACTACGAGGCGGCCATCGCCGCGGAGCGTGCCTCCCAGGAGGCAGCCACCGACCAGGCCGCGGATGCCCTGCTGCTGGACGCTCCGGAGATCGTGCCGGTCATCGGCTGACTGAGCGTTCGGGGGTACCGGGGGTCGTCCCCTGGGTCGGCACCGTCACTAGACTCGGGCGCATGTCCAGGCCACGCGTGTTCTCCGGCATCCAGCCGACCGCCGATTCCTTCCACCTCGGCAACTACCTGGGCGCACTGCGCCAGTGGGTAGCGCTCCAGGACACGCACGACGCGGTCTACTGCGTGGTCGACCTGCACGCGATCACGGTGCCGCAGGACCCGGCGCTGCTGCGCCAGCGGACCCGGGTGGCCGCGGCCCAGCTGTTCGCGGCCGGGCTCGACCCGGACCGGTGCGTGGTGTTCGTGCAGAGCCACGTCGCGCAGCACACCGAGCTGGCCTGGGTGCTCGGCTGCCTGGCCGGGTTCGGCGAGCTCAGCCGGATGACCCAGTTCAAGGACAAGACGGCCCGGGGCGGTGCGCAGCAGTCGAGCCTCGGGCTGTTCAGCTACCCGGTGCTGCAGGCGGCCGACATCCTGCTCTACCAGACCGACCAGGTGCCGGTCGGCGAGGACCAGCGCCAGCACCTGGAGCTGAGCCGCGACCTGGCGATCCGGTTCAACCACCGGTACGGGCCGACGTTCACGGTGCCATCCGCCTACATCCTCGGTGGTGTGGCCAAGATCACCGACTTGCAGGAACCGACCGCGAAGATGAGCAAGTCCGCGTCGTCGGATGCGGGCATCATCGACGTGCTGGACGAGCCCGCCGCGATCCGCAAGAAGATCGCCCGGGCGGTGACCGACACCGAGGGCAGCATCCGGGCCGACGAAGCGGCCAAGCCGGGCGTGACCAACCTGCTGCGCATCTACTCGGCACTGTCCGGGGCGGACATCGCGGACCTGACGGCCAGGTACGCCGGGGCTGGGTACGGCACGTTCAAGAAGGACCTGGCCGAGGTGGTGGTGGGCGCGCTGGCTCCGATCCGGGAGCGCGCCGCGAAGATGCTGGCCGACGAGGCCGAGCTGGACCGGCTGCTGGCCTACGGCGCGGCCCGGGCCCGCCCGATGGCGCAGCAGACCATGGCCACGGTCATGGACCGGGTGGGCTTCCTCCGCGCGGCGGGCGCCGGACCACCACGGTGACGATCCCGGCCACCAGCACCGCCACGACCAGCAGCGCCGCCGCGCCCGCCGCGATTGGGATGGCCGGGAAACCGGACGCCCGGACCTGCCGGGCCACCCGCGGTGCGGTGGCCGGCCGGGCGGGCACGGGGTGGCCGGCGGGCCGGGCGGGCAGCGGCGCGGCCAGCTGGCCAACCGGCCTGACCTTGCCATCCATGGCGAAGCCCCAGTTCAGCAGCTTGGCCGCGAAGACCATCTCGGCCAGCGGAGTGCAGTGCATGAGCGTCACGATCAGCGTGTGGCCGCCGCGCCGGGCCCAGCCGATGTAGGTGGCCCGGGCCTGGCTGGTCCAGCCGATCTTGCCGGCGATGTCGCCGGGGTAGCTGCCCAGCAGCGAGTTCTGGTTCCACAGGTTGACCTTGGCCCGCCGGTAGAGCGGGAACTTCGCGACGTGCAGCCGCTCGATCCGCAGGAACTCGGGCATGCGCAGCGCCTGCCGCGCAAACAGGGCCAGGTCATAGGCGGAAGTGTGCTGGCCCCTGGCGTTCAGCCCGTTGGGCCGGATGGCCACCGTGTCATCGGCCTGCAGGTGCCGTGCCTCGGCGTTCATCATGGCCACGCCGCGGTGATAGGACCCGGCCGCCTGGGCCAGGCTGATCGCGGCGTCGTTGGCTGAGATCAGCAGCAGCGCCCGGAACAGGTCGGCCACCCGGTAACGGTGCCCCTGGATCAGGCCCACCCGGCTCGGCGTGACGACTGCCGCCATATGCGAGGTCACCACGGTCCTGGCCGGGTTGAGCACCGGCATGAGCGTGTCCGCGGTGAGGATCTTCAGCGTGCTGGCGGGCAGGAAGTGGCCATGCGGGTCCTTGGCCGCCAGCACCTGGCCGGTGGTGGCGTCGGCGACCAGATACGCGGACGCCGGTATCCGGGGCAGCTTCCTGGCTCCGCGCGCCGGGTAGTTGACGATCACGCCGCGGCCGGC
>Ga0207664_10002932_pt1 | contig 11333 bp, 9 predicted proteins | sample LARL83metaG_FD_184349 | JGI IMG/M metagenome (GOLD analysis project Ga0207664, IMG submission 184349) | Corn, switchgrass and miscanthus rhizosphere microbial communities from Kellogg Biological Station, Michigan, USA - LAR L8-3 metaG... | ecosystem: Host-associated > Plants > Roots >...
TGTAGCGCAGTCCGGTAGCGCACCTCGTTCGCATCGAGGGGGTCAGGGGTTCAAATCCCCTCAGCTCCACCGAGTTCTTGCAGGTCAGGTGGCCTGCTAGATTTTCTGGCTTTCGGTTGGGGAGCCAAAGTGGGAGCCAGGTCGTAGAATTGTCGTATGGCTGGGGCTTCGCGCCGTGGCTACGGCGAAGACGGCATCTACTTCGATCACCGGGCGGACTGCCGGGACAGCGCCCTTCACAAGACCTGCGCCGGGCGCTGGCGCGGGGTGATCTCGCTCGGTTTTGACGCGGACGGGAAGCGGGTCCGCCGGAAGGTCAGCGGGAAGACCAAGGCTGAGGTCAAGGACAAGCTCAAGGCACTGCACTCTGAGCTGGACGCTGGCCTGCGGAGTGCGGCGGGCTACAGGGTTGAGAAGGCCGTTGCGGACTGGCTGGATGAAGGGCTGCCGGGGCGAACCGTCAAGACGGTGGAGGCGAACCGGGACTCGCTGCGGCCGCTGCTCGCGGTGATCGGGAGGATCCCGCTGAAGGACCTGACCGTGCAGGACGTGCGGACGTCGCTGAAGAAGATGGCGGCGACGCATTCGACCCGGACGTTGCAGAAGGGCCATAACTGCCTGACCCGGGCGATTCGGCACGCAGAGGGACAGGATCTGGTCCGGCGGAACGTGTCGGCGCTGGTGGACACGCCGCGCGGGCTTGAGGGGCGGCCGTCGCAGTCGCTGACGCTGGATCAGGCTTCGGCGCTGCTGGAGGCGGCGGAGACATCGCGGCTGCACGCGTTCATCGTGCTGTGCCTGCTGACCGGGGTCCGGTCGGAGGAGGCGCGGGCGCTGACGTGGGAGCACGTGGACCTGGAGGCCGGGACGATCTCGGTGTGGCGGTCGGTGCGGGCGCACGGGGACACCAAGACGAACCGGTCGCGGCGGACGCTGAAGCTGCCGGCGATCGCGGTGGAGGCGCTGCGCGGGCAGCGGGAACGCCAGTCTGCTGAGCGGGCCCAAGCGGGCGAGTTGTGGCAGGAGTACGGGCTGGTGTTCACTACGTCGGTGGGGACGGCGTACGAGTCGCATAACCTCCGGCGGGACTTCCGGCGGGTGACCGCGGCGGCCGGGCTCGGGGCGCGGTGGGTGCCGAAGGAGCTGCGGACCTCGTTCGTCAGCATGATGAGTTACCAGGGCGTGCCGGTGGAAGAGATCGCGCGGCTGGCCGGGCACGCCAGCTCGCGGACGACCGAGGTGATCTACCGGCGGGAGCTGCGGCCGGTGATCACGACCGGGGCCGAGGTCATGGACCAGATCTTCCGGCCGAAGCAGCGGCGAACAAGTACCGCGACTACTGCTGGATGAAGAACCCCAGCAAACGGGTTGAGCGCAATAAGCGGGTTAAGCTTGCACCAGTACATCTCATCGTAAGGAGGCGGGATGACAACCAGTAGTGCTGGCTATGCGGGAGAGTCGCCGGAACCCCGCCCTGAGTCCATCGATGAGCAGGTCAAGCGCAAGGGCGTCCAGCCGGTCGAGTCGGTCAGGGACATGACGCAGGATGGGGTCTTCGGGTCCGACGAGGAACTGGAGCAGTTCCTCGCGCACGTCTACGCTGCTCGCCACGCTGACCTCGCCTGACCGGGCCGATGCGCTACGTCGTCCTTGATACCGATGTGGCGTCCCGGGCGATCAAGGGCCAGCTCGGTGACCCGATGGCCGCGAGGCTAACCGGAGCGGCGTGGTGCGTGACGTTCGTGACCGTCGGCGAGCTGTGGCAGTGGGCGACCACGCGCAGCTGGGGACCGCGTACCCGGGAGCAGCTCGAGCAGTGGCTCGGCCGCGTCGTGGTCCTGCACTCCGATGACGCAACCTCGCGGGCCTGGGGCAGGATCTCGGCGGCGGCCCGGCGGCGGGGACGCCCGCGGCCAGCCAACGACAGCTGGATCGCGGCCTGCTGCCTGGCACACCAGTTCGCCCTGGCCACCTTTAACGTCAAGGATTTCGAGGACTTCGCCGCGCACGACGGGCTGCAGCTGATCACGTCGTCACGGTAGCGCCGGACGGCTGCCGTCGCCGCAGGCGGCCTGGTAGGCCTCGGTCAGCTCGGCGGCTTCGGGCACGCCGCGCTCGGCCACGGCCAGGACGATCTCGCGGGCCCGGCGGCCGTCGACCGGCGCCAGCCGGCCTGACCTGATCGCTTTCAGCGTCACCCCGGCGGCCTCGTCGTGCTTGTCCGCCGCGGTCAGCGCCAGGGCCAGGTCCAGCCGGGCCAGGGCCGCGCGCCTAGGCCGGGGCCGCGCCCCGGGGGCCTCGATCGCGGCGAGCACCTGGCGGGAGAGTCCCTCGGCCGCCTTGTCGCCGAGCCATGACAGCGTGGTGGCGACGTATACCTGCGCCTTGGGCGGGTCGTACCGGTAGTGGTGCTCGGGCCGCTCGGGCATGGGCAGCGGAGACACCAGGGCCTCGACCCGGCTCAGCGCGGCGCGGGTCTCCGCGGCGGCGCCCAGCCTGGCCCAGGCGCGTCCTTCCTGCGCGGTGGCCTGGATGAACGCGCTGCCCATCTTCGGGGCGATCCGCTGCGCGGCCTGGGAGATGTCCGCGGCCCGCTGGTAGTCCCCGGCGGTGAGCACCTGCCAGGCCTGGGTTTCCAGGCACCACGCGGCGATCTCGGCGTGCTCCGACTCCCGGGCCAGTTGCGCGGCGGTTCGCAGGTGCGCCGCCGCGGCCTGGTCGCGGTGCAGGTCGATCAGGGTGGTGGCGGCCAGCAGGGACAGCCAGCCGCCCACGGCCAGCAGGCGGCGGTGCTCGCCCAGCGTCATGCGGGCGTCGAGCAGCCCGCCAACGTAGCGGAGGTAGCCGCGCACCCGGCCGTACAGTTCGGCCGATGGCGTACTGGGATAGGCGATGGCCAGCTCGTCCACGGCCAGCTCCAGCCGCTCGACGGTGCCGGTCCCGACCTCGGTGACCTCCACGAGCCGGCCGAGTTCCACGGCGGCGATCTCGTCGTCGTCGTCCCGGATCATGGCCGGCTGGGGTCTGCGCCGCTCATGGGTTGGGACGAGGGCGCGCAGTGACCCGCCCCCTTCCAATCGTTCATCGAGAACGTCTGCCAGCTCCGGCGACGGTCGTGCCTTACCGCTGCGCAGGTTCGAAATGTGGCCCGCGTTGCACGGCACCATCCGGGCCAATTCGCGCACGCCGATGCAGCGCGCGGCCATCAGGCGCGCTAGCTCGGTGCCGAAGTCGCTCATCTGCGTGTACCGGGTCGAGGACGAAGGCCGTTGCCCGTATGGCGTGAGGTTGCCCAACGCGCAACGTCTTCAGGCTACGCCCCGCCCGGGTCTTGACTGCCCGTATCCGCGACGGCACAGACTTGGGAGAAGATGATCATGGGCAGGCCAGCTACGGCCAGCGCGCAGCCGACAGACCCGTTCGCGGTCGACGAGGACCGGGCTCTGGCTGAGCTCAAGCTGGCCTGGTCCGACGGTGGTTACCATGGTTTCACTGTCGAGGGCGGCAACTGGGGCGCGATCAGCAGCGCCGGGGAGGTATTGACCGGCGGCACGCCGGACGCGCTGAATCGCGCGATCCGCGAGCACTGGCAAGCGCTGCGCGGATGAGCGAGGGCAAGGACTGGCCGGACCTACATGTGGTCGACGGCCGGGCGGATCCGATGCTCCGCAGGCAGCGGTTCGAGCAGGTGCACCCCGATGCAGTGATCCTGGCACCGAGCGCAGGGCGCTGGCGCGCGATCGTCCCGCCCGGCCTGATCCCCGGCGATGGCACCAGGACCACCCTGGGGGCATGGAACCTGGGCGAGTTGATGGACCAGCTCGATGCGATCTACCCGGATAGCGGCAAGGACACGACCGGGTGATCCAGGACGGCCATCAATCCGCGGCTTCCCAGTCGGCGTCACGGTCCATGGCGCGCTGGAGGATCCGCGGGGACGGGGTCATCTCGGGCTTAGGAGGCTGCAGGATCGCCCCCCTGGATGCCCTGGACCAGGCGGGGAATGCCTGGCCGAGGTCGCCGTAGTCGGGGTCCTCGGACGGGATCTTCACACTCTGCCGGTCCGCGAGCCGATCGGCGAACACAAGGCGCCCCGAAGCCAGGTCCTTGATCCACTGGCCAATCTCCGCGGTTCCCTCTCCCGCCGCCATCGTGAGTTCCTCGCGCTGGGCGCTGGTGGCGGGTCCGGGCTCGGCTGACCGCAACGGCGCGAAGTACTGCCCGGGGTGACGGCGGCGCAACTCGGTGTCGGCCGCCACGGCCAGCTGCCGTTGCTGCCGGGTCGCGGCCTCCCATTCCGTCCGGTCGGTCATGACCGCGGCGAAGGCGGTCTCACGCTGCCGGTATGCCTCCTCCAGGGCGCGATAACTGCGGGCCCGTTCCTGTTCCCGGGTGGCTTGCCGGTGATCGCCGCGGCACCGGGCGGCGTCCGCCTCAGCGGCGGCGCGCAGGCCGGTCAGGCGGGCGTCCCAGGCGGCGTCGCGGACCTGGCGGAGCTCGTCACCGACCCATTGCGGCGCCCAGGCGGTCTCGACGGGATAGGTGCCGCGCAGGTGCAGCAGCATCCCATCCGGCATCCCGCGCACGTCCGGGCCGTCGACCGGGCCGAGGGCGGCCAGGGCTTCGTGCCAGGTTGCTCGCAGGTCCGGGGCGGCCGCGGCGGGTTCGGGTCCGATCGGGTCGGCGGGGTGGTGGTAGCCGGACAGCTCCCGCCAGGCCGCGATGGAGGCGGCTCTGCGCTGCCAGTCCAGCCGGGCGGCCGGATCTTCTGGGATGGCGCCGAGTGCGCTGATTGCCCACGGCGGCGCGGAGTCGGCGGCGTGCTCGCCGAGGCGTTCCTTGCGGGCGTCCATCAGCTCGGCGACCTGAGTGACGTAGGCGCGGCGTTCGGGGTCGGCGATGGCGGGGACGCGCGCGGACCACGGCCCGGCCGGGAGCGGGACGAGGGAGCCGGTCCGGTTCCGGATGCGGGCGTCGATGACGGCCGGGATGTCGCGTGCTCCGGCGAGATCTCGTTCGCCGATCGCGTCGACGAGGACCTGGGCGGGGTCCAGGCCGGCGAGTTCGGCGCCGTGCAGGGTCCGCCATAGCCACCGGTCCCTGAGTCCGGGCGCCGCGTGGCCGGGTACCGCCGCCGCGAGCAGGTTCCGGTAGCGCTGCTCGCGGGCCGGGCCGGTCTCGGCGGTCCAGATCGCGTGCAGCAGGGCCAGGTGGTCGGCGTCGGAGAGGGCCTGGCTGCGGGTCTGGCTGGCCGAGTGCTGCTGGCCGTCATGGTCTACGACCGTAGCGAGCACGCTCAGCGCCGTGCCCGGTGCGGCAGGAGCGGTGGCGGGAGCGGAGACGTTGGCCCGTTTGGCATAAATTTTGTCGTACCGGGCTAGTTCGGGAGCCGGCCTGGGGCCGGGCATAGGGTCGGAGCGTTTCGGGGATGCGGTGAAGACGTAGGCATGGTTGGCGTCGGTGCCGCGGGTCAGGGCAACGTAGACGTGCTGCCGGTCTTCGGTGCCGGTGATCACGGCTAGGGCGGTGTGCACGGTGCGGCCCTGAGCGGCGTGGTCGGTGACCGCATATCCCAGTTCAGCATCTTCGTGGTTTTTGAACACAAAGCGTCGGTCGGTCCACCGCCGCAGGCCGGTGCGCGGGTCGGCGTCCAGGGCGCGCCGGACGACCAGCCCTTCCCGGGTGACAGCCTCGATGCGGAGCAGGTCGCCGTTGGCCAGCGTGCGGCCGGGTTCCCCGGCCTCGGTGGTGTGGTCATTGCGGGTGCAGATGATCAGGTCGCCGCGACTGGCCTGGGTGCCGTCGGCGATGCGGACGGCGGGTCCGTCGCTGACGATGCCGAGGGCGATGAGGTCGGTGCGGATGCGGCGGTTCAGCTCGCGCCGCAGCGCGTGGTCGGCGGCCATGAGGAGCGTATCGGTGCCAGCGGTGGACAGGGCGGTGTAGGCGGCCGCGGCAGCGTCCATCGTCTGCTCCGGGTCGCCGCCGTGGATGCGGCTGTGCTGGTCGTACTCGGCCAGCACGGTGGTATCGCCGTCCCGTAGCCGCAAGCTGGCTTGCTGTTCCCACTGGTTGCGGAACCGGACGGGTTCGGCCAGCCGGGCGTAGCCGAGCCGGGCGGCGAGCAGGGACATGCCGCCGCCGTTCTCCACGGCCTGCAGCTGGCTGACGTCTCCGGCCAGGATGACCTTGGCGCTGCGGGCGCGGGCATAGGCGATCAGGTCGGCCAGGTCGGGGCCGGACAGCATCGAGGCCTCGTCGACGACGAGGAGGGTGCCGGGGTGGATGAGGACAGGGCCGCGGGCGCCGCGGCGGCCGGGCAGGTGGCCGAGGAACTGGGCGGCGTTGTAAGACACCGGAACCCCTACGGCCAGGGTGTTGCGGGCGGATTGGGACGGGGTGATGCCGATCACCGGGCCCAGGCCGACTTCGGCCCAGATGCGGGCGGCTTCGGCCAGGACGCGGGTCTTGCCGGATCCGGCCGGGGCGTTGATCACCGATACGAGCCGGCCGTCGGTGAGTGCCGCGAGCGCGGCGGCGGCCTGGTCCTCGCGCAGCCCGGTCTCCGTGGGCCGCGCGTGTGTGTCTGGCGCGGCGCCGGTGAGTGCGCCCGCGAGGCGCGCCAGGTCGGCGCCGAGCGCGTGCGCGGCCTGCTCGCGCGCCAGCTTCGGCGCGGTGCCCGCGCGGGCTTGCGCGAGCGTGCGCGCCTCCATGGCGAGCTGCGCGTGCGTCGCGTACCGTACGCCGCCGTGCCGCTGGTAGACGCTGCGACCGTCCGCGCGCCGCATGCTCGCCGGAACCTCGGGCAGCTCTGGCGCTTCCAGGCAGACCACTGGCTCGAATTGGGAAGCGAGTACCCGGTCCGTTAGGTCCTTCAGGAGCGCGGTGGCCGCGGCCGGGTCCATCCCGGTGCGGGGCAGCACCCGGCCCAGGTGCTTGATCACGTCGGCGCGCGTCCACGCGGACTTTTCCTGCTGGGCCAGCGCGACCGCCTTCTGAGCCGCGCGCGTCAGCTCGGCCTGGGTTAGGGCCGGGCCAGGGGAGGTTGTGCCGCGCGTGGTTGCGCGGCCGGCTTCGTGCCACACCGATGGCGCGATCGACGCCATGTTCACGCCGAGGGTGTGCGTGAGCTTGTCCGCCCAGTCCGCGTGCGCCTGCGCGAGATCCAGCGCGCCGTGCTTGGGGTTGCGCGTCTTGAAGTTCGAGGCTTGCGCGAGGTGCGCGAGTTCGCGCTGGGATGGCGCGCGGCCATACCGCTGCTCGAATCGAGCCGCGCGGGCGCGCAGATCGGCGGTGATCGATTCGCGTCGGGACGAGAACAGGCGCATCGTCTCGCCGCTGATGCCCTTGATTTCGAACCCGTGCCCGTCGTCGCGAGCGGTCCATTCCAGGCCAAACCTTCGGGTGAGGGCTTCCTCCAGGTGCTGGGAGACGATCGCGGCGACCGCGCCGATGTGCTCGTTGTAACCCAGCGAGTCCGGGGCCCGCCATTTCCCGTCGGTGGACGCCTTGGCGACGTGGGCGATCTGGGAGTGGACGTGCAGTTGCATGTCGCCATCGCGGGAGGTGTGCTGGAGCCAGTGGGCCACGGCCAGGTCGGCCTCGTGCCACTGGCCGGTTTCGCGGCCGTGGACGCGGGTGTCGTGGGAGCCGGTGCGGGTGTAGCCGGCTTCGCGCTGGAAGTAGCCGAACCCGGCGTGGACGGCTTGCCAGATCATGTCGTCGACCTCGGCGACCAGGCCGGACCAGTACGCGTCGCCTTGCTGGTCGCCGGCCTGGCGGGCCAGGCGGGCGTTCTCGCCGAGGGAGGCGTGGAAGATCGAGATGGACTTGGAGAACGAGATCGTCAGGTCGAAAAAGAGAGGACTTTGCCGCGCCTTCTTGACGGCCTCGGTCTGCAGCTCGCGTTTACGTTCGGCGGTAGCGTGCGGCTCGGCGGTCAGGAGCTGGGCGTACAGGTCGGCGGCTTTGCGGCCGTTGCCTGGCGGGCGGCCGAGCTGAGTGCCGTCGGGAGCTTTACGCTCGCCGAACAGAAGATCGTACGGCTTGCGCTCGACGGTCTGGCCGGGCTCGAAGCCGAGCGCTCTGGCGCCGGGGCCCCACCAGCGGCCGGGTGGTTCTCCCCCGGTCTCGCTGGCCTGGATGTAGTAGCTGGCCGCGTCCTTGGAGGAATCGCGATCGACCTGCTTCCAGACGTAATCAAGGTCATAGCCCTTGCTCAGAGTTGCGACAACCGCCAAGGGCTAATCCACCGCCAGCGGCTACGGCGGGACTGTCCATGCTCATCGCATGGTGCATGGGTGTGACGCGACCAGAGACCATGCTTAAGGGTGGCAAAACAGCCGATCAAGATCAGAAACGAGAAGCGCGCTAAACGGACAAATGCGACACATGTGGGCTGAGGGTGGTGGTCCGGTAAGGACTGGTGTCCGTTGCCAACGAATCTGAGCCATTGCCAGCGCGTCTGAGCCATTTGCGAGGTTTTGCCATCTGAGTTGAGCTATCGAGGGGTTCGTCCCGTCGAAGGGTCACGCGGATGACGGCGGAGCTGGCGGCCCGGGCCGGGGGTCCGGCGGAGTGTGCCGGCGTTGAGGTGGAGTACGTCGATCCTGACCGTGGGCGGGAGCGCAGGCCGCTGGCGGCCTGCTGGTCGGCGCGGTTCGGGCGGGTGAGCCCGGTGGGGGGCTTTGCGTCATTCCGGGGGCAGCGGAACTGGCCGGGCTGGTGGTGGTTCTCCCGGACCGGCGAGCATGTCGGCTATGAGTCGTGGGTCGAGCGCGACGTGCTGATGGCGCTGGATGCCGATGCGGGTGTGGCGGCGGTCGCGTCCCAGCCGGTGTGGCTGCACTGGGTCAGCGAGTCCGGCAAGGCCGCGGTGGTCCCGCTGACATCGAGCATCCCGGCCTCGGGCGAGGTGACGGTCGCACCATCGGCGGCCAGGGCGGCGGCGAGCTCACCGGCGCGCGGGGAGCGCACCCGCACAGCGCCGCCGGCGACGGAGTCGATGACCTGCTGGACCGGGCCGGCGGCGATAATGTGACCGCGGCCGATCACCAGGAGATGGTCGGCGGTCTGGGACATCTCGCTCATCAGGTGCGAGGAGAGGAAGACGGTTCGTCCTTCGGCGGCCAGGGCGCGCACGAGCTGGCGGACCCACTGCACGCCCTCGCGCAGGTGTGAGCGGGCGCTGCGGCCGGGGTGCACGGCGCTTGCCTCCAGCAGGCCGCCGACCTCCCGTAGCGGGGAACGGTGCTGCCGGTAGGGCTTGCCGTTGACGGTGACGGTGCCCGACGTCGGCCGGTCCAGTCCCATGATCATGCGCATGGTCGTGGACTTGCCGACGCCGTTCGGGCCGAGGAACCCGGTGACGGTGCCGGGCGCGATTGTGAAGCTGAGGGAGTGCACAGCGATGGTGTCGCCGTAGCGCTTGGTGAGCTCGTGCGCCTCGATCATGACCGGGACCGTTCTGGGGGATGGGGTGGGACGGAGCGCTCAGCAGCGGACGCTGAGGCAGGTGACCGTGCCCGCGGGTGGGGCGAGCGCGAAGGATGGTCGGGCGGGGGGGCAGTCAGGCCTGCTGCGGCGTGCGGTGTGGCTCCGTGTTGAGGCTGGTTGTCCTGGTCGCCGGTGATGCGGTGCGGCGGGGCCAGGTCCAGGCGGAGCGCAGGATGAAGGCCAGGAGCAGCACTTCGAGTACGACGCCGAGGCCGTAGAAGTAGATCCAGGACCCACCGGCCAGGTTGAAGGCCGAGTAGGGGATGTAGAGCGATGCCACGACGAGGTTCGTTGCGCGGTTCGCACGGGCGGGCAGTGTCGTGGAGAGCAGGATCATGAGGATCGGGATGGCCACGGAGGTGAGCGCGATGACGACAAAGGCTTGGTTGATGTCGAACTTAAAGACGACGCCGTCGAGGATGTCGCGGATGGCCCCGGGCTTGTACAGGTGGAGATAGTCGACGTAGATGTAGAGGAACATGAAGCTGGTCCAGGCTGCGGCGAGTTTGGCCTGCACGGGCATGCGCTCTTCCAGCGCGCTCTGGGACGGCGGATTCTCTCGTGCGGTGCGGGATTGAGGCGTTCTCATCACATTGCTCCTTGCCTTGATTGGGTGGGTGCTTCCACCTTCACGGATGCCGGCGGCGGGCACATCAGCCCCGGAGCCTGATTCGACCTGGCCGCTGGCACAGCCGAGCTCTTGTACTTTCGGCTGATACGCCGGTCACGCGGGCTGCCTAGGCTGATCAGATGGCCACCAACGCACTCCGCTCGCTGTGGGCCGAACCTCGACCCACGAATGCCCCGGACCCGGGGCCGCGGGACTGGGCCTTGGTCGCAGCACTGATCGGCTGGTCCGTGGTGGAAGTGGTGCTTCGCCGGGACCTGGCACCAGGCCCGGTGCTGCTGCTCTACGCGCTGGCGGTCATCGGCCCCCTGCCGTGGCGACGCACGCACCCCCTCGTCGCGGTTGCGGTCTCCTTCGGCACGTTGATGATCGTCGACCTCGTCAGAATCCTCACCGGGTCCCACGGCGCCCCGCTGAACAGCACGTCCGCGGCGCTCATCCTGACCTACGCCCTGTTCCGGTGGGGCTCCGGTCGGGAAGCCGCAATCGGCCTCGGCGTCATCCTGCTCTGGCAGCCCATCACCACCGTCGCCGACCCCATGAGCCTGGCGGGCAAGGTCGGGGGGTACGCGTTCTTCCTGTCCGCCGCCGCGCTCGGCGCCGCGATCCGCTATCGCGCGAAGATCCGCTTCCGCGACATCGACCAAGCCAAGGCCCGCGAACGTGAACAGCTCGCTCGCGAGCTCCACGACACCGTCGCCCACCACGTGTCGGGCATCGCCATCCAGGCCCAGGCAGGACGTGCCATCGCGGCCTCCCACCCCGAGCGTGCCATCGAGGCCCTCGCCGTCATCGAGGAAGCAGCGACCCGCACCCTCAACGAGCTGCGCGCCATCGTCGGCGTGCTCCGCGCCTCGCAGGACACCGAGTTCGCGCCGCAGCCCGGCGTGGCCGAGGTCGAGCATCTCGCCACCGATGGACAGACGCGTCCCTGCGTCAAGGTGGCGCTCTTGGGCGAGTTCGACGACCTCAGCCCCGCGGTCGGGGCGGCGATCTACCGGCTAGCCCAGGAGTCCATCACCAACGCTCGACGACACGCCCGCCACGCCACCCAGGTCACCGTCGCCGTCACAGGCGACGCCGACCAGGTACGGCTGACCATCGACGACGACGGCTCCGCCGCCGGCGGCCGCGCCCCAGCAGGCTACGGCCTGGTGGGCATGCGGGAACGCGCCTCACTGCTCGGCGGCACCTTCCACGCAGGCCCCGC
>Ga0207664_10002933_pt1 | contig 11331 bp, 10 predicted proteins | sample LARL83metaG_FD_184349 | JGI IMG/M metagenome (GOLD analysis project Ga0207664, IMG submission 184349) | Corn, switchgrass and miscanthus rhizosphere microbial communities from Kellogg Biological Station, Michigan, USA - LAR L8-3 metaG... | ecosystem: Host-associated > Plants > Roots >...
GTAGGCGACGTGGGTGCCGGATCCGGCAGCGGCCTGGATTCCGGCCAGCGGAGTCACCGTCGATGACGGGATTACGTAGGCGCTGCCACCGCCCGCGTACGTGGGCGAGACGGACGCGGACGGCCCGATCACCGCGATGGTGCCGCCGTTGGTGGCGGAAAGCGGCAGGACCGAGCCGGAGTTCTTGAGCAGCGTGGTGCCTTCCTCGGCTACCGACGTGGCGACCGCGACGTCCGCGGGCGTGGTGACCGTGGCCGACGTGGAGCCGGTCCGCGGCTGGTTGAACAGGTTGTACTGGAACATCTCGGTCAGGACGCGCCGGACCATGGTGTTCAGCGCGCTGAGCGGGATGGTTCCCTTCCGGACGGCGGACTGCAGCGCAGTGCCGTAGTAGGTGCTCTCGGGCTGCTCCTGGTCGGTGCCCTGCAGCGCGCCCTGAGTGGAGTGCAGCGCGCCGTAGTCGGAGGTCACGAAGCCGGGGAAGCCCCACTGGTCGCGCAGCACGGTGTTGTTCAGGAACGAGTTGTTGCAGCTTGCGTTGCCGTTGACCCACGAGTAGGCGCACATCACCGACGCGGAGTTAGCCTGCGTCACCGCTGCGTCGAACGACGGCAGGTAGATCTCCTGCAGCGTCCGCTCGTCGGTGATCACGTTGTCGGCCGGCGTGTTCCGGTACGTCTCCTGGTTGTACGCGTCGAAGTGCTTAACCTGCGACATGACGTCCTGGGCCTGCACGCCGTTGATCTCGGGGACGTCGAGGGCGGAGTTGAGATACGGGTCCTCGCTGAGCGCCTCGAACGACCGGCCCCAGCGCGGGTCCCGGTCGATGTTCACGGTCGGCCCGAGGTTAATGCTGGCGCCCTTGCCGAACTCCTCGGCGCCGATCACCTGGCCGTACTGCTGCGCCATCGCCGGGTCCCAGGTCGCGGCCAGCGACGCGCCCGCGGGCAGCTGGGTAACGCCGGTGAGGCCGTCCGCCACGCCGGCCGGGCCGTCTTCCATCCCGACCGCGGGGATGCACAGCGAGGAGATCGCCGGCGTGTAGAACACGTACGGGTTGGAAGTCCCGTGGCCTTCCACCATGCTGATCTTCTGGGACAGGGACATCGCTGCCATGAGCTGCGCAACGCGCTGGGCGATCGGAGCGGTGGAGGTCACCCATGGGCACGAAGCGCTCGCCGCCGGCTGCGCGCCCGCGCTGGTCTGTGCCATCGCGACCGGAACGCCGATCAGCCCGGCCAGGCTCACGGCGGCGACGGCGGTCACCACGCGGCGCTTCCGGTGACTTCTCAGACCTAGCAGGACATTGGCCCGCGCCATCGCCGCCTCCAGGTGTTCCGCACGCCATCGTCAACGGATCCAGTTGATTCTTTGCGTGAACCGGCAAACCGTCAACCGGGCCCGGCGGGGTCAGGCGGCGGGCTGGTAGCGCAGGTACAGCACGCCGTTGTCGTAGGCCTGGCTCGCGGCCAGGGTGAACTTCGCGGCCGGGGTGCCCTCGAACAGCGTCGGGCCCTCGCCCCTGGTGAGCGGGTAGACGAACAGGTGCAGCTCGTCCACCAGGCCGTCGGCGAGCATGGCCCGGACCAGGGTGCCGCTGCCGCTGACGTAGATCCCGCCGGGCACGCGCTCCTTGAGCCGCCGGATGACGGCGGCGTCGTACGGCCCGACGATCTCGGAGTTGCGCCACGTCGCCTTCTCCAGGGTGGACGAGACGACGTACTTCATCGTGTCGTTCATGAACGGCGCCCCTGGGTCTTCCTCGGCGGTCCGGGGCGACCACGCCGGCTCGAACATCTCGTACGTGGTCCGGCCGAGCAGGATCCCCTGGCAGCCGCCCATGGCGGCGCCGATCGCCTCGCCCATCTTGGGGTCGAAGCCGTAACCGAACGTCCACCGCGGCTCGTCAATCACCCCGTCGAGGGAAATGAACTCGTGCACTCGGATGGTTCCCATGGCGTCTGCCTCCTGCGGGTAGCTAGCGGCCGGACCTTCCGGCTGCTCTCCTGCTTATGTCACGAGTGAGCCGTCCCGGAATCGACACGCCGTTGCCGGAGCATCCCAGTCGATCTTGTAGTGCAGCATCCAGGCCGCCTTCTCGGGGTTGGACAGCCGGGCGAACACCTTGATCGCCGCGCCCATGATGGCCCGCCCGACGGGTCCGGCGGTCTTGGCGTTGTTCTTGCGCGCGGCCTCCTTGGCGATGCGTTCGACGCGCGGGCGGCGCATCGCCTCGTAGGCGGCGAAGGCGTCTTCGGGGGCGGGGTGGTCGCGCAGGCACCGGGCGAGCTCGACCGCGCTTTCCATGGCGAGCGAGGCGCCCTGGCCTGAGCTTGACGACGGGGCGTGGGCGGAGTCGCCAACCAGGACCATCCGGCCCCGGTGCCAGGCCGGCACGCTGGGCATGCTCTCCATCGCGCCGACGACCAGCAGGTCGGCCGGGTTCGTGCGGCTGATCAGCCGGGTCGCGGGGGTGCGGTCCTCGGCAAAGGCCGCCGTGAGCCGGCCGAGCCACTCCCCGGGCGGGGTACGGCGGGCTTCGGCCGCGCTGAGCGGCTGGTCCGCGGGCAGGTTGGCGAACCAGCCGGCCGTGCCGTCGTCGAAGACCTGGTAGCCGAAGAAGGCGTGCTTGCCGAAGACCATCGGCATCCGGCCCCGCGTGGCGGCCGTTCCCGGGTCGGACACAGCGGCGCCGAAGCTGATCAGGCCCGCGTACTGGGGCGCCGGCGCTTGCGGGTCGATCAGCTCGCGCACGAGGGAGCGGATTCCGTCGGCGCCGACCAGCAGGTCGGCGGTCGCGGTGGTGCCGTCCTCGAACCGGGCGGTGACGGCCCCGGCCTCCTCCCGCACACCGGTCAGCCGCTTGCCGTAGGTGATCCGGATGCCGCGGCGGGCCGCCTCCTCGTGCAGCGCGCGGTAAAGGTCCCGCCGGTAGAAGAACTGCATCGGGGCGACCCCGGGCGGGTTGCCGAACTCGGCGAGCGGCCGGCCCTTCCAGTCCTGCAGCACGTAGGCGGAGATCTCCCGGCCGGCCGGGCGCACCAGGTCGCCCAGGCCGAGCACGTCGAGGGCGGCGAGGCCGTTAGGGGCCAGGGTGAACCCGCCGCCGGCGCCGTCGGATCGCTCGGGGTGAGCCTCGTACACGGCGGCGTCGATGCCGGCCTTCTGCAACGCCATGGCGGTCACCGGGCCGGCGATCCCGCCGCCGATGATCAGTGCGGTTCGCGTCGTCATCACGGTCTCCGTTACGCGTTCTCGCCGGCGCGGTCGCGCCCGGCGAGCTGGTGGATGCGGCTGGCCTCGCGCAGCCGGGCCAGGGAGGCGAGCGAGGCCAGCTCGGCCAGGCCGCCGCGCCGGATGATCACCCGGCTGCCCGCGGCCCGGCCGTGCAGCCGGACCGTGACGGCCCCCGCGGGGGCCTGGTCGTCCTTGACCCGGCCGCGGCCGGCGAAGTGCAGGTCCCAGTGCCCGGCGGCCGCGTCGTCGGCCAGCAGCAGGATGAGCGTGGAGTCGTCAAGCTCGAGCAGCAGGTCGGTCTCGTCGCGCCCGGCGGCGCGCAGGTCGAGGACCACCGTGCTCTTACGCGAGCGCACGTGGAAGGAGCGGTCGTCTGTCCAGTCGCCGAGGTGCTTGCAGACGGTGTGGTCGGCGTGGATCCGGGTGGCTGAGCTCGCCGTGCGAGCGGTCGTTGTCATGTCCCTATAGTTGCATTGCAACTAGTTACATGTCAACTAGTAACGTTGCCTCTATGATGGAAGCCATGACGCAGACCGTCCGCAGCTCACCGCTCGCGCTCACCGTGCTCGGCATGCTGCACACGCAGCCGCTGCACCCGTATGGCATCCAGCGGCTGATCAAGCAGTGGGGCAAGGACCAGGTGGTCAACGTCGGGCAGCGCACGGCCCTGTACCGGACCATCGAGCGGCTGGAAGAGGGCGGGCTGGTCGCGGTCCGGGGAACCGGACGGGACCAGCAGTACCCGGAGCGGACCGTCTACGAGATCACCGACGCCGGCCGGGCGGCGACCCGGCAGTGGCTGGAGGAGATGCTGGCGGAGCCGAAGCGGGAGTACCCGGAATTCCCCGTCGCCCTCTCGCACCTGCTGATGCTCACTCCCGCCGAGGCACTTGACCAGCTGGAACGTCGCGAGCAGGCGCTCGCTGCGCTGCACGCCGGGCTGGAGTCCGGCCTCGCCGCGACCGCGGGCCTGCCGCGCGTGCTCAACCTGGAGGCCGAGTACATGGCCGCCACGTCCGCGGCCCAGCTCGCCTGGCTGCGCTCCGTCATCGCGGACCTGCGCGCGGGCCGGCTGGCCTGGTCCGAGCAGGAACTGCTCGCCACGGCGCTCGGCGACGCGCAGGCTGCGCGGGACAGTGCCTAAGCCTGGCGCGCGCTCGCTCGGCACCGCCTATACCGCGCTGGCCGCGGCGGCATGGTCGCTGGCCGGGATCCTCCAGCGTCAGCTGCACATGAACCTGGCCTCGCAGCTGGCCGGGCGCGCGGTCTTCGCGTCCCTCGCCGTGCTCGTCTTCGTCGCGGTGGCGGAGCGCGGCCGGGTGGTCACCGCCTTCCGCGCCATCGGCCGGCCGGGACTGGTGATCGCGGTGCTCATGGCGCTCTCCGCGGGATCGTTCATCACCGCGCTCAGCATTACCCCGGTCGCGGACGTCATGGTCATCCAGGCGCTCGCCCCGCTCGCGGCCGCGCTGCTCGGCATGCTCGCCGGAGAGCCGGTCCGCCCGCGGACCTGGGTGGCGATGGGCGTCGCGGTCGGCGGCTTCGCGGTGATGGCCGGGGCCCCGAGCCGTCCCGGCCTGGCCGGCATGGCCTTCTCCTTCACCGCGATGCTTTGCTACGCCGCGACGGTCGTGGTCGCCCGGCGCAAGGCTGAGGTGTCGATGGCCCCGGCGACGTGCCTGTCGCAGGTCCTGGTGTTCGCCGTCTTCGCTCCGTTCGCCCACGTCAGCGAGATGGGCGGGGCCAACTTGGGCTACCTGGCGCTGATGGGCGTCGTCCAGATGGGACTCGCCCTGTTCTTCCTGTCGCTTGGCGCGCGGCTCATTCCGGCGGTCGAGGTGGTGCTGATCGCGCAGCTGGAGAATGTCCTTGGCCCGCTGTGGGTATGGCTGGCCGGCCTTGAGCGCCCGTCCGTCCCCACGATCATCGGCGGCGTCATCGTCATCGGCGCCGTGGCCCTCCAGGTAACCCAGGGCAGCGGTGCGCTTGACCGGCTCCGGCCGCCGCCCGGTGACCTGCTGGGAGATCTCGACCAGGACGCGAGCAAACTTGAGGCATGAGTACGCAGTCCCCGGACGCCCTGGGCGTCTGCCCCTTCACGGTCGAGCGGCCGGTCATGTGGCAGCGGTGGGAACGGCTGACGTTCCTGCACTGGCAGTTTCAGGCCGCCGACGTGCAGCGGCTGCTGCCCGACGGCCTGCAGGTCGAGACGTGCGACGGCGTGGCGTGGGTCGGCCTGGTGCCGTTTTTCATGCGCGTAGGCGCGCCGGGCGGCCAGCGGGTTCCGTGGGTATCCAACTTCTGCGAGACGAACGTGCGTACCTACGTCCGCGACGAGCAGGGACGGCCAGGCATCTGGTTTTTCTCCCTGGACGCGGCCCGTCTGGGGGCTGTCGTCACCGCGCGGGTCACGCCCTACCGCCTGCCGTACTTCTGGTCGTCAATGCGGCTGGGGGAGCGCGGCAACGAGATCGCTTACCGGTCCCGCCGCCGCTGGCCCAGCCCGCGCCCGGCCGCCAGCCGCCTCCGCATCGGCATCGGATCACCGATCGCGCCCGCCGACGTCACGCCACTGGAGCACTTCCTGACGGCCCGCTGGATGTTGTTCAGCGTCACCCGCGGCCGCTCGGTCTCCGCCCGTGCCTGCCACCCGCCTTGGCCCTTGCACCGTGCTCAAGCGCTGGTTCTTGAAGACAACCTGGTCACCAGCGCCGGCCTGCCCGCTCCAGCAGGCAAGCCGCTGGTGCACTACTCACCCGGGGTCGACGTCGCCATCGGCCGTCCCGAACGTTAGTGAGCGCGCGGTGGCTGGTAGACGGCAGTCGCGCGGCCGCCTAGTGTCAGGCTGGTGATGGCGACGATGCCTGCCGAGTCGGCCAGCCAGGACGTGGCCGGGCGGCTGATGGGCGACGGCTGTGTGGTTGTGACCGGCATGATGACCCCGGATGACTTGCAGCTGGCCCACGCCGACCTGGACCGGCTGCTGCGCAGCACCCGGACCGGCCGGAACTCTTTCGAGGGATTCGGCACGCAGCGGATCTACGCGCTGTTCGCCAAGACCCGCGTGTTCGATGCCGCCGCCACCCACCCGTTGCTGCTCGGCGTCCTCGACCAGGTGCTCGGCCATTGCCAGCTCAGCGCGCCGGTCGGCATCTGCATCGGGCCGGGTGAAAAGGCGCAGGTCCTCCACCGGGACGACGCCATCTACCCGGTGCCGGAGCCGCATCCGCCGCTGGTGGTCAACACGATGTGGCCACTGGACGAGTTCACCACGGAGAACGGGGCCACGAGGTTCATACCCGGCAGCCACCGGTGGGAGCCTGGCCGGCGGCCGGGCCCGGACGATCCGGTGGAGACCGCCGTGTTGTCACCGGGCTCGGCCCTGTTCTACCTCGGCAGCCTCTGGCACGGAGGCGGCGCCAACCAGACCACCCGGCCGCGGCTCGGCGTGATCCTGGAGTACGCGGCAGGCTGGCTGCGACCACAGGAGAACCACTGCCTGGCCGTGCCTCCCGATGTCGTTCGCGACCTGCCGGAACGGCTGCAGGAACTGCTCGGCTACAACATTTACCCGCCGTTCGTCGGGTACGTCGACGGCAGCCACCCGCGCCGGGTGCTTGACCGATGAGCATGACAGAGGCCGACCCGCTCGAGACTCTCCGCCGCCGCAGCAGCGAGAAGTGGGGCAGGTACCCCGCCGACGTTCTGCCGATGTTCGTCGCCGAGATGGACTTCCCGCTCGCCCCCGAGATCAAGGCCGCATTGCGGGAGGCGATCGAGACCGGGGACACCGGGTACGTCAACCCGCACGACACCCGCGCCGCGGCCGCGTTCGCCGGCTTCGCCCAGGACGCGTGGGAATGGTCACCGCAGGTGCACCGCATGGGGGTTACCACCGACGTCAGCGTGGTCATCGTGGAATCGCTGCGCCGCCTGGTCCCGGGTGGCGCGGGCGTGATCATCACGCCGCCGGTCTACCCGCCGTTCTTCGCCCTCCTGCCGGAGGCCGGCGCCGCCGTGGTGGAGGTCCCGCTGCTCGACGACGGGTCGGCGTACGCGCTTGACCTGAGCGGCATCGACCGGGCCCTGGGCGCCGGCGCACGGGGAGTGCTGCTGTGCAACCCGCACAATCCCGTCGGCCTGGTGCACAGCCGCGAGCAGCTCACGGAGCTGTCCGCGATCGTGGCCAGGCACGGCGGGTTCGTGGTCAGCGACGAGATCCACGCGCCGCTCATCCACGGCGGGCACTCTTTCACCCCGTACCTGACCGTGTCCGATGAGGCCAGGGAGCACGGCATAGCGGCCGAGTCGGGCAGCAAGGCGTTCAACCTGGCCGGGCTGAAGACCGCGTTCTTCGTGGCCGAATCGGACCGCATGACCAAGCTGATCACCGCACTGCCCGAGGAGGTCACGTTCCGGGCCGGCCTGTTCGGCCTGATCGCCACCCGGGCAGGCTTCGCGAGCAGCCGCGGGTGGCTGCGGGCGACCGTCGCCGCGATCGAGCACAACGTCGCCGTCCTTGAAGAGCAGCTGGCCGCCAGCCTCCCGGCCGTGCGGCTGCGCCGCCCCGCCGCCAGCTACCTGGCCTGGCTCGACATGTCCGCGCTCGGCTGGGGAGATGACCCGGCGCAGTTCGCACTCGAGCACGCCAAGGTGGCCCTGGCCAGCGGTCCCGCGTTCGGGACGCAGGGCGCCGGCCACGCCCGGATGAACCTCGGCTGCGCACCCGGCACGATCATCGAGGCGGTCACGCGGCTCGCCCGGGCCGCGGGCTGACCTGGGCGGCCCGCGGCTCCCTGCCCGCGCTCTGGGTCCAGTTCACCGCTGGACGTTGGCGAGGGCCGTGTCGATCGGGGTGGGCGCGAGGCCGAATTCCCGCTCGGTCACGCTGGAGTCGATGGTGAACGCTGAGCGCCACTGGTAGTACGTGTGCCGCAGTTCCTTGACGGTCGGGTCGAACAGGCCGGCCGCCCAGAGCGCAGGGTAGGGCAGCGACGTGAGGCGCGGAGCCGGCGCTCCGTGTTGCTTGGTGAACTTGGTGGCCAGCTCGCGGATGGAGAGCGGCGGGCTGGTCGGCACCAGCCAGCCCTGACCCCATGCCCGCTCCGTTGCGGCGACGGTGACCAGGGTCGCGGCCACGTCTTGGATCGACGTCCAGCTGTGCGGGGCGTCGAGGTTCGCGGGGACGAACGCGCGCTGGCCGGCGAGCAGCGGCTTGGCCAGCACGAAGCTGAAGATCGAGTTGGCCTCGATGTAGTCGCTGGCGCGCACCTCGGTGGCGCGGATCTTCCCGGCCTGATGCGCGGCGAGCGCGTCGCGCCACATGTCGGCCCGCAGCTTCAGCTTGGGCTGGGTCGCGGCCAGCGGCGTCGCCTCGGTAATCGGTCCGGCGACCGGCCCGTAGCCGTAGACGTTGCCGGCGGCGGCTAGCACCGCGCCACTGGTCTCGGCCGCGCGCAGCAGGGCCCGGTTCAGTGGCGGCCAGTCGGTCAGCCACTGGTGGTAGGGCGGGTTCGCGCAGTTGTACAGCGCGACAGCGCCCTTGGTGAGTTCGCTGAGCCGCGCCGCATCGGTCGCGTCCGCGGCCACCCGCTCGATCTCCGGACGCTCCGGACCCGTTCCCCGCCTGGTGATGACCCGGACCTGCTCGCCGCGGTCGGCCAGCAGGCTGGCGGTGGCGGAGCCGACCGGGCCGGCTCCGACGATCACGTGCAGCATTTAGGACTCCTAGTCGCAATAGAGAGCGGTGCTCTCGGATATGACTAGTGTCCGTGATGGAACGAATAGTGTCAAGAGCGGTGCTCTCAAATATGTGCAGTGATCCAGTAAGGCAGCGTCGGACGCTCCTGGCCGGGAGCCGGCCTGGGTTCAGTACTCGCCCTTGATCACGAAGAAGGAACCGCGGATCACTCCCGCGAGCCGTGACTTCTGGCGCGCGAACTTAAAGCCCGCCGACGCCAGTTCCTCGGGGACTTCCATGCCCTCGGAGAGCTTGAACCCGACCGCCCGCTTCCCCGCGTCCGCGATGGTGTACATCACGTTGATCGACAAGCCTGACTCGTAGAACACGTAGGCCATCCGGATGCCGTCCACCTCGAAAGCGGTCACCTCGAGCGGGCGGGCGGAGATGACGAGCTTGCGCTCGTCGGCCAGGACGCGGTTGATCCAGTCGAGGGTCTCAGGTTCCTCGCTGACCGAGCTCACCGTGAAGACGTGGTCGTACTTGTTCTTGAAGTAGCGCGCCTCGTTAGCGCGCAGCCCGGCGAGAGCCTTCGCGACCGGCGATGAGTCCAGGCCGGCGGTGGACACGTTCTCGAAGTCGACGACGTACGGCATGCGCCCTCCCATGACGGTCTATCTGGCAACGGTAGCGGACGCGGCGTGCTTACTACCGCGGTGGCTCCCGCCGGGCGGGAGCCGCCCTCACCTGACCCGGGTGCTTTCCGCGAGCCTCACGGTGGCCGGCACGTAGGCGATCTTGCCGGCGGTGACCGTCACGCTGATGGTCTTGCCCCTGAGGGCCGAGGTGAGCAAGAGGGTGGTGCCGGTTGCGCGGGCCACCGGCTTGCCGCTCGCGTACCACTGGATCTTGATGGAGGGCGCCGGGCTCCAGGTCCCCGTGGTGACCGCTAGCTTCCGGCCAACGGCCGGTGTACCGGAGAGCTTCGGCCTGACCTTGAGCGCGAAGACGCCCTTGGCGACCGTGATCGCGGCGCTTGTCTTGGCAGCGTTGTTGTAGCCGCGCTCGTGGGCGGTGACGGTCACGCTGAGCTTCGTGCCGAGCAGGGATGCCGGGACCGTGTACGAGGCCGCCGTGGCGCTGCTGATCGGTCTGCCGTTGTAAAGCCACTGGTACGTGAACGTCAGCCCGGCCACCGACCAGGTGCCTGGGGAAGCGGTAACCCGCGAGCCCACCCGCACGATGCCGCTTATGCCTGGTGCCTTGACGTTGCCGACGGTTCCCAGGGCGATGGCGGCGGTTGGGGCGCCGGTGACGGATACCGAGTTCCCGCTCTCGGTGACAGTCGCGGTCACGCTGAGCTTCTGGCCGGCGGCGGTAACAGGGAGAAGGTAGGCCTGGCCGGTGTGCACGGCCACGCCGTTCTGATTCCACTGGTAGGCGGCAGTGCCGTCAGACGGCACTCCCGTGATGCCTGCCGTCAGGGTCTTTCCGACCTGCGCGCTGCCCGTGACGGTGACCTGGCCGACGCTGAGCGTGCCTTTCACGGACTCGGTCGAATGGCCGCTTCCCGCGGTGACGGTATAGCTGTGGCTGCCGTTGGTCAGCCCGGTGAGGCGGAAGGACCAGTTGCCACTTGAGTCGGCCGTGGTCGAAGCAGTCGCGAGTCCGTCCAGGGAGAGCGATACGGGCGTGCCGGTAGCGAAGGGGGCAGGAAGATGGCCGCTTACGGTGCCGCCGCCGGTGACGACGTCGGTGGAGACGACCGGGATAGGGAGGGAGAGGGCCAGCTCGAAGCTGGACGCGGACAGCGCAGCCGATTCCTCCCCGCTCGCCGCCGCGACCATCGGGTAAGCGTATGAATAGGGCGTCTTGGAGTAACCCGTCTTGGCGCAGTTGTCGGCACCCGTTCCGGAGCCGGACGCCGGCGTGAAAGTGCCGGCTGAGGCCACGCCGACCGCGTACTCGCCGGAGACGAACGAGCCGCCGGAATCACCCGGGAGGAGGCAGACGCTCGTTGCGATGCTGTCCACCGTCTGGGTCTGGGTTGCGGCCTGGACGGCCACTGTTACGTAGGGGTTCTCCACGGTCCCGCACTGCCAGCCGGTGCGCTCGCCGGAATGGCAGACCGGCGCGCCGTTGACGGCGGCGGCCGCGGCGAGAATCGGGACCGTTCCGCCGGTGTTTTCTACGCCCTGGCTCGCCGTGCCGCTCGCATTGGCGCTGGTGGAGCTGCTGCCCCAGGTGTTCACGGCGGCCATGGGATTGGCTTCGGTGTCGGTCACGTCGACGATCCCTGAATCCACCTTGCCGCCGAACTGGAACGACGACTGGTTCAGGGAACCGAGGGACGGGTCCCGCAGCGTCACGTCAGCGGCGTGCGTGGCATCCCCGTTCAGGGCTATCGGGTTCAT
>Ga0207664_10002934_pt1 | contig 11330 bp, 12 predicted proteins | sample LARL83metaG_FD_184349 | JGI IMG/M metagenome (GOLD analysis project Ga0207664, IMG submission 184349) | Corn, switchgrass and miscanthus rhizosphere microbial communities from Kellogg Biological Station, Michigan, USA - LAR L8-3 metaG... | ecosystem: Host-associated > Plants > Roots >...
ACGGAAACCGCCTCGGGCTTCGTCTATTATGTGTCCCTGAAAGGCGTCACCGGAGCCGCCAACCTTGACCTGGGGAAGGTGCGCGAGCGTCTCGGCACGCTACGCCGCTTGACCACGCTTCCCGTGGGCGTGGGCTTCGGCGTACGCGATGCAGCCACCGCGGCGGCCCTCGCGCAGGTGGCGGATGCAGTGGTGGTCGGCAGTGCGGTGGTGAGCCGCATGACCGAGCACAAGGACGACGCGGTGCGCATGACCGCCTCGGTCCAGGAATTCCTGATGGGCCTGCGCCAGGCCATGGACGCAGCCCGCTCTATGGGAGCATGAGGATCCGATGAACTGGTTCAAGAAACTCGTCCCCTCGCGCATCAACACCGAAGGCCGCGCCGGCCGGCGTAGCGTGCCTGAAGGCCTGTGGACCAAGTGCGACGAGTGCAACTCGGTGCTGTACCGCGCCGAAGTGGAACGCAACCTGTACGTCTGCCCCAAGTGTAATCACCATATGCGCCTCGGCGCGCGCCAGCGCCTCGACTATTTCCTGGACGCGGGCTCCGGCGTCGAGATCGGCGCCGACATCGAACCGGTAGATGCCCTCAAGTTCCGCGATAGCAAGAAATACAAGGATCGCATCGTCGCCGCCCAGAAGGCCACCGGCGAGAAGGATGCCCTGGTGGCCATGAAGGGCCGACTCAAGGGCATGCGCGTCGTGGCGTGTGCCTTCGAGTTCCGCTACATGGGTGGCTCCATGGGTTCGGTGGTCGGCGAGCGCTTCGTGCGCGCGGCGGCCGCATCCCTGGAAGAGGGTGCGCCGCTGGTATGTTTCTCGGCGAGCGGCGGCGCGCGCATGCAGGAGGCGCTGATCTCCCTGATGCAGATGGCCAAGACCAGTGCGGCGCTGGCCAGGTTGGCGAGGGCCGGCGTGCCGTTCATCTCCGTCATGACCGATCCGACCACGGGCGGCGTGTCGGCGAGCCTCGCTATGCTGGGTGACGTGAACGTGGCCGAGCCCAAGGCACTGATCGGTTTCGCGGGGCAGCGGGTCATCGAGCAGACCGTGCGCGAGACCCTGCCGGAAGGCTTCCAGCGCAGCGAGTTCCTGGTGGAGCACGGCGCCATCGACCTCATCGTGGACCGGCGCGAGATGCGCGATAAGCTGGCGAGCATCCTGGCCACCCTAACTCGCCAACCCGCGCCTGCTGAAGCTGAGAATGCCTAAAAGCTGCTGCGCTCGGCGGGGCGTTGTTGCGCTTCGGTCTCGCAGTCGGTCATGCACACCAAGAGGGCACTCCCTCCTGCTCGCCTTGCGCGCCTAGCCCCGCCTTCGCTCGCGACGCTTTTAGGCCCTTTCTAATGACGCGCTTCAATACTCTCGAAGAGTGGTTGTCCTGGCAGGAGCAGCTGTACCCCCAGGTCATCGACCTCGGGCTGCACCGCGTGCAGGCCTTGCTGAAGGCGTTGGATCTCACGCAGCCGGGCTTTCCCATCCTCACCATCGGCGGTACCAACGGCAAGGGTTCCTCGGTCAGCTTCGCCGAAGCCATGTTGCGCGCCGCCGGGCATAAGGTCGGCGCCTATGTCTCGCCGCACCTCCTGCGCTACAACGAGCGGGTGCGCGTGGAGGGCATGGACGTCTCTGACGCAGAATTCTGCGAGTCCTTCGCCCGCATCGACGAAGCCCGCGGTGACCTGCGGGTCACCTATTTCGAATTCGGCACCCTTGCCGCCATCGACATCCTCAGTCGCCGCGGGATCAGCGCCGCGGTGCTGGAAGTGGGTTTGGGCGGTCGTCTGGATGCGGTGAACGCCCTGGATGCGGATGTGGCGCTGATCTCCTCAATCGGACTCGACCACCAGGAATGGCTCGGGGACGACCGGGAGAGCATCGGCCGGGAGAAGGCCGGCATCTTCCGCAAGGGGAGGCCGGCCATCTGCGGCGACCGGCAGCCGCCCGACTCGCTGGGGGAACAGGCAGGGGTCGTCGGCGCGCGGCTGCAGGTGCTCGGTCGGGATTTCGAGCGCGAGATCCACGGCGATACATGGGACTGGAGCGGTCAGGCAGGGGAGTTCCGCGCCTTGCCGGCACCGGCCTTGCCCGGGCGCATCCAGTACGACAATGCCGCCGCGGTGATCGCCGCCCTCCAGTCCCATCCGCGGCTCGCGGTGCCGGAATCTGCCATCCGCGCGGGACTGGAGCAGGCGCGAATCCCGGCGCGTTTCCAGAGAGTCGGCGGACCCATCGAGACCGTGTACGACGTGTCCCATAACCCCGATGCGGCCCGTGTGCTTGCGGGCAACCTGCTGGCGTTCCCCGCGGCGGGCCGGACCTTCGCAGTGATGGGTATGTTCAAGGACAAGGCAGCGGAGGAGGTGACGCGGGCTCTCCAGGGCTGCTTCGCCCACTGGTATCTCGGAGGGCTCGAAGGCCCGCGTGGTCAAGATGCCACGTCACTCGCTTCGCGGCTACGCTCCGTGTCGCCTGATGCCGCCCTGTCGGAGTTCTCCTCCGTGAGCGCGGCTTACGTGGCGGCCAAGTCCGCTGCGCGGCCGGGCGACCGCATCGTGGTCTTCGGTTCTTTCCAGACGGTAGCCGCAGTCCTTAAAACGCTGTGAAAGACGTTATACTTCCGGGCGCGCGGCGGTCCCGCCGCTACCGACCGGGAGATCGGCATGGAGATCGGACTGAAAGAGCGCCTGATCGGCGCAGCGGTGCTGGTGGTCTTGGGCGTCATCATTATTCCCTTGTTCCTGAAGACCTCTCCGTCTCCCGATTCGACCGTCAACCAGGCTGTCAGCCTTCCGGCGGCGGATTCAACTGCGGCTCCGCAGCAGCTCAGCCTTCCGCTCAGTTCCACGGCCGCTCCCGCCGTCGCGGCCGCGACCAAGACTGCCGTCCCGGCCGCGGTCTCACAGCCTGCATCGAAGCCTGCGGTACATGCCATCGCACGCGCTGCAGCGCCGGCTGCTGTCGTATCGCCGTCCCAGGCGGGGGGCAAGTGGACGGTGCAGGCCGGCAGCTACGGCAGCGCGGCCAATGCCGATAAGGCCGCCGCACTACTGAAGCAACACGGATTCCACGCGAACGTCAGCCATTTCAGCAAGGCCGGACATACCTACTACCGCGTCCGCGTCGGCGCTTACGCGGACCGCGCCGATGCCGACAAGGTCGCAGCAGCGGTGGCGAGGGCCGTCGGCGGCAAGCCCGAGGTCGTGCCCAACGACTGATATACGTCACGGCATGCGCTCCGTGCCTCTCGCGATCCCGACGTCTCGTCAATATCAGGGCCGCGTCAGGCCCAAAGTTTGACGCGTCTGTTAAAATAGGCATCCGATTGGGTGAGGACGTAGATGACACCCGCCGATTACGCCATCCTGGTCATCCTGTTCGTCTCGGCGATCCTGGGATTGGTGCGCGGGTTCCTGCGTGAAGTGGCTTCACTGCTCATCTGGATGCTGGGTTTCTGGCTGGCGGTGCGCTACGCGCCTGTCATCGGCGATACCCTGAAGTTCGTGAAGGGCGCCGAGGACCGGCTGATCATGGGCTACGGCGTGGTGCTGTTGGCCACGCTGATCGCGAGCACCCTGGTCGGCATGCTCTTGAAGGAATTGGTGGAGAGTTCCGGCGCCGGTGTCGGCGACCGCTCCCTTGGCACCTTGTTCGGCGCGGCCCGGGGCGTGGTCCTGGTCACCACCCTGATCCTGGTCGGAGACGCGGCCCTCGTGCCCCAGCCCCGCTGGTGGCGCGAGTCGAAGCTCATGCCCTACGCGGCGCCGCTGGTGAAGGTGGCGCGGCGTCTGACGCCTTCGCACGTGGATTTCCATCCGCTGCAGCAGGCGACGGCGATCCCTGATAAGGTCTAGACCCTAGCCCGAGGCCCTCACATGTGCGGCATCGTCGGAATAGTCGGCAAAGGTGATGTGAACCAGTCGCTGTATGACGCGCTACTGGTGTTGCAGCACCGCGGCCAGGACGCGGCCGGCATCATGACCAGCGAACAAGGCCATCTGCACCTGCGCAAGAGCAATGGCCTGGTGCGCGACGTGTTCCACGAGCGCCACATGCTACGTCTCGCGGGCGACATGGGTATCGCCCATACCCGCTATCCCACCGCCGGCAACCCGCATTCCTCGGAATCGCAGCCCTTCTATACCAATTCCCCCTACGGTATCGGCCTCGCTCATAACGGCAACCTGACCAACTCGCGGGCGCTGCGGGAACTCCTGTTGAAGGAGGACCTGCGCCACCTCAACACCGAGTCCGATTCGGAAGTGCTGCTCAACGTATTCGCCCACGAGCTACAGCAGGTCGGCGGGGTCGAGCCGGACGAGCGCGCCATCTTCAAAGCGGTGAGCGCAGTGCACCGCCGCTGCCGCGGCGCCTATGCGGTGACGGTGTTGGTGGCGGGTTTTGGGGTAGTGGGCTTCCGCGATCCCAACGGCATCCGGCCCCTGGTCTATGGCAAGCGCGAGACCGATGCCGGCACCGAATACATGCTGGCCTCTGAGAGCGTGGCCCTGGACGTGTGCGGCTTTCAGCTGGTGCGCGACGTGGCGCCGGGCGAGGCAGTGGTGATCCACAAGGATGGCAAGCTCTACACCAACCAATGCGCCGACAAGCCAGTGTTCTCGCCCTGTATCTTCGAGTACGTGTATTTTGCCCGACCCGACTCCACCATGGACGACGTATCCGTGCACAAGGCGCGCATGCGCATGGGCGAGAAGCTGGCGGAGAAGATCCAGCGCGAATGGCCCGATCATGATATCGACGTGGTGATACCGATCCCGGACACCAGTCGCACCAGCGCCTTGCAGTTGGCGAACATGCTGGGTGTGAAATACCGCGAGGGTTTCATCAAGAACCGCTACATCGGCCGGACCTTCATCATGCCGGGGCAGAAGCTACGCAGCCAGTCGGTGCGGCAGAAGCTCAACGCCATAGACCTCGAATTCCACGGCAAGAACGTGCTGCTGGTGGACGACTCCATCGTGCGCGGCACCACTTCGCGGCAGATCGTGCAGATGGCCCGCGACGTGGGCGCCAACAAGGTGTATTTCGCGTCGGCGGCGCCGCCGGTGAAGTACGCCAACGTGTACGGCATCGATATGCCGAGCGTCAAGGAACTCATCGCCCATGACAAGAGCCCGGCCGAAGTGGCCGAGTTCATCGGCGCCGACAAGCTCATCTATCAGGATTTGGATGACCTGGTCGAGGCGGTGCGGCGCGGTAATCCGCGCATCCAGCGCTTCGATACCTCGGTATTCACCGGCGAGTACATCACCGGTGACATCACCCCGGACTACCTTGCGTCCCTGGAGCAAGAGCGCTCCGACGAGGCCAAGCAGAAGCGCAAGCAGGCCGAGCGCGCCGCCAAGATCTCCTGAGCGGATCGCGCCCGGCATGCGCGACTCCGCATCCATATCCCGTAGCTTGCTGCTGGAAATCTATAGGAAGGGCCTCGCGGCTGTGCACGGCCGCGCCACTGTGCGCGACTGGTTAGTGGCGCGCGGCAGGACCGGCCCTTTCCACTTGATCGCCCTCGGCAAGGCCGCGGCGGCCATGACTGCCGGCGCGCTGGACGCGGCGGGCGCCGACGTCCAGTCGGGGCTCGTGGTGACCCGCTATGGCTATCTCGGCGAACCGGTGTACGGGGATCCGAGGCTCGTGTGCCTGGAAGCGAGCCACCCGCTGCCGGATGCCATGAGCTTCGCCGCCGGCGACGCCCTGCAGCTCTTCCTGGAGCAGGCACCCCGCGGTGCGCGTTTTCTCTTCCTGATCTCCGGCGGGACCTCGAGCCTGGTGGAATCTCCAATCGCCGGCGTCCGAGCGGATGAGTTGCGGCGGCTGAACCGCTGGCTGTTGGGCAGCGGTCTGCCCATCACCGACATCAATCTGGTGCGTGCGGCGGTATCGCGCATCAAGGGCGGCCGACTTGCGGCGCAGCTCCATGGCCGGCATGCGATCCAGCTCCTCATCTCCGACGTGCCGGGAGACGTGGTGGGCGACGTCGGTTCCGGGCTGCTTTGCCCCACCAAGCCAAGACCACTCCCAAAGCTGCCTGCCGAGTTCGCGGCGCTTCCTTTCCAGTCAGGGGCGGTGCGGGAACCGGAGCAGGTGGAGACATTCGTCATCGCCACCAACCGCCATGCGCGTGCTGCCGTGGTGGACGCCGCCCACGCCGATGGTCATGCGGCGCAGGACCACGGGACGCTGCCGTCAGCGGACGCCGCGGCCTGCGGCGAACTCATCGCGCGTGAACTCCTGTCCGCTCCGCGTGGCATCCATGTGTGGGGCGGGGAGAGCACGGTCCGGCTTCCGCCCGAAGCCGGCGCGGGCGGCCGCAACCAGCACCTGGCGCTCGCCGCATGCAGGGTCCTGGCTGGACATCCGGACATATTCCTGTTGGCGGTCGCCACGGATGGCAGCGATGGCAGCGACGATGCGGGGGCCCTGGTGGATGGGGCAAGTCTGGAACGGGGCCAGGATGCAGGCTACGATGCGGACCTGTGCCTGGAGCGTGCCGCCGCCGCAGAGTTCCTGGAAGGCAGCGGCGACCTGCTGCACACCGGCCCCACGGGCACCAACGTCATGGATCTGGTGATCGGCTATAAGCCTTGAGATACGAGGAGTCGGCGTGACAGATCATTTTCACCTTGCCGTCCCAGTGCAGCCCGTGGATCACATGCGCGGACCGCACACGGCTAGGATCGTGGTGGTCGAGTATGGGGACTTCGAATGCCCGGATTGCCGGCGGGTATATCCGGCGACCGGTATGCTGGTACAGCATTTCGGAAATCGCATCGCCTTCGTCTACCGGCATTTCCCCCTAACTGAAGTGCATCCGCACGCCGAGCTGGCTGCGGAGGTGTCCGAGATCGCCGCTGCACAGGGCAAGTTCTGGGAGATGCACGCCATGCTCTTCGAGCACCCGGGGCAGCTGGATGAGACCCATATGCGGCGTTTCGCCGAAGAGCTCGGCCTGGACATGGCTCGTTACCAGGCGGAACTGGATGATCACGTATATCTGCAGCGGATACAGGAGCATGTGGCAGGCGGAAAGCGTAGCGGCGTACGCGGTACCCCGACCTTCTACCTGAACGGCGCGATCCAGGACGTGTCGGCGGGAATGGAACCCATCCTCAAGCATATCCATGCGGCGTTGGAGCGTCGCTGAACTACACGGAGCGTCTCATGCAAGCGATCTACACGGCCGAAGTCACCGCCAAGGGCGGCCGCGAAGGCCAGGTGAAATCCTCCGACGGCATCCTGGACCTGTCGCTCAAGGTGCCAAAGTCCATGGGCGGGCCGGGCGGCGCGGGCACCAACCCCGAACAGCTCTTCGCGGCGGGTTATTCCGCCTGTTATGAGAGCGCCCTGGGTTTCGTGGCGCGCCGCGACAAACTGCTGCTCAAGGACGTCTCCATCACCGCCCAGGTCACACTGAACAAGACCGGCGACAGCCAGTTCGATCTGACGGTGGAGTTGCATGGCAGCTTCCCGGGCGTCGACAAGGTTACGGCCGAAAGCCTGATGCAGGCGGCCCACCAGATATGCCCTTATTCCCGGGCCACCCGCAACAACGTCCCCGTCAAGCTGGTGGTGGATTGAGTAATCTGCCTTCTACTCCAGATGCCTTGCTGGGCTGCCAGACGCCCAAGGCGTGGCTCGAGGCCGCCCGCGGCCAGCACGAGCTCCTGCTGGTGGATCATGCCAACTGCGAGAAGAAGGCGGCAGCCACGGCCCTGAACCTCATGTTCCGCTACGGCGAGCGGCAGCCGGAACTGCAGGAATCCTTGTCCAAACTTGCACGCGAGGAGTTGCGGCACTTCGAGCAGGTGACCCGCATCATGCGTGCCCGTGGCATCGTGCACCGGCCGCTGACGGCGGCGCGCTACGCGGAAGGTCTGCGCAAGAGCTTGCGCAAGGGCGACCAGGAGCGGCTGACGGACCTGCTGGTCATCGGCGCTTTCATCGAAGCGAGATCCTGCGAGCGCTTCGGGGCACTGGCGCCTTTGCTGGATCAGGAGCTGGCGGCCTTCTATAGCGGCCTGCATGCCGCCGAGGCAAGGCACTTCAAGCTGTATCTGGCTCTGGCGGAGAGGTACGGGGCCGGGGATGTGGCGGAGAGAGTGCCGGTGTTCCGTGAGGTAGAAGCGGAGTTGATCGATTCAGAAGACGGCGAATTTCGTTTTCACAGCGGTATACCGGTGGCCGCCTAATCGGCCTTGCCGGCTGCCACGCGTCGATCGGCGAGCGTGCCGCCGGAACTGTCCCATCTCAGTTCACTGGGCTGATCGTGCCAGTCTCCCAGCACGATCCTCTCCATCGGTTCTCCGTCGGCCGATCTGAAGCGATGCACCGCAGGTCTGTGGGTATGACCGTGGATCATGCGTCGCACCCCGTGTTTCTGCATGGCCGCTTCCACGGCTCCCTGGTTCACGTCCATGATGTATTGGTCCTTGCCGGCGGTGTGCTTGCGGCTCTTGGCGCGCAGATGCGCGGCATAGGCGCGCCGCACGAACAGCGGCATGGCCAGGAATACGCCCTGGACGAGGGGGTTATGCATAGTGGCCCGGGCTTTCTGGTATTGCACATCGTCGGTGCAAAGAGTGTCGCCGTGGACCAGCAGGGTGGGCGTACCGTACAGATCGATCACCGTCGGGTCTTTGAGGAGCTTCACGCCCGTTCGGCTCGCAAAGCCTTTGCCTATCAGGAAATCCCGGTTGCCGTGCATGAAGTAACCGGGAATGCCTGCCTGGGTGAGACCACGCAAACCATCCATGACCCGCGCATGGTGCGGGTCATCATCGTCGTCGCCGATCCAGGCTTCGAAGAAGTCTCCGAGGATATAGAGGGAAGAGGCCCGGCGCGCATCTTCCCGCAGGAACTTCAGGAACAGTTCCGTTACCTCCGGCCGGGAACCGTCCAGGTGCAGGTCGGAGATGAACAGCGTGGTCACGGGTTCCCGTCGGGCAGCAGCGTCACCTTGATGATCGTGACGGGCTGCGTGGGCACGTCGTTGAAGCTGTCGTGCTCGGGATTGTCCAGGGTCACCTTGCCGGTGGGCACGGTGGCGATCTTATCCGCCACGTCCATGCCGCTCACCACTTGGCCGAACACTGCATACCCCCAGCGGTCCGGGCGGGGATCCAGTTTCCGGTTATCCACCAAGTTGATGTAGAACGTGGCGTTGGCGCTATGGGGATCGTCGTCTCGCGCCATGGCGATAGTGCCGCGCACGTTGCTCAGCCCGTTACCCGATTCGTTCGGGATCGAGGGGTGTCTGGGCTGATGATATTTGAGGTCGGAGGTGTAATCCCCGCCCTGGATCACGAAGCCGGGTACCACCCGGTAGAAGCTGCTGCCGTCGTAATAGTGCTCGCCCACGTAGGTGAGGAAATCCTTCACCGAGAGCGGCGCGCGGGCACCGTCCAGTTGCACGGTGATGTCGCCGTAGTTGGTCTCGATCTTCACCAATGGATGAGGCGGCACCGGCGCTGCAGCGGCGGAAGGTTGTACCGGCGCTTGGCTGCAGGCGGCGAGCAGGACCAGGCTCAGGAGAGCGGTGGATGTTGATGCGCGCATGGCTATCCCCCGATGACCAACTCTGTATCCATCATATAGGGGTCAGGGCTTGCCGTGTACCGGCATCGGCAGCAGTGTGACCTTGATGATCTTCACAGGCTTCACCGGCACGTCATCGTAGGGTGCGGCTGCGTTCATCAGCACCACGGTATGGGTCTCCACGGCGGCGATCTTGTCCACCACATCCATGCCGGACACCACCTGCCCGAACACCGCGTAACCGGGGTTGCCGGCAGACGGGATGAATTGCTGGGTGTTGTCCTGCAGGTCGATGAAGAACGCGGCGTTGGCGCTATTCGGATCCTGATCATGTGCCATACCGACGCTGCCGCGCAGGTGGGTCAGCGTATTCTTCTCGAAGGGGACGGGTTTGTGCCTGGGCGGGTGATAGGCGAGATCAGACGCGTAGTCGCCGCCCTGGATCACGAAGCCGGGTATCACCCGGTAGAAGGCGCTGCCGTTGTAGTAACGCTCCTTGACGTAGCTCAGGAAGTGTTTGACGGTGAGGGGGGCCTGGGTGGCGTCGAGCTGCAGTGTGATATCACCCAGGTTGGTATGAATCAATACCTCCCGGTGATCCTTGTCCACCGGAACTTCATGCACCGGCGGGGGCGCAGCGGGTGCGGCGGCCACAGGCGGCTGGACCTGCGGCGGTGGCGCAGCAGGAGGAGGGACGGGATAAGGCGACGTCTCGTCCACCGGCGGCGTCTGCGCCGGAGCGGGCTGGACCGGTGCCTGGCTGCAGGCGGTGAGCAGGACCAGGGTCAGGAGAGCGGCGAGCGATAGGCGCATGGGGCACTCCGGGACTGACGATATCTCATGATAACCAATACCTGACGTCGGCCCGCGGGTACGGCCCTGATAAAATGCCGCCCCTATGACCACGCGTACCCGCTTCGCACCCAGCCCCACCGGCGAGATCCACGTCGGAAACGCCCGTACGGCGTTGTTCTCTGCGCTCTTGGCGGCCCATGACAAAGGGACCTTCATCCTGCGCATCGAGGACACAGATGCGAGCCGGTCGTCGCGGTCGCACGAAGATGAGATGCGGACCGCCCTCGCCTGGCTGGGTATCCACTGGCAGGAAGGGCCAGATGTGGGTGGCCCCAAGGGGCCCTACCGGCAGTCGGAGCGCAGCGAGCTCTATGCAGCGAAGCTCGAGCAGCTGGCGGAACGGGGCCGAGTCTATCCCTGCTTCTGCACGGCGCTGGAGCTCGAGGTCTCGCGCAAGGCCCAGCTCAGCGCCGGCAAGCCGCCGCGCTATGCTGGCACCTGTGCCAAATTGAGCGTGCCGGAGATAGAAGCCCGCGTCGCCAAAGGCTTGAAACCGGCGATACGCTTCAGGGTTCCCGAGGATGGCGAGACCGCGTTCAGCGATCTGGTACGAGGCCGCCAGGTTTTCGCGCATCATGACATCGGCGACTTCATCATTCAGCGCGCCGACGGCAGTCCCGCCTTCTTCTTCAGCAACGCCATCGATGATGCGCTCATGGGCGTCACCCATGTGCTGCGGGGCGAGGACCACCTGGCTAACACGCCGCGGCAGTTGCTGTTATTGGAGGCGCTCGGACTTCCGGCGCCGCAGTATGCGCATCTCTCGCTCATCCTGGGGCAGGGCGGTGCACCTCTTTCCAAGCGCGAGGGTGGCGGCAGTCTGCGGGACTTGCGCGCGGAGGGCGTGCTGCCGGAGGCGTTGTTGAACTATCTGGCGCGTCTCGGCCACACCTATAGCGACAACGGCTTCGCGGATCTC
>Ga0207664_10002935_pt1 | contig 11329 bp, 9 predicted proteins | sample LARL83metaG_FD_184349 | JGI IMG/M metagenome (GOLD analysis project Ga0207664, IMG submission 184349) | Corn, switchgrass and miscanthus rhizosphere microbial communities from Kellogg Biological Station, Michigan, USA - LAR L8-3 metaG... | ecosystem: Host-associated > Plants > Roots >...
CGGAGCGGGAAGAGGGCGAGCCGGACGTGGTGCGACGCGATCGCGGCCATCGCGGCCCACTTGAAGCAGGCGGGCCGGAGCTTGTACATCCACGCATAGCGTGACGAGATCTCCACGTTGCGATGGAATGCGCAGCACGGGTCGCTCAGGAGACCATCGGCCGCGGCCTTCCACCCCGCGATCGTGTCCGGCGTTCTGCTCCCAGGGATGAGTTCGCGTGGCTCAGGGATGAGCTCGCCGGGGCGATCAGGCCGGCCCTCTGGCTGTTCCTCTTGACGACATGGTTCGCCGCTCGCCGGCGAGCGGTTCGCCGGGGAAGACCACCAGTCGCTCACCCTGAAACGCTATGCCCGGGGCGTGGCCGCCGTAATACTGGCGTCGGTCGTGGTGGTCAACTTGGTCACCATCGTCGCGGACCCGCAGGCCGGGGCGGCCCGGCGTCGGGCTGCCGGCCGGCGTCGATTCCCGCTAGCTGGCGGCGCCGCCGGGGGCCGCTCTGGCCGGGCTGCTGCTGGCCGGCCGCTACGGACAGGCGGTGGCGGTGCCGCGTTACCAGCGGCCACGCTCGGCCGACACCGCCACGCAGCCGCCTCCGACGGCAAGGGGCGGGACGGGCGATGCGGGCGGCTGACCAGTGACGGGATGAGAGACGCAGGCATTTGACTATCTCTCTTACCGGGTTGTGGTTCCTGCTTGCCGTTGCCAGCGAGCCTGGCGGGGGATCGCGTGGATGACATCAGCCGCCCATTCCGAGGACGAGACGGGTGGCCGCCTTCAGCGGACTACCCGCGAATCGCTATCGGAGGGACCTGGCTGAGCGACCGGTTGCGGGCCGCGGGCTGGCGAGCTCCGGGTGGCTGCCACTACGACGGTCCAGCTGATGAGGGCGAGCACCGTGATCGACTCGATCGTCAGCGATTCGATGACGTATGACGCCGAGATCGACTCCCGGAAGCCGAAGAGCCCCACGTTGAGGCTGATGATGAGGGCACCGAGCGTTGCGGCGGTGTAGCCGGCGGCAAGCAGCCCGGCCAGCGGCCGTGGCCACGTCAACAGTACGGCGGCGAGGACGAACCCGGCCACCGCGTCGATCAGGAACAACGGCCCGTTGGTGGGGATGTGGCGGTAGCCCTCCAGCCACAGGTGCAGATGGATGTACCCGATCCAGGCCAGCAGCGCTACACAGCCCAGGCGCAGCAGCGCGGCGACCAGGCGGACCGCGCTTGGACCCGTGGCGGGCGGACGGCGCGGCGACGCGAGCTGGCGTAGCCGGAATGCAAGTGTTTCAGTCATTGTCATGCCTTTCGCGACGGCGAGATGTTCCGCGTAGTGCTGCGTCAATGCTCACTGGCTGCGTTCAGCGGACCAGGTACGCAGCCACCGCCCGGAGCAGGAGCGGACGCGCCTGGGCCCACCGGGCGGCCGGGGCTGCCGCGACGATGACGCTGGCGCTGGTCCGTCCCTGGACCAGGCAGGCGATCTCCTGGTAGTGGTGGCCGCCGATCCGGGTGACATAGGCGTCGATGACGCACGAGCCGGTGCCGCCGCGGAACTTGACGTCCTCCGCGGCGCTGACCTCATGCGCCGACGTGGCGTCGTCGGACCGCAGCAGCCTCAGCCGGAATGCGGCCCAGTGCTGCTGGCGCTCTGCGCCTTGGCGGGGCGTGGCGTTGAGGTAGAGCTGGATTGCACCGCCCGGGCTGAGCCGGGCGGCGGACACGGCGTCCGTATCCCCCGCGAGCGGCCGCAGCGAGGGCGGGTAGGACAGCACCGCGGTCCCGTTGGGCAGCCCGAGATGTGGCCACCCAGCCGGCGCCGCCGCCGGGACCAGCGGAGGGAACGACCCCGCTGGCGAGCGCCCGGGCAGGGCGAACGCGACGATCGTGATAGCGGCGGCGGCCGTGGCGGCAATCGCGGCCAGCGCGTACCAGCCGCGCCTCGCAATCCTGGCGGTCACTGGTCTCCAGTCATCGCTGCGCCGGGCCGGTGGCCCCGCACCGGGAGCTGGACCATGGCGGCATCTCTCGCGTGCTGCGGCCGACGGCTAGATGTTGCCGTCGCCGTCACTGGGGCCGCCGTTGTTGTCAGCGTCGTGGTCGCCGCCGTTGCCCTGCGGGATGGGATTCGCGGGCTGGGCAGGTGCCGTGGCCGGGGGCGCGGGTGGCGTCGTAACCGCGGCGTGCGTCGCCGGGGAATGGTGGTGATGGGACAAACTGCCGGACGAGATGGATGCGGGCACTGCTGAACCCGACGCGGTGAGCGCGTGCCACAGCCCGCCGAACGCGTTGACGCCGTTGCCCTTGTCCGTGCCCGGGCCGGTGTCCTTGATAAAGGTGTAGAGAGGGTGCCCGTTGTAGGTGGCCTGGGTCGAGCCGTCGGGGCGCTTGATCGTGCCGAGCTTGCCGGACAGACCCACCATGGCGGTGATCGGCCCCTTCACCGGTGGCCAGGCGGCGGCGCAGGCGCCGGTGCAGTCTGACTTTGTCATGGTGTCGGGGGCGAACGAGTAAACAGCGAAGCCCTTGGCGTTGGTCAGCACCGTCACGCCGCCGATCTTCGCGGTCTTCAGGCCGACCGCGGCCGCCGCCGCCACGTGGCCGCTGCTGCCGCCGGAGGCGGAGGCGGCGGAGGGGGTGCCGGACGAGCTGCAGGCCGCCACCACCGCCGCGGCCGCCGCGGCGGCCGGCAGCACCAGCAGCATCCGCAGCCGGCGGTTACGCGCGTTGCGCCGGGCCGGTGAGCCGATCATTACTTTCTCCTTTGCTCCCTGGACCCGCCGGTGGCCCCGAGCCGGGGCGAGGACGGCGAGCCCGTCCTGACAGCGACGATGCCGCGCCCGCGGTCCTGGCGCATCGCGGCCAGCCCCCAGGCCGCCACCCGGCTGGCGGGCATCGCGGCCTGCCTGCTAGCAACAACAGGCCGGGGCGGGCCGCTGGTCAGCGGTCTGCCGACCGTCGGCCCTCGGCGTGGACCGGACGGCCGCGCAGCACATGGTAGGCCTCTTGTGGCGGCGGCTATCCTCGCCGGGACCGGCTGGAGCCTGTCGGGGGTTGCTGCTAGCCGGTATGGCAGTTGGTCGCCTGCCGGGATTCCTGCTAGCCGCAATGCGCGCCGGGCGCATGGCCTGTGACTCTGTTCGCATGGCGTTCGGTGTCCTCATCGTGGATGACAACCGGTTGTTCCTGGAGGCTGCGTGCGCCCTGCTGGAGCGGGAGGGGCTGCGCGTGGTCGGCGCCGCTGCTACCGCGGCGGAGGCGTTGCAGCGGGCGGAGGAACTGCGGCCGCAGGTCGTCCTGGTCGACATCATGCTGGGGGGTGAGAGCGGGTTCGACCTGGCCCGGCGGCTGGCCGGGCAGCGTCCGGGCCGCGGACCGGCGGTGATCTTGATTTCGACCCACGCGGAGGCCGACTTCGCGGACTTGATCGCCGAGAGCCCGGCGGCGGGGTTCGTGCCGAAGCCGGGGCTGTCGGCCGATGCGATCCGGCGGATCGTCAATGGCCGCGGGCCGGGGGGCCCGCGCGGCGGCCCCGGGCGCTGAGGCTCAGCCTGCCCGCCCGGCGGGCGGCGACCGCGGGTGTCGCCGGGCAGCGCGGGCCCGGCCACCGGATCAGCCGGGAGCCGGACCTGCAGGGTCGTTTTGCGGCCGGGCTGCCTCGATCTGAAGGGAATTGCTGATGTCGCGCGTGTTCATCACCGGCTCCACCGAGGGCCTGGGACTGATGGCGGCCAGGCTGCTGGCCGGCGGCGGGCACTCGGTCACGCTGCGTGCCCGCAATACAGCCAGGGCCGAGGACGCGCGGGCGGCCCTGCCCGCGGCCGCGGCCGCCGCCGTCGGGGACCTGTCCGGCATCGCGGGCATGCGGCAGGCCGCCGGGCAGGCTAACGCGGGCGGCCCCTGCGACGCGGTCATGTACCATGCCGGGGCCGGCTACCGGCAGCCGCGGCGGGTCCGCACCGGTGACGGCCTGCAGCACGTCTTCGCGGTCAACGTGCTCGCCCCGTACCTGCTGACCGGCCTGATCACGCGGCCTGGCCGCCTGGCCTGCCCCGGCTCGGGCATGCACCGCGGCGGGGATCCCGCCCTGGCCGATCCGCAGTGGCAGCACCGTCACCGGAACGGCTCGCAGGCCTACTCCGACAGCAAGCTGTCCGGCGTCGTGCTCGCCTTCGCCGTCGCCCGGCTGCGGGCCGGGGTGCTGTCGAACGCGGTCGAGCCCGGCTGGGTAGCCACCAGGATGGGCGGCCCCGGCGCACCCGATGACCTCTCACTCGCCCCGCTGACCCGGGCATGGCTGGCCGTCAGCCCGGACCCGGGCGCCAGGGTGACAGGCGGTTATTTCTATCACCAGAAGCCCCGCACGGCACACCCCGCCGCCCGCGATCTCCAGACCCAGGACCGGCTGCTCAGATATTGCGCCGCGCTGACCGGCGTCACCCTCTAACTGCCCTAAGCCAGCCCGCGGCCCATGCTTTCCGCTGGTCGGGGCTGGCGGGCGGTGCTGCTGGGTGAACGTGGCCGAATGCAGACTGTCGTATTATGCGGCACCGTTGCCCTCAGGCCACCGAGCGATATGGCTGACTTGCCAGATGCTGGTTAGGCCGCATGGGCCCACCAGGTCAAAGTTCGCGAGCCGCATGGCGCGGCTATCGCTTCTGCCTGCTGTTCTAGTTAAGTTGGTTCGGGTGTGGCGCTGCGGTTTCCGTGCGGGCGGTGATGGGCATGCAGGCGCGATCCAAGCCGACGCCAACGCTGCTGGGACGCCAGCGGGAGCGTGAGGCGCTCGACGGCCTGATCGAGGATCTGAGATCCGGACACGGATGGGCGCTGGTGGTGCACGGTGAGGCGGGGGTGGGCAAGTCGGCGCTGCTGGGGTACGCGGTTGAGATAGCGCCGGATATGCGGGTGATCCGGGCCGTCGGAGTGGAATCAGAGATGGAGCTGGCCTTCGCCGGCCTTCACCAGCTGTGCGCGCCGCTGCTCGATCGCCTTGAGCGGCTCGCGGCTCCGCAGCGCGACGCGCTTGGGATCGCGTTCGGGCTGCGTGGCGGGGGTACGCCCGATCGGTTCTTGGTCGGGTTGGCGACGCTGACCCTGCTCTCGGAAGCAGCGGAGGAAGGGCCGCTTCTGGGTGTGGTCGATGACGCTCAGTGGCTAGATCGGGCGTCCGCGCAGGCGCTGGCGTTCGTAGCACGGCGGCTTCTGGCCGAGCGCGTTGGGCTGATGTTCGCCGCACGCGAGCCAGGTGAGCAGCTTCGAGGGCTTCCAGAGCTCGAGGTCCAGGGTTTGCAGAACGAGGACGCACGTGCGCTGTTGCGCTCGGTCGTTCGGGTTCGGCTGGATGAACGGGTACGAGATCGCGTCCTGGCCGAGACGAAGGGCAATCCGCTGGCGCTGCTCGAGCTGCCGCGCGGGCTGAGCCCCGCCGAGTTGGCGGGCGGGTTCGGGCTGGTGGGCGCGCAGGCAGTGCCAGCGCGGATCGAGGAGAGCTATCGGCGCCAGCTCCAGGCGCTCCCCGCCGACACGCGTTTGCTGTTGCTGGTCGCCGCGGCCGAACCGGTCGGCGACCCCGTACTGGTCTGGCAGGCCGCCGAGCGGCTTGGGATTCCGACCTCGGCCGCGGTTGCCGCCGAAGCGGACGGGTTGCTGGAGATCGGAACGCAAGTGCGGTTCCGCCATCCCCTCGTGCGTTCGGCTGTTTACCGGTCGGCTGCGCTGCAGGAGCGCCAGGCGGCGCACCTGGCACTGGCCGAGGTGACTGATCGCGGACTCGACCCTGACCGGCGGGCGTGGCACCTAGCGGCAGCGGCGCCGGGACCCGATGAGGAGGTCGCCGCGGAGCTCGAGCGGTCGGCCGGCCGGGCACAGGCCCGTGGCGGCGTGGTCGCCGCGGCGGCGCTTTTGCAACGCGCGGTCGCGCTGACGCGCGAGCCGGCCCGACGGGCCGAACGCGCGCTCGCGGCCGGGCAAGCATACCTGCAGGTCGGCGCCTTCGATGCGGCTCTTGAGTTGCTAGCCGCGGCGGAGGTTGGAGGGTCCGGGCCGCTGGACGAGTTGAGGCGTGCACAGGTTGACCTGTTGCGTGGGCAGATTGCCTTCGCCTCGAGCGGGGGCAGCGAAGCCCCGGCGCTTCTTCTGAGGGCGGCAAGGCAGCTCGAGCCGCTGGATGTCGCGCTCGCGCGCCACACCTATCTGGACGCGTGGTCCGCCGCTCTGTTCGCTGGCGAGTTCGCACGCGCAGGTGATCTGCGCGAAGTGTCACGGGCTGCCAGGTCAGCCCGCCAGCCCACATCCGCGCCGCGTCCGTCCGATCTGCTGCTGGACGGCTTTGCCGTCCTGGTCACCGAAGGACGCGCCGCGGCGGCGCCCATGTTGCGGCGGGTGGCGCAAGTCTTTGCCGAGGAAGAGATCGACTTCGAGGAAGGACTGCGATGGGGCTGGCAGGCAAGCATTCCCCCCATCATGCTGTGGGACGAGGAGTGCTGGTATACGGCTCTGGTCCGGCAACTCCAGTCCGTCCGCGACGCGGGCTTGTTCGCCCACCTCCCGATCTGCCTGAACTCGCTGGGCATACTCGCGACCTTGCGCGGCGATTTCGCGGCGGCCGCCTCGCTGATCGCGGAGTCTGATGCGATCGCGGAGGCGACCGGGACCAGCATCGCCCCGTATGCAGCCGTATTGCTCGCCGGTTTGCGGGGGTCAGAAGCCGAGGCGTTCCAGCTTATCGAGGCGGTGAGCAAGGACGCGCGAGTTGCCGGGCAGGGCGCGGGGGTCCAGTGGTGCCAGATGGTATCGGGAATCCTCTACAACGGTCTGGGCCGCTACGAGGAGGCCCTGGCAGAGGCCCAGCAGGCCAGCGAGCAGGCGCCTGAACTGTGGGTGTCCATGTGGGCGCTCCCTGAGCTGATCGAGGCGGCCAGCAGGACAGGGCAGACTCAGCTGGCCGCCGACGCGCTCGAGCGGCTGGCCGAGGCGACGAGCATCGGGCAGACCGACTGGGGGCTGGGGATATACGCGCGCTGCCGGGCGCTGCTCAGCGACCGCGAGGACGCCGAGGACTCCTATCGCGAGGCGATCGACCGGTTGAACCGCACACGCTTTCGTCCCGAGCTCGCTCGGGCGCACCTGCTGCACGGGGAGTGGCTGCGCCGCGAGGGCCGCCGGGCCGACGCGCGCGCGCAGCTCCGCACCGCCCACGACATGTTCGCTGGATCCGGCATGGAGCCGTTCGCCGAGCGTGCCCGCCGCGAGCTGGCGGCCACGGGTGAGACCGCCCGCAAGCGCACCGTCGAAACGCGGGACACGCTCACCCCCCAAGAGACCCAGATCGCCGTCTTGGCCGGCGGCGGCCTCTCCAACCCCGAGATCGCCGCCCAGCTGTTCCTCAGCCCGCGCACGGTCGAATACCACCTGCGCAAGGTGTTCAGCAAGCTGCAGATCAGCTCTCGCCACCAGCTCGAGCAAGCGCTGCCCGACGCCAACGCCGGGCGGGCGTAACCGGCCGCCCGGGGCCACGCGGGCGGATCTGCGCGGCTCAAGACGTTAACGCAGTCGGGCGTGCAGCACGGGCATTGTGCCGGCGCCCCCGCCGCGGGACTAGGGACCAGTACTGGGGAGTCACTGACGCGATCCTGCCCCCGCCAAGGGACACTTCCAGCATGTCGTGTGCAGCTGCGCAGTCCTTGTCCTTCGGCTCGGACGGTGCCGACGAGCCGGCCTGGATCGACCGCGATGCGCAGGAGATCGTTGCCGAGCAAGCGGTCCTGCGGCGCGTGGCGACGCTCGTCGCCCGCGGGGTCTGCCTCGAGGAGCTGTTCGCGGTGGTCAACCAGGAACTCGCCCAGCTCGTCCGAGCGGACGCGGCAGCCCTGCTGCGGTTCGAGCCCGACGAGACCATCACGCTGCTCGCCGCGTGGAACGCGGCAGGTGCGCCCGCTCCCGTGGGCGAGCGGGAGCCGGCGAACGCAGCGCTGCGCCGGCTGCGGGACACCGCTCGCCCGGTACGGTTCGGGCCGGCGGACGTCCCGCTCACCGGACCATTCATCGCCGAGATACGGCGCCTCGGGATCCGCGCGTCGGTGGCAGTACCGATCCAGGTCGACGGCCATGTATGGGGGATCAGCGTGGCCGCATCGCGGAGCCCGGAGCCATTCCCTGCGGCAACCGAAACCCGGATAGCCGAGTTCACCGAGCTGGTGGCTACGGCGATCAGCAACGCGCGGAGCCGCGCCGAGCTGGCAGCCTCCCGCGCGCGTGCGATTGCCGCCGCCGACGAGAGCCGCCGCCGGATCCAGCGCGACCTGCACGACGGCGCGCAGCAACGCCTGGTCATCACCATCTGGAACCTCAAGCTGGCCACGGCGATGCTCGAGCAGGCCAATCATCCGGCGGCGGAACTCGTGCACGACGCACTGGAAAGCGCCCGCCATGCGGACGCCGACCTGCGGGAGCTTGTCAGCGGGATCGTGCCCGCCGCGCTACGTTACGGCGGCCTGCGCGCCGCGGTCGGCTCGCTGCTGCGCCAGATTGCGCTGCCGGTCAGCATGGAGGTAATGCCGGACCGGCTGCCCGCCCCCGTGGAGACCACCGCGTACGTCGTGGTCGCCGAGGCGCTGACCAACGCGGTCAAGCACGCCAGGGCCAGCGGCGCAACCGTGCGCGCCGCCGTCCGCCACGGAGCGCTGGAGCTCGAGATCCGCGACGACGGCGCGGGCGGCGCCGACCCCCGGCACGGCACCGGGCTTACCGGCCTCGCCGATCGCGTGCAGAGCATCGACGGCACGATCACCATCACCAGCCCGCCGGGAACAGGAACGACCATTGCAGTCCAGCTCCCGGCCGGGTAGCCAGCCGACAGCGACGAGGGCGGTAACGCGAACCGGCGCGCCACTGATTGCTACGGGCACCTGCGGCCTGACGATAACGAGTCCATGAGGACCGCCGTTGATCGCTCCTGGCGGCCAGGATTCAAAGTCATGCGGGCACTATGCGGGCACAGCGCAGGCCGCGATGATATCCGGGCAGGTCAGCGGCCCTGTCCTGGCTATACGTCGAAGTACAGCTCGAACTCATGCGGGTGCGGGCGCAGCCGGAGCGGGTCGAGCTCGCCGGACCGCTTGTAATCGACCCAAGTCTCGATCAGGTCGGCGGTGAACACGCCGCCGTCCAGCAGGTAGTCGTGGTCGGCCTCGAGCGTGTCGAGCACCTTCTCCAGTGACCCGGGTACCTGGGGAATCGCCTCGGCCTCATCCGGCGGCAGCTCGTACAGGTCCTTGTCCACCGGCTCGGGCGGCTCGATCTTGTTCTTCACCCCGTCGATGCCGGCCATCATCATGGCCGAGAAGGCCAGGTAGGGGTTGCAGGACGGATCCGGAACCCGGAACTCGATCCGCTTGGCTTTGGGGCTGGCCCCGGTGATCGGGATCCGGACGCAGGCCGACCTGTTGCGCTGCGAGTACACGAGGTTGACCGGGGCCTCGAAGCCGGGCACCAGGCGGTGGTAGGAGTTCGCCGTCGGGTTGGTGAAGGCCAGCAGCGAAGGCGCGTGCCTGAGCAGGCCGCCAATGTAGTAGCGCCCCATGTCCGACAGGCCCGCGTAGCCGACCTCGTCATAGAACAGCGGCGCGTCGTCCTTCCACAGGCTCTGGTGGCAGTGCATGCCGCTGCCGTTGTCACCGAAGATCGGCTTGGGCATGAAGGTCACGGTCTTGCCGTGCGCGCGGGCCACGTTCTTGATCAGGTACTTGTAGAGCATCATGTTGTCGGCCATCCGCAGCAGCGGGGCGAACCGCATGTTGATCTCCGCCTGCCCCCCCGTGCCGACCTCGTGGTGCTGCATCTCCACGCCGATCCCGGCGTCGATGAGGGCGCGCACCATCGCCGACCGCAGATCGGCGTAGTGGTCCGTGGGGGGCACCGGGAAGTACCCGCCCTTGTACCGCGGCTTGTACGCGAGGTTCCCGCCTGCCTCCTCGCGGCCGGTGTTCCAGGCACCCTCCTCGGAGTCGATGTAGTAGTAGCCGGCGTTCGGGCCGGTCTCAAAGCGCGCCGAGCCGAAGATGTAGAACTCGGCCTCCGGGCCGAAGTACACGGTGTCGGCGATCCCCGTGCCCCGCAGGAACTCCTGGGCCTTGCGGGCGATATTGCGGGGGTCCCGGGTGTACGGCTCGCCGGTCAGCGGGTCGTGCACGAAGAACGTCAGGTCCAGCGTCTTGTGCGTGCGGAAGGGGTCGAGTACCGCGGTGGACGGGTCGGGCAGCAGCAGCATGTCCGACTCGTGGATCTGCTGGAACCCCCGGATCGAGGAGCCGTCGAACATCAGCCCGTCGGTGAAGACCTTGGCGTCGAAGGATTCCACGGGCACGGTGAAGTGCTGCATCGTTCCCGGCAGATCACAGAACCGTACGTCGACGAACTGGACGCCCTCGTCGGTGATGAACTTCAGAACCTCGTCCGCGCTGCCGAACATGCGCCCTCCCTGGGAACACCGCTCGCACTCCTGGCCTGCGCCTTGGACGCTAGATGGTGACAGTTTCCGCGCCGTGTCCCGGGTGTTTCGCCCGTGTTACGCGCGCTGTCGCGGGCCCGCGGCGGCCCGCAACGTCGCGGGCGATGCCCGTGACCGGGGTACGACCGGATACCGTGGGCACGTGGCCGAACAACGGCGGGCCGGCGACTGGCTGACCGGCGTGCTGACCTCGAAGAGCGACTCGCGTTACCCGGGGGAGCGGCTCGGGTTGCCCGAGCAGGGGGCCGGGTCGGTCGCCCGGACGGGCAGGCGGATAGCGGCGCTGTGCATCGACTGGCTGCTGTGCACGCTCATCGCGGTGGGCACGCTGCACTCGCAGTACTGGACCATCGTGATCTTCGCGGCCGAGGTTTACCTGCTCACCGCGGTGTCCGGGTTCACGGTGGGCAAGCGCATCGTGGGCATCCGGGTGGTCAGGCTGGACGGCAAGCCGGTCGGCTTTCTCTGGGCCCTGGTCAGGACCCTGCTGCTGCTCACGGTGATCGCGCCGCTGGTAACCGACGGTGACCTGCGGGGGATGCACGACCGGGCCGCGAACACCGTGGTGATCAGGATCTGACCGGCGGAGACGACGCTTGCGGTGCGCGGTGCGCCGTGCCGGTAACCGGCGCGGTCGCGGGCTCAGCGCATCCTGGGGCGGGGCATCTTCGGCGGGCGGCCGGACCGCGGTATCGGCCCCTTCGGCGCCTGCAGGGACTGGGGCAGCGCCTTGAGCCGGTAGTTCAGGTCGGACACCGCGCTGGACTTCAGGTTGCGCGGAAGCTTCATCACGTGACGCTGCAGGCGGCGGATCGGGACCTGG
>Ga0207664_10002937_pt1 | contig 11325 bp, 9 predicted proteins | sample LARL83metaG_FD_184349 | JGI IMG/M metagenome (GOLD analysis project Ga0207664, IMG submission 184349) | Corn, switchgrass and miscanthus rhizosphere microbial communities from Kellogg Biological Station, Michigan, USA - LAR L8-3 metaG... | ecosystem: Host-associated > Plants > Roots >...
CCCTGCCGGACCTGCACGCGGCCGAACAGGACATCATCGCCGAGAACGACCTGGTCGTCGTCCGGCTCGTCGTCACCGCCACGGTCAGGGGAAGCCTGCTGGGGGTGCCGGCCGACGGCAAGCCGGTCCGGTGGGACGCGGTGGACATCTACCGGGTCACCGACGGCAAGATCAGCGAGGAGTGGGCCGCCGACGACATCGCGACGATCATGGCCCAGGTCGGCGCCTTTAACCCGCCATGGGCTGCCTGACATCCCCGGCCAGCAGCCTGCGCGATTCCAGAACTCGGCCAGCCAGTTCTGCCTGGGCTTTGAGGCGGCTTGTTCGTATTCGCCTGATAAGGCCGCGAGGACTGGCCAACGCTGGATCTGCTCCCGGAAGAGGCCAGCGGAAGGGTGGGCCGTAAGCAGCCTTTCCATACAGGCATTCGCGTCCGGCCTCGGGGCGGGATCTTCACGGCCTGGATGCCAACGCCTGCCAGGAGCGCGTCGAAGGACGGTGAACTGCCAGTCTCGGTCGCGGAGCAGGAACCGGAAATCCGTGGCGCGATCAGGTTGTGGCGGTGCGCCGCTTTGGGCGACGGAGGGGATCTTCAGGGCTTTGAGATCCGGCGGATCATCGATGCCCTGACCCCATGGGCGAGCTTGAGTAGCGCCAGCGGCCTGACGTCCAGGATCTGCTCTTGCGCGCCTCGGTGCTCGACCGGGGTAATGGCGAGCTGGCCGGTCTGCTGACCGGTCGGCCTGGCTCGGAACCGATCCTGCTGGACCTCGAAAACGCTAACGCGTTCGTCGAATCGCTGGACCCCGGGCGCGGGTGGTTCCGCTACCGCCGCCTGCTGGCGGATTTCCTGTGGCTGGAGTTGCGCCGGACGCTGCCCTCGGAAGTACCGGTGCCGCACCGGCGGGCCGCTGAGCGGCACCTTCTAGCAGCGGAACGGACACGGCCAACGGTAGTGGCCGTAACGGTGAGCGGTGGTGACCTGATCCTGGTGATTCGCGGTCCGGGGTGAGCTTGCGGAGTTCGAGCAGGTCCAGGCCGAGCGCCTCGATCTCGGCTAGGACGCCGTACAGGGCGGACCGGTCCAGCAGGCCGGTGAGCACGGTGTGCGCGCCGTGGTGATGCGGGGCCAGGGCCGGGAACGCGGACAGCATGGTGGCGCCGAGGTGCCCGTTGATCCGGATCAGGTACGGGCAGGGTGCCGGGTCCATGCGGCCATGGTCGAGGACGGGCAGGTGAGGCCGCATCACCAGGATCGAGTTACCGCCGGGGCTAGCGCGCCCGGCCGGCCGGCGTCAGCTCGCCGGCGATCTCGGGCCGGGACAGGTTGGTCGGCAGGTACCGCAGCACCCGGAGCTCGCCCGGGCTGAGCTCCTCCGCCGGCGGCGATGCGGACTGCTGTCTGGCCGCCGGGGGTGAACCGTGCGGGACGTCGAGGACATCGGCGAGTAGCCCGGCGTACGCGGTCTCGTGCCGGGGCAGTGCTTCGAGCAGTCCGGCTGAGCCGGTCATCGCGAACGGCAGGATCAGCCGGTCGGCCTCCGCCAGGGCCAGCGCGCGTTCGGCCGCCTGGTTCGTCGCGCGCTGGTCGCCGGGCTCACGCCGGGCGAGCCCGGCTGGCGCTGTCCCGTTGCGGCGGATCACCAGGATGCGGCGATGACCTCTTACCTCGCAGCAACCCTGGCCCGGGTGCGGGTTCCCGGCCTGGCGCGGCAGCCTGCTCGGGGTCCCCGTGCCGCTGGAGCCTGCGGAGGCGCCACGAGGCGGGTCGCTTGCGACGGCCGCAAGCGGGCTAGGCGCCGCGGTCCGCACTACGTCAGCGGCGCGTCTTGCTCCCGTACGGAAGTTCTCACACGGGATCATGGTTCGCCGCCTACGACACCCGCCTATGTCCGGCGACAGACGCCGCGCGACCGCGCGGCCGCGATCGAGGTACTGCGGACCGCGGTCGAGCTGGGCGTCAACCACATCGACACGGCCGACGCTTACGGCCCGCACATCACCAACGAGATCATCCGGGAAGCGCTCTTCCCGTACGGCGACCATGTGCACATCGTGACCAAGGTCGGGATTGTCCGCGACGAGCGGGGCGGCTGGCTGCCCGCCAACTCACCCCAGTCCCTGCGCAAGCAGGTGCACGACAACCTCCGTCGGCTCGGGCTCGACGTGCTCGACGTAGTCAACCTCCGGACCCTCGGCAACGGCCGAGCAGCACATCGCATACGTGCCGTACTTTCCGCTCGGCGGCTTCTCGCCGCTGCAGTCCGACGTGCTGGAGCCGGTCGCCAAGCGGCTCGGCGCGACCCCGACAGCGGTCGCCCGGTCCTGGCTGCTGCAGCACTCGCTGAACATCATGCTGATCCCGGGTACCTCGTCGGCCGCCCACCTGCGCGAGAACATCGCCGGCGCGGCCCTGACCCTGCCCGCCGACGCCGTAACCGAGCTGGACGCGATCTGAGCAGCGGACGCCCCCAGAAGGTGTCATAACCGGCGGTTCGCTCGTCCCGCGCATCTCGCCAGCGCAGCCTCCGAGGGTGGACTGCTGACGACGCACGGGAAGGTCGTCGTCGGACGACAAGCCCGGTTCTAGGCTGGAGGAAGCTATCTAGCCAACCCGCTCACCGCCTCGTCGTGCATGCGGTCCTGGGCGCCGCGGACGATGGCCAGCACGTGGTCATCGACGGTGCGGGGGCAGCCGTCACGCCGTCCCTGGGCCTGAGCGGCGCGCAGCCCGTCGAGGGTGCGCTCGCGGGCTCGGAACCCGGGCAGGCAGGGGTCAGCGCATGGCTCTGGACCCGGCTCCTGGTAGCGCTAAACCTTGCGGTAGCGGCGGACCGCCAGGGGGGCGAACACGGCCAGAATGGCGATGCTCCAAACGACGGTCCAGATGAGGTTGACAGAGATAGGACCGCCCTCGGTGAGGGCTCGCACGGTGTTGGCGGCCCGGGTGATGGGCTGGACGTTGGCGAAGGCCTGCAGCCAGCCGGGCATGCTACGGATCGAGACGAAGACCGAGCTGGCGAATACCAGCGGGAAGACGAACAGGAACCCGGCGAGCTGCGCGCTCTCCGGGTCGGCGACGGTGAGCCCAACGAAGGCGAACACCCATGACAGGGTGTATCCGAGCAGCAGGGCGACCAGGACGGCGGCCACGGCGGGCCCGAAGCCGTTGTGGAAGCGGAAGCCGACGGCGATGCCGACGACGATCATCAGCAGCACCACGAAGACGTTGCGGGCCAGATCGGCGATGGTTCGCCCGGCGAGCACGGCGGAGCGGGACATGGGCAGGGACCGGAACCGGTCGATGATGCCTTTGCTCATGTCCTGGGACAGGCCGACCGCGGTGGAGGTGGCGCCGAAGATGACCGTCTGCACGATGATGCCGGGAATCAGGAAGTCCACGTAGTTGATCCCGGGGACGTGGATGGCACCGCCGAAGACGTAGCGGAACAGCAGCACGAACATGACCGGCTGGATGGTAGCAAACACCACCAGCTGGGGGGTGCGGGCGATGCCGGTCAGGTTACGGCGGGCAATGACCACGGCGTCGGCGAAGATGGCCGAGCGCGGGAGCCTGACCGGCTCGACCGCGGTCAGCCCCTCCGCTTGCGCTGGCGGGAGGGCGGGGCCGGCTGGGACGGCGGTCATGCGGCGCTCCGTGCAGGCCGGGGGGTGCGGGGTGTCGTCGCAAGTCGGGCGGCGAGGTCGTCGTCGCCGGTGCTGCGCCCGGTCAGCGAGAGGAACACGTCGTCTAGGGAGGGCCGCCGCAGTCCCAGGTCCACTGGGACGATCCCGGCGGCGTCCAGGATGCGCAGCGCCGTCATCAGGTCCGGGACCGGGGCGCAGACCGGGATGGTGATCTGCGCGCGGGCCTGGTCGATGACCGGGGCGCCGCACCCGATGTCGGCCAGCGCCGTGGTGGCCCGGTCCAGCTCGGCGGCGCGCACTTCCATCTCGATCAGGTCGCTGCCGAGCCGTGCCTTGAGCTCGGCGGAGGTGCCCGAGGCGATCACCTGGCCCCGGTCGATGACGACGCTGTGGTCCGCGAGCTGGTCGGCTTCTTCCAGGTACTGGGTGGTGAGCAGCACGGTGGTTCCCCCGGCCACCAGATCGCGGATGAAGGACCACATGTCCAGCCGGGTACGGGGATCAAGCCCGGTGGTCGGCTCGTCCAAGATCAGCACCCGGGGACGGCCGACCAGGCTGGCGCCCAGGTCCAGGCGGCGGCGCATCCCTCCGGAATAGGTCTTCACCGGACGGTCGGCTGCCTCCACCAGCCCCAGGCGCTCAAGGGACTCGGCGGCCCGGACCTTGGCCAGCTTGGCCCCCAGCCGGTACAGCCGACCGACCATGACCAGGTTCTCCCGGCCGGTGAGCGTCTCGTCCACCGCCGCGTACTGGCCGGCCAGCCCGATGAGGCTGCGCACGGTGTTCGGGTCCTTCTGCACGTCCACGCCGCTGACTCGGGCCCGCCCGGTGTCGGGGGCGAGCAGGGTGGCCAGGATCCGCACCAGGGTGGTCTTGCCTGCCCCGTTCGGGCCGAGCAGGCCCTGCACGGTCCCCGCCGGGACGCTCATGTCTACACCGGCCAGCGCCCTGGTCTCACCGAAGGACTTGCTGATGCCCTCCACCTCGATCATGGCGCCACGACCTGGCGAATGGGTGGTCGTTGTCATGGGAACCTCTCTAACCCGTAAGTCGCGTGATCCCGGCACGGTGCCGTCTGCACGCCTGAACTCACCCAGTCGTCGTACTTTCGGAGTGATGAGGTGATCGGCGAGCGTGTCACACACGGGGCACTGGTCATTGGCGGCACCTTGTCGTAGCGGGGTTCGGTGCGCCCGAAACTAGCCGCCATCACGGTTAGCCGGTGTCACCTGATCCTGGTTATTCGCAGTCCGGGTGAGCTGGCAGACCTCGAGCACGCCGTATAGTGCCGACTGGTCCAGCAGCCCGGTGAGCACGGCGTACGCGGACAGCCGCCGGTCTGCCCAGGCGCGCTCTCACCGGTACGCGTAGCAATGCAATCCAAGGCGGCGGCAAAAGCGGCCCGCAACCAGCACATTCACGCCTGTCCATAGTCGATCGGTTCTGCGGTGCCCCGGTCGGGCGAATCACCGTGATCCGGTGTCGCCTCCTCACCTGCCTGGCTGCAAGCCTGGCAGTGGCCCCGCCTCCCGGCGAGCCGGTCCCCTCCCTGGCAAGCACATCAACGGCAGGGGAGAGCTGCGAGGACCCGGTTGAACGTGGACGACTCATGGTGCGAGGCACCGTTCGCCTCCGCGGTGCAGCGATCGGCCGCTCCGACCGCCGAAAGCGTGGCCGCGGCGATCAGCTGCTGACCAGCGCAACCAGCACGGAAGGAACGAGACACAGTGAGGCAGATACAGGTCCAGCGGCGCCCGCCGCGCCGCGCGGACAGCGAACCGCCGCGCGCGGAATACCACGACCCGGCCATCCGCCGGGCCCGGCACGCCACCGCACGCGCCGCACGGAAGACGCGATAACTGATGACCTACTACGGCTATGAGGCGTTCCCGGCGCTCAGCGATGAACGGTGGGCGCGGATGCAGGCCTACCAAGCGACTGTCCTCGCAATGCGCCTCCGGAGCCTCGGTCTTCGGCCGGGTGACACCGCAGCAGAAACAGGCGATGGTCACCGCCCTGCAGGCCCGCGGCCACACGGTGGCGATGACTGGCGACGGAGTCAACGACGTGCTGGCGCTCAAGCCCGCCGACATCGGCATCGCGATGGGCTCCGGTGCGCCAGCGACCAAGGCGGTCGCCGAAGTGGTGCTGCTCGACAGCCGGTTCGCCACCCAGCCCAGCGTCGTCGCAGAAGGCCGCCGGGTAACGGCCAACATCGAACGCGTCGCCAACCTGTTCATCACCAAGACCGTCTGGGCGACGCTTCTCGCGGTTGCCGCGGGCGTCACGCTGCTGCCCTACCCGTTCCTGCCCCGCGACCTTACGATCATTGACACCCTGGCCATCTGCGTGCCGTCCTTCTTCCCGCGCTCGCCGCGAACTCGCGGCGCTATCGGCCGGGGTCCACCGACCACGTGCTGCGCTTCGCCATCCCCGCCGGGGGCATCATCGCGCAACCACGCTGGTCATCGCAGCGCTAGGCGCTGCAGCGCTCGCGGGTTTCTTGGTCCTCTCCCGCCGACGTAGCCGCGGGCCGCCCCCAGTGGTCCGCCAGTGATGGCCGGAAGTACCCCGAACGCCCGGCCCTCACGGTCGCCGACACGGCGAGACATCCTGGAAGAAAGTCCCGGCGGAGGTTCGTGTCTCTTGTTCACCGCCCCAGGTACTCAGCGACCGGGCGTTTGCTCCCGGGGCATTGCGCGACGGAACGCTTCGGGTAGGGGTGATCAGCTAGTGAGATCGCGTTGAGCCGGGGCCCGCTGCCTGCCCTATAGCCGCGTGCTGTATTCGGTGCCTGCGCCGGACGTCCCGGCGTCGACACAGTCCTCTCGGTAGTAGTCCTGCGTAAGCCGTCGGCGGCGCGCTGATCACCGGGATCTGGTGGCGACCGCTCACCTGGCTGGCGGTGAGCCTGGGCCCGTTGCGAAGGCCGCAAGGCCGCAAGGGGACGTGCGCCGAGATTCCAGGGAGATACCGTGACTGCACCAGCCTCCGGCGCCGGCACCGCCGCGGACCGCGCTCGCGCGGTTTCCCGGCGACCCGCCGGAACCGATGGAAGATGTTATGGTTACGGCCGTCGGGCCCGCGGGCCGTTGAGGCCGGGTGGCTTGCCGTGACTGTCTTGACCATTCCGCTGTTCGCGTTCTTTATCGTGCTCACCGTGCTCGTCCTGGCGGCGGGGCTGCGCCGGCTGATGGGGATTACGCTGTCGCCGCTGCGCACGGTGATTGCCGCGCTCATTGCGTTGTTCTCCGCCTCGCCGATCATCACGGCTATGGCGGGCGCCGCGGTCTCGCGGAAGCATCCGGGCATCTTTCCGGGCCTGTGGTTCGTCTTCCTCGGCGTCGTCATCGCGATGCTGGTGGGCATGATCTTCCTGGTCATATCCGAGGCGCTGGTGCCGAGCGGCTCGCTGCCGGGTCCGTTGCACGTGCTGCGCGGCGCGCGGCGGATGACCCGCCGGGCGCGTCGCTACTCGCAGATCATCCGGATACTCGCCCGCCATGGCCTGATCCCCCACCTGCGCGGCGGCCGGCGGTCGGAGCTGGCCTCCCCGGAGGGACGGGCGCGGCTGGCTCGCTCGCTCCGGCTGGCCCTGGAGGACGGCGGGGTCACCTTCGTCAAGCTCGGGCAGGTGCTTTCCACCCGGCGGGATCTGCTGCCGCCGGAGTTCATCAGCGAGCTGAGCCGGCTTCAGGACGACGCGCCCAAGGTGCCGTGGCCGGCCATAAGCGAGGTGCTGGAAGCCTCGCTCGGCGGGCCGGTGACCGAGAAGTTCGCCAGCTTCGACACCGAGCCGATCGCGGCCGCCTCTATCGCCCAGGTGCACCGGGCGACGCTGCCGTCCGGGGACCGGGTGGCCGTCAAAGTGCGCCGGCCGGATGTGACCGGCGTGGTCGGCTCCGACCTGGATATCGTGCAGCGGCTGGCGATCCGGCTTCAGCGCAGCACCCGGTGGGGCCGCTCGGTCGGCGCCGTCGACCTAGCCGGCGGCTTCGCTGCCGCGCTGCGTGAGGAACTCGACCTGCGGATCGAGGCGCGGAACATGACGGCGGTGGCGGCAGCCGCCCGGGACGAAGACCTCCGGGTGCCGGCGCCGTACCAGCCGTACTGTGGCGAGCGGGTGCTGGTGATGCAGTACCTCAACGGCCGCCCGCTGCTGACCGCCGCGCCGGGCCTGCCCGCCGAATCGCGGGCCACGCTGGCCCGCGTCCTGCTGGACAGCCTGCTCGGTCAGGTCATGCTCGACGGGATCTTCCACGCCGACCCGCACCCGGGCAACATCCTGCTGCTGGGCGACGGCCACCTTGGCCTGATCGACTGGGGCGCTGTCGGCCGGATCGATACCGGGCTGCGCGGCACGCTTCAGCGGCTGCTACTGGCGTTCTTCCGCGGCGATCCCATCATGCTCACCGACGCCCTGCTCGACGTGGTGAACCGGCCGGAGCAGCTGGACGAGCCGCGGCTGGAACGGACGCTGGGCCGATTCCTGGCCCGGTACTTCGCGGCAGGCGTCACGCCCGACGCGCGGATGTTCACCCACCTGTTCCGCATCGTCGCCGACTACGGGCTCGCGGTACCGCCGGAGATTGCAACGGCGTTCCGCGCGCTCACTACGATGGAGGGAACGCTGACCCAACTCGCTCCCCGGTTTGACATCGTGGCCGAGGCCAGGCGCTTCGGCGAAAAACAGCTGGCGGCGCAGCTCAGCCCGGAGGCGATCAGGAACACCGCGACCGACGAGCTGACCGCGCTGGCGCCGATGCTGCGACGGCTCCCCCGGCGGATCGATCGGATCGGCGGCGCGCTAGAGGACGGGCGGCTCACCGTCAGCGTCCGGCTACTGGCCGACCCCTCAGAACGGCGGTACCTGACCGGCCTGCTAAACCGCGTGCTACTGGCCTTCCTGGCCGCCGCGGCAGGAATCATGGCCGTGCTGATGATCGGGATACGCGGCGGGCCAGCACTCAGCAAAACCGTCAGCCTGTACTCCTTCTTCGGCTACTGCCTCCTGGTGATCGCGGCGATCCTCGCGGTCCGGGTGCTGGTACAGGTATTCAGCCCCGACCCCGAGTAACCCCGCGAGCCCGCGGCGATCGCCAACGCGCGCCACCGCGACCGTCACGCCCGGCGCGGCAACATGCGCTGCCCGAACAATCACGACGGTACTCATTTCCGGCGCTCATACCCGGCGACCGCGACTGATCATCGGCACGGGCCGGCCATCCTCCCGGCATCACCCGCCAGTTTGACATCCGGACGTGTTCTACCCAAACGCGGCGCGTAGCCAAGCTGCGCTACAGCCCGTACCTGGCTGAGTGGAGCGGCTGTCCCGGCATGTTCGCTGTCCGTACGGGCAGCGACCCGGCCGTCCCGAGGTTCGGTGCCGCTCAGCCGTAAGTGCCCGGCGGGGCGTCGCGAGAGCGCGGTCAGCTGCCGGACCCGCTGGACCCGGGGTTTCACTGCGCCAGAACGCACTGGATCCGGGGTTCCATGGTGTTCCGACGCGTTCGGCGCACCTGGATCGTGAGGCGGATGGTGTCGGCGTGACCTGAGTCCGGTTTTCGGGGCGTAGGTTTTACCGGGTGGTGAATCGGGAGGTGGGTCTTGGGTGCCCCGGCGTGGTCGTAGTTCAAATTGCGTTAATTCAGAACCCCTCGGGCGACGTGCCCCCTAGCCTTGGGCCGTGCGCATCACCATGAGCAGGTACACATCCGCGCGGGCGGTTCTCGCGGGCGCGGCCGCGGTTGCGCTGGCCGGGTGCGGCTCGGCTGCGGGCACGTCGTCCGCGGCGTCGTCGAGCAGCCCCGCCGCAGCCGCATCGAGCGCGGCCGGAACGACAGGCGCAACCGCGGCCGCGACGCCGACCGCGAGCCCGGGCTCGGTCGTGGCGGCCGGCTCGATCCCGTTCCCAGTCGCGGTCGGCGACACGTGGGTGTACCAGGTGGTCACCAGCATCAACAACGCGCATGCCCTGGACACCAAGAAAGTCGTCGAGGTGACCCCGATGCCAGGCGGCCACCGGGTGACGATGTCGGATTCCGGCGGCTCCGGGGCCGCGGACAGCACGCTGCAGCACTACCTCTTCTACGGCAACGGCCAGATCGGGTTTCCCGTCAACGAGGCCCACGGCGTTTCCGTAGTATCCAGCAACGGCGTGACCTGGCCGAACGCCGCAGACGCGGCCTCCGGGCGGGCCTATCACTCGGTCCTGAACATCAAGCTCAGCTCGGGCCAGGTCAAGCCGGCGCATGTCACCGTCCAGGGTGGCGGCACCCAGTCCGTCTCGGTTCCCGCGGGCACCTACCGGGCCACCGTGGTGACCATGACCATGGTCTCGGAGGTGGGCAGCTTCACCACAACTGCCGTGGTGAAGGTGTGGACTGCCGCGGGCACCGGCCCGGTGAAGACCCAGCAGGTCGTTAAGGCAGGGGGTAAGACCCAGCTCATCACGACCTCGGAGCTGGTTTCCTTCACCAGGCAGGCGGCCGGCAGCTGACCCTGGTAGACCTATGCCATGCCCAGGCTGACCGTGACCGGGACCAATATCGACGCGCCGGACGCCAACGCGCTCGCGGATTTCTACCGGCGCCTGCTCGGCTGGACGACACGCACGGAAGAGCCTGGCTGGGTCGTGATCCAGCCGGACGCCAGTGACCAGGCACGGAGCGGGACGCTGAGCTTCCAGACCGAGTCGCGATACGTCCGTCCCGTCTGGCCAGCCGGACCCGGTGACCAGCAGATGATGATGCACCTGGAGATCAAGGTCGACGACCTCGAGGCGAGCGTCGCGCACGCGGTAGCGCAGGGCGCGACGCTGGCCGGATTCCAGCCGCAAGAGGACGTGCGGGTCTGCCTCGATCCCGCGGGACATCCCTTCTGCTTGTACTTGTAGCAGCGCACGGCGTTTCGCCGGGACTTGAACCACCGGAATCTCTACTCTTTAGTTGCCTGGCGGCCAGCGCGACTCCCCCACAGCGAGGCAGCTTCATGAGCAAGCATGGATCGGCGAGGGCGGTTCTCGCGGGCGCGGCCATCGCCGCGACCCTGGCCCTGGCCGGGTGCGGCGGCGTGCCGAAGGGCACCAGGCCCGACGTACCCGGCGAGAACGCCGGTGGCACCGGCGCAGCGGCCGCGACCTCCACGCTGTCCGGCACCGCACCGCTCACGACGCGGCCCAATACGCTGCGGGGCGCGGCGGCGGCGAAGTCGTTCGCGAAGGCCAACTCGATCCCGTTCCCTGTCGCCGTCGGGAACACGTGGATCTACCAGACGCGGGCCGACGGCCAGACCGGTCGCACCACGAACAGGATCGTCGCGGCCGGGCCCGGCTCGAGCGGGTACCGGGTGACGGTGTCCTCGACCACAAACGTCGGCGGATCGGCGAGCACCGTGGTGCCCGTCTACACCTTCTATCCGAACGGGACCATCGGCTATCCGGTCCCCCCGGTCAGCAGCGTGCCGGTGGCGGGTACCGACATCCGCTGGCCCGACGTCGCAGGCCTGGCGTCCGGCAAGATCTACCGCTCCACGCTGCATATCCCGGGCGGGGACGCGCACGTCACCGTCCAGGGTGCCGGCACGACGTCGGTCAGCGTCCCGGCCGGCACCTACCGGGCCAGCGTGGTCAGGACGACGATCACCGCACAGGGGCAGAACATCGAGGTCACCGTCTGG
>Ga0207664_10002941_pt1 | contig 11317 bp, 7 predicted proteins | sample LARL83metaG_FD_184349 | JGI IMG/M metagenome (GOLD analysis project Ga0207664, IMG submission 184349) | Corn, switchgrass and miscanthus rhizosphere microbial communities from Kellogg Biological Station, Michigan, USA - LAR L8-3 metaG... | ecosystem: Host-associated > Plants > Roots >...
TGGCTGTGGCCGCGCTGGCGACGCCCTGGTCCCCATCGCCTTGGAAGGACCGCACCCCGCATCACAGCCATCAGCGACGGCGCCGAGCAACCGGCAGGCATCCCGGCCCGGGCGAACTGGGAGCGCAAGGCGGTCCCGGCACAGAACACCTATTAACTGCAGCGCGGCAGGCCAGACCGATGATTTCAAATCGCCGACCAGAACGGCGGCTCTTTGTGCGGCCGCTCCACGTTACTGTGACGCAACGTGATGGTGTTGGGAGCGTTTAGCGGCTGGGGGTCTACTTGTCGTAGGCGGCTAGAAGGTTCAGCGCCGGCTGTGATTTCAGGCTGCCCACGATCCGCAGCCCGTGCCGCTCGCCACGCCGGATGAAGTAGTAAGCGAATGTGCCGGTGTCGTAGTCCCCGCGCGGGGTCACATCGAGGTGCAGCGTCTGGCCAGCGCCGAAGATCACGCGGTAGGCGATCCAGCGGGGCCGCCCGCCGGCGCCAATGACATCCTCCACGACTTGGACCGCCTTGTCGGCGTTCCAGTGGTCGGTGAACCAGCGCCAGTAGGCATCGCGCTGTCGCCGGCCCGCGTCTGTCGTCGTGGTTTCGGGATAGGCCACGGGCAGCGTTCCGCCGTCCCGTTTCAGCTTCTCGATCAGCGGGCTGAAGAACGTAACCACCCGGCCGTCATTAAGCTCGGCGGCCTGCGGCAGAACCTGGTACCCGGCGGGACATCGACAAAGGCGATCATCCGCGGGCTCGCAGCAATCGTCTCGGCGCCCGGAAACGAGGTGTCCTGGTAACTGCGCAGATCCGCTGCGGCTGGTTCACCAGGTAGTGCAGCGACAGCTGCACCAGCTGCCGCGCAGCGCTGTCGACCGGCTGCAAGGTGACGGTCTGGCCGTCCTGCCGGGCCAGTGTCACTGCCTTCCCGGCATCCACGCCGACATCGGCCTTCAGCCAGGGAAACAGCGCGGACAACCCGGCACTCAGGTGCCCTGCGGCAGATTTCTCGAGCTGTTGTGCCCAGCCGGCCGTGACCTGCAGCTCGACGGCCCGGAACGCGGGCCCGACGACCGCATCGTAGAAAGCGCCAACCTGCTGGCCGTCAATGAACACAGGCGAATCCGCCAGCCAGGACAGATCTGGCATGCTGTCAGCAACCGGCACGTCGATGATTCCCTGCTTCGCGGCGCGGACATCAAGCCATCAACCTACTGCAGGAGCCTCCACCAGGCGCCCGTACCAGCTATTAGCGCATTATCGTCACCGTGAGCTGCCCTTGCGCCATTACCGCACATAGGCGGTTCACGCTCAGGTTAAGTTCGTGGTCCGTAACTGGCTATGATCGCGAGCCGCCGCCCGGCGGTCGTCGCCGCCAGGCGGCGGAGTTCCCGGTCTTCGCGGGTTACCTGGCGGCACCTGCGAGATAGGCGGCGACGATGTAGGTCGCGTGGCGGTCCAGGCTGCCGCGGGCCCGGTCGTACCTCATCGTCGTCCGCGGATCAGCATGCGAGGCGGCCTCCTGCACGTCCCGCAGCGGCACTCCGGCGTCCAGCGCGGCGGTGATGAATGCGTGCCTGAGCGTGTGGGGCGTGACGGTCTTGGCGATCCTGGCGCGGCGGGCGGTCTTGCGGACGATCCGCCCGGCGCCGTGCCGGTCCAGCCGCCGCCCGTCCGCGGCCAGGAACACCGGCCCTTCGGTGCGCTCGCCGATGGCCAGGTCGATCGCCCGCGCGGCCCGCGGCGCCAGCGGGATGGTGACAATCTTCCCGCCTTTGCGGGTGATGGTCAGGGTCCGGTGCCCGCGTTCCAGGCCCAGGTGCTCGATGTCGGCGCCGGCAGCTTCCGAGACCCGCAGCCCGTTCAGGGCTAGCAAGGAGATCAGGGCGTGCTCGCCGGGAGTCCCGAGCCCGGCGGCGACCAGCAGAGCGCCGAGCTCGTTACGGTCCAGGGCGACGGCATGAGACTCGTAGTCCACCCGCGGACGGCGCACGTGCGCAGCCGGCGACGTGCCGAGGAGTTCTTCCTCGACCGCGTACTTGTAGAACCCGGCGATGGTGGACAGCCTCCGGGTGACCGTGGCGCGGGCCCGGCCCCGGGCCTCCAGGTCCCGGGCGAAGCCCTCGATATCCGCGCGGCGGACGGCGAACAAAGCCAGGGACCGCGCCCGGCACCAGCTAGTGAACTGGCGCAGGTCCAGCGCGTACGCCTCGCGGGTCAGACCGCGGTACCCGGCCAGGACCCGGCGAGGGCAACCCGCTCGGCATCAGTGAAGACGGGCTGATCGTAGCGAGCGCAGCGGATGGGGCAGTGGTCATCGGGCACCTCCCGGCCAGGCTGGCACCGGGAAGCTGGGCCAGTCCCGGCCCCAGCGGTTTTACGGAACCCCAACGTAAGCCGTCTGGCCAGGCCACGCTATGCCGACCACGAACGGCGGCACGGCGCGATAGGCCGCCTAAGAAATCCTCCCTGCCGACTCTGCGCGGCGATGAGTTCGGCTAGCGCTGGAAGCGCCGCGTGTACAGATTGTCCTGTTCTGGCCGTGGTGAGGGCGGGTTGGCTGCCTCTTCGAGAGTGGCTGGTTCGGGATGTCGCGTCATTGCCCCGACGAGTTCGCGGCGCGAGCTGATGGCGAGCTTGCGGTAGATGTTGTGCAGGTGGTGTTCGATTGTCTTGGGGCTGAGGAACAGCGCCGCGGCGGTTTCCCTTGTTGTCCGGCCCTCAGCAACCCGCAGCGCGATCTGCAGCTCTTGGGGCGTTAGCTCGTCGAGGGTCGCGGGGTTTCGCCGACGGGCGGTCTCGCCCGTGGCGGCAAGTTCGTGGCGTGCCATTTCTGACCATGGACCGGCGCCGAGCGCGTCGAAGATGCCTATGGCGGCCCGCAATTGCTCGCGTGCCTGGATACGCTTTCGCGCTCGTCGCAGGTATGAACCATAAGCGAGCTGCGTGCGGGCGGTCTCGAAAACGTCCGGCGTTTGCTCATGCAGGGACAGCGCCGTCTCGAAGTCACCGTCCGGCGCGTCTCCCGGCGCGGTAAGCGCGCGACAGCGTGCGGCGCGGGCCAGTGCCCATGGCTGGGCCTTGGCCATAGCGGCGCGCGAGTACTCGTCGGCCGCGTCTGCAGCTTCGCGGGTGCGGCCCAGCCGGAGGCAGAGCTCGAGGAGTTCCGGCGCGGGCGAGAGATCGACATCGCGAATCCCGTGGGCTGTGAGTACGGCTTGCTGCTCCTGGAACCGGGCAAGCGCGGGCTCTGCGTGACCGAGGCTGAGCTCGAGTTCTCCCAGAGCCGCTATCGACCAGACCTCGCTCAGGCCAAGGCCGAGCCGACGAGACAGGTCGAGCCCGGCGTCAGCGTGCAGGCGGCTTTGCTCCGCGCGGCCCAGCCTCGCCTCGAGCAGCGCCAGGCGGGCCAGCGCCCAGGCCAGCTCGGTGTTCTGGCCGGTCTCACGGGCGAGTGTGATTGCTTCGTGAAAGCCCGCTAGGGCCTCGGGCCAGCGATCGCTGGCAGCGTGGCCGATGGACACGTGAATGAGCACGGATGGCAGGACACCGACCGCAGACTGGCGCCGCGCCGCTGCCAGCGCGCGGTCGCCCAGAGCCGGGCCAACATGCGCCTGCCGTAGCCAGGGTGACCCCATTGCCGCCCAGGCGAGGAGGCGGGGATCGTCGCGCACCTCGTCAGAACGCGCGAGGACCTCGACGGCCCGCCGGATCTGGGCCGCACCCCGCTTGCCGTCCCCGGCGATGATCTGCGCTGAGCCCTGCGCGAATAGCGCGAAGAACGCCGTGCGGCCGCCGTTATCGGGCAGGACGATGTCCGCGACTCGTTGCGCCGCGAGCAGCATGGCCGCGCCGTCCGCCGCGCAGAATGCCGCATATACCGCTTCAGCGAGCATCACCACAGCCTGGTCAGGGTCGGCCGACTCGGCCTGCGCAGCGGCAGCCACGAGGATTTCCTGGGCTTGCATGATCGGGCCGCGCCGCATGGCTATGTGACCGCGCAGGTGCTCGATCGCCAGGACCAGATCCGGCGCCGCCGGATACTGGCTGGCGTCCTCGAGCAGGGCCGCGGCCTGGTCGGCAAGCCCGCCGAGCCATGCCGCGTCAGCCGCCGCGAACAGCAGCCTGGCCTTCATGGACTCCTGCGGGGCCAATCGGGCGCCGCGCTCGAAGGCTCGACGCGAGACCTGATAGGCGCTGCGCTCACGCGCTCGCAGGCCGGCCTGCTCGAGCGCGGAGGAGGCAGCAGGGTCGGGGCCGAACGCGGCCGACGCCAGATGCCAGGCGCGGCGGTCAACATCGGCGTCGGGAAGCGCGCTGGCCAGAGCGCGGTGCACCGCGCGCCGCCGGTCGGGCGGGGCCTGGCCGTAGATGGCCGACCTGGCCAGCGGATGCCGGAACTCGATCACGGCGTCCCGCACGGTCACCAGTCCGGCGGCCTCCGCTGGTATCAGCGCGGCGACGTCCTGGCCTAGCAGGGAGGCGGCCCTGGTAAGCACCGACATGTCGCCGCGGTCGACCGCCGCAGCGAGGACCAGGATCTCACGTGCGCGAGGCGGAAGGGAACCGTAGCGGAGGAGGTAGGCGTTGGCGACGCTTTTCCCGACAGCGATTGGCATACCAGGCGGCGAGTCATCGGCCAGCTCGTGATCTCCGGCAAGTTCAATCAGGGCCAGCGGGTTCCCGCCCGTCTCCCGGTGGAGACGCTCGGCGAGCTCGGGCCGGACCGGCGCGTCCAGCTGGCAAGTGAGCAGGCCGGTCGCTGCGGGCAGGTCGAGGCCTGTGAGCTGCAGCGTCGGCAGGGTGGCTCCCTCGAGCAGGGATGATTCGCCTTCGCGTACGGCGACGATCACGGCGACCGGATCGGCGACCAGGCGGCGGACGGCAAAGAGGAGGGCGTCCGCGCTGGAACCGTCGAGCCAGTGCCCATCGTCGACGAGCACCGCTACCGGAGCTGTCTCCGCATAGGCCGCAAGCAAGCTGAGGGTCGCCGCTCCGACAGCGAAGCGGTCCCGGGCACGGGCCGGCCGCAGGGCCAGCGCGCTCTGGAGCGCCTCCGCCTGGGGGCCGGGGATCGCGGGCAGGCAGCTCAGGGCCGGGCGCAGCAGCTCCAGCAGGCCGGCGAACGGGATGCGAGCCTCGGACCGCACCCCTCGTGCGCGCAGGACCTTCATGCCGCCCGCCTGCTCGTCGGCGTAGCCGAGCAGGGCGGACTTGCCGATCCCAGCTTCACCCACCACGGCAAGGACACCGCTGCGGCCGGCCCGGGCCTCTTTGAGCAACCTGACGACCATCCGCAGCTCGCGGTCGCGCCCGCACAACATAGACCTGAGTGTAGGGCGACCATTGATGCGAAGCCCGAACCTGTCGCCCCGGATTAGGGTGCCTCCCCGAAGCGGCGTCCAGGCTCAGCGCCTTACGGTCCGAGAAACATCCCGACCTGAGGAGGACCAATGGCCGCAATCGAAGAGCGGGACGCCGTGGACGGCGACAAGCTGATGGGGTTCGTGTTCCGCGCCGTCGATGAGATCGGCGCGACCCTCAACACCGCGCTGGTGGTGATGGGCGACCGGCTCGGCTTCTACCGTGCGCTCGCCGACGCCGGCCCGCTGACGCCAGCCGAGCTCGCCGAGCGGACTGGCACGGCCGAGCGTTACGTCCGCGAGTGGCTGAACGCGCAGGCGGCAGGCGGCTACGTCGGCTACGACCCGGACAGCGTCCGCTACACCCTGCCCGCCGAGCACGCGGTGGCGTTGACCGACGAGTCGAGCCCCGCTTACCTGCCCGGCTTCTTCCAGATTGCGCTCGGCACCGTGCACGATTCGCCGAGAATCACCGAAGCGGCCAAGACCGGCACCGGCATCGGCTGGCACGACCATGTCCGCGACGTGCACGAAGGCTGCGAGCGATTCTTCCGGCCCGGCTACAACGCCAACCTCATACCGGCCTGGCTGCCGGCCCTGGACGGGGTCGTCGGCAAGCTCCAGCGGGGAGCGAGGGTGGCTGACGTCGGCTGCGGTCACGGCGCGTCGACGATCCTTATGGCACACGCATTCCCGGCCTCGACCTTCGCCGGCTCGGACTACCACGAAGGCTCGATCCACGTGGCCCGCGAGCGCGCTGAAGAAGCCAGAGTCACCGACCGGGTCAGCTTCGAGGCCGTGCCGGCCGCGTCGTACTCCGGCCGCGGGTACGATCTGGTAACCATGTTCGACTGCCTGCACGACATGGGGGACCCCGCAGGCGCCGCCCGGCACGTGCGCGAATCCCTCACCGCCGACGGCACATGGATGATCGTCGAGCCAGCCGCCGGCGACCGGGTCGAAGACAACCTCAACCCCGTCGGACGGGCCTACTACAGCTTCTCGACTCTGCTGTGCACCCCGGCCTCGCTGTCCCAGGACGTCGGGCTCGCACTGGGCGCGCAGGCCGGCGAGACCCGCATCCGCGACGTCGTCACCAGCGCCGGGTTCAGCCGGTTCCGCCGGGTGAGCGAGACGCCCTTCAACATCGTATTCGAGGCACGCCCGTAACCAGCCGAAGTCACGCGTAGGCCCATCACAACCGACAACCTCCCACGCAAGAGCGCCGATTGCTGGCGTCCTTCCCGTCTGACACGCTGGGCCAGGACGGCCACACTCGCGACGAGGCAGACCATGAGAGCACATGAACCAGACATCGGCGGCTACGCCGAACGGGGCGGGGTCAAGGTCTACTACGAGGTGTTCGGCGCCGGCACGCCCACCATCCTTCTGTTGCCGCCCTGGTCAGTCGTCCATTCCCGGACCTGGAAGATGCAGGTCCCTTACCTTGCCCGCCACTACCGGGTCGTCACTTTCGACGGACGGGGCAACGGCCGCTCAGACCGCCCTCCGGGCGCCGCGAGCTACCAGGCCGCCGAGTACGCGGCCGACGCTCTCGCGGTCATGGACGCCACCAGCACCGAGCGCGCTGTACTCGTGTCACTGTCACGAGGTGCCACCTACTCACTGCACCTAGCCGCCGCCCGCCCGGAACGCGTGACAGCTCAGGTTTTCATCAGTCCGACCACCCCGCTGGCGCCGTTCTCCCCGGCGCGGATGCCCTATGCCCGCAGCTTCGAGGAACATCTCGGCAGTGACCGCGGCTGGGCCAAGGACAACGCCGCCTACTGGCAGCGCGACTATGCCGGGTTCCTGGAATTCTTCTTCCGGCAGGTCTTCGCCGAGCCGCACTCGACCAAGCAAATCCAGGACGCCATCGGATGGGGGACCGAAACCACCCCGGCCACCCTGATCGACACGCGGCGGGGCGCGATCCTCGACGCGGATACCGACATCGGACCGCTGCTCAGCCGGGTCCGGGGCCCGTGCCTGGTCATCCAGGGCACTGCGGACGCCATTGTCGGTCCCGACGCCGGCCCGCTCCTGGCCCGTGCCCTCGGGGACCGGGCCAGCCTGGTCGAACTGGCCGGATCAGGCCACTGCCCCCACGCCCGCGACCCGGTCCAGGTCAACCTGCTCATCCGCGACTTCGTGGACGGGCTCCAGCCGCACGGGGCGGCTGCACCTCGCCGCTGGACACGGGGGCGTTCCCGGCCCAAGCGCGCCCTGTACCTCTCCTCTCCGATCGGGCTGGGACACGCCCGCCGGGACGCGGCCATCGCCGACGCGCTGCGCCAACTCCATCCTGACCTGGAAATCGACTGGCTGGCCCAGCATCCCGTCACCGCCTTCCTCGAGGCAAGAAACGAACACATCCATCCCGCGTCGGCTGAGCTGGCCAGCGAGTCGAGTCACCTCGAGGGCGAATCAGCCGACCATGACCTGCACTGCTTTCAGGCGTGGCGGCGCATGGACGAGATCCTGCTGGCCAACTTCATGCTCTTCCACGATCTGGCCTCAGCGGACCCATATGACCTGTGGATCGGGGACGAGTCCTGGGAACTCGACTACTACCTTTACGAAAATCCCGAACAGAAGCGAGCTGCATACGTGTGGCTGACCGACTTCGTCGGCTGGCTTCCGATGCCGGACGGCGGCCCACGCGAAGCCTGGCTGACCGCCGATTACAACGCCGAGATGATCGAGCACATCGCCCGCTACCCGCGCGTGCGGGACCGGGCCATCTTCATCGGCGCGCCAGAGGACATCGTCCCCGATCGCTTCGGCCCGGACCTGCCTGCGATCCGGAGCTGGACCGAGGCGCACTTCGACTTTTCAGGCGACTACATCAGCGGCTTTGACCCCATGGACATCGCAGACCGCAAGGCGATCCGATCCGAACTCGGCTACCGCGGCGACGACAAGGTGTGCATCGTGACCGTCGGTGGCTCGGGGGTCGGATCAGACCTGCTCTGCCGCGTCATCGAGTCATTTCCCCGCGCCCGGCAGAGGGTTCCGGGCCTTCGGATGGTTGTCGTCGCCGGGCCCCGCGTCGACCCCTCGCAGCTGCCGGCCGTAGCCGGCGTTGAGATCCACGGCTACGTGCATGACCTCTACCGGCACCTGGCTGCCTGCGACCTAGCAGTCGTCCAGGGCGGGCTGACGACGACCATGGAACTCGTGGCCAGCAACCGGCCCTTCCTCTACTTCCCGCTCGGCCATCATTTCGAGCAGACCTTCCACGTACCCCACCGGCTGGCCCGCTACGGTGCCGGCCGGCGCATGGATTACCTCAGCAGTACCCCCGAGAGCATCGCGGCGGCCATCGCCGAAGAGATCGGCAAGCCCGTCTCCTACCCAACGATCGACCACGAGGCGGTCGGCCGCGTCGCAGCCCGCATCGCAGAAATGCTGTAACCCAAGCGCCACCGACCAGCCCCGGCCGGGCGCTGGATTCCGATCAGGCAGCGGCGCAGGGCGCCGCTGCCCAGCCCGGCGAGTTCGCCGGGGCCAGCATGCCCCACCCAGCACATCCTGCGATGGCAGCAATACGCAACCCGCCCGAACATCAAGCGGGGTCAGGCCACGCCTGTCCGCAAGCCTGCAGGCTCAATGAAGCGCCGGATCTGGGCGCACCGCTGGTCCACCGACCTACACCTGCCGTCAGGGCGGCAGGACTGGCCAGGGCGACGGAATGCCCTGCTCGGCGTGCTGACGATGATCATACGTACGGCGTGTCTCAATGGGATGGTTATCTAAAGTCCATTTTGAATAAGCCATGGTAGAGCGGGGTTTGCGTCGGAGACCTGTCGCTGACGTGAGGTTCCGGGCGCGGCCCAGAACTCAAAAGCGGCAGCGACAAGCGATGGACGCAGGTCACGTGGGTGACATCGCTCCCGGTGCGTCGTCGACACCACTTCGGATAACGTGTCCACCACGCCGTTCGAACGCCACGTCAGCTACGTCATAGACACCCAAGACCGACTGCGGATAACGGCGGGTACGTGTGTGGCCGTCAAGAACAGGCATCGATCATGCTAGGTGACTCCTGCTCAAGAGAACGGGCGAACCGACTCTGTGCTGATCGCAGACGGATTGTGGCAAGGCGGCTCGGCGCGCATATCAACCAGATATGCATGTCCTTCTTCTCTGACAACCTGCGGCTGTGTCCCGAAGCTGCGGACACCTTGTGCCTGTTGGCCGGGGCCCGCAGCACCAGCAGACAGGAGCATCTGATGAGTGCGGATCCAGACCGGGCACTGCTCGCCACGTCGCTAGCATTCGCCGGCGCCGCCGTCGTGGGCAGCGCGGTGGCGATCCGCGAGGACCTTCCTGGGCGGCCCTGTGGCATCAGCGTCCCTCTGTCGGTCCCCGCCGGGCTGCTTGTCGGCTGGGGAGCCGGTATCGCTGCACCCTGGCCGATGCCTGCCGCGGCGGTCATCGCGGCGGCACGGTCCCAGCGCACCCGGCCACACGCGCTGACCGGCGCCGTCTGCGCCGGGATCGGCATCGGCTGCGTCCTGGGCACCGCCATCGAACCCGTCACCCGCCGGCCGCGCTCGTGGTCGGCAGCGACCAGGCTCGCGATCGCCTTCAACATCGCGGCGTCGGCAGCCCTCACCATGACCGGGTTGCGCCATCGGGCGGCTGCGAGGGCCTTACGACTGAGGGACCAGGCAAACCAGCAGCGCCCTGACGGTGTCATCTGCGCTATCGCCGCCGGCCCGGCCAGCCTTGCCGGTGAAGTATGAAAGACCAAGCTATCTTCGCCAGGGCCTTCGACCACAGGTACTCAGACGCTGAAGTACCTGATGAATCAGCTCAGTACTCCAGAACTGGATAATGTGCATCCGGGAAACGGAGCTGTGTCCCTTACTTCAGATGTCAGATATTCGGCATGGTTTCCTACAAGGACGATGGGAAAAGGCTGCGCGGTAATTTCCGACAAGATCAGCAAGCCGTGAGTGAGTATGCCAGCCGGGGCTTGGGATCTGACGAGCTGCCCCGGGCGTCCCTGGAGCTGTCGGCATGGCCTGGCGTGAGTGGCTCGCTGGGTAGGCAGTCTCCCTGCGGGCGGCGACCACTGATGGTCGCAGCGAAGCGACAGGCATGCCGGAAAGCCCGTAACCAGGACGGAGTGTCGCGAACCTGCCCGAACTACTGTCGCGCAGCTACCGGAACCGCGTCCGCAGACTGTTCCTAGGAACTGCCTGTTAACACGCCAGTCCGGTAACCATCGGCGACGGTTCTTCAGTCCAAAGTAGCGCTTGCTCATGGCTGGGTCTCAGACCGGAGTTCGCTGAGGGCCTGGGTGGCCTGGGTGAGGGTGTAGGCGACGGCCTGGTCCCAGTCCATGCCCGCGCCCTGGGCGCGCAGTTCCCGCGCGCGCTCCTGGCCCAGGGATGCCGTGAGGGCCGGACTTAGCAGGGCGAACGTCGGGGACTCGACCACGTAGGCTTCGGCGGCGCCCTGGATGATCGCGGCAGCATCAGGCCGGGTGGTAAGAAGGGCGACCGCGATCATGTAGAGGACCAAGGCCATCCGGATACGACCAGCCCACTGCAGGCCGCGGATGGCACGGCGGCCGAGTTCGAGCGTGGCGGCCTGGTCGCCGAGGATAAACGCGATCGCGGTGGCCCAGAGGAGGTCGATGGCGCTGTGGTGGCCGAGCGCGTCGCTGAGCTGGCGGCTTTCACGCAGGCAGGTGCGTGCCTGTTCGGGGTCGGTGCCGGCGACGGCCGCACCCAGGGCGAGCAGGGCGGTGGCGATCAGGGCCGGGGCGCCGGTCTGGCGGGCCAACGCGAGCGCCTGCCTGGCGAGCGGGACGGCCGCGGACGCGTCGTCGATGAGCAGGTGATAAGACGCGGCGTAGGTGAGCTCGACGGAGGCGTCGGCCAGGTCACCGCCGGCCCGCGCGAGATCGGCGCCCTGTTCGGAGAGGCGGGCGGCGTCGGCGAACGC
>Ga0207664_10002942_pt1 | contig 11316 bp, 11 predicted proteins | sample LARL83metaG_FD_184349 | JGI IMG/M metagenome (GOLD analysis project Ga0207664, IMG submission 184349) | Corn, switchgrass and miscanthus rhizosphere microbial communities from Kellogg Biological Station, Michigan, USA - LAR L8-3 metaG... | ecosystem: Host-associated > Plants > Roots >...
CTGCGGCTGCTGCACCAAGTGGGTGGCACACCTGCGTGCAGCAGGACTCTCCCCTGACGTGCGCGACCGCACCGACATGGATTCACTGAAGGACAACCTTGGCGTGCCGGCCGCACTCCGCTCCTGTCACACGGCCGTCATGGGCCGCTACCTCATCGAGGGGCACGTACCTGCGGGCGACATGCAGCGCCTGTTGGCCGCGGCACCCAAGGGCATCATCGGGATCGCGGTACCGGGCATGCCGGCCGGGTCGCCGGGCATGGAAGTTCCGGGACGCACCGATCGGTATGACGTGATCGCATTTGCATCGGACGGCACGACGAAGTTGTTCGCGCACCACTGAGGACGAACGCGCCCCCGTCGGGCGGGCGCACGGCAGGGAAGCAGGAGGAGCCCGACCGGATCCCGGTGCAGTTGCCGGCACGCCGGCGCGACACGGTCGTGGTGCCGTCCGGGCGGTACCCGACCGTCGTCGTGCGTTCGCCGCGTCGCGCGGTCCATTTCTCGCGCTGATGTCGGGCGACCTTCTCGACGGTGCGACGATGCACGCGACGGACCTTCATCGACAGATCTGCTCGGCCATCACGCGACGCTCGCTGGTGATGTTCGAGTACGGCGACCTGATCCGCGTGGTGGAACCACACCGCTTCGGCATCAACAGCGCCGGGCGACCGATGCTCAGTGGCTGGCTCCGCGCCGGCTACAGTCGGTCCGACCCGGCCGGCGGATGGCGCAACTATCTCCTCGACGAGATCACCGCATTCCAACTCCTGGACGCGCCCTTCGCCGGCACGCGACCCGGCTATGCGGCGCACGACCAGCGCCTGCGCGAAGTGTTCTGCGAGCTGACGCCGAGCGCGGTGGACGTGGCAGTGGAAGGACCGTACATCGTGCGCGAGCCCACGCAATCGGGCCAGACGTCCTCCGCGTCACCGGAGGCCGCGACGCGAGAGGAGCGCGTCCCCGCGGAGCGACCGGCCGGCGAGACGGACAGCACCACGACGAATCGACACCCCTGATCCGGCGCGGTCGCGCCCGATCAGAGCGCGGCGTTCGTGGAGCGCGGCGTCGGCGGGGGGAGCAGCGCGGTGCGAGCGGCCTCGAGCTGCGTACGCACGGCGGCTGGACCGGTACCGCCCTCCACCTCACGATGCGTCACCGAGTTCGCCGCGCTCAGCGCGTCGTAGACATCCTCACCAAACCGTGGATGTGCGCGCGAGAAGGAGCTGAAGGGGAGGGCGGTCAGCTCGACGCCGCGCTCCTCTCCCTCGCGCACGAGCGAGCCGACGGCACCGTGTGCTTCGCGGAAGGTGGCGCCCCGCCGCACGAGGTAGTCCGCAAGGTCGGTGGCCATCATGGTGCTGGAAAGCGCCGTGGCCATCCGCTCCCTGCGGAAGGTGCATTCGGCCAGCGCGCCAGCGGTCGCAGGCAGCACGAGCAGCAGGGTGTCGGTCGCGTCGAACAGCACGCGCTTGTCGTCCTGGAGATCCTTGTTGTAGCTGGTCGGCAGCCCCTTCAGCGTCGCGAGAAGGGTGGTGAGATTGCCGAGCATGCGTGCGGCCGAACCACGTGCCAGCTCCAGCGCGTCGGGATTCCGCTTCTGCGGCATCATGCTCGAGCCGCTCGTATACCCCTCACCGAACTGCACGAAGCCGAACTCGCTCGAGCCGTAGATGATGAGGTCTTCGGCGAACCGCGACAGGTGCGTGCCGATCAGCGTCGCCGCGAAGAGCACCTCGGCGATGAAATCGCGATCGCTGACCGCGTCGATCGAGTTCGGGCTGACCGCGTCGAAGCCCAGGGTACCCTGGAGCAGCACGCGCGAGATCGGGTAGGCGCTTCCCGCCACGGCGCCGGAGCCGAGGGGGAGCACTGCTGTCGAACGCTGCGCGGCGCGCAGGCGCGCGCGGTCACGCTCGAGCGGCCAGAAGTGGGAGAGCAGCCAGTGCGCGCCAGACACCGGGATGGCGCGCTGCAGGTGCGTATAGGACGGCATGAGCGCCGACTCGAGCGATTCCGCCTGCTCGAGCATGACGCCCTGCAGCGCGCGCAGGGCATAGTCGAGGCGCTGACATACGTCCATCGTCCAGAGACGCGTGGCGGTCGCCACCTGGTCGTTGCGGCTGCGGCCGGTATGCAGGCGCGAGGCGACGTCCCCGATCTCCTCGTGCAGCAGGCGATCGATCAGGGTATGCACGTCCTCGTCCGAGGGCTGCGGCTGCTCACCCGCGGCAAGCCGGGCGCCGACCGCATCCAGGCCGCGCTCGATGGCGCGGCTCTCCTCAAGGGTCAGAACGCCGGCGCCCCAGAGCGCGACGGCCCACGCCTTGGAGAGGCGGATGTCGTATGGCCAGAGCCGGAAGTCGATGCCGATGGAATTGTTGAGGGCGTCGAACTCCGGTGTGGGGCCGCCGCCGAAGCGCCCGCCCCACAGCTTGTGTGACGGCTTCGCCGCCGGCCTGGCAGATGACGGGACGGCGGCGTCGGTGATCGTCATGGCGCGATCCACTGGCGTGACGTCAGACAGAGGCGAGCTCACTCGCCGACTCGTCGACCGTCGACGATCCCGGCGCCGCCTCCGCGGCAACGGCCGCGGCGGCGAGTTCCTGGTCCTTGATGGCCCGCACACGTGCCGGCAGCGCGAAGAGGCGGATGAAGCCCGCTGCGTCGCTCTGCTGGTAGACGTCGTCCTCGCCGAAGGTGACGAAGCGCTCGTCGTAGAGTGCGTTCGCGCTCTGCCGGCCGACGACGGTGAGCGCGCCCTTGTAGAGGCGAAGCGTGACCGTGCCGGTAATGCGCTCCTGCGTGACGTTCACGAAGGCGTCGTATGCCTCACGCTCGGTGGTCCACCAGCGGCCTTCGTACACCAGATCCGCGTAGCGCGGGGCGATGACATCCTTGGCCGAGAGCGTCTTGCGGTCGAGCACGAGCTGTTCGAGCTCGGAATGGGCCGTGTAGAGCAGGGTACCACCCGGGGTCTCGTACACGCCGCGCGACTTCATGCCGACCATGCGATCTTCCACGAGGTCGATGCGGCCGACGCCATGCTTGCCAGCGAGCGCGTTGAGCGTGGCAACGAGCGCCACGGGACCCAGCGCGACACCATTGACGGACACCGGCGTGCCGCGCTCGAAGCCGATCACCACGTCCTCGGGCGCATCGGGCGCGAGGGCCGGTTCGGTGGTGAGCATGAACATGTCCGCCTTCGGGGCCGAATTCGGGTCCTCGAGGTTGCCGCCCTCGTGCGAGAGGTGCCAGAGGTTCGCGTCGCGCGAGTAGATCTTCTCCTTGGTCGCGGCGATGGGGATGCCCTTGGCCGTCGCGTAATCGATGGCGTCCTCGCGGCTGCGGATGTCCCACTCGCGCCACGGCGCGATGACCGGCAGGTCTGGCGCCAGGGTGGCGAACGTCATCTCGAAGCGGACCTGATCGTTGCCCTTGCCGGTGCACCCGTGCGCGAGCGCGTCCGCGCCGACCATGCGCGCGATCTCGACCTGGCGCTTGGCGATCAGGGGACGGGCCATCGCGGTGCCGAGGAGATACTTGCGGTTGTAGACCGCGCCGGCCCGCAGGGTGGGGAAGATGAAGTCGCGCACGAACTCCTCGCGCAGGTCCTCCACGTAGCACGCCTCGGCGCCCGACGCGAGCGCCTTCTCGCGAACGCCGCGCAGCTCGTCGGCGCCCTGACCGATGTCGGCGGCGACGCAGATCACGCGCGCGTCATAGTGCTCGCGCAGCCAGGGAACGATGATCGAGGTGTCGAGGCCGCCCGAGTAGGCGAGGACGATGGTGCGGGGCATGGATGCTCCTGAGCAAAGAGTATGCAGAACGACTGCATATTTACTCAGTAACTCCCGGCACGTCAAGGTCCTTTCCACACGGAAAGACCGGAAGGCGCCGAGCCGGAACGCAATCAGCGCTCGCCGGCGAGCTCGAGCAGGCGGGCGGTAAGCGTGAGTCGAGCGTCCGCGGACCGGGTCACGATGAGGATGGTGTCGTCGCCGGCAATGGTGCCGAGCACCTCGTCGAACTCCTCCTGATCGATGGCTTCGGCGATCGGCTGGGCGCCACTGCGCACTGTATGAAGGACGATGAGCTCGCCGACGCCGTCAATGCGAGAGAAGAGTTGCGGCAAGAGATTGCCCAGCAACGGATTATCGTCTTCGTTCACCAGCGAGCCGGGCACCACGTACCGGCCGCCGTCTTCGGTCGGTACGCGCGCGATTCCGAGGTCTCGCAGATCCCGCGAGAGGGTAGCCTGAGTGACGTCCATGGCCCGGCCAAGGAGCAGCCGTCGCAGCTCCTCCTGACTTCCCACGACGTGTCGTTCGACCAGATCCAGGATCGCCGCTTGGCGCTCGCGCTTCTTCGTCATCGAACCTCTCCGGGCTGGCCCAGTCTATCACCGTCGGTGACCGACCGAAAGGCGGCCATTGACCGGCGGTTATTGCATGATTATGCATTATACCGTGAATAGGATCCCCGTCGGAGTGCTCGGCGCCAGCGGATACGCCGGCCGCGAGCTCTGCAGCCTCATCGCCGGCCATCCCCGATTCTCGCTCGCCTTCGCGACGGCGAACGAGCAGAGGGGGCAATCGGTGCGTCTGAACGGCCAGATCGTGACCTTCGTGGCGTCCGACGACGCGGATCTCTCCAGCGCAGCGCTGGTTTTCTGCGCGTTGCCGCACGGCGCGTCGCTGCCGTGGGTGGAGCGCGCGCGCGAGGCGGGCGCCAAGGTCGTCGACCTCTCGAGCGACCTGCGACCCGGCCACGGCGCGCCTCGCGTGCCGTACGGCATGCCCGAGCTTGGTGCCGAGGCCCGGCAGGCGATTCGCGGCGCCACCGTCGTGGCCAACCCTGGCTGCTACCCAACGTCAATCCTGCTCGCGCTGGTGCCGCTGATCCGTGCGGACCTCGTGCGCGCCGAAGCGACCATTGTCGCCAACTCGGCGAGCGGCGTGACGGGAGCAGGGAACTCGCCCAAGCGCGAGCTGCTCTTCGCCGAGGTGGCCGAGGACTTCCGGGCGTACGGAGTGGGCAACACGCATCGGCACCTGACGGAGATGCGCGCCACGGTCGCGGCCTTCGGAAGTCACGCGGATCTCGTGTTCACCCCGCACCTCCTGCCCGTGGCGCGCGGTATCCTCTCCACCATCACGGTCCCGCTGACGGATCCGCTCGGCGATGCCGTGGCGTTCTACCGGGACGCGTATGCGGGAGAGCCGTTCATCCAGGTGAGCGATACGCCCCCGTCGCTCCGCGACGTGGCACATCGGAACGTCGTGGCGCTCTCGGCAACGATGCTGGCCGGTACACGGCAGCCGACGCTGCTGGTGACCTCGGCGATCGACAACCTGATGAAGGGTGCGTCGGGACAGGCCCTGCAGAACGCAAACCTCATGTGCGGGCTGGACGAGTGCACGGGGCTGCCGGAATGACGCGTGTCATCAAGGTGGGTGGCCGACCGCAGATGGACCGCGCCCTGCCGGCGGCACTCGCGGCCGCGCACGCGGCGTCGCCCGCGTCGCTGCTGGTGGTGCACGGCGGCGGCGACGAGATCGGCACGCTGCAGCGGCTGTATGGTGTCGAGGCGCGGTTCCATGACGGACGCCGCATCACCAGCACGCTCGATCTCGCCATCATCCGCATGGCGCTCTCGGGTTCGGCGAACAAGCGGCTGGTGTCGGCGCTGAACGATCACGGCGTGTCCGCCATCGGGCTGTCCGGCGAGGACGCCGGGCTGCTTCGCGCGACGCCGCTCGACCTGGACCACTATGGGTTCGTGGGTCGACCGGTGGCGGTGAACGTGGCGCTGCTTCGCCATCTGCTCGCGGGCGGTGTGCTGCCGGTGATCTCACCGGTGAGCCGGCGGGACGCAGCGAGCGACGGGGAGCCGGCAACGCTCAACGTCAACGGCGACGATGCCGCCGCGGCGATCGCCGCCGCGATGAATGCGGAGGAGCTGCTGCTGGTATCCGACGTTTCCGGCGTGCTGGTGGACGGCACGCCGCTCGAGGAGCTGGACGCGGAGACCGCGCGGCAGTTGATCGCCGACGGCACCGCCTCGGGCGGGATGAGGGCAAAGCTGCAGGCCGCGCTGTCCGCGCTGGCGGGCGGTGTGGAACGAGTACGGATCTCAGACATCGCGGCGATCGAATCCTTCGATCGCGGCACGGTCCTGACAAAAGAAGAGAGCGTGTGCGCATGACGGCACCCACGATGACGCCAACGACCGGCCAGCAGGCCATTCCCACCACCGAAGCGCAGCCCGGGAGCGCCGGCCAGCCAGTCTCACTGGAGAGCCCGATCCTCGGCACCTACAAGCGCGCGCCCGTGGAGTTCGTGCGTGGCAGCGGCGTGCGCCTGTTCGACGCCGAGGGGAAATCGTACCTCGACTTCGTGAGCGGGATCGCGGTGAACGCACTCGGCTACGATGACGCGGGGTTGAAGCAGGCGATGCATGCCGCGGCTGAGGGGCTCGTGCACACGTCGAACCTGTACAGCACCGCGCCGGGCGAGCGCCTGGCGGCGGCGCTGGTGGAACGCTCGTTCGCCGACAAGGTGTTCTTCTGCAACTCCGGCGCGGAGGCGAACGAAGGCGCGTTCAAGTTCGCGCGCCGGTGGGCGCGCACGCTGGGCGAGGCCAAGCACGAGATCGTCGCGCTGCGCGGCGCGTTCCACGGACGGCTGTTCGGCACGCTCGCGGCGACGGATCGTCCCGCGTACCGGCTGCCATTCCGTCCGCTCACGCCTGGCATCTCCATCTTCGAGCGCGACCTCGCGGACCTCGACGCGGTACTGAGCGCTGATACCACCGCAGCGCTCATCGTCGAGCCGGTGCAGGGCGAGGGCGGTGTCCGCGTCCTCGACCCCGGATTCCTTCGCGAGCTGCGGGCGCTCACGAAGGAGCGCGGCATCGCGCTCATCCTGGACGAGATCCAGTGCGGCCTCGGCCGCACGGGGACGCTGTTCGCGTACGAGCAGGCCGGTATCGAGCCTGACCTGTTGACGCTGGCGAAGCCGGTGGCCGGTGGCCTGCCGATGGGCGTGATCCTGATGACGAACGAGATCGCACGCACCATCAAGCCCGGCGATCATGGCACGACGTTCGGCGGCGGACCGTTCGTGTCGTCCGTCGCGCTGCACGTGCTGGAGCGGCTGGCGGATCCGGCACTGCTCACGCACGTGCGGGAGACGGGCGAATGGTTCGGCGAGGAGCTGAACGAGATCGCGCATCGCACGAGCCGCATCCGGCAGGTGCGTGGCGTGGGCTTCATGTGGGGGGTGGACGTGATGGGCACGGCAGCCCACGTGGTGAGCGAGGCGCTCGCGCACGGCTTGCTCGTCTGCTCGGCTGGCGACTACACGGTTCGGCTTCTCCCGCCGCTCGTCGCGACCCGGGAGGATCTCGCGCGTGGACTGCAGATCCTGGAGGAAGTGCTCTGATGGCGCCTGATCTCATGGTACGGCGTGCGCGGCCACAGGACGCGGCGGCGATCTCGCACCTCAACAACACCTTCGCCAACGAAGGTCGCATGCTGAAGCGCACGCCGGAGATGATCTCCCTGGCGATCGACGACTACCTCGTCGTGCAGAACTCCGCAGGGGAGCTGCTCGCCTGTGGCGCGCTCAAGGAGTACTCGCCGAGCGTGGCTGAAGTGGCAGCCATCGCGGTGTCACGCGAGGCACACGGCAAGGGGCTGGGGAAGGCGATCGTGCGCGCCGTTGAGGAGCTGGCGCGCAAGCGTGGCATCCATGACGTGTTCGCGCTCACGCTCCAGCCGGACTTCTTCGCCGCCATCGGCTACGAACGCGTGGACCGGGCGCGTTACCCGGAGAAGATCCGCCGCGATTGTCTTGCGTGTGCCCGCCGTTTCGCGTGCAACGAGATCTGCTTCGCGCGGAATCTGATGGTCGAGGCGGAGGTCAGCCGGGCGGCCTGAGGGCCGCGCACCAGGATCCCGATGGACCTCATTGTAGATTGTCCGTGGCGCCTCACGCAGCGCGCCACGGACTTTCTCGTCCAGCGGCCCGTTCCTTCGACCCGTTCGCCATGCGCCGTGTCCTGCTTCCGCTCCTCGCGCTCGCCGCGCCCCTGAGTCTTCGCGCGCAGTACGACCGCGCGCCATCCGACCGGCCGCGACTGGTGGTCTTCATCACCGTGGACCAGATGCGCGCCGACTACGCCGACCGCTGGGCCTCGCAGCTGAGCGGCGGACTGAAGCGCCTCGCAACGCAGGGAGCGTTCTTCACCAACGCCTTCCAGGATCACGGCGTGACGGAGACCGCGCCGGGCCACTCGGTGACGATGTCGGGACGGTTCCCACGCTCCACCGGCATCCTGCGCAACACGGCCGGCGTGGAGGATCCGCAGGCGCCCTTGGTGACCTCGCGTGACCCGGGCGCATCGCCCTTCAGGTTCCGCGGCTCCACGCTGATCGACTGGATCCGCACGCGGGACCCGCGTGCTCGCGCCTTGTCCGTTTCGCGAAAGGACCGGGGCGCGATCCTGCCGCTGGGGCGCGCGAAGCAGAACGTCTTCTGGTACGCGACGTCGAACGGCGAGATGACGACCAGCCACTACTACGACGATACGCTGCCCGACTGGGTGAAGCGCGTGAACGCGCGGCGATTCCCGCAGCGACTGGCCGGCGCGTCGTGGACGCTGCTCCGTGACGTCGGAGACTATGCAGAGCCGGACAGCGTGACGCTCGAGAACCGCGGCCACGACGTCACCTTTCCGCACCGGATGCCGGGGACGGCGGACAGCGCGGCCGCCGAGCTGCCCAATACGCCCTGGATGGACGAGCTCACGGTGGCGACGGCCCTCGAAGGACTGCAGGCGCTCGGGCTCGGCCGCGGTCCACAGACCGACGTGCTGGCCATCTCGCTGTCGGCGACGGACTACATCGGTCATCGCTACGGACCGGACTCGCGCGAGCAGCACGACAACATCCTGCGCCTCGACCGAACGCTGGGCGTGTTGATCGACTCGTTGTACAAGCTTCGCGATTCCTCCACGATCGTGTTCGCGCTTACGGCCGATCATGGCGTGACCTCCTTTCCCGCGCTGGCGGCCAGCCGGACGCACCAGCCAGCGCCGGTGTCGTACGACCTGCGACCGGTGCGTGCCGCAGTGCGCGACATGCTCCGCGAGGCGAAGGTAGACGTGGACGCCGTGACGCTCGACGGGCCGCTGGTCTACGTGGACCGTGGCGCCTTTGCGGCGGCCCGGGTGAATCCGGAGCCGCTCCTGCGTCGTGTCGCCGACGTGGCACGCCGCGCGCCCGGGATCGCGCGCGTGGACCGCGTGCGAGACCTGGCGACGGAGGATACGGTGCGCGACGCAGTCGCCCGGCGATGGGCGCACATGATCCCGCCCGATTCACCCGTGGAGTACGTCATCACGCCGGTGAGGGGATCGTACCCGGTTGGGGCAACGGTGGCCGAGCACGGCCTGCCGTACGACGACGACGCGCACGTGCCGGTGATCCTGTACGGACCGTGGTATCATACCGGCCGATATCCGGAACGCGCGCTCGTGGCTGACCTCGCGCCCACGCTGGCGTGGGTGATCGGCGTGCCGCCGACCGAGCACGTGGACGGTCGGGTGCTTCGGCACGCGCTCGCCGCACACTCGCGGCAATGACCACACCGCGGCGTGTGGAGGGACTGACCGGTCTTCGTCAGGCATTCGACGAGGTCCGGTTCGGTGCCGCACGCACGTTGAACCTCCGACTGTCGCTTCCGTCGGCGCGCGAGGCCGCGGAGCGCATGGAGCGCTGGCTCCGCCAGCACCAGGTCGCGCGGTCCGACGAGGTACTCGTGATCACCGGCCGCGGCAACGGGAGCGAGGGCGGAGTCCCGGTGGTGCGAGAGACGAGCATACGAGTGTTCCACGAACTGCGCCGCAAGGGAGTGATCGAGAACTTCTCGGAGCACACTCCTGGCTCGTTCGTAGTGACTCTCGCGCCGATGCGCGCGCTCCTCGAGGCAGCACCGCGGCGTCGCGAGAAGACGCCGCTCCCACCTCCCGCCGAGCCGGTGACACTGTCATCGCTGGAGAGCGAAACGCGCGAACTGCTGCGCGACCTGGCCGAGCGGTCGCTGGATGCGCTGGGCGTGCGCGACCGGAGCGGGTTCATGGAAGGCGAGATGCTACGGCTCTTCGGTTCGCTCGCGGCGACGGTGCCGCCGGGTCCCGATCGCGAGCGCCGGCTGCGCGCGGCGGTTCGCTCGGCGATGGGCGAGTTCGACTAGGTGCAGACGTTCCTGCAGTTCGCGCTCGTCACCTTCACGTCGGTCCTCTTCATTGTGGACCCGATCGCCGTGATTCCCACCTATCTGGTGATCACGCAGGGACAGACATCCGAGCAGCGGCGAGCCACGGCACGCCGCGCCTGCGTGGCAGCGGCGGTGCTGCTCATCACCTTTGCCGCGGCGGGGCGAGGGATCTTCAGCCTGTTCGGGATCACGATGCCGGCCTTTCGCATCGCCGGCGGGTTGATCCTGTGGGTCGTGGCGATGGACATGCTGCACGGGACGCGGTCCACGCAGGAGGGGACCGCGGAGATCACCGAAGGGCGCGCGAAGGAGGACGTCGCGCTCACGCCGCTGGCGATGCCGATGCTCGCGGGTCCGGGGGCGATCTCGACGGTGATGGTGCTGTCGGGACAGGCGCGGGAGACGCCGCAACTGATCGCCGTGTACGGGTCGATCGTGCTCACGATCGCGATCTCGTGGCTGACCCTGCGCGTGGGTGAACGGCTCGTGCTTCGGATGGGCCAGACAGGCATTCGCGTGATGACCCGCATCATGGGCCTGCTGCTCGCAGCGATCGCGGTACAGTTCGTGATCACGGGAGTGCGCGAGGCGATGGGCGCGTAGCGACGAGCGCCACCGGGCTCATCGCCCTGCTCCAGACGCTCGTCCATGTTCATCTCCGACTTCGCGATCCGGCGCCCGATCATCACCGTCGTGGTGATGATCGCGCTGGTGGTCTTCGGCCTCGCCTCGCTCTTCCGCCTGGAGACGGACGAGTTCCCCGAGCTCGATCAGCCGATCGTCTTCATTGGCGTGGCGTACCCGGGAGCGGCGCCGGACGTCGTGGAGCGCGAGGTGGTGACGCGCCTCGAAGACAAGCTGTCGGGCATCAGCGGCGTGGACAAGATGAATTCCACCGCCACCGACGGCTTCGCGCAGATCGTCGTGCAGTTCGTGTTCTCCAAGGACGTGAACCAGGCGACGCAGGATGTGCGTGATGCCATCTCGGCCGTGCGCGCGCAGCTGCCGGCGGAGATCCTAGAGCCGGTGATC
>Ga0207664_10002947_pt1 | contig 11310 bp, 13 predicted proteins | sample LARL83metaG_FD_184349 | JGI IMG/M metagenome (GOLD analysis project Ga0207664, IMG submission 184349) | Corn, switchgrass and miscanthus rhizosphere microbial communities from Kellogg Biological Station, Michigan, USA - LAR L8-3 metaG... | ecosystem: Host-associated > Plants > Roots >...
GTGTCGCTAGCCGGGTTTCTGCTTTACCACGCATGGCTTGACAAGCGCGCTGGCAGGCAATCCTCGCGGGGGCTGCCACCGGGCGCCGGTGGTGAGGCACCCTGGCACCTGGCACCGGCCGACCCGGCCGGACAGCTCCCGCCGGTCAGTCGCGATCCGCGGCAAGCGGCCGAGGCCGCGCCGATCCGTGACCCCTGCCCGGCATTGCCCAGCTGGCAGCCACCGCATCGATGGCGCCCCCTCGGGCACTGGTGCGCGATCGGCTACCCCGGCCGCTGACCCGGCGGCCCGTGCCACAGGGCCGGGCGGCTCTGAGGTTGACGGCACAGAATGAGGGCGCCTGCGCTGACCTTGCCATATGAGCTTGATTCGAACCGCGTGGGATATGTGCGGGATGATCCCGGCCGCGCGGCATCCGGGCCACACCGTTCTGCCAGGTCCAGACGATCACACCGCGTCGAGCTGTAATGGTCTGTAAAACCATTGGCGCACGAACGTGGAGTCGGCGACCATGACCATGACCAGGATGACGAGGTGGCCGGTGTCTCTCACATCTTTCTCGCGGGCTGACCGGACGATGCCGGACTACGGCGTCCATGCCGGACATCTGGTAGGACGCTGACCTGTGGATACGGATTCGGGCGCACCGGCCGGACGCTCTGCATTGAGCTACGGATCAGAAGGTCGGCCCTCTCGGGGAGGGCTGAACGGCCAGGTCAGCTATACGCAACGGCTAACGAATTTGCTAACGAGACCGGCCGGGACGGGGGAGACGACGCGAGACACCGGCGACGCCCGCCGAGGCCTCTGCCTGGTCAGCGAGACGGGCCGGAACGTCGGAGACAGGGGAGATGCGCGTCGTAGTGCTCATAACCCAGAGGTCGAGGGTTCAAATCCCTCCCCCGCTACCAAGGCCAGAGGCCCTTTCTCGAACAGAGAAAGGGCCTTCTGCATGTGGTTTGTGCACGGATTTGTGCACGGGCGCCTGCTCAAGCGGCGCCTTCGGTCGTTCCGATCTCCATGGAGACGAGCGAACCGCCGATGATCAGCTCCGCCAAAGTGGTGGCGACCCGGCGGTCTGCTTCCAGGTCGGTCTGGACGTACTGCTTCATGGTGAACGCGACATCGGAGTGGCCGATCCGCTGGCTGAGCGCCTTCCAGTCGATCTTGGCATCACGGCCCACCGTGGCGTAGCTGTGCCGGACGTCGTGCAGGTCGATCTCCGGCAGTCCGGCCGCCGCGGCGAGCTTCTTGAATCTGCGCGTGATCGTGTCGGGATGCGGAGGCCTGCCGTCCTCCCAGCAGAACAGCACGCCGTGATCCTGGTAGTCCGGGCCGAGCTCGCGCCGCTCCCGGGCGAGCTGCTCGACGTGCGCCTTCAGCACGGCCAGCGTGAACGGGTCGAGGGCCAGGACGTGCTGAGCGTTCTCGGTCTTGCCGTCTGACTCGATCACCCGGCCGTCCACGACAACCCGGGTCACCTCGATCGCAAGAGTTCCGGCGTCGAGGTCAAGGCGGCGCCTGCGGCGCCGCCGGCCCGGCGTCAGCGCCGGGCTCAGCCTTGGGGAGGCCCGCCCGGCGCACGCCGGGCCGTGCACGCGGAGATCGCAGATCAAGGTGGCTCACCGTCGCGCAGGCCGGTACAGCACAAGGGCCATCTTCCTCGGCTTCGATTGTCCAGCTCGCGGCCGCCGCGTCAAGGGCACCCTGCGGGTGTCGCCAAGGCGATCGGCGAAGCCGACCCTTGACACGGCGACCGCTCGCAAGGGATCGGCGCCTACGAGGGAGATGGGGCAGACCAGGACACCGCTTGAGTTGCGGGTGCCGTCGAAGTCAAGCTCACACGATGGATGCGGGTACCTCTCAGGCTCAGATGCTGGCAAGGGCGCGGACTCGATCGGCCATGGCTCGTCGGGCGACGTCGGCATCGGGGACGAAGCGCTCGAAGCCATGCGGGGCGCCGGGGTGGACATGGAGTTCGATGGGCACGCCTGCCCTGGCCAGGCCGAGGGCGTAGGCGATGCTCTCGTTTCTGAAGATGTCGAGGTCGCCGACCTCGATGTACGCGGGTGGGAGTCCGGCGAAGTTGGTGAGCCGGGCTGGCGACGCGACGGGCGGAACGTCGTCTCCCCCGAGCGCTTTGCCGAGCAGGGTTGCCCAGCCGGTGTAGTTGTTGTCGTAGCTCCAGGTGAGCAGCTCTGCTGGCAGGGAGCCTGGAGTCGTGTTGCGGTCATCGAGCATGGGGTAGATGAGGATCTGCTTCGCCGCTGGCACCCCTCGGTCACGGGCCAGGATCGCGGCACCGGCTGTCGGACCACCGCCGCCGCTATCGCCCATCACGGCGATGCGGGAGGTGTCGACTCCGAGGTCGGTGGCGTGGTCAGCCAGCCAGGTGAGCCCGCTGAAGACGTCCTCGGCGAGGCTGGTCGGGCTCGTCGCTTCGGGGGCGAGCCGCAACTCGACCGAGAGAAACGGCACTCCACTTTCGGCGGCGTACCAGGAGACGACTTCGTGGTAGAGGTCGATGCTGCCGCCGAGCATGCCGCCGCCGTGGGCGTAGACGACCCCGGGCCCTGGCGTGGCGTTGGCCGTGGTGTACCAGCGCAGCTCGATATCACCTTGGCCGTCGCTGGTCGCAGTGGCGAAGGAGGTTGTCATCACCCCTGACGAGGGCGGAGTGATGCTCGCCATGTAGGCCAGACCGGCGGAAGCGGCTGCCCGCACCGCTCGCCAGTCGCCGCGAGCCGGGCGTGCCACCTCGGCGGCTTGCTCGGCCAGGGCAGCCATGGCCGGTGCCAGCTCAGGGTCAAGTTTGTAGCTCATGCGTGTCTCCAGCGATTCGTTGAACCGGTGGCTGACAGCGACCCCTTCGGGTCGGTACGGCGAAGGCTGGATGCCGCCCGCGACGAGGCTGGGGACGTCGCCGTCGCGGGCGGGGCCGTCTTCGAGAGGATTCGCTCAGCCGGGAGGCTGGTCGCGTCGCAGCTCAGGGCCCTACGTCGTCGTGATCTTGCCGTCCCACTCGCCGCCTGCCGGGACGGACGCGTGCTGATGGATCAGTTCCCAGCCATTCTCCCGCCGCTCGAAACAGTCGGTTTGCCGCGCCATGACGTGCCTGGTGCCACCGCTCTTGAGCACGATGTTGGTGCTCTGCACCGTGCAGACGATGCCCATGTCGCCGTTGACCGTGGCGTCCAGTTCGAGGATGTCGACCTTGCAGGACTCGAAGTTGGCGAAGGTGTCGTCGAACAGCTTCCGCGCCGGTGCGACACCCCGCGACGCGAACGGGGGGATATCAAACCACAGCACGTCTGACGCCCAGTGCCGGGTGCTTTGCGCGCCGGTCATCGACTCCGCCATCTCACTGACGATGGAAATGATGGCTTCCTTGTCTTGCTCTGCCGTTGCCATGGTCGTGCTCCTTTGATCACGCTGCCCTTATGGGCCGCTAGTAAGGAGCCTGGTGCGTGCCCTAGCGGGAGGTGCAAGGCCTATCCCGGCGCTTGTATCTCCCCTGAGGGGAGATCTCATACTGAAGGCATGCCGCCATCGCTGGCCATCGGGATTTCTCCCGGGCCACCCACCTGACCATCAAGACACTGCGGCACTACCACCGCATCGGCCTGCTCGCACCGGCCGATGTTGATCCCTCCACCGGACACCGCCGCTACACGACCGACCAGATCCCAACCGCCCAGGTCATCCGCCGATTTCGTGCCCTGGACATGCCCCTCGAAGAGATCCACGCAGTCATCACCACCCCGGACCTGGCGGCTCGCAACGAACTCGTGGCCGGGCATCTGCGCCGCCTGGAGACGACTCTGGCCCGCACCCAGGAGGCCGCAGCATCGCTCCGCGCCATCCTCGAACCCCCGCTTGACGCTACGCCGGTCGCCATCGAGCATCGCCGGATGCCAGCTGCGCCAGCGGCCGCGGTCAGCGAGGTCATCGACGTCAAGGAAGCGACCGCCTGGTACCAGGGTGCGCTCGGCGAACTGCACGCCCTGCTCGCCGCCCAAAAGGTCCCCTCCACCGGACCAGGCGCCGCCATCTACGCCAACGACCTGTTCAACCATGAGCGTGGCCAGGCCACCGTCTTCATACCCTGCGATGGGCCGGTCCAGGCCACCGGAAGAGTTACCGCAGTCGTAGTTCCCGAGGTCGAACTGGCTCTCACCGTGCACCTCGGGCCCCACACCAGCGAGCTGGACCTGGCCTACGGCTCGCTCGCCAGCTACGTCACCGAGCATGCCCTCGGCGTCGAAGGCCCCATCCGCGAGTACTACATCGTGGGTCCCAACGAGACCCACGATGAAAGCCAATGGCGCACCGAGATCGGGTGGCCCATCTTCCACACCGGCTGACCCGAGAACCCAGGTTGGCGCTTTGTCCGGGTACTGTAAACGGATTTGTAAACGCGACGCCCCGCGAACCGGCCGGGCGGGTGAGACGCAGGGTGACGCGGCAGATATTCCAAGTCGCATCGGCCGACGTCAGCAAGCAGATGGGAGACCGGCCGACACGTGGTAGACAGCCGTCGTCCGGTTCATAACCCAGCGACGGCAATGTCACGCCGTCGGGTGGGGCGGTACGCTGATCAGCGGAGGGAGGTGCGCGATGTCAGAGCCACATGCCCGCGAGCCTGCCTCCAAAGGCGCCAGCCTTGAGCGGAGCAAAGAAGAGGTGCTCGCTTCAGCCCGGGCGCTGCCGCCACATAAGGACATGGTGATCGAGGACCTTACCGACGAGGAGGAACGCATCTTCGTCGAAGCGATCCTCGACGCATGACCCAGGCCCCGCGCGGCCCGATCGTAATCGACACGGGCGTCTTCGGTGCGCAGCTAACACCCAGGACCTGGCCGCTGGGCGAGCTGTACCGGCCGCTGGTAGAGGGGCGGGCAGCTCTCATCTCCTTCATCACGGTGGCGGAACTCCGCTTCGGAGCCCAGCTCGCCGCATGGGGCCACGAAGGCTGCGACGACTCGAGCACGAGCTGGAGCGAGCAGAAACCATCTGGCCAGGCCCGGATCTGACCGGCACCTACGCGGCACTCCGCGCATGGTGCGTCAACAACGGGCATGGCCTGGGCCAAAAGGAGCACGAGGCCGACCGGTGGGTGGCGGCCACGGCGATCTGGCTGGACATCCCCCTGGTCGCGCATGACGCGATCTTCGCCAGCGTCGAGGGCCTCCGCCTGCTCACCAAGCTCGACCCGTAGGCCAGGATCACCGTGCAATTAACGTGCAATTAGCGGGGGACAGCACGGGTCAGATACGGCTACTGGCGGACAGAATGCGTCGCAGGTCATGCAGCATAACGGCACCGATCGGTATACTTCCCAAGCTGATAGTGCGGGTTCGATTCCCGTCACCCGCTCCACAACATAGCCGCAGGTCAGTACGGTTGTTCCGGCACGTTAGTGATCGTGCGAGCGGTGCTGACCTTGGCCCGCCGGGCCATTAACGTCGCGGAAGTCGCGATGATCGGCAGATGGGCTGGTCAAGCTGATGGTCCGCGTTGGCGTCAGCCCGCGGCACTCAGGGGCTGGATGTCGTCGAGTGCCGCGCCGAGCCGGTCCTTCTCGACCTCAAGGTCGTAGCGGGCCTGCAGGTTTATCCAGAACCGCTCCGAGGTGCCGAAGTAGCGGGCGAGCCGTAGTGCCGTGTCGGCGCTGATCCGGCGCTGGCCGTGGACGATCTCGTTGATCCGCCTGGCCGGCACGCTTACCGCCTTGGCCAGCTGGTACTGGCTCACTCCGAGCGGCCCGAGGAACTCCTCGAGGAGGATCTCGCCTGGGTGTACCGGTGCCATGACCGTCTCAGCTGTCACGGCTCCTCCTAGTGGTAGTCAACGATCTCGACATCTTCCGGTCCGGCATCGGACCAGCGGAAGCAGATCCGCCACTGCCGGTTGATCCGGATGCTGTACTGCCCGGCGCGGTCACCTGCCAGCTTCTCAAGCCGGTTGCCCGGAGGCACCCGGAGGTCTCCCAGGGTCTCCGCGGCGTCCAGCATCGCGAGCTTGCGCCAGGCGACGCGTTGTGTTGTCGTGTCCAGCTTCCGCGATCGCTGCCGCCGCCAGATCGCCTCGGTGTCCTTGTCCCGGAAGGATCTCAGCACCCTCCATGATAACGCTATGCGTTATTAACGCAAGGCGTTAACAGGAACCTTGGGATCCTGATCTCGGACCATGGCTTCGCGAAGCAGGAAGATCCCTGCGACAACCATCCAGCAGCGCAGGGGAAATACGGTAAGCCGTTCTACGGCGCCGAAGTCGCCAGCCGGAATACCGGCTGTGAACAACAGCACGGCCGCGGTCATCGCCAGGATGCTCAGCGGCAGCGTCACCCGTCGCAGCCTGCCGAGCGGACTGCCCCGCCTGATCAGCCCAGTCAGCAGGAACCCGCAGCTGCCCACCACTATGCCGGCGAACGCGCCCAGTACGTGCAGGCTCAGGTTCACGTCCTCGGGTACCAGGCCCACCGTGACCGAGCCCGCCGCGCCGACGATCAGCAGGATCCGCGCGGCGCGGGATACGGCACCACCTCCCCAGCAAGAGGCGGTCAGCAGTACGCCGCCCGCAAGCAAGATGCCCAGGGCAATGACCGATGCGTTCACGATGCCGTGCAGCGGCGAGCAGACATAGCGGGGCAGCGGGTACCCGCTGCCGGTTCGCTGGCAGTGAACGGCGCCCAGGTCGCTCAGAGGGTTGACCATCCAGCTGTAGGGAGTCCGCCAGGCGGCCTGCGCGACGAGCTGCGCGATCAGGTACTGAACGGGACCCGCGATCCACATGACCGCACCAATCCGGATCTTCAGCCGCCCCGTACCCATCGCTACCCAGCGCCCGCCAGGCATGACGGCAGAAGGAGCCGAACATGAGCGGGATGGCGATTCATGTCGTTCCCCTGTCTTCTGCTCGCGCGAGCGCCGCTCCGCACCTGGCGCCGCTACTCGATACCAGCACCGTGTCGGCACCGACAGGTAGTGCCGTAGCTCAGTAATAGGCCATGACATGCGTCATCCCGGCGTGCAGGTGAAGTCGGCAGGGCGCGAGGCGTATCAACTCGGGAGACGCCCGCACGCAGATCAAGGTCGCCGGGCCATTAGCGGGCCATTAACCTCGGTGACGAGGGGTCTCTCACGGTCACTCGCGGACACCCCGTCCCGCAGGTCAGGCCATGAGACAGGCCCGGACGGCACTGCTTCCCAAGCTGATAGTGCGGGCTCGATTCCCGTCACCCGCTCCACGCGCTGAGTTCCCAGCTCAGGCTGCCTACCGGCCATGATCGCCAGAGCCCTTTGTGACCCATTGGGACGCCCGCGTGCCCGCTGCATGCGATTGGCGGCGCTCCGGGCGCCGCCGGACCGTCTCAGCTCTCGCCGGGCACGGGGTTCGACCCGCCCACGGAAATCCGGTGGCTGAACCCGGTTGATACGCGAGAGGCTAACTTCATGACCCGCCCAAGGGCGCCTCAATCACGCATTATTAGCAAGGACAGTGCTGGCAAGGTGACCGTCCGGACTGCCGATGTCGAAGGGGCCGCGGCCCTGACCGATCCCCGCCTGCAGCAACAGCTCGATGCCCTGCGTGGACAGCGGCTGTCCCAGTACAGCATCAGCCGTTTCGACCCCGCCCTCACGCTGTCCTTTTGGGGCGAGCCCGCCACCATGCCCAGCCGCACCATCCAAATCGAGGAAGACACGATCGAGATCACCCCGCCCGGCCAGCAGCCCCGGCAGGTACCTGCCCGAAGCGAGCTGATCGCTACGACCCTGCTGGACACTTTGGGCCACCGGCTCAGCCAGATAGAGATCAGCAACGGCCATCTCCGGCTCACCTTCGGCAACAGCGTCCAGCTCGACGTCGCCCCCCACCAGCAATGGGAAGACTGGCAGATCTACTCAGAGGACGGCCTGGAGATCGTCTGCGTACCAGGCGGCGAGCTCACCATCTTTTATCCCGGCCCTAGCCACTGACCCCTGCCAAAGATGCGGTCACCGGGAGCCAACGTGGGAGCCACGGGGGCGAACAACTTCCTGCGCTAGGCGAACAGGTACGGATAAGCGGATGGCGATCTCCCCAGCTAGCGAACCGATCTGGACGACGCTGAACGGGTTGACAGGTATCTACGGATAAAGGTTGGGGGTGTGAGTCCCCGAGCGCGCCGCAGGGGCTTTGTGATCTTTCAGCGGTCGTCCCAGCTGCAATGTCCAAGGGCGCGGGCCTGGCATCCTTAGCTCATGCAACTGCGCTCGCCAGACGGGGCGTCGGTGGACCTGCGCATCACCGGTTACCAGTTCCCGGGCAAATGGGCCAAGGTCGGATCGCCGCCCAGCTGGGAATGGGCTGGCGATCGTGAGTCTGCCAACTGGCTCCAGATAGGCGGCCACATCACACTGGCGGACGGCAAGACCTGGGCCTTTGAAGATCCGTGCCTCACAACGTGGGATGCCCTGGAGCTGGGAAGCTGGTTGCGAGAGGTGGCGGCAGGGACAGTGCCGCCATCGCCGGATGCGGGCGGCGAACCCGAGGGGCTGCTGGACTTCCTCGAACCCAACCTCGCCTTCAGCGTGGAAGGCCGCACGGCCGATCGCGTCCAGATCAGGATCCATTTCAGCCTCGAATCGGTGCCGCCATGGCTTCAAAACGCCGACGCAGAACCTGACCTGTTCCAGTACTTCGTGCGCCTGGAGATATCCGCCGAAGAGCTCACCCGGGCAGCCGAGTCGTGGATGCTGGAGCTGGCGAAGTTTCCCGAGCGCTAGCAGTCAAAGGCAGGCAAGCCGGGCCCGGTCGGAGCCTGCCGGACCGGACGCGGGCCGTTCCGCTGCACGATGCGGGCATCCATTCTCCCAACCGCGGCTGACAGCAATGGTGACAGCAACAGCAGCAACCAACGGCAAGCGTCGGCGGTCAGCAGCGCCCATGGACACCATACGTTGCGCGGCGAACTGGGGATATGTCCGGCCTGAAAAACGGACGGTCGGGACCAATACCGCGAACGCAGCGACTGTTGCCAATACTGTTGCCAAGCCGCTGGACAACGCCTGACCCGTACGGACAACTCTGGAATGTCGGCCCAGCACACGGACCGCAACGGACGGTCCTGGACGATGTGCCCACTCCTACGGATCAGATGTTCCCGTGCCCGTTGCGTGGGGATCAGGCGGTCATGCTGGCCGACAGGAACCAACTGGCCGGAAAGCTGATTTGTGCACGGATTTGTGCACGAGACGTGGCGGGATGGGTTGAGACGAGGGAGACGCAGCGGACCAGGCATGGACGTCCGCCGTCGGTCGGCCGAGGTCAGCGCGGCGGCCAGAGACGACGCGAGACGTCAGAGACGTACGTCGTATGGCTCATAACCCAGAGGTCGAGGGTTCAAATCCCTCCCCCGCTACCAAGGCCAGAGGCCCTCTTTCGAACAGGAAGAGGGCCTCTGGCGTGAGATTTGTAAACTGACTTTGTAAACGTCGCGCTCGTTTACGCTCTCTCGCGAGCACGCGCCGACCGTCGCGGCCTGGTCCTCGCGCGCCGCGCCGGTAGCCTCGAACGAGGGTAGCGACCCGCTGATCCGGCGACTCAAGACAGTGCCTCAGGCCAACACGCTGCCGAATAGTCCTTAGTAATACTAAATATCAAAGCGCCGCCGCTGCGCGGCGCCGCTGGCCCGGCGTCAGCGGTGGGCTCAGCCTTGGGAGGCCCGCCCGCCGCACGCCGGGCCACACTGGTTGCGACCTGGATCAGAACGGTTCCGGCATGATGCAGGGGTTCAGAGCCGTCTTCCTCGCTCTCGATCGTCCAGGGATTCGGCGCCTACGAGGAGGACGGGGGGAGAGCAGCAGCCTTGATCAGGCGGCGGAGATCCTCGACTGAAGCGGCGCCGATGACACGCCCGGCGATCTTGCCGTCCGGGGAGATCACGAGCGTGCTGGGGAGGGCGTTGACGGGAATGAGCTGGTTGAATTCAGCCGCGATAAGGTCGCCTGGGTCATTCAGGCTTGGGTAGGCAATCCCGTGCTGCTGCATGTAGGCCTTCGCGCTGGCCGTGTTGTCCTCCACGTCGACACCGACGAACTGGACGCCCGATGGCTTGAGCTGCTGTGCAGCAACCGCCAGGGCAGGTGCTTCCTGTCGGCAGACCGCGCACCATGATCCCCAGAAGTTCAGCACGACCACGTGGCCATGATCCGCGGCCAGACGCAGCTCCTGGCCCGTGAGCGTGCGGCCAGATACCGCTGGCATCGGCGGCCGTTGGCCTGGGGAGAAAATCGTCGTGCCAACCACATCCGATGCGTTAGCCGGCGAAGAACGCACCAGCGAGCAGCCCGCGATCATCAGGAGGGCTGCCGCGCCAGCCGTGAGCATGGCGGCCCGTTTCCCTGCCGCCGTCACCGACCCGCTCAGGGACACACCCGAACGCTACAAGTCGTAGTAGATCGATGCAAGGGTGTCTCTCGGTGGCCGGGGGTAGATCGGACGAAGTTTCTCAGAGTTGGGCCTTCAGTTCGTCGAGCTTGCCGATGTGCTCACGGAGCTGGGTGTAGGCGGGGCGCTCGCGGATGCGGTTCAGCGCCCAGCGGACGCCTTCGGCGCGGTTGGGGACGATGCCGGCGGTGATCAGGGCGTCGAGGACCTCAACGTCGCTGGGGTCGAGCCGTGCCATCACCGGGGTGAGGTTGCGGCTCGGGGCCTCGTGGTCCAGCGGGCCGATAGACATCGAGATGACGGGATGCTTGCGCTCCCCGGGCTGCGGGGGGAGCGTGAATTGCAGGCGCCCGATGAAGGGCATCGCCCGGGCGATCGTCTTGCGCAGGTCCTCGATGGCCGCGCTGTGCGCCTTCTCAAATGCGTGAAGCGTCTCTTCCGGGTCTTCGCCTGCAGGGGTGAGGATCACCCGGACCATCGCCTGGCCGGGCTCGATCACGGGCTCGTCGCCGTACTGCAGCACCTCGACTTTCTGCACTGTCCCGTCGCCGCACCGCTTGTTCAGCTCTGCTTCGGCTCCGCGCTCGAGGCGTTCCTTCGCTTCCTGCTCCATGATCAGCTCCTTGATTTCCCGGGCAATCAGCGTAACTCTGTCTACTCGTGCAATCAACGGATTTGGCGGCATGGTGAGACAGCACAGCTCACCTCCCGATGACTGGCTCTGCTGAACAGCGGTCGTCAGCCGTAGTCCGATGCCTTCCGCCGTCTGATGTCGCGACTGGTGGTCCGGGCTGCAGTTCACCTCGGTGCTAATGCGGCTTGGGGCTTGGGAGCCACACGGACGAACGACCCTGCGATTCTGTGGACCCGCCCGGATAT
>Ga0207664_10002948_pt1 | contig 11307 bp, 14 predicted proteins | sample LARL83metaG_FD_184349 | JGI IMG/M metagenome (GOLD analysis project Ga0207664, IMG submission 184349) | Corn, switchgrass and miscanthus rhizosphere microbial communities from Kellogg Biological Station, Michigan, USA - LAR L8-3 metaG... | ecosystem: Host-associated > Plants > Roots >...
TCTCGGGCTGTCCGGTCATCGTCCTCCCCCGCGGCGTGGCGGTGTGTTTCTAGGCATGCCTGCAGAGAGTGAGCGCCTCCGGCGGCGCGTCAGGCGCCGTGACGTGTGGTTCATCGGTGCCGTGGCGCTGCTGGCGGTGGCGCTCACCCCTGTCGCCGTCCTCCTGAGCGGTGGCCACCACGGAGCACCTCCGGGATGCACGACCGTCATCCGCGCCGGGTTCATGGGCGGCGAGACGCACGTCGTGTGCGGCTCTCCGCGTTAGAGATTCTTCGCGACGGCCTTCGCCAGCACGATGACGTCGGCCTTGACCTTGGCCGCGTTCGCGCCGAGGAAGATGCCTTGCGCACTCGCGACTGCGTTGCCCTTCAGCAGCTCGATCGACGTCGTGTGCGGATTGTAGAAAGCAGCCGTCGCGACGCCCGGCACCGTGACTGCGCCGGGCACGTACTTCTTCGCGAGCTTGAAGGTGGCCGCGCTCTGTCCCGGCGTGACGAAGACGACCGCCTCGCCGCTCGTCCCGAGGTTCGAGTGCGTCACCTTGAAGTGACACGTCGGAGCGCTCGGCAGGCTGGTGTCGACCTTGCCGGCGCCGACGGTGCCACCGAACGCGGCCTTCACCTGCGCGGTGGTGGCGAGCTTGCACGGAGACGCAGGCGACGCTGCGTTTGCTGCGCCCCCGACGCAGAGGAGCGCCACGATCGGTCCCACGACCCGGACGACCATCGCCCGATGATATCCCCGCCGGTTAGAGCGAGCTACCCCCGCGAGAGTGACGCAACCGCGCCCGCCGCGCCTCCCCCTGCACGACGAAGGCGACGTCGACCGCACGCGGATCTCCCTCGAGCGCCTGCCGCTCGAAGGTGACGGCGGCGCCCTTGCAACGAGCGGGCGGCTCGTGTCCGGGTGCGAACCCGCTCCTGTCGACGTACAACCGCTCGTCCTCGTCGGTCTGGATGTATCCGTAGCCCTTATCGACGTTGAACCAGAGCATCGAGCCTTCCATGTTCAGCCCACCTTTACGACGAAGAGTGCGATGGCGACGTACTGACAGCCGAGCGCGACGAGCGTCAGCGCGTGAAAGACCTCGTGGTAGCCGAAGACCGCCGGAACGGGATCCGGGCGGCGGCGGGCGTAGACGATCGCGCCGAGTGTGTATGCGACGCCGCCGGCGCCGATGAGCGCGACCGCGGCCGGTCCGGCGCTGTGTGCGAGCTGCGGCATTGCGGCGATTCCGATCCAGCCGAGCGTGATCCCGAAGACGGCGGACAGCCACTTCGGTGCGCCCACCCAGCAGATCTTCGTGACGATCGCAGCGGCGGCGCCGGCCCACACGATGCCGAGCACCGTTCGCTGCAGGCTTCCGTGCAAGCTCAGCAAGCCGACGGGGGTGTACGTCCCCGCGATGAGCACGTAGATCCCCGCATGATCGACGCGCCGCATGAGCGGACGCGCGCGCGCGCTCCACCAGATGCGGTGATAGAGCGCGCTCGCGCCGAGCATCGCCACGGCGGAGCCCGCGAAGACGGCCGCCGCCACCAGCCGCTTGCCGTCCGTCGCGCCGACGAAGAACGCGCCGACTATGCAGGCGACGACGAAGCCGGCAGCGTGCAGGACGCCGCGGAGCCGCGGTCTGGCCCGGATGCCGTCGATTGTCGCGGCGCTCTCCATCCTTGCTCCTCTCCGTGCCTGTGGAAGTCGAAGAGGATGAGCTGCCTCGACGGCGACCGCGCACGTCCCGCGCGCCCTCACATTGTCGCATACGCCGATTTCGCCCGAATCGGCGCTACGATGAGCAGACCAAGCCGCCGAGGGCTCCGGACGTTCCTTTGCGACTCGCACACCGACCGCGGTCGAAGGGAGCAGATTGTCCAGACGGCGATGGCTGACCGGCGCGGTATTCGCAGCGGTGACGGTGACCGCCTGCGTTCTCGTCGGGCAGCGCCTCACCGGTTCGAGCTGGCCGCTCGCGCGCGCGAGCGCGGTGTACGTCGCGTGCGCCGCGGTCTGCTACTTCGCGAGCTTCGTCCTGCGCGCCCGCGGCTGGCACCGCTTGTTCCCGCGCGAGCAGCAGCCCGACCAGGCCCGCTGCCTCGCGTCGGTCGGTGCGGCTGCGGCGAGTGGGGCGGTGCTGCCGTTCCGCCTCGACTACTTCGTCAAGATCGGGACTCTGCGCAGGCTCAAGGGAGTCAGGATCGGGCTCGAGGCGGTCGCGCTCTCGATCGTGTCCCTCGGGATGGTGGACGCCGTTGCGATGTTGCCGTTGTCGATCTCCGCGACGGCGACGAGCTCGGCCGACTTCCGCGGCCCGCTGCTCATCGTCGTCGCCTTCGGCCTCGCCTGCACCGGCCTGCTCATCGGGAGCGCGCGTCTCGTGCGGCTGCCGCTGCTGCGCCGCAGCCGCCGGTTGCACACCGTCGCCGAGCACGTCTCGGCCCACCGGACGCGTGAGGGCCGCAGGAGCGCGTCGATCGCAGGCGTGTATCTCTTCCTGTGCTGGACCACGCGCGCCGTCGGAAGCGCGTTGCTTCTCAGTGCGCTCGGCTTCGCGTTCTCGCCGACGACGGCGCTCTGCGTCATCTGCCTCAGCGCCGCTGCGGGCGTCGTCCCGATCACGGCGGGCGGCGCCGTCGCCAACGCGGGAGCGACGGCCGGCGTCCTCTTCGCACTCGGAGTCGGCAAGGACATCGCGGTCAACTTCTCGCTCGCGTCCACGCTCTTGCTGATCACGAGCGCGAGCGCGGCAGCGCTCTGCGGCGCCGGCTACTCGCTTGCGCAACGGCGACCGCTGATCCTCGGCCACTAGCGTGCTCGACGCCCTCAGGCAGCGCTACACCCGCCGTTGGAGCTGTCCGCATTGCGGGAAGCGGCTGCGGCTGTTCCCCGCGTCGACCTCGTGCCCGCGCTGCGGACGCCAGATCTACGACTCTGCCGATCGGCGCCGCCGCTACTGAGCCCGGTCTCGGGCCTGGTACCCTGTCGGCACGACCTGAGCGAGTACCGGATGCGCACGACGCGCCTCCTCTGCCCGTTCCTGAGCAGTGGAGGAGGTGTTTTTTCTATGGCAACCGGAACCGTCAAGTGGTTCAACGCCGACAAGGGGTACGGGTTCATCACCCCCGATGAAGGCGGCAAGGACTTGTTCGTTCACCACAGCGCGATCCTCGGCGAGGGCTACAAGTCCCTCGCGGAGAACGCGAAGGTGCAGTTCGAGGCAGCCGAGGGAGCGAAGGGCCCCGAGGCGAAGAGCGTCGAGCTCGTCGGCTAGACCGATTCGAGTTGCGGGGCCGCGCGGCCCCGCAACTCTTCACTTTCGTCGCGACAGAGGAGGCTCATGGCTTCAAGGAGACCGGAGACGATGGCCAAGCGGGCCCGTGAGCTCGCTGTGAAGGAAAAGCGCGAGCGCAAGAAGGCTCGCAAGGAAGCCCAGCGTGACAATCCCGGTGAGGGCACGACCGTCGAGCCCGACGCCCGTCCGAATCTGAACGATCCGCAGGTCGGCGCATGACATCGGCGTCGGCATCCGCGGCGCCGCGCGTCGAGGTCACCATCGCCCGCGGCACCGTCCCGCTCATGCAGGACGAGATCAGCCGCCTCCTGCAGGCGCTCGCCGCGCTGGGATCGCCCGGAGCGGACTCGATCGCCGAGGAGATCTCGGCGCTCCGCCTCGCCGGCATTCGCATGCAGCTGCTCCCGAGCGAGAGCGAGCTCGCCGCGCTCCGGGCAGCGCTGCTGGCAGCCGACCACAGGCCGCGGCCCGCCTCCGGGCTGACGCGTCTGCGTCTGCTCTGCGACGCGAGCGCCTGAGCAGCTTCAGGAGGCCGCCGCTGCGCGGAACCTGACCTCGATGTGAAGGCCGCCGTCCGGCCGCGCGGTGGTCGTGATCGTCGCGTCGTGCGCGTCGGCGATCGCCTGGACGATGGAGAGGCCGAGACCGAAGCCGTTCGCGCCCGTCGTCCGCGTCGGGTCGAGCCGCTGGAACGGCCGGAAGATCCGCTCCAGCTCGCGCACCGGGATCGTCGGGCCCGTGTTCGAGACGGCGAGGACGGCGTGACCATCGCGCGTCTCGGTGGAGAGGCTGACGGTGCCGCCGTCGACGTTGTGACGGATTGCGTTGCCGACGAGGTTGGCGACGAGACGCTCGACGAGGCGCGGATTGCCGCTCGTGCTCGCCGGTCGAAGCACCGTGTCGACGACGAGACCTTCGTGATCTGCGGCGGCGACTGCGGTCGCCGTGATGGCGGCGAGATCCACCGGCTGACGGCTGTCGATACCGCGTTGGCTGCGCGAGAGCGTGAGCAGCGCGTCGATCAGCTGCTCCTGCTGCTCGCCGACAGCGAGCAGCTGCTCGCAGGTGTGCCGGTAGGAGTCGATGCTCGCGTTCGGATCGCTCAGCGCGAGCTCGAGCAGCGTTCGCTCGAGCGTGAGCGGCGTGCGCAGCTCGTGCGAGGCGTTCGCCACGAACTGTCGCTGCGCCTCGAAGGACGTCTCGAGGCGGGCAAGCAGGCCGTCGACGGTGTTGCCGAGCCGCTTGAGCTCGTCGTCGGGCCCTTGCAAGGCCAGCCGGCGGTGGAGGTTGCTGGCGGAGATGTCGCGGGCGGCGTCGGTGATCGTGCGCACCGGGCGAAGCGCACGGCCGGCGATCACCCAGCCGAGCCAGAGGGAGAGCACGGACATCAGCGCGAGCGCGAACGCGGAGTCGACGAACAGCTTGTGCAACGCGGCGTCGGACTGGCCTTGCGCTGCGGCGAGCGCGACCTTCCGGGAGGCTATGAGCGTCTTCTGGCCCGCCGTCACCACGAACCCTTTCGGTGGCAAGGGTCTCACCTCGAGGTTTCCCACGCCTTGCGAAGCGACGACGCCCAGTCGCCCGGAGCTGATGAAGAAGTTGCCCGTGTACTGGTGGTTGACGAGGACGAAGGTGATCGCGAGCAGCGCCGCAGCCGAGAGCGTGAAGAGGCCGCCGTAGACGAGCGTGAGCCGGAGGCGGATCGTCGGCGCTGGCAGGCGGGGCCTCATCGTTCGATCCGGTAGCCGCCGTGCGGGACGGTCTCGATCACCGGTGGGTCGCCGAGCTTCCGGCGGAGCCGGCTGATGGTGACCTTCACGACGCTGCCGTCGGCGTCGACGTATTCGTCCCAGCCGCGCGCGAGCAGCTCGCGCGTGGGGACGGGGGCGCCGTCTGCCCTGAGCAGGAGCTCGAGCACGGCGAGCTCCTTGCTGCTGAGCTCGAGCCGGCGACCCGCGCGGGTGGCGACGCGCTGCACGGTGTCGAGCCGAAGATCGCCGCGCACGATGAACGGCGCGCGGGCCGTCTGGGTGCGGCGGGCGAGGGCGCGAATGCGCGCGACCAGCTCGGCGAAGGCGAACGGCTTGGGGAGGTAGTCGTCGGCGCCGAGACCGAGTCCGTCGACACGGTCTTCGATCGTGCCGGCGGCGGTGAGCATCAGCACGCGCGAGCTCGACCCGCGAGCGACGAGCGCGCGACACACGTCGTCGCCGTGGATCTTCGGCAGGTCGCGGTCGAGCAGGATGACGTCGTAGCTGTCGCGTGCTGCGTGCCGCAGCGCGTCTTCGCCGTCGAAGGCGATGTCGACGGCCATGCCTTCGCGGCGCAGCCCGACGGCGATCGTCGCTCCGAGCTCCCTGTGATCTTCGACGACGAGTACCCGCACGTGCGGTTCAGCCTCCCTCTGCCGGCATCAAGGATGCCCCAGCGGCGGTTACACGCAGGTAACAGCTCTCGTGTCCCCGCTGTAACCGGATCGCGTCTATTCCTTCTGCGCAGTCGACCTCTTCCGTATGAGAAGGAGCTAAAGACATGCGCCGTCGTTCGTTCGTCCTCGTTTCCGCCGTCGCGGTCGCCGGGTTCGCGCTCGTCGCGGCCGGGTGCGGCGGGGGCGGAGGCTCCCCCGGGGTTGCGAACCTCGGCACGAATGCCGCCGGCACCACGCCGGCGACCACGACGGAGAGCAGCCCGGCGGCGCCCGGGAAGCTCGGCACGCCGGGCGGCGCGAACGGCCAGTTCCAGATCGGGATGAACGTCGGCACGAAGGACGGGCCGAAGTTCTCCGCCTGCATGCGCAAGCACGGGATCACGAACTTCCCCGACCCGAGCAGCCAGGGCGTGATCTCGATCCATTCCGGGATGGGGATCGACCCGGGATCGCCGACGTTCCAGTCCGCGCGCAGCGCCTGCGCGAAGCTCCTGCCCAACGGCGGCCAGCCGACGCCGGCGCAGATCGCGCAGCAACAGCAGAAGCTCCTCGCCTTCGCGACCTGCATGCGCGCGCACGGACTCAAGGACTTCCCCGACCCCTCCGGCGGCGGCCTTCGACTCTCCGTCCATCCGGGGAGCGATCTCTCCCCGACCAACCCCACGTTCAAGAAGGCCCAGCAAGCCTGCGGGAAGTACCTGCCCTTCAAGGGAGCGCAGACGCAGGGGACGGGCGCGGCGAAGGCCGGTGGTTGATTCGATGAGACGGCGGCTACTCGCCGGCGCCGCGGTTCTGCTCGTCGTGGCCGGCATCGCGGTGGCGTTGACGGATCCGTTCACGGGCAGCTCTCCGGCTGCGACCGGGGCGTCCGACAACGGATCCGCGACATCCACCGCGACGATCGCGCGGCAGGATCTGTCGCAGCAGACACAGGTGAGCGCGACGCTCGGCTACGCCGACTCCTCCACCGTGTCCGTACCGGGCGGGACCGCGCCGGCCACGCTCGAGCAGGCGCAGCAGTCGGCGGCGGCGGCGGCGCAGACGCTGGCCGACGACCGGCGTGCACTCGCACAGGCGCAGGCGACGCTGCAGGCGGACCTGCACAAGATCGCGGTCGAATGCCGTGGCGCCAACGCGGCCGAGGCCGGAGGCTCGCAACCGAGCGGCGGCAGCGCCGGCCCGTGCGCGACCGACGCGCAGGCCGTGACGACGGACCGGCAGAACGTCACCAGCGCGACCGGCAAGGTGCAGGCAGACGAGCGGGCACTCGCGGCCGCGGCGGCGACGCTCTCGCAGAGCGAGGCGTCGGCGGCGACGTACGGGCAGAACGCGGTGTACACGATGCTGCCGACGGTCGGACAGGTCGTCCGCCGGGGCCGGCCGCTGTACGCGATCGACGGTCAGCCTGCCTTCCTCTTCTACGGTCGCGTTCCGGCCTCGCGCGCATTCATGTCCGGGATGTCGCCCGGTGCGGACGTCGCCGAGCTGAATCGAAACCTGCGCGACTACGGCGCGCCGAGCGGCGACGCGTTCACGTCGGCGACCGCGCTCGCGATCGAGCGGTTCCAGTCGCAGCATCACGTGACGGCGACCGGCCGGCTGCCGCTGGGATCAGTCGTGTTCGAGCCGGGCGCGGTCCGCGTGACGAGCGTCACGCCGACGGAGGGCTCGGCGGTGCAGCCGGGCGCCGTGCTGGGTGTCACCTCGATGCGCCGCGTCGTGACGATCGCGCTGGACGCATCGCAGCAGTCGAGCATCAAGGTCGGCGACCCGGTCGTGATCACGCTTCCGGACAACTCGACCACGCCGGGGCACGTCTCCTACGTCGGGACGGTCGCGACGACGCCGAGCGATCAGAGCAGCGGCTCGAGCTCGCCGACGATCGAGGTGGACGTCACCGCCGATCATCCGGCGGCGACGGGCCGGCTCGATCAGGCGCCGGTGGACGTCTCGATCACGACCGGGACCGTTCGCGACGTGCTCGCCGTGCCCGTCAACGCGCTCGTCGCGCTCGCCGGCGGCGGCTATGCCGTGGAGGAGGTGAAGCCGACGGGCGACCATCAGCTGGTCGGCGTCGCCGTCGGACTGTTCGACGACTCCGCCGGCATGGTGCAGGTGTCCGGCGACGGGCTCGCGGCCGGTCAGCGCGTGGTGGTGCCGTCCGAGTCATGAGGAGCGAAGCGACGACACTCGCCCTTCCGCCGCTGCGTCCTCCGGCTTCCGTGCCCGTCCTCGAGCTCGAGCAGGTGACCAAGACCTACGGCTCCGAACCGCCGGTGGCTGCGCTGCAGGGGGTGAGCTTCAGCATCGCGGCTGGTGAGCTCGTCGCGATCGTCGGCCCGTCGGGCTCGGGCAAGTCGACGCTCCTGCATCTCATGGGCACGCTCGAGCGCCCGACCTCGGGGAGCGTGCGCGTCACGGGTCTCGACGTCTCCGAGCTGAGCGACCGCGAGCTCGCGACGGTGCGTGCGACTCGGATCGGATTCGTCTTCCAACAGTTCTTCCTCGCCGAGCATTCGACCGTGCTCGAGAACGTCGCCGACGGGCTCCTCTATACCGGAGCTCCCGCGCGAGAGCGGCGCGAGCACGCAGCAGACGCGCTGGCCGCGGTCGGCCTCGGCGAGCGGCTGAAGGCGCGTCCGACGCAGCTCTCGGGCGGCGAGCGACAGCGCGTCGCCATCGCGCGCGCGCTCGTCGGCTCCCCGGCGATCGTGCTCGCCGACGAGCCGACCGGGAATCTCGACAGCGCCACCGGCGAGCAGATCATGGCGCTGATCGACGACCTCAACGGTCGCGGCGCGACGATCGTCGTCATCACCCACGAGCACGCGATCGCCGACCGCTGCCCGGGGCGGATCCAGCTGCTCGACGGACGCATCGTCGCCGACACGCGCAAGGAGGACACGACATGAAGCGGGTGCTCGTCATCTGTGCGGTTGGCGCTGCGCTGACCGTCGCCGGCAGCAGCGCGCGCGCGAGCGTGAGCGCATGCCCGACGACCAACTCGCCGAACGAGCTCGTGCTCGTGGGCGGAAGCGGCCAGCAGGCGCAGCTCGGCAAGCCGTTCGGCCAGACCCTGCAGGTCAGGCTCGCGAACACGAACGGCTGCCCGCTCACCGGCAACCTGGCCGGTGTCACGGTCAATTTCGACGCGCCGGGAAGCGGGGCGAGCGGCATCTTCGCGAGCAGCGGATCGCGCGAGGCGTACGTCGGCACCGACGCCGAGGGCACCGCGACCGCGCCGCCGTTCACCGCCAACTACACCGTCGGCGACTACGCCGTGGACGCGCACTCGGATTACGGCTCCGTCGGGATCTCGCTCTCGAACACCGCCAACGGCCTTCCCGCCTCGATCGTGTCCACCGGTACGACGAGTCAGGAAGCCACGGTCGGCGCAGGCTACGGCCAGCCGCTTCAGGCGCGCGTCACCGACGCGAACGGAAACCCGGTGCAGGGCGTGACCGTCGCCTTCGCGCTCGTCCCCGGCCCCACGGGCGCGGGCGCGAGCTTCCTCGGCGGCGAGCCGAGCGCGCTCACCGACTCGAACGGGCTCGCCACGTCGCCGCCCTTCGTCGCGAACGGCATTCCGGGACGGTTCACCGCGACCGCATCCACCGCCGGCGTCTCGACCGTCGCGACGTTCGATCTCGACAACCACGCCGCGACTACGACGCTTCAGAAGGCGACGATGCGCGACCTCGAAGCGACCGTCGGCACCCGCTACCGGTCGGTGCTGCAGGCGCGACTGCTCGACTCCGCCGGCAGGCCGATCGAGGGTGCGACCGTCAACTTCTCGATCACGTCAGCCGACAGCGGCGCCGGCGCCGCCTTCGTCGGTGGAGCCGGCCAGGCGGCTGCGCTCACCGACGCGAGCGGGCTCGCCACCTCGCCGGCGCTGGTCGCGAACAAGACAGCCGGCACGTTCACCGCAACGGCCGGTGCGGCAGGCGCGCAGCCGGACGAGTACACCCTCGCCAACGTCGCGGCCGCGCCGAGCAGCATCGCGAGGGGCGCGGCAGACGGTCAGGCGACCGCCGTCGGAACGCGATTCTCGATTCCGCTCGCCGTCACCGTCACGGACGAGAACGGCAATCCGGTCACAGGGGCGACCGTCACGTTCACCGCCCCAAAGACGGGACCGAGCGGACGCTTCGCGCGCGGGAAGAAGCGTGCAAGTCGCATCGTCCGCATGAAGACGAACGGCAAGGGCATCGCCGTCGCGCCGCCGTTCACTGCCAACGCGAGCACGGGCGGGTATGCCGTCGTCGTGCAGACGGGCGCCGTGCGGGCAGCCGTGGCGCTCTTGAACCTGCCGCGCGGATGAGCGCCCTCGAGTCGCCGCGGCTGCACTTCTCCGACCTCGCGCGCGTCGCGAGCGTCGGGCTGCGCACGCGGCGCATGCGGGCGGCGCTCTCTGCTCTCGGGATCGCCATCGGCGTCGCCGCGATCGTTGCCGTGCTCGGGCTCTCCTCCTCGTCGCAGGCCGGTCTTCTCGCCCAGATCGACAAGCTCGGGACGAATCTCCTCACGGTCCAGAACGGGCAGACGCTGTTCGGTCAGACCGCGGAGCTCCCGCTCGTCGCGCCCGGGATGATCTCGCGCATCGGTCCGGTCGAGCAGGTGCAGTACACGGGCTCGACGAGCGCCAACGTGTATCGCAGCCCGCTCATCCCCTCCGTCAACACGAATGCCCTCTCCGTTCAGGCGGCGAGTCTCGACCTGCCGCGAACCGTCGGCGCGACTATCGCTGCGGGGACATATCTGAACGCGGCGACGGCGCGGGAGCCGGTGGCCGTGCTCGGCTACGCCGCGGCGCAACGCCTCGGCATCGACCGTCTCTATCCCGGCGAGCGCATCTGGCTCGGAGGCATGTGGTTCTACCTCGCCGGCATCCTCGACTCCGCCACGCTCGCTCCCGAGATCGACTCGTCGGTGCTCGTCGGCTTCCCGGCGGCGAAGCGCTATCTCGGATTCGACGGCCATCCGACGACGATCTACGTCCGCTCGGTCACGAGCCAGACGGCCGCGGTCTACAACGTGCTCGGGGCGACGGCGAACCCGGAGGCGCCGAACGAGGTGCAGGTCAGCCAGCCCTCGGCCGCCCTCACGGCGCGGGCCGAAGCGCAGGGCGCGCTCAACAGCCTCTTCCTCGGGCTCGGTGCGGTGTCGTTGCTCGTCGGCGCCGTCGGTGTCGCGAACATCATGCTGATCGGCGTTCTCGAACGGCGGAGCGAGATCGGACTTCGCCGCTCGCTCGGCGCGACGCGGAGGGACATCCGTACCCAGTTCCTCGCCGAGGCGATCCTGCTCGCTCTCATCGGCGGCGCTGTCGGCGTCAGCGCCGGTGTCCTCTCGACCGCGATCTACGCGCTGACGAAGCACTGGCAGATCTCGATCCCGACCACCGCCTGGGCCGGCGGTCTGGGAGCCGCGATCCTCATCGGCGCCATCGCCGGCCTCCTCCCGGCAGTCCGCGCCGCACGGCTCTCACCGACCGAAGCGCTGCGGACGGTCTGACGATGCGTCATCGCAGCCCGTTCATCCTCATCGCCGCTGCCCTCTCGGCGCTCGTCGCCGGCTGCGGCGGTGG
>Ga0207664_10002950_pt1 | contig 11303 bp, 8 predicted proteins | sample LARL83metaG_FD_184349 | JGI IMG/M metagenome (GOLD analysis project Ga0207664, IMG submission 184349) | Corn, switchgrass and miscanthus rhizosphere microbial communities from Kellogg Biological Station, Michigan, USA - LAR L8-3 metaG... | ecosystem: Host-associated > Plants > Roots >...
CTATTTACCAATGCCAATCCTATGTATGCCACCGGTACCGCCGACACGGCCATCAGCCGCTTGGTTTTCTCCGGCCTCTTTAAATACGACAAACAGAACCAACTGGTAGGTGATCTGGCCAAGGACTGGAAGTTTGGCAGCAGCCAGCAGCAGTACATCGTCCATCTTAAAAAAGGTGTAACTTGGCACGACGGCAAACCTTTCAATGCCGACGACGTAGTATTCACTTACAAAACCATTCAGAACATCGAAGCCCAATCCTCGCTTTATAGCAGTTGGCAGGGCATATCGGTCAGCAAGATAAATAATTACACCGTAGCCTTTGATTTGCCCAACCCGCTCAGCGCTTTCCCATATTCGCTGACCAACGGCATAGTGCCGGCCCACTTGCTCAAAAATATTCCGGCCGAACAGCTGCGCAGCGCTCCTTTCAATATCCAGCCCATCGGTACCGGTCCGTTCGAGTGGAAGTACGTGCAGGTTACCGGCGCAAAGCCGGAAGATCGGCAGCAGCGCATAACCCTATCGGCCTACAAGAAATATCATAACGGCCGGCCGCAACTTGATGGCTTCAACCTTATAACCTATAGCGACGATCAACACCTCATTGCCGCCTTTGACGCCAAGCAACTTAACGCTATGAGCGGTCTGGAAACAGAGCCGAAAGATTATCTTAAGGATGCATCAATACAGACCTATGCCACACCGATGACCAGTGCTGTTATGGCCTTCTTCAATAACTCGCGGCCGATACTTAACGACGTCAATGTGCGTAAAGCCCTGGTTCAGAGCGTAGACAGAAGCAAGATTGCCGCCCTGTCTAATACTCCCCTGCGAATGGTAGATGAACCGTTGCTCAAGAACCAACTAGGGTATGACCCAGCTCAAAAAGAACTGCCTTACGATGTCGCTTCGGCTAACCAGATCCTGGATAAAGCTGGCTGGGTCAAGAACGCCGACGGGCTGAGGGTTAAGGGCGACCTGCCGCTGCAGTTTTCTCTGGTATCCCAAGATACGCACGACTATGCCGCCACCGCCAGCTTCTTGCAGCGGGAATGGATGAAAATAGGCGTCAAGGTAGATGTGCATTATTTCAGCAGCGACGACCTGCAGACACAGGTGATATCCAATCATAGCTATGACGTGCTGCTCTACGGCATAGGTATCGGTGCCGACCCAGACGTCTATGCCTATTGGGACAGCGCCCAGGCCAGCATTACCTCGCAGGGGCACCTGAACCTAAGTGAATATAAATCTACCAGCTCAGACCAAGCTTTGGAGTTCGGCCGCACTAGGAATGATCCGGCCCTGCGAGCCATAAAGTATAAAGCTTTCCTGACCAACTGGAGAAATGATGCTCCGGCGCTGGCCCTTTACCAGCCTAATTATCTGTATATAAGCCGCGGTCCGGTTTTCAATTTTGAGCGCAAAGCGATGAACAACAGCGCCGATAGGTTCTACGACGTCAACCTATGGATGGTCCGCCAGAAAAAACAGACCGTCTAGGATCACTACCTCGGTAAATTACTTCGCCTGAAATCACGACCTAATTCCTGATTTCGGGTGAAGCCCCGGATGTAACGTCTCCGGGTAGTACAAGCCTTACGGCTCACGGTCCTTGCGGACTTTGGTCTTTCGCTTGAGGTTGGACTACATGCGAACCGCAGCGAAGCGGTAGTTCTCGTTAATCCATCTACTGCTGTGTGAGAGGGCGAGTTCGAGCCCCCGTCCCATGGTTGTGCGGACCAGAGAAGCGATGTAGCTGTCGTCGGGAGTAGCCCCGAACGCCAGCGTCTTCTCGTTTATTCCGCACGCCAGCACTGTGCCGATGGCGACGATGGGCTCGTCCATCCGCTGCATGCCGGGGTATTTAGCCCCGAACGCCAGTAGCTCCTCGAGCCGGGCTGCACGCAGGCCCCTGATCTCCAGCTCAGTCACAGCGTCGGTGGAGCTGATGGAGCGGCCGAAGTGAACGAGATGGATGATTGCTTTCTCCGCATCGTTTCTACCGACGGCAGGTGCCCCCATGGCAATACCTGGGTTGATGTAGTTGTAGTGGCCGGCCGCGATCATCTCCTCCAGTGTTCTGGAGTAGTCAATCGTGATCGGGAACGGCAATAGCTCTGCGAAAGCGTTGCGATCCAGGAGCCCCAGATCCGCACCGCTCATCATCATACGAAGCAGACCGCCAGCTTCGATGATGGCCTGTGCCTGCTCGGAAGTTGCGTCGGAGAACAGCTCTAGTAGCTGCTTCCCCTGTGCCAAGGATGCCTTATTCATGGCATTCCCTTCTTGCTCGTGCCGTCAGTGCCACTTAAACTTGCAAGCGGCCTCAACCTCTAGTCAAGAACGGCGCGCCGTAGCCGAAGATCAGCTGCGCTGCGCCATTCTTGTACTGTAAGAACAACACCGGAGCGGTAGTGTCCGCTCAACGGAATAAGGATATATTACCATATAATGTCAGTTTTGGCAATGAGAGGACTTGAGCATCATTCGCAAGGACTTGAGTCACCATTCGCCTGCGCAAGATGCAAGCATCGCGCGAGGCGGACAAGCAGGGAAAACATAAACAGCCACCGGCTGTTTATGCCTATCGGTTCAAGCCCTCAGCTCATAAAACGAAATTAAAAATCTTCCTCTAAATCACTTGCCCGAAGAAAATTTACTTTTCTTCGGAAGAGCAGCGGCAACGGTGAGCTCATTTGCCGAATAAAAGAAGCTCTGGCTATTTTTATTTCGCCAGAGCTCTATAGTTTGCCGATGCGTGGTGGGGATGAGAGGACTTGAACCTCCACGGGCTTGCGCCCACTACGTCCTGAACGTAGCGTGTATACCAATTTCACCACATCCCCCCGTCAGCTATGAACGGATTCCATAATACTTTAACACCTTACGGGACAATTGGTAAACATGCTATGATTAAGCAGTAATTTGTCGAAAACAAGAGGGAAATCCTTAATACTTTAATGAGTAAAGTAGCGCACTATTTGCAAGAACACCTGGTAGGCGAAGTTTCGGCTAGCCCAGAGGTGAGACGACACTTTGCTCGTGATGCCAGCATCCTGCAACTAGCTCCGGCCATCGTTGTCTACCCTAGGAATGAAAGTGATGTCCGCAAGACCGCCAGCTTCTGTTGGCAATTGGCTGAGCGCGGCCGGCCCATACCTATCACCGCCCGCGGCGGCGGCAGCGACACTTCCGGCGCGGCTATCGGCAGTGGCATAATGGTGGTCTTTACGGCCCATATGAACAAGATCCTAGAGCTGGATCCTAAGAAAGAGCAGCTTATCATCGAACCGGGGGCTACTTATGACAAAGCCGAGCAGACGCTTTTTACCCACGGCCTCTTCTTGCCTAGCTATCCGGCCAGCCAGCAGTACGCCACCATCGGCGGCGGCATTGCCAACAATGCTATCGGCGAGCGCTCCTTCAAGTACGGTGCCACAGGTGATTTCGTTGAAAAGCTCAGGGTTGTGCTGGCTAACGGCGAAGTTATTGAAACCGGCGTGCTTAGCCGCCGTGAACTCAGCAAAAAGATGGGCTTATCCAGCTTTGAGGGCGAAGTTTACCGTGAAGTAGACCGGCTACTGGAAGAGAACGCCGAACTTATTAAGCAGATGAGTTCCGGCATCAGGGCCAAGCGTAATTCCGTAGGCTACAACCTGGCTCAGGTCCGCACCCAGAAAGGTTTTGACCTCACACCGCTGTTCGTCGGCTCGCAGGGAACACTTGGCATCGTTACCGAAGCTACTATGAAAGTCGTGCCCTACAATCCGCTGACCCGGATGGTGATGCTCAGCTTTGATAAGTTAGAGGATTTCCAGGATACGCTACCTAAGATAATGGCCCTTAAGCCCAGTATCTGCGATATGGTTAGCCGCGGCGCCATACAGCAGGTGATTAAGATCAATCCGCACCAGCTGGACGGCGTCCTGCCGGCACCGGCCGCCGCCATTCATCTGTTCGTAGAGTTTGACGATCATAAAGATAGTGCCCAAAAGAGTGCCCTGAAGAACTTGAAAAAGATTGCTGAGCGGGCAGATGCATACGCTGTTGTGGCTCACGATCTGGAAGACCAGGAAAAACTGCGCAAAGTGCGTGAAAGCGTGGCCACTATCCTTACCGAACCGCACGGCCAGACCAAGGCTGTACCAGTTGCCGAAGATGTATGCGTGCCACCTGAAAGTCTTAGTGATTTCTTGATGGCCGTGAATAAGATTTATGAGAATGCCGGAATGAAGGCCGCCACTTGGGGCCAAGCCGGTGACGGCGTAGTCCGGATGCACCCAATGCTAGATCTTGCCCAGATCGGTGATCGGCAAAGACTTTTCAAGATTGCCGATGCCATTTATGCCGCAGCCATAAAACTTGGCGGCAGTGTTTCCGGTTCGGCCGGCGATGGTCGGGTCCGGGCCAGTTACGGCGTTTATATGTACGGCGAGCAGGCCCAAGGCCTGATGAAGAAGATCAAGGATATATTCGACCCGATGAACATTTTAAATCCGGGCGTTAAGTTTTCAACCAGAGAGGAAATGAGGACACTGATGAGAAGCGATTATCATCAAGCTCACCGCCACGAGCATCTTCCTCGCAGCTAAGCTATGGATACACTGATAGGAGTTACGGGGGCAATATTCATCCTGTTTGGTTTTTACCGCACCAGCATCGGTCAGTGGACAGGCAAGTCTTTTTGGTACGAGATGGACAACTTGGTCGGGGCAATCCTCTTAACCATCTATGCCGTTAATCACCGAACGTATATAAATGTAGTGCTAAACGTAATCTGGGCAGTGGTAGCCCTGCGCGGCATAACTTCTTATAAACAACGCGTCCGCAAAAAATAAGAAACGAAGATCTAAATAATTTTACTCAAGTCGCCATTAATAACAAGTGGCTGCATAGCAATAATCTCAGTCTCATAGTGTGGCATTTTTGGAATAGGATTAAGTAAAAATATCTTCTGGTTAAGAACATGGGCAAAGCCCATTTCTAGGAATGCGTTGCCGCCAATGTAGTTTTTGATACCGTGTTTGTCGAAATTAGCAACCAAAAGAGCATCAGCGTCCTGCATCGGTTTCCAAAATTCACGAATAGCGTCATTCTTGTACTTTTGTTCGAGTTTTATTTTTTCCTTTTCCTCATCAGTCTTACCTACAAAAATAGGTCCAAATTTGCTCATAAAAGCTTTATGCCCAAGCGCCTCAAGTTGCTGGCATAATTCCATCATTCTCTCAGTGAACTGCATACTTCCGGCCACACCTATATTCATTGCCTAATAATAACAAAAACCGGCATTAAAGCCGGCTCTTATTTCTGGTGGGCGAGGAGGGACTCGAACCCTCAAGCCGTAAGGCAACGGATTTTAAGTCCGTCGCGTATACCAGTTCCGCCACTCGCCCGTCGTGGAGGCGCGAACGGGATTCGCACCCGTGTACAGGGTTTTGCAGACCCTTGCCTAACTCCTCGGCCATCGCGCCATAAGAGAAGTAACAAAGTAATTATAGGGGTGTTAAACAAAAACTTCCAGAAATCTGGAAGTCTTTGTATGGTGGGCGCTGAGGGACTCGAACCCCCGACCCTCTCGGTGTAAACGAGATGCTCTAGCCAACTGAGCTAAGCGCCCGCGTTCTGCGGGTTATTCAAAATTGTAAAATCATTTTTGCAATTTTGAAAGGAGGAGCAGCGGTAAGCTGAAGACGATTGGATGATTTCCAGTCGTCGCAAGCTGTTAGCTTGCTCCGACGTGGTGGGCGAAAGAGGACTTGAACCTCCACAGGGTTTCCCCCACTACCACCTCAAGGTAGCGCGTCTACCAATTCCGCCATCCGCCCTCTCGGTGAGACTTGGGTTATTATACTTTAAACCGCTTTCCTAGACAATTCTTTAACTGCTGTTAATTTGCCGGTTTTAGCTATACAATTTTAAGTAGAAAAGAGGTGTTGTTATGGCAGTAGTTTGGATTATCGCAATCATCCTATTCATCTGGCTGCTCACAGGTGTCAGGATTATAAACCAGTATGAGCGAGGTGTGGTGTTGCGCTTAGGAAAAGTCCGGGCCGCTGTTAAAGAACCGGGGCTTCGTTTACTTATCCCTATCATCGACCAGATGCGAAAAATAAGCATCCGCATAGTCACCCTGCCTGTAGACAGCCAACAGGTGATTACAAAAGACAATGTATCCATAGACGTGGCAGCAGTTGCCTATTACCAAGTCAAGGACGCTATCAAGTCGGTAGTAGAAATAGAGAACGTCATCAGCGCTACTTACCAGATCGCTCAGACCACAGTTAGGAATGTAGTCGGTCAAAGCAGCCTGGATGAGGTGCTTAGCCAGACCGCCGGCATCAACGACAAGATCAAGGAAATCCTAGATACCGCCACCGCCGACTGGGGAATCTATGTCAGCACCGTGGAACTTAAAGACATAAAGCTACCCGATACTATGCAGCGGGCAATGGCCAAGCAAGCCGAAGCCGAGCGCGAAAAGCGGGCCAAGATAATCGCCGCCGAGGGCGAAGCCTTGAGCGCTCAAAAACTTGGTGAAGCCGCAGATGTCATTTCTGCACATCCGATTGCCTTGCAGCTACGAAACCTTCAGACTCTTACTGAAATCGCCAGCGAAAAGAACAGCACCGTTCTGTTCCCGGCTCAGTTTATGAGTACTATCGAAGACGTCCGCAGCTTTATGGCCAAAGAAGCCAAATAGCCTCTGTACTTGATAGGTCGTAACAGTTTACGTATAATTCCTCTGCTATCTGCGGCTCTTTAGCTCAGTTGGTAGAGCAGAGGCCTGAAGAGCCTTGTGTCCCCAGTTCGAGTCTGGGAGGAGCCACCATAAAAAACACCCACATATCCGTGGGTGTTTTTTATGTGTTCCCCAGTCTTGAACTGGATAGCTCGTAGGGCCAGTTCGTGAAGCGACCAAAGCACGCAGGAATTTATTCCGAGTACTTTGGAAGCGGATATAGCGAACGAAGTGAGCGCTGTCTGGGATAGCGAATTGTCTGGGAGCGAAAGATAGGGTTTTTATTTTTTGTTAATCATTTTACTGATTTTTGCAGCCAACGATTGTTAAATACGGCAATAATTAAGGAGGGCTTATGAAAAAATTAATCCAAGCGGCGCTTGGCACGGTTTCCGGTCTGGCTATGATTCTGGCTATGCCGTTGGCGGCTAGAGCGGCATCAACTGTCGTGGTCACACCGGCGCATAACGATGGCTGGTCTACTGCCGATACCCGTCCGGGCGGTGCAGTACAGTTCGTATACGATCCAAGCTCACCGGCACCCAGCGGCGCTTTGCAGTTGTCGACCGACGACACTAACTCGGCCAAGGCTCAGTATATGCATACCGCCAACACGGCTCTTTCAGATGTAAAGACCCTTAGCTACTCCACCAACCAGGTCGCAGCCAGCTCCACGACCGGCGATCCATCGTACCAATTGGTGGTTTGCCTGGGCGGACTAAACAACAATACTTGCACGGGTGGTACAACACTGGTTTACGAGCCATATTGGAATACCGGTACCCAGACGGTCCAAGCCAATACTTGGCAGAACTGGACAGATGTAGCTACCGGCCAGTTCTGGTCCAGCAAGACCTATAACGACACGACCAACACTTCCTGCACGGTTACTGCCGGCTCCGGCGGAGCACCATTCTATACACTGGCCGACCTAACGACCAACTGCCCTAAGGCCCAGGTTGTCGGCTTCGGGGTAAACATCGGCACCTATAACCCGTCCTATGTAACAGAAGTAGATAATGTAGTCTTCAACGACTGGACATATGACTTTCAGCTGACAAATGTGCCTAATAGCAAAGACCAATGTAAGAACAATGGCTTCAACGCCTACACCGACGAGAACGGCAATGCCTTCAAGAACCAGGGTGACTGTGTATCTTTCACTAATGGTAATAACGGCAACCGGCACAACAACATCACGGCAACTGCTGCCAAAAATAACGGCAATAGCGCCACCTACAGCCAGGTAAAAGATAACGGCGAACGCAATAACGCCAAAAACATACAGGCCACTACTCAGACCCAATAGTATCTGGTGTCTAACAAATAGTGCAGGCAAAACGCCTGCACTATTTTATTGTGTAAAATCCTAATGCTTGGTATTGTTGGCCTAACAACTAAATAACAAAAATATGAATAATGAACCTGGATCGAGTATCCCTCCGCAACCGGTACAGCCAAACCAACAGCCTATAGAAAACTCTCAGCCGCAGGCTCCGCCTCAGCCACAACCAATCTACCCGCCTGTACCTGAACCCCAACCAATGGTGCAGCCGGCTGAACCGATTCAACCCACACCAATGCAGGCCGCTCCGATGCAAACTGCGCCGACACCTGCCGCTCCAGCTCAACCGGCAACCAATCCGGGCATTATCATCCTGCAGTGGCTTACCTATGCTTTCTGGGGTTGGACAGTGCTGGCTATGTCATTCCTAACAGTCAGCGTACTAGAAAGTTTCTTGGCCAACGCCGACACGGGCAGCTTTACGCCATACACCATCGCCGCCGTACTGGTGCTGCTACCTATTTCGATAGTCTGCGACACCATCTATTCCAAAAGTGAACCGCTTAAGAAAACTGGAGCTGCTTCAGTTGTGATGATAATCCACGCCGTCATCTTCGCGCTTTTCGGTATCGGTTCTCTGATAGCCGCCGTGTTCTCACTGGTTACTATGTTCACTAGCAGCTCGGATATGTCCAGCAACGAGGCAGCGCTTATTAGCGCCATCATAATTTTCTTCTTATACGGCGCTGTGTTCCTGCGTACCATCCGCCCACCTCGTTTTCCTAAGATCGCCCGCTATTTCACTTTATTTATGCTGTGTACCGTCGGCATAGTAAGTGTTCTTGGCCTAGTCGGGCCAGTAGCCAAAGCTCGTGCCACCCGCACGGACAAACTTATCGAAAACAATCTGACCAGTGTTTCTACCAGTATTAATTCCTACGCCAATAGCAATCATCAGTTGCCCACGGATCTGAAGAGCTTGGATCTGAGCGGTGACGCCAAGAAGCTAGTCACCGACAACTTGGTAACCTACCAGGCTAATACCAGACAGCCAGCATCTTCTAGCGTAGACAACACTTACTACTCGACTGGAGTAAATCAACGAGCCGCCAGCACCTACTATTACCAGCTCTGCGTAAATTACAAGAAAGCCAACAAAGACAAATACTCAACACAGTATCCAGATACTACCAGCGACGGCGGTTATACCGATTACCTGTCAGCCTATTATCACGGCGCCGGCAATACCTGCTACAAAATGAAGACAACGACCTACTAGCAGCGTCAGTATAGACTTTGAATTTAACAGGGGTTTTGCTACAATTTAGTCTGTCCTTTTGGGTTTATCCTCGGGAAGAGCAGCGAGCTTGGCCTTTAGGCTCGGCTCCGCCGACGAGCGATGAGAAACCCTGAAGGGGTTTCTCATTACGCGGGTTTAGCTCAGTTGTTTAGAGCGCTTCCTTGCCAAGGAAGAGGTCGAGAGTTAGAGTCTCTTAACCCGCACCAAAGCAAGAACCAGCTTAACGCTGGTTTTTGCTTTGGTGCAGTACAGTAATCATTAATTGACTTTTGACACGAACTGTACTGTAATTGCCCTATGGCTAAGGTGTCAGAACATTATGGGATAGCCGCCAAGCAGGCGTCGTTAGAGTTCGTCGACGTGGATATTAGTGACGACACTCCTTTATTTATTGATCCTACTGCATTAAGACTTATAGGTACTCCGCTGACACGTGAATGCACCCATCTAGTACAGACGTTTTTTACTCACATATTAGAATTAACTCGTGACGGCAATCCACAAAAAGCACAGCGCCTCCTAGGCTCTCTTGGAGAGGTAAACGAGACCCGCCTCGGATATTCCGACGGCAGGGCGCGGGGCAGTGGCCTTGGACCAACATTGGGCATGTTGCTCTGGAATGCTCTTTCAACGAGTAGAGCAGCCCGTACTGGTGTTTTGGCTGACCTGGAAGAGGCAACGATGTTCATTGATAATATAGGTCCAGATCGAGTGTCCGATTTAATAACAAACATCATCAGAGGCCCTTTAATTAGATTTACTCAGGCGATGGCAGGTAAATATAGATTGCCCCTCATTGATAATATAATTACTTTCGAATGGGATCCTAGAACTTTACGGTGGAATGAGATAACCTGCTCTCTTCCGGTTGCAGACGGCCGCCCATTATTACTTGTGCCACGTATGTTTGTGCAGAGGTCACGTGCAACATTTGATGCAGATCAGTATTACCGAAGTGCTGTAATTCCCTATATTCAAGATCAGCATCTAGCCAGAAATTCGAGCCTTGTGCGTTTACTGAAGCATGGAGAACGTCGAAAGCCATATAAAAAAACATTAATGGCTATACATACCGACAAGAAGGCTACTAATGTTGAGATAACCCAGATTGCCCCTGGTGTGAAAGATAGCTACCGCAGTACTCAAGAAAAGAATTTCGACATCATTTCACAACAGGAATTATCAGAGGGCGTTGGTGTTGAAGCTCCTAATTGGGATCAGCTCTTGCAAGATGTGCTCGATACGCCTGCAGGGAGCGACCACGCGACGCAATATCACCGAGCTGTAGAAAAACTATTAACAGCGTTATTCTTTCCTGCACTAGACTTACCTGTTATCGAGCAAGAGATCCATCAAGGCAGAAAGCGAATTGATATTAGTTACTCAAATATAGCACGTAAAGGTTTCTTCCATTGGTTACATGATGTGCACAATGTAATGAGCTCGGAGATACCAGTTGAATGTAAGAACTATACTGACGACATAGCCAACGAAGAGATGGATCAAATGACTGGACGATTTGGTGTTAATAGGGGCATCGTCGGTATCTTATGCCATCGGAAGATTGGGAACAAACGGCGCCTGATTGATCGGGCAAGAGATGCAGTCAGCGATGGACGAGGTTATGTTATCTTGCTTGATGACAGTGATCTAATAGAACTAGTTGAAGAACGTAAGAGGATAATTGACGGAGAGGACTTCACATACCTCTGGTCTTTATTTAGACGTCTTCTCTAAGAATCCCAGCATCACTGGTATAATTTTGGTTTTTTTATTTTTTGCGGACGCGTTGTTTATAAGAAGTGATGCCGCGCAGGGCTACTGCTGCCCAGATTATGTTGTGAGACAATAAGTTTATGAGGAAAATTGTTGTTGTATCGATGGTTACGATGGACGGGGTAATGCAAGCTCCGGGCGGGTCGAAGGAGGATACGGCTGAAGGCTTTAAATACGGCGGCTGGACATGGACATTC
>Ga0207664_10002951_pt1 | contig 11299 bp, 7 predicted proteins | sample LARL83metaG_FD_184349 | JGI IMG/M metagenome (GOLD analysis project Ga0207664, IMG submission 184349) | Corn, switchgrass and miscanthus rhizosphere microbial communities from Kellogg Biological Station, Michigan, USA - LAR L8-3 metaG... | ecosystem: Host-associated > Plants > Roots >...
CCGCAGCGCCCAAGAGCCCGCCGCGGCGCGGCCCCCCTCCCCCCGCCGCGGGCGGGGTACTCCCCCGCTGCGCGGGGGAGAGACTGAGTTCAGTCGACGCCAAGGGGCACCTTCACCCGGGCCAGGATCCGCTCGACGACCTTCGAAACGGTCTCGTCGCGCAGCTGGGCGTCGGGGGTCAGGATCATGCGGTGCGCGAGCACCGGCACCAGCATCGCGCGCACGTCGTCCGGGTAGACGTCGTCGCGGCCCTGTGACGCGGCGCGCACTCGCGAGCCGCGGATCAGAGCCAGGGTTGCGCGCGGGCTGCCGCCCATCATCAGCGCCGGGTCCTGGCGCGTCGCCTGGACGATGTCGATGATGTAGTTGCTGATCGCCTCGGGCACCCGCACGTGGAGCGAGTGCTCGGTCATCGCGAGCACCTCCTCCGTGTCGATGACGGAGGTCAGCGTGGAGATGGCCTCGTGGACCAGGTTCGCGCGGACGAGCTCCTGCTCGCCCTCCCGGTCGGGGTAGCCGAGCGAGAGCTTGATCATGAAGCGGTCGAGCTGGGCCTCCGGCAGCGGGAAGGTGCCGGCCAACTCGATCGGGTTCTGGGTCGCGAGCATCAGGAAGGGCCGCGGAAGCCGGTAGGTGACGCCATCGACGGTGACCTGGCGCTCCTGCATGCCCTCGAGCAGGGCGGCCTGCGTCTTCGGGGTGGCGCGGTTGATCTCGTCGACCAGCAGCACGTTGGTGAAGATCGGGCCCTCGCGGAACTTGAACTCGTTGCTGCCCATCTCCAGGACCGGCGCGCCGGTGATGTCGGAGGGCAGCAGGTCCGGCGTGCACTGGATGCGGTTGGTGTGCATCGCACACGACTGCGAGAGGGTCCGGGCGAGCATCGTCTTGCCGGTGCCCGGCATGTCCTCCAGCAGGACGTGACCGTCCGCGAGCATCGCAGTCAGTACGAGCCGGATCTGCTCGGCCTTGCCCTTGATGACCTGCTCGCAGTTCGCGATGACGGCCTCGAACTTGGCCTGGAACTGCTCCGAAGTGATCTTCGATTTCGCGGCGGGCGCCGCCTGTGTCACTGCCATTGGTTCTGGCTCCTCCTGTTTCATGCCGGCAGAGCGTCGCCCCGTCCGGAACGTGCGATCACGGCCGCGGCCGCGCCGCCGAAGTAGGCTTCCTTGACCCGCTCGTTCGAGAGCACCTCGCGAGGCGCGCCCTCGGCGATCACGGAACCGAGATCCAGCGCGATCAGCCGTGTGGCGATCGCCGAGATCAGTGGAATGTCGTGCTCGATGACCAGGATCGCGGCGTCGAGATCCGCCGCGATGCGGGCGATGATCGGCCCGAGCTGCTCGGTCTCGACCTGCGCCAGGCCGCTCGACGGCTCGTCGAGAAGCAGGACGCGCGGGCGCGCGGCGAGCTGGCAGGCGATGTCGACTATGCGGCGGGTGCCGATCGAGACCTCTCCCATCGTGCGGTCGACGTAGGGGCCGAGCTCGAGCAGCTCGACCAGCATGTCCACCCGGGCCTGAGCCTTGCGCTCGCCGTCGCGACCCATGGGCAGCCAGAGCCCGTGGAAGATCGACTCCTTCCACTTGATGTGGCGTTCGAGCGCGGTGGCGATGTTGTCCCGGACCGTCAGCGACGGGAAGAGGCGCACGTTCTGGAACGAGCGCATCAGGCCGCGCTGTGCGCGTGCGTAAGGCGCCAGGCCGGTGACGTCGGTGCCGAGCACCGCGACGGTGCCGCTGTCCGGCCGGTGGAAGCCGGAGATGACGTCGAACAGCGTCGTCTTCCCCGCTCCGTTGGGCCCGATGAGCCCCACCACCTCGCCCGCGTTGAGCTGCAGGGTGACGTCGCGCACGGCCGTGACGCCGCCGTAGGAGGCCGTGACGCCGGTCACCTCCAGCGCGGTCTGCACCGTCTCCCCGAACGCCTTGCGGCGGCGGGCGACCTCGCTGCCGCCCCCGGTGCCGACGCCGCCGGCGCCGAAGGAGATCGACTGGAAGAGCTCCGGATGGTCCAGCAGCTCACGCGCCGGCCCCGTGTAGCGCACCTCGCCCTTCTCCAGCAGGACCGCGCGGTCGGCGACGGTCATGCTGAGGTTCAGCGACTGCTCGACGATCACGATCGCCGTGCCCTCGGCGCGCAGCTGGCGCAGCTGCTCGAGGATCGTCTGGATCACCTGCGGGGCGAGCCCCATCGAGAGCTCGTCGATGAGCAGCAGGCGCGGCCGGACCAGGAAGGCCTGGGCGAGCGCCAGCATCTGCTGCTCGCCGCCGCTCAAGTTGCCGGCCTCGGCGTCCAGGCGCTCGCGCAGCCGGGGGAAGTGGTCGAGGACCTGGTCGACCCCCGCCGCGCCGGCGAGGCGCTCGGCCTGCCAGCCGGCGACGCGCAGGTTCTCGACGACCGTGAGCGACGGGAAGGCGCCGGCTCCGCCCGGGACCAGGCCCACGCCCTTGCGGGCGATGATGTGCGGCTCGGTGCGCGTCACGTCGGCCCCGTCCAGCAGGACGGCTCCCTTGCTGGCCTGGTGAAGTCCGGCGATCGCGCGCAGCAGGGTCGTCTTGCCCGCTCCGTTGGTGCCGACCACCGCGACGATCTCGCCCGCGCGCACCTCCAGGTTCGTCTTGAAGAGCGCCTGGACCGAGTCGTAGCGGACCTCCAGCTCGCGGACCTGCAGTAGTGGCTCGGCACGGTCCCCCTCGACCTCGCTTCGCGAGGCCACTCCCCCGCCAAGCGGGGGAGAGTCCTTGGAGTCCACTTCCCCGTCCCTGACCACCTCCAGGTAGGTGCCGGCCACCGGGCCGGGGCCGCCGCCCGTCAGCTCGAAGCGGGTCTCCACCAGCGGCTCGTGGCCGTTGCGGCGGTTCGGGGCGATCTGCGCGCGCAGCGTGCCCTGGGCCGTGCTGGTGAACTCGGCGAGCAGGCTCGGCGCCGAGATGCGGTTGCGGATCGCGATGCGGCGCAGGATCGCGTCGCGCGCCTTGAACAGGAGACCGCCCAGCCCGTCGGGGGCCCAGATCAGCGCGGCGATGACGCCGCCGCCGATCGCGAAGATCGCGACCCCGTCGCCGGCGAGGCTGAACCCGCCGAAGTAGATCGAGCCGATCAAAGGTCCGGCCAGCGAGCCGACGCCGCCGATCACGACGACGAGGAACTGCTGCAGCCCGAGCGTCGGGTCGAAGCCGGAGCCGTTCACGCCGCGCTCCTCGAACGCGAGCAGCCCGCCGGCGAGGGCGGCGAGGAAGCCGGAGACCGCGAACGCCTCCAGGCGCGCGATGACGATGTTGATGCCGAAGGACTGCGCGGCCGGGTCGTTGTCGCGGGCGGCGATGAGCGCGCGGCGCAGCCGGCTGCGCCGCAGCCCGACCACCATGGCGGTCGCCAGCGCCAGCACCACGAGGGCGAAGTAGTAGTAGATGCGCTCGTCGTTGAGGTCCAGCCCCAGCAGCAGCGGGCGCTCAATCGAACGCGGCAGGAACTGGCCCAACGACGGCGGCAGAGAGCTCACCACGAGCTCCGCGATGGTCGTCGCGACCGCGATCGTGACCACCGCCAGGTACGGCCCCGGCAGCCGCAGGCCAGGAAATCCGATCACCACCGCCACCCCGGTTCCGGCCAGCGCGCCGAGCAGCAGCGCGACGGGCATGGGGATGCCGACCTTCTGGTACAGCATCACCGCGACGAAGCCGCCGGCGGCGGCCAGCGCCATCTGGCCGAGGCTGATCTGGCCGGCCCAGCCGGTGAGCACGAAGACGCTGAGCCCGATGATCGCGTAGACGAGGACGATCGAGGTCAGCGTCACCTGGCCGGGTTCGAGGAACAGCGGCAGCACGAGCAGCGCGATGAGGCCGATGGCGGTGGCCCAGCTGATCCAGTTCCTGACCAGCGGCAGGCGGCGCAGCGCGCGAGGCGTCGGCCGGATCTCAGGCGACGCGAGCCAGGCGACCGCCGACTCGAGCTGAGCGCGGGTCAGCTTCCGCCGCTGCACCAGCAAGGCCACCGCGATCACGCCCAGCTGGACAAGGAAGAAGGGCGCGTGGGAGCTGTAGTTCCAGAACAGACCCTCGTCGATGATGCCGAGGCCGAACGCGGCGGCGAGCACCATGGGGATGCTCGACATGCGGGCGAACACGACGACCGCGAACATCCGGGTGAGCGTCTCGATGTTGAGCGAGCCGGTGAGGTTGGGCGGCTGGCCCGTGACCTGGATCAGAGCCACCGACACCGAGAGAAAACCGGCGATGAGCCAGGCCCAGAGGATGCTGCGGCGGATGTCGATGCCGAGGGTCTGCGCGCGCTCCTGGTTGTCCGCGACGCCGCGCAGGATGACCCCGAGCCGAGTGAACTTCAGCGCAAGCACGATGCCGACAGCCGCCAGCACGGCCAGCGCGACGAACTCCAGGTCGATGAGGTGGAACTGCGTCCCACTGCTGTCGAAGGGAAGCCTCAGCGTGACGTCGTGATAGGGGACGCGGAAGACACCCTGGATGCCCTTGTAGTCGTCATACGGCCACCATCCGAGCGTCGGCTTGAGGCTGATCTTGCACGCGCCAAAGCAGTCCCAATCGAAGTTCGCCTCACGCGGATTTGTGGGGCCGGCGGACAGCAGGAACGTCGCAAAGACGGCGAGGGCGGTCGCGAATCCCAACGAGGCGACTGTGGGCACCAAACGCGGCGCCTTCTGCCAGAAGCGGGTCGTCCAATTACCGAGCTGTCGCGTGTAGGCGATGCCCACGTACAACCCGATCAGCATGCTGACCCAGAAGTTGGCGCCGGCCATCCACATGGCGTGGTGCGTGGCCAGCGCACGCAGGATCACCTCAGGGTGGTTCTGCAGGTTCCAGAAGGTCCCGGCGCTGCCGGCGGGAATGCCGGGCACGCAGGCGTTGCAGGACCAGTGCAGGACCACCAGCAGCTGCAGGTGTTTCACGAACTGCCAGACGAGCACCGTTGACACCAGCCCGAGGGCGACCTGGGCGAAGTTGATGATGCGTGTCGCGCGGTAGACGAGCACCAATCCCATGGCCTGCACGGCGATGGCGGCGCCGCTGACGATGCCCAGACCGGCGATCCCGAACGGCAGTCCGCGCGGGAGAAAAGCGACGCCCACAATGAGCAGCGCCAGCAGAAGCATGTCGGCCCAGGGCCGGATGACGCGCCAGGCGGCTGTGAGCTGGGCGGTGCTCACGTCACGCCGTAACAGGGCCCGTTGAAGAACGGGTCACCGCCCTTGGGCCACTGCCCGGATTCGTGGCGAATCCCATCCTGGACATAGCAGTTGGCGCCTGGTGTGTCGGGATAAGGACTGGGCTGGTTGTTGCCCCACCAGAACTCCGCGCCGTCGATGGTCATCGAGTACGTGTAGCCGGCGAAACCGACGTGACCGGCGCGCAGGGGCGTGTCCGGGTTCGGGAACGTCGTTCGAGCGAGGCCGTCGGCGAACGTCTGCGGGCTCAGGTGCGGGCCCGCCATCTGGAAGCCCGAATAGAGCATCAGGAGATTGCGATAGACCTCCTGGTCCACCTCGACGTCCACCGAGTCCGGACCTTTGGGATTCTGCGAGGGATCGGTCTCGCGCATCGCCTGGTAGTAGGGCTCTTCCTGCGGCGGGATCCAGCGCGGCCTGAACGTCAGGCCGAACAGCTGCGAGAGCTGATCGGTCGGCGTCTGACCCAGGTCGACCGTATACACCGAGCTGTCCAGTCCGCCATACGTGCTGGCCAGCCACTCAGGCTGATAGCTCTGGCTGTCGGCGGCGCGAGCAAAGGCGCCGAACGTGAACATGTTGCAGAGGCAGAAGATCGACGTGACGCCGTCGTTCTTCAGCTGCAGCATCGCGTTGTTCGCCTGTGACGGGTCCTCCGGGACCGCGCCGTTGCTGGGGTCCACCACCGGGTTGGTGAGCACGTCCCGATCCGGAATGGAGACTCCACAGACGCTCAGCTGGTTGCGCAGCGGCTGCACAGCACCGGGCTGGTCTTGATAGAAGGGCTGAAAGATGATCCCGAACTTCCGCGGATCGTCCTGCATCGGGCGTGCCAGGTTGTCGTTGCCCTTGGCGTGCACGGCGTTGTGGCCGACCAGCCGCGCGCATGCCCACTGGCCCACGTTCGCCGCCTCGGTGTCGAAATCCATCGTGTACTGGTAGATGTAGCCGGGACACTGGTGCATCTCGCGGGTGGTCAGCGGATTGAGGTAATAGGTGACGTCGATGATGTGGTACTCGCACGCGATCCTCGGCGTGAAGTAACGACCGTCGCCGCTGCGGTACATGGTCGAGGCGAAGACCGCGGGAGTGTGTGCGGCGACGTTGTCCGCGTCTGAGTCCTCGGTGGACTGCAGCGCCGACCCGTTGCTGGTCTGGTAGCACCAGGGCACGACGGTGCGGTTGTAGAGCTCGAAATGGGAATTGAAGAAGTTGACGAGCTCGGTGTACTCGAGCGCGGACTCGCCCTGTGAGCCGTCACTCGTGGTGCAGTCGGTGGGCTCGGCGAGGTAGATCGTGCTGGCGGTGACACCGCGGGCGGTTGCCCCGCCGTTGTTGCCCTGCCAGTAAGCGACACAGGGCGGCGACTGCGGATCGTCGATCTGCCGCGGCGGGTCGCCGACGCAGTGATGGACCTCGTTCCCGGGCACATTGAGCACCGGGGGTGACGGAGACGGCCTGCTGCCGGTGCCGGCGTTCTGGCCGGTGTTCCCGTTGCCGAACTGGCTGGACTGCTGCGACGGCGCCTGCTTCACCTGCTGCTGCACGGCGGGGGCGAACTCCGCGACGGCCGGCGGCGGCTCGTGGCTGGCGCGCAGGGCGAGCGGCACGATGAGGATCAGCGCCAGCAGCGTCAGGCCCGCGTTGAAGAAGTTGGAAGGGGACGGTCGCCGCTTCGCCGCCGCAGGCGCGCTCAGGGCCGGTGCTCCCTCGGGTCGACGCCCAGCGACCGCAGCGAGGCATCGACATACCAGTCCTCGACCTGCTCTGCCGGGTGGCCGAGCTCAGGCGTCCACCATTCGCAGACGCGCAGGCCCATGTTGCCGAGCATCACGGCCGCGAGCCAGGGGTCCTGAGGCAGGAAGACGCCCTCGGCGCAGCCCTCCTCGATGAGGTTCACCAGCACCTGGCGGGACTGCTCGCGAATCGCCTGGATCCGCCGCTGGCGGTCCCCGGTGAGCGCGTACAGCTCCTTGTTGCTGACGCGCGCGAGCATGCGATAGGTGATGTGGACGTGCACGTGCGCCCGCAGGTACGCGGCGGCGCGGTCGGCAACGTCCGGCCCGGCCGCGTCAACCGCGGCCGCGACCTGGTCGTGGTGCTCCTCGTGCCCGATGAGCTGCAGCTGGTACAGCAGCATCTCCTTGGAGGGGATGTGGCCGTAGATCGAGCTGACGTGGATGCCCACGCGCCTGGCGATCTCGCGCACGGTGACCGCGTGGTAGCCGCGCTCGCTGAACAGGTCCATGGCGGCCTCGAGAACCTTCAGACGCGTGCCGGCCGCGTCCGCTCGCGGCGGCAGAAGCCCGCTCTCGGCGGGTGGGGCGGCGTTCGCGTGAGCTTCTTCGAACAAGCGCTTGTTTGGACCATGGCACAGGCCACTTCGCGACCGCAAGCCCGCCAACTCGCGGCATTGCAAACAAGCGCTTGTTTGCCTAGCTTCTGGCTTCGTGGGGATGTCCCGGCGCCTCTTCGGTGTCCTGGCCACGGCCGGCTTCGCCGTCCTGGGCATGGGCGCCGCGCCCGCGACATCGTCCCCCCCGCCGGGGGACACGGGCGTGCGCGATGCGTCAGGCGGGTCCACCAGCGCGCAGCTGGAGCAGACGATCGCGGTCGACCCCACCGACCCCAACAACGTCCTGATCGGGTCCATCTCCGGGCTCTCGGTGTCCCACGACGGCGGGTTGAGCTGGAGGCTCGCGGGGCCCACCTGCAGCGGCGACAACAACCCCGCCTTTGACGCGCTGGGCGACGCCTACTTCAACTGCGACACCAACGGCAACGGCCTCTACCGCTCGACCGACGCGGGCAACACCTGGAGTGCCGCGCTGCCGACCGCCGGCCCGGCCGACAATGGCGGCGACCTGGTGGACCGGCCCTGGCTGATCAGCGGCCGCAGCGGCCACCTGGTTTACCTGAGCTGGGAGTCGTTCTTCACCAACCCCGCCGGCTGGGTGTACGAGAAGTCGTCGACGGACGGCGGGCTGACCTGGGGCGCGGACCACCGGGTGGACGCGATGATGACCGCGCAGCAGGACCCGCGGCAGTTCCCCGCGATCGGCGCGGACGGGACGCTGTACATCGTCTACGTCCAGGGCATGAACGCCTTCACGGCGCCGCAGGAACTGCCGGAGTCCTTGGTGGTGGCCCGCTCGCACGACGGCGGCGCCACCTTTCAGCAGGTGACGGCCGCCGCCGGCGTGACCCGGACCTCGTCGCCCGAGGAGGAGACGGAGACGATCAGCTCATTGGCGGCCGACCCGCGGCGTGCCTCGCGGTTGGCGCTGGCCTGGGCGGATGAGCGCAGCGGCGAGTCGCGAATCTTGGTGGCCGACAGCGTCGACGGCGGCACGACCTGGAGCGCGCCTGCCGACGTCTCGGACGACCCGGCGGGACGCGGGAACCAGCACGACCACCCGCAGATCGCGTTCGCGCCCAACGGCGACCCGATCGTGTTGTGGCGCGACCGGCGCTGCTGCGGCGGCACCTGGCAGTCGGCCTACCAGCTGTTCGCGCGCCCGCTGGCGATCTCTTCTTCGGGCAAGCTGACAGGCGGCCCTGTCGTGCAGGTGACCGACGGGTCGCAGCAGCCCAACTCCTCGACGATGACCAACGAGTACCTCGGGATCGCGGTCGGGCTGGAGGGCCTGTCGGTGGCGTGGAACCAACCTCGCGCCGGCGTCGCCAGCTCGACCTACCGGCGGATTCCCTTGTCTTCGTTATTCACCGCCGCAGTCAGCCAGCCGCTGGTGACGTATTCGGCGCCGGGTGCCCCGTCTTCGGTGGGCCTGTCGACCGCCGGCTCAGGCGGGAGCAAGGCGCAGCCACGTCCGGCGGCGAAGGCTCCTTCCGGGGTGGTGGCGGGAGCGCAAGCCGTCGTGAGATTGGCGAAGAACGGCCTGGGTGCAGGGGACGCCTGGTACGGCCCTCCGCTGGCTGGGCTGGCGATCGCTTTGATCGTGGCCGCGCGCGTGCTCCTGTGGCTGCGCCGCCGGCGCTCGCAGCGCTCGTCGTAGGAATTGCGCGGCACGACCCGAATGCCCGTATCCGCTGCCCGGGAGAAGCCCTGATCGCGTAGTTTGGGGCGCTCTGATGGTTGAGCGCCACTGGCCGTGGTTCCGAGCGCTGCTGGTGACCGCTATCGCTCTGGGCTGGGCGGCCCTGGCGATCCTGGCCGGGTGGCTCGTCAGCCACCTCATCCATGCGGTGCTGGTGCTGGTGATGGCCAGCCTCATCGCCTTCGGGCTGACGCCCCTGGTCAACCTGCTGGGACGCCGGCTCCCACGCCCGATCGCGATCGCGATCGCCTATCTCGCCGGGTTTTCGATCCTGATCGGACTGGTCGGCGTGGTGGCGGTGTCCGCCGCTTCCGAGATCTCCAGCCTGGTCCACCAGCTTCCGGCCTACAGCGCTCGCGCCAAGGCTCTCGAGCCGCAGCTCGCCAACCTGCTGTCCCCGCTCGGCATCGGAGAGCCCCAGATCGCGAGCTATCGAGTGAAGATGGCCGCCTACCTCGCGGGCCTCGCCGGCACCTCGGCGAAGGACGCGATCGGGGTGGTCCAGGTGCTGCTGGGTGCCGTCGTGGACGCGATCTTGATCGTCATCCTCAGCATCTACCTGACCGCCAACGGCGCCGCCATCAGCCGCTGGCTCCGGCGGCAGACGCCTGGCGAACAGCGCCACCGCACCCGCGAGCTGATCGCGATCGTCAACCAGGTGGTGGGCGGCTACATCCGGGGCACGTTCCTGATGGCGACGCTGGTTGGGGTGCTCGTGGGCGGGGGGATGTTCGCCCTGCGCGTGCCTTACGCGCTGCTGCTGGGAGTGGTCGCCTTCTTCATGGAGTTCATCCCCATCCTGGGCGTCTTCATCTCGGGTGCTCTGTGCGTGCTGATCGCGCTGACGCTCGGCTGGGTGCCTGCGCTGCTGGTGGTGATCTACTTCGCCGTCGTCCACGTGATCGAGGGTGACGTGGTGGGTCCTCGCGTCATGGGCCAGGCTGTCGGCGTGCATCCCGCCATCGCCCTGCTGGCGCTGGTGGCCGGCACCGAGCTCTTCGGGCTGTGGGGGGCTCTGTTCGGCGCGCCCCTGGCCGGCCTTGTTCAGTCAGTGGCGACCGCCGTCTGGCGCGAGGTGCGGATCGCATCCCCTGCATTTCCCGACGCGCCTCCGGCGCCGCGGACGCGGACACAACGCAAGGCTTCAACGCCTTCGTAGGTTCGCCAGTGACCCGAAGAAGTCAGCTTCCAGCGGCTACCGGTCAGATTGGACCGCCGTGCCGAGGCTGCACGCGAGTTGCGCAGCGCATGCCCCCCGACAGGCGGTCCGATCCGGGTCGGTTCACCGCAAACCGACCGCCGCGGCCAGGACCAGCAGCAGCAGCACCAACACTCCGGCCACCCAACCGATGGCGTGCCCGGCGCTGCGCGCGTGGGCCTGGCGCCGCCGCCGGCTGATGAGTCTCAGCCGCCCCTTCACGTCGACGCGAGTGTCGAAAATTGCGACCGCTCCTGCCCCGCTCGGAGACATGATGTCGTGGACGGTTGCGGTGGGAGCGACCGGGCGGCGGCCCTGAATTATTTTCACGATTTCAGCTTCGGCCGAGCCACATAACAGCGTCAGCAACACCGGTCGGGAATCGTGTCAAGAGCAACGGTGCGTTCCAGCGGCACCGTGGAGGCGAGTCCCCGGGGTAGTCGGGAACTCGGTGCTCTTGGTTTCCGTGGACCGACACCGTTGCGTCATCGATGTTCCGAGTGCCAGCGAAACAATCTCCATAACAGTCAAGGTCGCTTTCACTCAGAGGCCGACTGCCCGAGTCCGAACGCCGGCGCGTGCAACAAGCTCCGCCAGAAGGTCAGGGGAGGGTTGGTTCCGGCGCGGGGTGGCCGTCCTTCTCGAGCTGCCGCAGCCGCGCCTCCCAGCCGTGAAGGCGGGAGCGGAAGCGCTCCAGCTGGCCGGCGATCACCGGCACGTTCGACAGCTCGACTTCCCGCCGCGCAACCAAAGACTGCTTGGCCATGAGCTCACGGACTCTCGCCATCACGTCCTCTTCCATCGTCACGATCTCGCTGTACGTGCGCCGCCAGAACA
>Ga0207664_10002952_pt1 | contig 11298 bp, 7 predicted proteins | sample LARL83metaG_FD_184349 | JGI IMG/M metagenome (GOLD analysis project Ga0207664, IMG submission 184349) | Corn, switchgrass and miscanthus rhizosphere microbial communities from Kellogg Biological Station, Michigan, USA - LAR L8-3 metaG... | ecosystem: Host-associated > Plants > Roots >...
GGGCGGCGCCGGCGGCGCGGCGGACAGCGGGATCTGGCCCAGCCCGTAGCGCACCCGGGCGCCGGCCGAGGGCGCCTCAGCCGCGGTGGTGAGGGCCACCGGCATGGCCATGCCGTAGCTCAGGTGGGTGGGATCCGGCCCCGGCGCCGCGGCGAGCGCCTGGGCGTGCGCCGCGAGACTGGACGCCAGGGCCGCGATCACGTCCCCGGTCAGGCTTCCGCTGATCATCACGACCGGCAGGTCGCCCAGGTCGAACGGCACGGTCTGGGAGAAGGCGCTCGCCGGGTAGGGGTCAGGGACGTCCAGGGTGCCGGGGGACGGCGCCGGCCGGTAGCCCTCAACGGCGTGCGCCAGGTGCCCCAGGGCGTCGGCCAGCGGCGAGGCCGGCAGCTGCGGCGCGAGCACCGCCGCGAGCCGGACGGCGTCTCCGAGCGCCGGGTCGCTGAGGAACGGCAGCGGAGCGCCCAGGTGCGGAGTGCCGATCGTGATCAGGCCCGCCACCCGGTCCGGATGATCGGCGGCGAACCGCCGCGCGGCCAGCCCGGCCGTCGAATGGGCGACGACGACGATCGGCCCGGGGTGCACCTCGGCGAGCCGGTCGGCGACGTGCGCCAGCTGCGCGGCCTGGAACGCGGCGTCCCCGCCGGCCAGATCGGCGGTGTAGTAGTCGGCGACGGTGGTGAGCCCGTCCAGCGCGATCGTTGCCGGGTCGATCCCGGGGACGCGCAGGTCGATGTGCGCGCCCGGGTCGGTCGTGCCCTGCAGCGCCGGTGCGGCCAGCAGCCCGGCCCAGGCCGTGTGGTCGGTGAAGTCCGGGCCGATCAGCAGCACCGTCCGGGGGCCGCCGGCGCGCAGCTGCTCGATCCGCGTGAGCACCTCGCTGATCACGTCGGGGTGGGCCGGCAGCAGGTGGTGGGCGGCGTCCACCTCGATCGACGGGACCCAGCCGAACACGTCCGGCGCCTGCGAGTCGCGGGTGACCACGCCGTCTCCCGCGCCCAGGTGGACCTCCAGGGAGATCAGCCGCTGCAGCAGGTCGGCCGTGTCCAGGCCGCGCAGCAGGGACCGCAGCCGCGGGTCGAACCAGGCGGTCTCGCGCAGGACGGCGGCCAGGTCCTCGGGGGCGGTAGCCTGCTGGGCCCGGGTTGCGAGCCCGGACAGCCAACCGGACGGCGGGCCGCCCGGTTCCAGCCACAGCTCCAGCTCGGGCCCGGTGGCGTCCTGGGCCAGCGCGTCCCGGTTCCCTGCCGTCCCGCCCGCGCCGGCGGCCGGGCTGGCCGGCGCGCCGGGCCACGCGACCCGCCACGGGTCATCGAACGATCCTGCCCCGCCGAGCAGATCGGCCAGCGCCAGCTCCGCGTCGCCGAGGACGTCCCCCTCGAGATCGGTCGCGGCCGCGGAGGCCTCGCCGCTGAGCTGGCTCAGCAGGTCGGTGCCGAGGGTTCCCAGCGGGCGCAGCAGCGCGATCAGGCTGGCCTGGCCGCTGGTGCCGGTGTGCGCGACGAGCCGGCCGAGCCAGCCCCGCAGCGCCGCCAGCGGATCGCGCAGGAGCAGGCCCGGGTCGGCGGGATCGATCAGCGGCGGGGTGTCCTCGCTCATCCCGGGCAGGTGGGCGTGCAGGCCGAGCAGGGCGGCGCCGAGCGCGGCCTCCGGCCCGGCCTGGTCGGCGAGCAGGACCAGCACCATCCGGATCAGGCCGGTCAGATCGGCCAGGCTCAGCCCGAGGGCCGCCGCGGCCGAGTCCAGGTCGGTGACGTCGAACGGCTGCGCCGGGGGCAGGTGCAGCTCGCCGGCGGTGACGCTCTCGCCGTCCACCGACACGGTCAGGCCCTGCGCGCTGATCTGCCAGCCCAGGCTGCCGCCGGGACGCCAGCCCGCGGTGGCGTCCAGGGTGTCCAGGCTCAGGGCGGCCGCGTCAAGATGGGCGTCCACGGCCGGGTGCAGGACGAACTGGAACTCCTGCGCGCCGAGGAACGCCACGCTCGCCGTGCCGCTGGCGGGCAGGTCGAACGTGAGCACCTCACTGACCAGGGCGACGGTGGCGCCGCCGGGGGCAGCGGCCAGCCGCAGCCCGATCCGCAGCTCCTCGACCGTGGCGTCGGCCGCCGAGGGCTGGTGCCAGGCGGCCAGCTGGAGCTGGGCGGAGCCCTCGCCGGCGATGGCCACGGTCCACGGGTCGGCCGCGGTGCCCGCGGTGGTGCTGACCTCGCCCAGGCCGATCAGCAGCGAGATCTCCCGCAGGATGTGGGCCCAGCTGCTGCCGTCGCGCAGGACGTCCCGGTGGTAGCGGCCGATCGCGGTGGCCGGGTTGATCACGAAGTCGGCCAGGCTCAGCTGATGGCTCCAGCCGGGCAGCGCGGTCCCCGGGTTCGCGGGGTCCTCCGGCGCGACCAGCCCGGCGATCGCGGCCAGCCGCCGCCCGGCGCCGGCCGCGCCCAGCTGATCGGTGATCGCGGTGACCACGGCGGCCGTGGCGGCCTCGGCCACACTGTCGGCGTTGCTGAGGTCGAGCCGGGGATACGGCTGCGTGCCGAGCTGGTTGTCCAGGAGCACCAGGGACGGCACGAGATCGGTCCCGTCCCAGAGGATCCCGGCGGCAATCGACCCGATGCGGAAGGCCGGGGGGCCCGAGCCGGCCACCAGCTGGCCACCACCGGGGCCGGTCGCGCGGATCTGGACCGCGGCCCGGGGCAGCACGGTGGCCGAGCCGGCCCCGGCCAGCGGGATGTCGATGATGGCGGCGTCCGCCGACAGGGTCAGCTCGGGGTGGCCGGCACCGAGTGACCCGCCCGTGCTGACACCGGCGCCCAGGCGCAGCCGGCCGTCAGCCAGCGCCAGGGTCGCGTACACCTCGCCGCCGCCGATGCTGGCCAGCGTGGCCCGCCAGGGCGCGTCCGCCGTCCCGTCACCGGTGGCGGCGACGTCGGCGCCCAGCATCCCGGCCAGATGCTCCAGCCACTCTGCGGCGCTGGCGGGGACGTCGCCCGCGCCGAGGACATCACGCATCCACGCCTGGATCGCGGCGGGCTCGGAGCCGAGCGCGGCGAACGGGAAGACCGGGACGCCGCCGGGCGCGTCCAGGCCGAGCAGCGCCAGCAGATGATCGGCCAGGCGGGTCAGCACCGGATCCGGGCCCGCCTCGGCGAAGACCACCTTCAGCAGGGCGGCCAGCAGGACCGGAGCCTGGGCGCCGAGTTCCGCCACGTCCATCACGGTGTCCGCGGGCGGCTCGCCGCCGAGGCTGAGCTGCTCCAGCACGAGCTGCATCGAGGCCGACGGCGAACCGGGATCCGGCACAAAGGTGAACCGGCCGGTCACCGCCTGGAGGCCGACCGGGCGCGCGGGCGGCGCGTAGGCCCAGCCGGTCTGGACTCGCAGCTCCGCGGTCAGCGGATGGGCCGTGGTCCCGGCCACGACGTCGAGACTCCCCCCGGCCGCGATCAGGTCGCCCTGGATCCGCAGGGACGCCGGGACGGGCGCGCCGTCCCCCGTGTGGACGTCCCCCGCGACGCCGAGCACCAGCCCGGTCGCCGTATCGTTCAAGGTCAAATAGAGGTTGCCGCGGTCCTGCGTCCCCAGCAGGGGGTGCCAGGTCTCCCCGGCCGGGCGGCCGGGTTCGGGGACCGGCGGCAGCGCGAGGTTCAGGAAGCGGACGAGTGCGTCGCGCTGCTGCGGCGTGGCGACCGCCTGGGCCAGCCGGGTTAACGGCTGGCCGAACCAGTCCGGGTCGAGGTTGCCTGAGCCGTCCAGCAGGCCGATGGCCTCTCCCAGCGCCGCCAGTTCCGGCGACTCCCCCAGGCCGATGCTCATGCCGGTGCCCCGGTCCCGGAGGGGGCCGCGGTCTGGCTGTGGGCGGGGGCCTGGCGCAGACCGCGCCGGACCAGGTCGTCGACGTGCTCGCGGGCCGCCTGCACCACCGGAACCGGTTCGTGCGTGGTCAGCTCCAGTCCCGCGGGACTCAGCCGCAGCCCGGCCGGGGTCTTGCCCGCGGCGCTGACCTCGGCCAGCCGCGCGAAGGCGGCCCAGATCACGTCCCGGAAGAGATCACCCCAGCGCGCCGCCACCTGCGGATGCCCCAGCGCGGTCTCGTCGGTGGCCGCGACCAGGAAGGCGGGCTCCTGCTCGGAGCCGAAGACGAAGCGGACGATCAGCGGCGCGACGCCGAACTCAGCGGACTCGGTGTCGACCGCGACGATCAGGACGTTGCCCTGCGTGACGGCGCGGAGCTTGCCCGCGTGCAGCAGGATCTGGGCCCCGCCGTCGCTCCAGATCACCTCCGGGCTGCCGGTGTGCGCCGGGCCGCAGACGGCGTCCTGGAAGGCCTTGGTGATCGCGTCGGTGGCCACCGCCCGCACGGTCACCGCTGACTCTGCCGGCTGGGTCATCCCCGGTCCCCCGTCATCGGAGCAAGATCCGTGCCCGTCACCCTAGCGTGCTCAAGCGCGCACGGAAATGCACCACCGCGCCGGGCCGCGGATCGATCCATGATTGGACAGAGCGGGCGGGGACGCCGCTGATACGCGCAGCCCGGAATGAATCGGCGGGAATGAGCCGAACCGAAGCGAAATCATTTTCGCCTGGCCCCGCGGGGGCCATCAGCGGCCGGGTTCCGGCGGGCCGCTCCGGTCCACCCCAGGCCGGCCTGGGCCTGCGGGCCGCCGCGCTACGCCTGCGCGTCGGCCAGGGCCGCGGCGTCCGCCACGTGGATGCGCCGCACCGCGACCTCGTGCGCGGCACGCTCGAGGTCGTCGGGCAGCGGCTCGAGGCCGGCCTCCCCGTACCGGCGGCCGAGCGCCGCGCCGATCAGGAAGTCGGCCAGCGCCGGGTTCCACGGCAGGCACGGCCCGCGCAGGTAGGTGCCCACCGCGGCGCCGGCCAGGGCACCCTCGCGGCCGTCGCCGTTGTTGCCCACGCCCATGACGACCTGGCCGAGCGGCTGGGCGGTGGGCCCGAGGTAGGTGCGGGCGGTGTGGCCCTCGAAGCCGACGAGCAGCTGGGTATTCCAGCGGATGAGCAGGTCCCCGGTGACCCGGTCCGCCGTGGTCGCCGCGCCGGGAACGGTATCCGCGCCGGGCACCGCCTCCGGGCCGGGGACCGCACCCGGGCCCAGGGCGGGCTCGATGGTCCAGGCGTCGAACACCCCGGCCCCGGGCAGCTCCGCGCCGCGGGCAGGCTGGTAGAACCGGCCCAGGAGCTGATAGCCGGCGCCGACCGCGAGCACCGCGGCGCCCTGGCCGGCCGCCTCGCGCAGGCCGGGGCCCTTGACGTCGGCGAGATCCTGCGCGATCAGCCGCCGGTGCATGTCCTCGCCGTCGCCGATGAGGATGATGTCCGCCTCGTCCGGGCGCACCGGGTCGCCGTGCCGCAGCTCCCGCACCTCGGTGCGGATGCCGCGCCAGCCGGCGCGGCGCACGATCGCGGCCAGGTTGCCGCGGTCACCGCAGGCGCTGAGGATCCCCGGATAAAGACAGCAGAGCGTGAGCTTGCGGGTGGCCATGGCTACCGCCCTCCGGCGCGGGCGCCGGCGCCCGCGGACCCGCGCAGCGACTCGAAGCCGGGCGCCTGCAGCATCTCGGTGTAACCGCCGGGATTTCTGGCCCAGGCCAGGCGGACGTCGCGCCCGCCTTTGGCCATGCGTTCTGCGCGGAAGCAGCCGCGGGAAATGGTAATGGTGTCCCCCGAAGACCTTGTCAGCTAATGCGGCCTGAAACGGATTGCCGAAGGGCCGTGGTATTGCCGGTCAAATACAAAGCCACTCGATATCGGTTTCCTGCGGCGGCTCGCCCTAAGACCATCCGCTAGCCATCCTGCGGCAAAGTCCGGGCCGGGCTTACCAGGCGACTCCGGGTCATCCCGCCGGCCTCACGCGGTGTACGTTGGGCCCATGCAGCTGACCTATGAGCGGATTATCAACGCCGCGGTGCAGCTGATCGAGCGCGAAGGCGCCGGCGCGTTCTCGATGCGCCGCATTGCCAGCGAGCTCGGAACCGGGGTCATGTCGCTGTATAACTACGTGCCCGGCCGGGCGGCGGTACTCGACGGCGTGGCAGAACGGATCCTCTCCGGCATCGACTTCAGCACCGGGCCCGGGGCCAGCTGGGAGGAGCAGGTCCGCGCCCAGGCCCGCGCGTTCCGGGAGGTCGGCCGCACCTACCCGCGGTGCACGATGGTCGTGGTGAGCCGCCCGGTCGACTCCGCGGGCTCGCTGCGGCCCATAGAGGTCGCGCTGGCGACGCTCAGCCAGGCGGGCTTCCCCCCCGGGGACGCGGTCCGGGTGGTGCGCACGTTCGTGGCGTTCGTGGTCGGCACGCTGGTCCGAGAGGTGGGTGTGTCCCCCGGCCTCGAGCCGCAGCGGCCGCTGAACCAGGACCCCGCCATTCTGTCCGCCGACCGCCCGATCTTCCTGAACCCGGCCGAGTTTCCCATGGTGACGAGCATGTCGGCGGAGCTGATGAACCGCGACATTGACGCCGATTTCGAATTCGGCCTGGACCTGCTGGTCCGTGCGGTGGCCGAGCTGCGCCCGGCCCGCAAAGGCTAAGGCCAGCCCGCAAAGGCTAAGGCCAGCCCGCAAGGACTAAGGCCCGCCCGCCACGGCTAAGGCCCGCCGCACCGGCTGAGCCTCTCCCGCAATGGCTAAGCCCCTCGCGGCCGGCCGATCGGGCTCACCGCCCGCGCGGACACCCCGATGATCCCGGCCAGCAGTACCGGGATGCCGAGCGCCAGCGGCAGGCTGGTCAGGCTGGCGGCGGCCCCGATCACGACCGGCCCGGTCATGCCCCCGGCATAGCCCGAGCCCGCCACGCGCGCGATCATGCTGCCCGGCCGAGACGGGTCGGCGTGGCCGGCCGCCGAAACCAGCTGCGGGAACGTGCAGGACAGGCCGGCGCCGAACAGCGCGAAGCCCGCCACCGCCCCGGCCGGGTTGCGGCTCAGCAGCCCGGCGCCCAGCCCGGCCGCGGCCAGGAAGCCGCAGCCCCGCATCAGCCGCACCGGCCCGATCCTGGCCGCCACCCGGTCGCCGAACAGGCGGCCGCAGGCCATCGTGATCGAGAACGCGGCCAGCCCCGCCGCGGCGAGCCCCGCGGTGACGCCCAGGCTGTACCTGAAGTAGACGGCGCTCCAGTTCTCCACCGCGCCCTCGCCGAGCAGGCTGCAGAAGGACAGCGCACCCAGGATCGCCACCCGGGCGGTGACCCCGCCGAACCACCGCCGCAGGGACCCGCCGCCCGCGGGCCGCCGGCTCGCGGGCCCGCCCGCCGCGGGAACCGGGCCACGGCCGTCGCCGGGCGGCATCTCGGGCGCATCCGGTACCTCCGGCCCGGGCAGCAGGGTCCGGCCCGCGATCAGCACGGTCACCAGCAGCGCCAGGCCGTCGGCCGCGAATGTGGGTGCCGGGGCGATCCCGGCCCCGGCGGACAGCCCGCCGATCAGGGCACCGCCCAGGACCCCGAAGCTGAACAGGCCGTGGAACGAGTTCATCAGCGGACGCCCGTACCCGCGCTCGACACGCACGGCCTGAGCGTTCATCGCGACGTCGAGCGTGCCCCCCACCGCGCCGTAGGCGAGCAGGGCGGCCATCAGCTCGGCCTGGTTCCTGGCCAGGCCCATGCCCACCGGGGCCACCACGACCAGCGCGCCCGCCACCCGGGCGGGGCGCGAGCTGCCGAACCGGTCCACGATCCGGCCGGCGGCCAGGGTAGCCAGAACCAGCCCCACCGGGGCCGCAATCAGCGCCAGGCCCAGCGCCCCGTCGCTGAGCCCCAGGCCCGCCTTGACCGCAGGAATCCGGGCCGCCCAGACGCCGTTCAGGATGCCCAGGGCCGCGAACAGCACCGCCACGCCGACGCGGGCCCGCCGGATCCGGGCGGGAGCGTGCGGGGCGCCGAGGGGGCCGGCCGCGCCGTGGGCAGTGAGGGGTCCGATGTACCGGACCCTACCGGGCGCGGGCAAACCCGCCCCGCCCGCACCAGGACTAGATGATCTTGTGGATCCAGCCGTGCGGGTCGGGCCGGTGGCCGAACTGGACCCCGATCAGCTCGTCCCGCAGCCGCATGGTGACCGGCCCCGGGGAACCGTCGCCGACCGTGAAGCTGCCGTCCGGGCCGCGGACCGTGCCGACCGGGGTAACCACCGCGGCCGTGCCGCACGCGAACACCTCGGTGATCTCGCCGGACGCGCAGCCGTCGCGCCACTCCTCGATCGAGATCCGGCCCTCGGAAGCCGGGATGCCGAGGTCGGGAGCGAGCGTGAGCAGCGCGTCCCTGGTGATGCCCGGCAGCAGGGTCCCCGTCAGCTCCGGCGTCATGATCCGCGCGTCCGGCCCTGAGCCGTAGACGAAGACCAGGTTCATCCCGCCCATTTCCTCGACCCAGCGGTGTTCCACGGCGTCCAGCCAGACCACCTGGTCGCAGCCGTGGTCGAGGGCCTGGATCTGGCCGACGAACCCCGCGGCGTAGTTGCCGCCGGTCTTGGCCTCGCCGATGCCGCCGGGCGCGGCCCGGGTGTACTGGCGCTCCAGCCACACCGAGACCGGCCGGGCGGTGCTGCCGAAGTAGTTCCCGGCCGGGGCGGCGATCAGCGCGTACAGGAAGCTCGGCGACGGCTTGCTGATGCCGAGCCCGGCGTGCGTCGAGATCATGAACGGCCGCAGGTACAGGCTGTGCCCCTCCTGGGTGGGCACCCAGTCCCGGTCCTGGGTCACCAGCAGCTCGATCGCCCGGACGAACGCCGCCTCGGGGAACTCCGGCATGGCCATCCGGACCGCGGACCGGTTGAACCTGGCCGCGTTGGCCTGCGGGCGGAACGCCACGATCGGGCCGCTGGCCTGCCGGTAGGCCTTGAGGCCCTCGAAGATCTCCTGCCCGTAGTGGAACACCTGCGCGGAGGGGTCCAGCGTGAGCGGGCCGTAGGCCTCGAGCCTGGCGTCGTGCCAGCCGCGGTCGGCCGACCAGCGGGCCGTGACCATGTGGTCGGTGAAGATCTGGCCGAACCCCGGTTCTGCCAGCAGGCGTTCCCGCTCCGCGGCCGGTACCGGCTGGCTGGCCGGGTTGAGCGCAAAGACGATTTCACCACTGCTGCTGACAGTCATCACGGGTCCTTTCTCACCGGGCCTCGTTGCCCGGTGTCTCGCCAGGGTGCATTCGCAGCTTAGCCTGCTACGCGCTCCGCGATGTCGTCGCCGATCTCCAGCGTGGACCGGGCCGCCCAGGCTCCCTGGCGGTCCAGCAGGTCCTCGGCGACGGCCTGCTCGATGCGCGCTGCCTCGGCGCCGAGCCCCAGGTGCTCGCAGAGCATGGCCGCGGCCAGGATCGCGGCGGTCGGGTCCGCCTTCTGCTGGCCGGCCAGGTCGGGGGCGCTGCCGTGCACCGGCTCGAACATGCTCGGGCTATTACGCTCCGGGTTCACACTCGCGCTCGCCGCCAGCCCGATGCCGCCTGCGACCGCGGCGCCGAGCGCGGTGAGGATGTCGCCGAACATGTTGCCGGTGACGATCACGTCGAATCGCTCCGGGTGGGTGACGAAGTACATCGACGCGGCGTCCATGTGGCAGTCGTCGACCGCGACCTCGGCGAACTCCTTGGCCAGCTCGTCCACGGTGCGCTGCCACAGGTCGCCGGCGCAGGTGAGCACGTTCGGCTTGTGCACCAGGGTCAGCTTCTGGCGCGGCCGGGCCGCGGCGCGCTGCAGCGCGTACCTGGTCGCCCGCTGGACGCCAAGCGCGGTGCTGATGCTCTCCTGGGTGGCCACCACGAGCATGTCCACCGACTCGGCGCGCACGCCGGACAGGGGTGAGGCCACCCCGGGGTAGAGCCGTACCGGCCGCAGGCTGACGTCCTGGCCGAGCTCGAACCGCAGCGTCAGCACCAGGCCGCGTTCCAGGACCCCGGCGGGCACGGCCGGGTCGCCGACCGCCCCGAACAGGATCGCGTCGTGCCCCGAGATCTCGCTGAGCGCGGCGGCGGGCAGGGTCTCCCCGGTGCGGAGCCACCGCCGCGAGCCCAGGTCGTAGTCGGTGGTCTCGACCGCGGTCTGGGTGGCCGCGGCCGTGAGCACCTTGACGGCCTCGGCCACCACCTCGGGGCCGATGCCGTCGCCGCCGATCACGGCGACCCGGATGGTGCGGGCCGTCAACGGGCCTCAGCGCCCGTCGAGGTCGACCGCCCGGCCGTACACCGCCCCGATCGAGGTGGTGATCTGGTCCAGGACCGCGGGCGGCAGGGCCGAGTCAACGGTCAGCACGATCAGCGCGTGCCCGCCCCTGGAGTCCCGGCACACCTGCATGCCCGCGATGTTGATCTGCTCGCCGCCCAGGATCTGGCCCACGATGCCGACGATGCCCGGCCGGTCGGAGTAGGTGAAGAACACCATGTGCTCGGCGGGCGAGATCTCCATGTCGAACCCGTTGACCTCGACCAGCTTCTCCACCTGGCGCTGGCCGGTCAGCGTCCCGCCGACCGAGACGACCTGGCCGTCGGGCAGCGCGCCGCGCAGGGTGATCAGGTTGCGCCAGTCCGGGCTCTGCTTGTCGGTGACCAGGCTCACCTCGACCCCGCGGTCCGCGGCCAGCAGCGGCGCGTTGACGTAGGTGACCGCGTCCTCGACGATGTCGCTGAACACGCCCTTGAGCGCGGCGAGCTGCAGCACGCTGACGTCCAGGCCCGCGATCTCCCCGCGCACCTCGACGTCGATCCGGGCCGCGATGCCGCCCGCGATCCCGGTGAAGATCCGGCCCAGCTTCTCGGCCAGCGGCAGCCCCGGCCTGATCATCTCGTCGACGACGCCACCCTGGACGTTCACCGCGTCCGGCACGAACTCCCCCGCCAGGGCGAGCCGGACCGACCTGGCCACCTGGGTGCCGGCCTTCTCCTGCGCCTCGTGGGTGCTCGCACCCAGGTGCGGGGTGACTACCACGTTGGGCAGGCCGAACAGCGGGCTGTCGGTGCACGGCTCGGTGGCGTACACGTCGAGCGCCGCCCCGGCGACCCGCCCGTCGGCGAGCGCCCGGGCCAGCGCGGCCTCGTCCACGATGCCGCCGCGGGCCGCGTTGATGATCCTTACCCCGGGCTTGACCTGGGCCAGCTGCCGGTCCGAGAGCAGCCCGGTGGTCTCGGCGGTCTTGGGCAGGTGCACGCTGATGAAGTCGGCCTCGGCGAGCAGCTCGTCCAGGCCGACCAGGCGGACGCCGAGCTGGGCCGCGCGCGCCGCGGCCACGTACGGGTCGTAGGCGATCACGGTCATACCGAAGGCCGCGAGCCGCTGCGCGACCAGAACGCCGATCTTGCCCAGGCCCAGGAT
>Ga0207664_10002953_pt1 | contig 11291 bp, 7 predicted proteins | sample LARL83metaG_FD_184349 | JGI IMG/M metagenome (GOLD analysis project Ga0207664, IMG submission 184349) | Corn, switchgrass and miscanthus rhizosphere microbial communities from Kellogg Biological Station, Michigan, USA - LAR L8-3 metaG... | ecosystem: Host-associated > Plants > Roots >...
CACCATGCCGTTCCCGCTCGCGTCCGCCTGGTACACACAGCCCGAGGTATTACCGGCAGCAACCGTCCCGCTGTCGAAGCAGAACGACCAGTACATGTCGGCCACCCGCGTCGGCGTGACGTTCGGGTAGTGGCCATTGCTCGCCGTGTCCACCGTACCGCTCGCGTCCAGCGTGACGGTACCGAAGCCGGTCGCACTGTTGAATTCCTGCCAGGCGACACGGATGACTGGGCTGCCGGTATTAAATGTGATCGTCTGGGTCGCTGACGATGTCGACGATGGCTGCCCCTTGAAGATCGTCTGGACGCCCGCCTGAGCGGTAAAGGAGGTATGGGCGACCAGTACGGTCCAGGTAACGTTGGAGCCGGAGATTGCCGTTGCCCAGTCTGCGGACGTCTCGGACCATACCCCAAGGAGAATGAAGTCGCCGGCATTGGCGCTGTTCGGCGTGAGCGAGAAGCCGTTCGCCGTGGCGCTACCAATAGTGCCCTTGGCGGTGAAGATTGCTCCGCCCGTAACGCTGCCCGTCCCGGACATGGCCGGCCCTGCATGCGATAGGCTGCCGATGTTGGACGACGAGACGACCGCTGGCAGTACCTCGGCCGCGAAGCATCCAAACCCGAACACCGAGGCGGTGCTCAGGGTCCAGCCGTAGGTGGTCGAGGTAAGGCTGGACGTGAGAGCCGACGAGCGCCCGAGCACGCCGTGTGATCCGACGTTGTCGTCGTTCCACTCGCTGTCCGTCTGGGTGGTGCCCAGCGCGGTCGGCACCGGGTGGTTCGCGTTGTTTGGCGCGCCGAGGACGAACACCACGCTACCGATCTGCGTCGGCGTGAGCGAGACCTGGGTCGTGGTGATCGATACATTGCCATTGACGCTGTTATGCGCCCCGGCGTAGCTCGCGGCCTGGCCGCTTATCAGATAGGGCTGTATCAGACAGTCGGCGACTCCGCTGGTGTTGCTGCATGTGATGTGGACGGTCGTGCTGCCCGGTGCTGAAGAGTAGACAAAGTCGAATATGAGGAGGTAGCATCCTCCGTCCGAGTCCCCACCCTGCCCTGAGACGGTCGCCGTGTAGCTATTGCCATGGTTATCCGCACAGGTGAATGTCTCACCGAGTGTGTCCACCGCGTTGAGGTAGCTAGCGCAGACGCGGACTAGCTGGCCGGCCGCCGGGGAGAAGGTGGTGACGGAGGTAGCGACACCGCTGACGGCCGACACCTTGTCCGAGCTGACCGGAGATACCGACAGGGCCGTGGTCGTCCCGCTTGTTGCAGCCGGGACGACCTCCGCCGCAGCGATACAGTAGCCGAATGTGCTCGTCGGGCTCTGCGTCCACCCGACGGTAATCGAGCCAGGCTGGCCGGTGAGGCTGGTCGTATGCCCGGTAATGCCGTGGTCGCCCGCGTTGGTATCATTCCATTCAGAGTCTGTCGTGGTCCCAGAGACCGGCGTCATCGTCGAGTTGAACCCCGGCCCTGCCGCCATCATGATGTAGCTACCGGCCTGGCTATTCTGGACAACGATCTCGCAGGTGGATGCCGAAGAGGCCGCGTTCGCCGTAGCGACCGCTGCACTCGCCTGGCTTGCCGCCTGTCCGGTGATGATATACGGCTGGACCAGTACATCCGCTACGCCCGTATTGCTCGCGTCAATCACGAGCGTGATGGGTCCGGGCGAGGTGGTATACTGGAAGTCAAAGATTAGCGCGTAGGTGCTTCCGTACGCATCGGACTCGACTGCCGTTGGGGTGTAGTTGTTCCCCAGGTTGTCCGTGACGGTAAACGTGACGTTCGTCTCGTTGGTGTATGTCATCCATACAGCGGAGACGCGAACCATCGAGCCGGCCGGTGGGGTGAAGGCGGTCAGCGACTTACCGATGCCTGCTGTTGCACCGATTTGGTCAGAGCCAACCGCTCTAATAGACAGCAGGCTACTACCGCCGGGATTATTATTGCCGGATGTCCCGCCATTAAATGTTGGCGGGTTCCTCACCATGTGGCCCGTCGATGTAACGACAGAGTTACCGCCGCTGCCAGGAGCTGCATTGTTCCAGGCGTTCACCCGCGCGCACATCGTGGCGATGTTTCCCGCGCTCAGGGTGAAGGACCCCTCGTTCCACTGGGTGAACCCGTAGAGACCGGCATTCGCCATATCGTCAACCCACTGGGAGACGGTGTAGGTACCGAGGGTAATTCCGGTCTCTGCATTCCAGATCGGTCCGCTGGTGAGGCCCTTGATCTCGTTGACTGTGTTCTGGTTGAACGAGGCAAAGGTCTGGTTCTGCGAGTTGATGTACATGTCAGCCGCAGCCAGGTCGACGAACGACTGGCCCGGCCAGTACGGCGAGACGCTGCCAACGTCATTGTTGTTGGGGCACCAGACCCCCACGAGCAGGCTACCCATGATGTTCTTCATCAGGGTGTAGACGTGCTTCCATGTGGTTACCCACTGGGAGGCGCTGATGGCCTGAGATCCCCAGGGGTACCAGGAGCCGTTCATCTCATGCGCAAAGCACATGAGGACCTGATGGCCAGCATTATGCAGGTCAGTGGCCAGCTGGGTCAGGTAGGCGTCGCCCGCGCCGCTACCGATGGAGGCCATGCTCGGCGTTGAGCCGCCACCATAGGCGTTCCAGGGCTCGATGTTCAGGTACATAGCCACGCCGTGCGCGGCGCACAGGTCGTTGAATGCACCGAAGTAGGAGTACGGCGTGTTCCAGCCGATATACATCGACGAGCTCTTCAGGGGAGCAGCAGCGAACTTCTGCATCCCGGACCAGTCTGTGAAGTTGTCGTTCGCGGGGTCCCAGGCCCCGAAGTAGCAGGGATACTGTACTGCCATCAGATCCTCCTCGCCGCCGTACTCCTTGCCGAACTACTAGCTACGCCTCAGACTGGGTGATGCTGAAGGCGGAGCAGGTGACGACAGCGGTAGCCACGATGGAAAGAGTGGTCAGGTTCAGGTCTGCGCCCGAGGTGCCCACCGAGCCGGTAGCGAAGATCGAGGTGCCGTTGCTTTCGATCAGGGCGAAGTAGCCCGCCGTGCCGGTGTTGCCTGCGGTACCGGAGGTGATGGTGTTGGCCGTCGCCGTGACCGTGCCGGCGGACGCCGTGGCCGTAGCGAACGCCGTTGCGCCGAAGGTGAGCGTCACGAGCAGGGTGCCCGTCACCGCGCCGTTGATCGACGGCTGGGTGCCAGTGTAGACCCTCATGGTTCCGGAGTTCATGAGCGCCGTCATTGCGTTCATCCCGGTAATGCATGGCGTGTCGTAGAACAGTGGGTTGTTGGCATTGAACTCAAGGCCATGCTCGATCAGGAACCGACGCCAGCGGCCCGCCTCGCTTAGCCGCTGAGCCTGGAGCCGCGTCCGCTCCCTGATGACCTCGCGCCGGTACAGGTCGATCGCGCTGTCGTAAAACCGAGCGCTGCTCTTGTAATCGTTGAACCGGATGGTCATCACTATTCTCCTATCTGGGTGCGCCGGGGCGGGATGGTGATTCCACCCTGGCAGTCAATAAGCATTACCGGCGGGGGACAGTCGCATATGATGCCGTCGTCTTCCGGCTCTGGGTTCTGTACTTCTGCGAAGTTATCCATTGTTCCTCCCGAATGCCTTCTGTACGTTTCCGCCACCCTTGAGGCGGACCCACTCACGGATGGCCGTGACCATGAACTGCTCGAACGCAGACTGACCAGCCGAGTCGACGGTGAGCGCTATCTGTCCGCCTCCGCCGCCCCCGCCCATCTGGGACGCATAGCCGGGGGTGACGCCGTGCGGATAGACCTGGCTGCCCTGGGGCAGCTTCACGAACTCAGGACCGAGCTCACCAACCAGCGTCAGACCGCCGCGCATACCGCCCGCCGCAGCCGCGCCGACGATACCGCCCACCTTCCGGCCCTGGCTTGTCGAGCTCCCCAGGTTCTGCGTGTAGAACTGAGTCACTTCCTTCACGTACACCGTGCTCCCGTGCAGAGAGTTGATCAGCGCCTGGACCGCGTTCGTTGCGGCCTGGGCCTGCGAGGTGTCCGCCTTGATCGGGAGGGTCTTCCCGTGCATGCCGTTGATGGTATTCTGCAGAGCCGGGAGATCATGCTGCCAAAGCACCTCGGCCTGCTTCTGTGTGAGTCCGAGCGCCTGCTCGGCGAACGCGATGAACTGGCCGTGGGCGCTACTTACGCTGCCGGTCATCTTCTCGAACTGGACCATGACGTTCAGGGCCGACTTGGAGGTCTGGTTGCTCAGGAGGCCCGTCTGGTCGATTGCCTTGGCCAGTGCGTTCATCGGCCCGATGCCGCCCGAGGTCGTGAAGATGACCTGGGCCATGGCGTTGTCCAGCGTCTGCCCGAGCGCGGTGCTCAGGTTCTGTACGTCCTGGGTGAGGCCGGCCGAGTCCTTCGTCAGGGTGGTTGTGATGCCGTCCAGGCTCTTCATCGGATTCTGAACATTGCCGACCCACTGAGCCAGGGCCTTGAAGCTGTCGGCCCCCTGGTACCCTCCCTGCTGGGCGAGTGCGTATAGGATCGAGGTCATCTGAACGCTGTTCTTCGCTGCGGGCAGAAGAATGGCCAGGTAGTCCTTGTTCGCCTGGGTGAGCATCTGCGTGCCCTGGGTCCCGAGCCCGGCCGCCGAGGCCATTGTCGTCAGAGCGTTCATCTGTGTCTGAGCAGCCGCTGCTGCGGACAGCATACCCCCGCGTAGCGTAAGGCTCTGGTCGTTAAGGCCAGTCATCGTAGCGCCAGCCGCCTTGGCGTCGGTAGCCATAGCGCTCACGTCCTGGGCGAACGTGTTGAATGTGCTCGAGCCGCCGGACACCATCGTGAAGAACGCCGTCCACCCGGCGGTCAGATTCTGGATCCCGCTCTGCTGCTGCAGGTTGGCGAAGGTGATCGCATTGACCGAGTTGGCCAGGATGTTACCGGACACCGACATGTTCTGGTAGCCGGTGATGAGGTTCTTGACCTTCTGCTGCATCAGGTCGAAGCTGTCGCCGACCTTAACGCCCGCCAGGTCCATGAGCGCGAACGACTGCGCGAGCGAGAAGCCCTGCTGCTGTAGCTTGCCAGACTCCCGGTACAGGTTGCCCTGCTCCCCGACCAGCTTCTTGATCTCGGCGCTGTAGGCCGCCGCGTTGTTCTGAGCGATGTGGGTGGCCGCTGCATTCTTGTCGAACCCGGCGGAGACGGAATCGAAGAATCCCTTGAAGGCCGACGACCACTGCTGGAGCCCGAGGTCATGGATCGCATTCGCGAAGTGGCCGAAAGCAACGTCAGACTCCGAGCCCATCATCTGGATCGAGCCGGTCGTCGCATTGATATTCTGCAGCGCCTCAGGGGAGAAGGCACCCTTCATCGCCACCTGGTACCTGGCGATATCCTGGATCAGCGCGCCCATCGCATTGCTGGCGCTCATCTTGTTCAGCGCCGCGTTTGTCGCGTTGATATCGCCGCGCACCTGGTTGGTGGCCATGTTCCCCTGGACCGCCAGGTACGCGAACGCCGCGCCCAGAGCGATGACGCCGATCGTCAGATCAGCATAGGGGTTGCCGATATCGGCAATGTGGAATCCGTGACCGAGGACATCGCCAAGCCCCTTGAGGCCGGGCACTAGACCGACCAGCTTCCCGAGCACGCCCGCCGCCACGTTGCCCCAGAGGTACATGGAGTGCATTGCCAGGGCGGTGTACAGGATCGGGGTCGGCAGGCTGGTCACCACATCAAGCAGCTTAGTTCCTGCAACGAAAATGTTCATCAGGAAGTGGGCGGTGCCGGGGTCAGCCTTGACTAGATTATCGATCGCCCCGGCAACATTACCGAGGATCTGCTCGAACTGGTGCAGGAACTGGACGCCCGTTTCGAGGACCTTGCCGGTGCTCTGCTGAGAGCTACGCCAGAGGTCGAGCTTAGCGACAAGGTCGTCCAGGCCGGTAACGACCTCGCTCGCCGTGCGTGCCAGACCGCCCGCGCCCTGGCTGACGAAGTTCAGCGCACCGCCGTACGCCTCGATGGTCTGGGAGGACATGGCGCGAGCCATATCATCGAACTTGCCTGTTAGCGGCGGGATCTGCTGATCAAGTGACTGGTTGACGGTAGCGACAGCCTTGAGGTGGGTGTAGATATCCTGGGCTGTCGGGGCCATCGCCGCGAGGCCAATGGTGAGCGAGACGATCGCCGTACCGAGGGCAATGGCTGCCTCCATACCGCCGTCAAGGGCGATATGCCAGAGCTTGATCCCGCCGATGGAGGCGCTAAAGAATCCGTTCCAGCTCGTGAAGGCACGAACGGCTCCGCCGCCACCACCACCGCCGCTACCGCCACCCATGGCACCAAGGAATCCGCGAACGGAGGAGGTGGCCGAGGCAATCCCGCTACCGAAGGAGCGCAGGGAGTTCATGAACGCCCCGCCGATAGCCTGTCCGGTCCGGAGGAAGGCGGCCCCCATTGCCTGGAGGACCGCGACACTCAGACCGGCGTTGTACTCGGCCTTCTTGGACTCGTCCGCCATCTTGAGCATGCTCATCAGGAACGGGCTGAACGCCTGGTCGGTATGCGTCAGGTTGCTTCCGAGCGCCGCCGTGGCGTACCCCAGGCCAGAGGTGGCGTCCTCAGCCTTCTTTATGACCTCGACATCGCCCATCGTAGGGATGTTCTTGAAGTCGAAGTTGACAGGGATGTCAATGACGCTGCCGGTCTCCCCGACCTTGGGGATATTCTTGATGTCGATGTTTCCGGGGATGTCCAGCACCGGCATCGTCTGGCCATGCTGGATAAAGTCCTTGATGATGACGTTGGCTGGCAGATTTAGGATCGGCATGTGAGGTCCGACTACGCGCCCATAGTCAAACGTGATCGGTACATGCTCCGAGCCAATGTTGCCCAGCTTCGGCAGCTTGGCCATATCGAACTTGATCGGGATATCATAGGCGACGTGACCCAGCTTCGCGAACTGGGCGGAGAGGTCGGCCGGCGTTAGGTTGAAGTCGAGGACGTCCGAGATTCCGCTCTGGTTGATCAGCCGCTTGATCAGCTGGAGCTGCGTCATCAAACGTCCCGGCTGGACATCGATGTCAGCGAGGTCGGCGATACCGAGCGACTGAAGTTTCGACCGCAGGGCCATGAGGCCGGTGTTCAGATCCGGGATGTTGATCTTCCCGAAGCTGATGTCATCGGCCGCCTTCTTCAGCATCTCGATCTTCGCCAGCGCCTCGCCGACATCGAGGTTGAGCCGACGGTCACGGAAGGCGTCGTCCAGTGCCTTCTTCATCGCGGCAATGCGCGCCATGACCGACGCGAACGCAGGGCCAGACAGGTCGTGAGCGGTGATACGAATCTCTACTTCATTCGCCATCGTACCCTACCATCTCATCGTCTACTTCCCTGCTGCCCATTTTAATGATCCTCATCATCCGGAGGAACGTGACCGGCTGGTCCAGTATTCCGCCGTCGCGCGGCAGCTTACCGAACTGGTTGCAGAGCCCGACTACGAGCTCGGCGGACTCCAGCTCGGCAGGCTTTCTGACAACTTCTCCAGATCTAGTTGTTGCTCCTCCAAATTGTCTCCACCGGAGGAGCTGCTCTTCGAGGTTTTTGGGATAGACATCATTGCGAACTGCCAGGCTGAAATCAGGAGTTCGGCGAGGTTCTGATCGATCTTGTGCCAGCCCTCAAGAGTCAGCGGGACGGGCTCGCCCTCGGGGATCTCCATGTCCCAGGACTCGACATGCTCAAGGAACAGGCTGGCAACGCGGTCGTTCGCCGCCCGGACCTCGGAAGACGAGGAATGCTTTTCGTCAGACCATGAGAGCATGTCGTTCCACTCGCCGATTGTGCACGGCCTGGCCCGGACGGTCAGGCCGTGCAACGGCGTGTCCTCTTCGAACACTAGCTTGAAAACTGTTGACTTCGGTGTGAATCCCACTGTAGCCTCCGTTACAGTTGTAGGGGATGGTCAGGCGTGCGAGATCCAGGTCGGGACGGTACCGTCCGCGAGCGAGCCGGGAACCTGCCAGGTCAGCTCGCCCGTGTTGGCGCGGGTGATCTGGTAGTCGGTGAGCAGGCAGTTGGCGACCAGCGACGGCAGACCGGTCGTCGCGCCGACCGGGTCGATCTCCACCGAGCGCTGCACCGAGGTGCTCGTGACGGTCGAGAACACTGCGTGGCTGGTCGCCGTGTCCGGCGAAACCGCACCAGAAGAGTTCCACACGCCGTTGAGCGTCACCGTGTAGTCCGCGAGCAGGAGGATCCGCTCGTTGGCGAACTTGTTGACGCCGGTAACGTCCTGGGTGTTACGCGGCGTGGTGAACGAGTAGTTGGTCACGTCGTTGGTGATCGTCTGCGCGACCGAGGAAGCGTCCTGGACGATAATTACGCCACCAAGACCGCTAGTCTTTGCCATTGCGGATCATCCTCTCTGTACTGCTTCGGCAATGCCGATCTGGTGGGTGGCGAAATCGTCCACCCAATCCTCCGGTCTCTGGTGCAGGTAGCGCTTGGTAGCGCGCGGGTTTCCGCGCCAGTCGCCGCCGGACACGTAGTAGAACGGGGGACGTTCAAGGGGCACCCGGTGGCTGTCCCGCTTGAAGCAAGGGTTGCCGGGGCCATAGATGAGCTTCACCTCATACGGGCCAGTACGCTGCATTTGGTAGCGCCGGTCCTTATCGACCTTGGTCAGATAGTGAAGCTGCTTCTGTCCAAGCTCAGTGCTGAAGTCGCACGTCATGACGAACCCGTTTAGGAAGTCGGCACACTCGGCTTCTTCACAGTCCGCCCGCCGCCAGTGGCTTCGGAACGGAGCGGACATTGAGTAGGTCTTGTAGTACTCTGGCCCGAGGTCCGGCGCGAGCCGGGAGACCATCGTTTGCCCAAACGGCACCTGGACCATGTGTGCCATTACCAGTTCATCCCCTTCCCGAAAGCAAGAGCGAACCATACGAATCCGATGAGGATGCCGATCCCCAGCGTCGCTACGGCTACCAGGAGCCATCCCCACCAGGGCATTAGAACACCTTGCCAGCGACGAGGTTCCGAGTGAAGTGGACGGCGAACTGGGCGTAGGTAAAGGTGCCCGTCGTCACCACCTTGAGGAACTGGTTGATGGTCGTCGCGTTGGAAACCGCGACACGCTGCGACTTGTTCGGCGCGTTGAACGCGGAGGAGGTGAGCCCCGTGCTCGTGTAGGTACCGCCAACCGAGGTCGCATGCTGGATGTCGATGGTCACCGAGGTACCGACCAGGGCGACCAGCTGGAAGTATGCCTGGGCCCCGAACGCCGTCTGGGCTGTGTCCGTAAAGGCCGCACCCGTCGTCGCTACCGTGTCCGCCCGGAGACCGGCGGTTAGCTGGGTGCCCCACTCAACGCCGTAGCCGTCCGACTGAACCTCGACCTGCATGGTTAGCTGGCCGGTATTATCGCGGGTGCCATCGTAGCCGATCTGGACGCCCCAGCAGCTGGCGCAGGGGTTGCCAACCGCCGCTCCGTTGAAGTAAGTGGCGACTTCGTCGGTGGTCGGAAGGAGCTTTAGGGCATTGTGCTCGGTCAGAACCCCAACCCAGTTCCATGTCGGAGCCGCGCTGTAAGTGATTGAGATCGGCTGGCCGGCCGGAACAACGTAGGTACCAGCCGTTGTGCCAACCTGGACGTTATTCACCTTGACTGAGGTAAGGGTGCCGCCCGTGATCGTCACCAGCACGGGCCAGGCATTGGTGTTAACCTGGTTAACGGTTGTCGCCGGGACCGAGGGGGTGTTCGTTGTGCCCGTATTCTCGAACAGCGTGGTGAACTGAATCGATCCGTCACGCAGACCCGGAAGCCGCGCCTCAGCGAACTGCTTGATGGTCGTCGCCTCAAGGAGCGCCGTCGGTCCGCTGATCTTGTCGATGGAGGCGACGTCACCGCTCAGGTCGAAGCCCCCGATGTAGAAGTTGTCGCCCAGCCCCGATGACTTAGCCATAACGCCACCTGCTTAAATGCGTCGTTGATTACGATTGGGATATTGAGGGTCATGATCCGATACATGCGCCGGTCGATCTCCACGTAACCAGCCTGCGCACTGAGACCCTGAGCCCCCATGTTCGCCCCCTCGATTCCGAGGAGGTCGATATACCGTACATCAGCAGCGCCACCGAGGTCGAAGTCGGCGCTGAAGGCCGCCATCATGTCCGTTGTCGCCGCCATCACCTGCGGATCAATCATGTCATACGGCTGCTGGTTGAACGGTATGTAAATCCTCCCCTGGAACTGGACGAGAATCGATGTAGCCGCCAGGCCGCTTAGCCGAGCCGGTCGAATGATCTGAGCCCAGACGGCAAACACGATCCCGTTGCCCGGGGCTGACTTTGGCTCGTGGCCGTTGACCGAGTCAAACCGCCCGCTCGAGAGCGCATAGCTGACGATCTTATCAATCACCTGGTTGATCGCTGCATCATCGAAGTTCGCCTGCACTCGGGGGACGACCACATTCGCCGAGCTGGCCATCGCGAACGGGGAGCGCGCAATTGATCCGGTAGCACTATCGCTCGCCGGGGTGACCTCGACATCGACAAAGTAGTCGGAGCCATTGCCGGGCACATTGTACGTGTCGGGCCAGACCATTGACGTACCCTGATGGTACGAGGCCTGCCCTGGTGTGTCGGCCGTCGCCTCCGAGGGCGCGCTCAGCGGCCCAGCGGTAATACCGCTACTGCCGGCTCCACCACCGCCCCAGAAATTATTGACCGCGTTATTCCAGATCGTCCCCGTATTCGCGAACACGGCGACGCGGTAGCTGCCCGATGGAAGAACGACTCCGCTGTATGAAGCCGAGACCCAGCCGGACCCTGCCGCCCCGGACCAGGTTGGCGTAACAACGTGAGTCCCGGAGACGAACGCCTGGCTTGACTGGTTAAAGATACCGATCTCGGACGGAAGGACCGTTGCACCCGAGGGCGAGTAGAACCAGATGTTGTTCAGGTTGCAGGCCTGAGAGAGCTTGAACTCTGTCGCCAGCGTGAACGGCAGCGCCGAGTCCGAGAACATGTTCATCGGGAACGGCGTGTTCGGTCGGAGGCGGTAGCTCCCGCTGTAGTTAGCCGGGGCGGTGTCGCTTACCTGGAGGTCAATCCAGAAGTTAGACGAGCTCGACGAACCCTGGAGCGGGAGGGCCGCCGCCGGGTCGGTGCCTGTGGTGCCGAAGGAGCCCTGGGCGAACCCGAACGGAGCCGGGGCTGAGCCGCCGCCATCTGAGTAGGCCATGAGCGGCCCATTGGTGATGCCCGCAGCGTGAGGCTCGGCCGCGCCGAACTGGGCGCTTGTC
>Ga0207664_10002956_pt1 | contig 11287 bp, 6 predicted proteins | sample LARL83metaG_FD_184349 | JGI IMG/M metagenome (GOLD analysis project Ga0207664, IMG submission 184349) | Corn, switchgrass and miscanthus rhizosphere microbial communities from Kellogg Biological Station, Michigan, USA - LAR L8-3 metaG... | ecosystem: Host-associated > Plants > Roots >...
ACAGCAGCGACCACAGCTCCGGGCGCACCCGGGATTCCCCGCCCAGATGGACCACGTCGACGTCGGCGAACGCCAGCCGGAACCCGGCATCGGCGGCGCGCAGCTCGAACTCGGTCTCCTCGGAGTAAAGGAAGAAGCTCTCATCCCAGGGACCGGCCCGGGTCACGCACTCGCGGCTCATCATCGTCACCGCCCCCGTGGCCCAGTCCGCCCGGGTGCCGCTGCGGTAGCCCGCCGGGTCGGCGATCAGCTCGCTGAGGGCGCTGAAGGGCCGGGTCAGCCTGCCGCCGAGGAGCGCCTCCGCGAAGGCCCGCAACAGGGTGGGACGGCGGCGCAGCGAGGGGTACGGCTGGCCGGGCCCGCGGAACAGGCGCGGCACCGCGATCCCGGCGCCCGGCTCGTGCAGGGCGTCGAGTATTACCTTGACGCAGCCCGGCGTCAGCCGTACCCGGGGGCTGAGGATCAGCACCGCGCCGGTCGCCGGGAAGGCCGCGATCGCGGCGTTGGCCGCGGCGGCGAAGCCGCGGTTCCCGCCGAGGTCCACGCGGGTGGCCTTGGGGGCGGTCCGCCGTACCAGGTCGATGGTCCCGTCGGTGGATGCCCCGTCCACCACCACCAGGTGCCAGTCGTCCACCCCGGCCAGCGCGTCCGGTAGCGACGTCAGCAGGTCGGGCAGGGCTTGCTCGCTGTTGTACGCCAGGATGCCAACGGTCAGGCTCATCGCCGTGCGCTACTCCTTGTGGCTAGGCCGGTCACCGGCTCGCGGGCGGTCAGGGGCTGGAGACCGCCGCCTCTGTGCCGTCCCAGATGTTGCCGGACCAGACGTTCCCCCGCCCGCTGTCGAAGTACGCGGCCGGGCCGAACTGCCCGCCGTTGGAGTAGTACTTGCGGCTGAACCGGTTGCCGACGATCCGGATGTTGTAGCTCTGCGGGCCGCCGGATTTCGCGCCGCCGTAGATGCTGTAGTCGCCGCCTGCGACCAGGTTGTCCTTGATCAGCTTGTTCGCCTCGACGCCGAAGTCCTCGAACAGGCTGATGGCGTCGGTCTGGTCCAGGTTCACGAAGACAGTGTTGTGGCGGATCGTAAGCGGGGTGGTGCTGCCGTTGACCGTGACGCCGTTGACGTGGTCGCCGGACTTGAACCCCATGCTGTGGATGTAGTTGTTGGCGATGACCCCGGAGCCGATCTGGACCCCGGTCGCGGTGTGCCAGATGTTGTTGCCGATGACCTTGACGCCGGTGGCGTCGCCGTAGACGTCCTTGACGCCGACCATCAGCCGCCGGGAGTCCGTGTACGGGCTGGAGATGTCGCAGTCCTTGACCGTGACGTTGTGGCTGTGCCGGATGCTGACCCCGAAGTCGTCGCCGGTGTTGACGATGACGTCGTCCTCGATGGTGACGTCCGACGCGGTCACGTCGACGTTATAGGGAATGTTCAGGCCCTTCAGGACCGCGCCGTTGCCGGACACCTCGACCCAGCCACCGGGGTTGAATTGCCAGCCGGGGCCGCTGGACACCTGGCCAGGCACGGTGAGCAGCTTCTTCTGCATCTTCGCCGGGACGCCGCTGTTCGTCGCGTCCGGGAACCCGCACAGGTGCGGAGCGTTCGAGCAGTTGGCCGGGGTCGGCGTCGGTTTCGGCGTCGGCTTCGCCGACGGCGACGCGCTGGGCGTGCCCGTGAACGTGGGCACGGGCGACGGCGCCACCGTGTGCTTGGCGCCGTGGCGCGTGATCAGGAGCGTCCCGCCGACCACCAGCACCGCTACGGCCGCCACCGCGGCCAGGGACACGCCCACCTTGGCCGCACGGCTCATCCCTTCACCGCCCATCCGGTGTCGTGACATTGCCGGTCCCCTCCGCCCGTCCAGTATCTACCTCAGGGCTGCCTTCAGCGTGCCAACCACCCGCTGCTGCTGCTCTGGCGTGATCTCGGCGAAGATTGGCAAGCTGAGCAGCTGATCCGCGTGCCGCTCGGCGACCGGGAACGAGCCTTCCGCGTGCCCCAGGCCGGCGAACGCGGGCGCGAGGTGGATGGGCACCGGGTAGTGGATGCCGGCACCGATGCCGGCCGCCTGCAACTCCTTGAGCACCCGGTCCCGGCCCGGCACGCGGACCACGTACAGGTGCCACACGTGCTCGTTGCCGGCCAGCGTCCGCGGCCTGACCACCTCGTCCACCTCGGCGAGCAGGTCGTGGTAGCGGTCCGCGGCCGCGCGCCGGCCGGCGTTCCACCCGGCCAGCCGGCGCAGCTTCGCCGACAGCACGACCGCCTGCAGAGTGTCGAGGCGGCTGTTGAAGCCGAGCACCTCGTGTTCGTACTTCCGCCGGGTGCCGTGGTCGGCGATCATCCGCATCCGCCCGGACAGCTCATCCGAGTCGGTCACCACCGCTCCCGCGTCGCCGTAGGCGCCGAGGTTCTTGCCCGGGTAGAAGCTGGTCGCTGCGGCGTGGGAGAGGACGGCGGCGCTGCGCCCGTTCCGCCCGGCGCCCTGCGCCTGCGCGGCGTCGGCCACGACCCAGCCGCCGAACCGCTCGGCGACCGGCGCCAGCCGCTCGGCCGGCGCGGCCTGCCCGTACAGGTGTACCGGGATGATCGCCCGGGTGCGCGGCGTCACCGCGGTCTCCACCGCTGCGGTGTCGATAAGGTAGGTGTCGTCGTCGGCGCAGTCGACCAGGACCGGCGTGGCGCCCGCCCGGGTGACCGCCTCGGCCGTCGCCACGAAGCTGTTCGCGGGCAGGATGCATTCGTCGCCGGCCCCGATGCCCAGCGCGCGGAGCGCTATCTCGATCGCGTCGGTCCCGTTCGCCACGCCGACGCAGTGCCGGACGCCGCTGAACTCGGCGTACTCGCGCTCGAACGCGGCGATCTGCGGGCCGCCGATGAAGGCGGTCTTGCCGAGTACCTCCTGCCAGCCCTCCGCGACCTCCGCCGCCACGGCCTCGTGCTGTGCCGTCAGGTCAACGAGCGGAATCCGGCTCACCGCGCACCTCCCGCCGGGGCCCGCTCGCCCCGCAGCTCCTGCTGGAGAATCGTGCCGACCGCGTTGAAGTCCTCGGTCGGCGCCGTGCCGCGCCACCGCTGGTACCGGCGCTGGACCTTGTACCGGAGCAGGCCGGCGCCGGTGTGCAGGGCATCACCGGCCAGCCGGGCCCGGGACGGCCGGGCCGCCTCGCAGGCGGCCTGGTAGAGCCCTTCGTGCACGGCGGCGACGTGCTCCAGGCTGAAGCGCTCGACCGCCATAGTGCGGCCGAACTCCGCCAGCCGCGGCCAGGTAGTGCGGTCACCGAGCAGCCCGAGCAGGATCTTTTCCAGCCGCATCGCGCTCGCGTCCCGGTCGGCGTCGTCGCCGATGCCGTACCACCCCTGCCGCAGGAACACCGGCGCGGTGTCGGGCGTGAGCAGCTCCCAGAAGCCGCGCTCGCCCTGCACGATGAGCGGCTTGCCGAACGCCAGGGCGCGCTCGGCGGACGAGCCCATGCCGATGACCAGATCGGCCGCCGCGTAGGCCGGCCGGGGGTCGCTCAGCTGCCCGGTAAGGACCACCGCCGTGCCGTTCGCCCGGGCGTTCGCCGCCGCGGCCGCCTGCTCGACCTGGGCCCGCGCCGGACCGTCCCCCGCGATCACTAGCTGCAGGGGCGTGCCGGCCGCGACGATCTCGCCGGCCGCCTGGCAGGCGGCGAGGGTGCCTTCCAGCTTCAGCTCCGGGGTCAGCCGGGTGACCGAGGCCAGCAGCGGCACCCGGTCATCGAGGCCGAAGTCGGCGCGGAACGACCCTGGGCTGAAGTCCGGCGCGTTGGCCTTCACATCCACCGGCGGCTCCACCAGCGTCACCTGCGCGAAGCCCGCCTTCTCGGCCCGGATCCGGATGTTGTCCGTGCTTACCAGCAGCGGCAGCGTGTGCGGCAGGAACGGGGCGACGGCCATCGAGTAGATGGTGCACAGCACGGGCGTCCCGAGCCGCAGCCCCGGGCCGAGCGCCACCTCCACTCCCGGCGGCCATTCGTAGCCGTGCACGACGTCGAACTTCTGCTCCCTGACCAGCTGGGTCAGCTGCGTCATGGCGCGCGGCGAGGGGCGCCGGTACGACTTCGGGTCCAGCGGGATGTGGCCGAGGCCGAGCTGGCGTGCGGTCTCGACCAGCGGGCCCGGCCGGCTGATCACCGTGACGTCGTGCCCGCGGTCACGCAGGGCCGCCCCGGTTTCGACCGCGTTCAGCTGCGACCCCCCGATTTCCATCGCGTGCGGGTAGACAAGCACTCTCACGGCTGTGCCTCCTCGCCAGCGGCGCGCGGCCGGCCGGCAGATTCGTTATGTATAGACGTGCGGCGGGGAGGAAATGGGGTCACCTATTCTCCGGGGGTTGGCAGCTTATCCTCGCGCAACGGATGGCGTGCGGCTGCCGTTGCCGGCCGCGGGCGGCTGCGGCGTCATCAGCGGGGCCCACACGGCGCGCGAGAACTCCCGCGCGCGGGCGTCCCAGGTGTGCCGCCGGGCGAACGCCTGGCGCCGCTTCCTCGCCGCGCCGCCACCGGGCGCCTTCAGCCCCCTCCGGACGGCCCGCGCGAACGGCGCCGGCTCGTCCGCGATCGCGATGTCAGGGGAGTCGAGCCAGCGGACCGCGGGCAGGTCGGTGGCGACGACGCGGAGGCCGGCCCCGAGGTACTCGAGCGCCTTCAGCGGGAAGCTGCCCTCGTTGAAGGCGCTGTGGTTGTAGGGAACCAGGCCCACGTCGACCGAGCCGAGGTAGCCGGGCAGCTCGCCAAACTCCTTCGGGCCGACCCACTGGACGTTGTCCCGGGCCAGCAGGCCGTCGAGGGCGGAGGCGTCGAACCGCGGGTGCCGCGGCCCGATCAGCAGCAGCGAGCTGCCGGTCTCGGCCACCGCGGCCAGCATCCGCAGGTCGATGCGCTCGCCGATGTGGCCCATGAAGCCGGCGATCGGCCGGGGCAGGGCGATGTCGGCGGGCGGTTCGGCCGACCCGGCCCGGGCGAAGGCCTCGGCGTCGCACCCGAACGGGATCAGCTCGACCGGCCGGCCGCCCTCTCGCAGGCGGTCCGCGACCCGTGGGTTGGCCGCGATCACCACGTCGGCCCGCCGCAGCAGCCGCCGCTCGCCGTCGGCCATGCGCCGCTGGGACAGGCCCAACAGCTCCGCCAGCCCGGCGTAGTCGTCCTGCGCCCAGTAGACGCGCAGCGACTCGCCGCACCGGCCCATCACCGGCGCCAGCGGGGACGTATCGATGAGGGCCAGCCGCCGCGCGCCCAGCTGGCGGGCGCTGTGCCGGATGGCACGTGCGGTCAGCGCGCTGGTGACCGCCGCCATGCCCGGCCGCTCCATCCCCGGCAGGGCCGACGGGCTCAGCCGGGTCAGGTTGGGGGCAATCGGCCGCAGCTTCGGCTCCGCGTACGCGTCCCGGAGCTCGGGGTGCCGCCGGCGGGACACGACCGAGCTCGCCGGGTCGATGTAGAGCACCGGGTGCATGGCGGCCAGGGCCTCGGCGAGCTGCTGGTCGGCGAAGCGCGGGCCGCTGTAGTTGTTGGCCGCGCGCAGGACGATGAGCGCGTCCGCGGCGCCGTCGTCTTGCTGGCCGCGGTCCTGCTGGCCGCCGTCCGGCCCGGGCGCGGTCACGGCCGCTCGCGCCCAGGCGTCGGCCGCGGCCGGCGGCGGCCGGCCGTCACGGTAGTCATCGGTGTCCCTGTCCCCTTCGGCCCGGTGCGGTGCCCTGCGCCGCGCGGCGGGCCGCCCCAGTGGCAACCTCACCGAACCTACCCGGATGTGGGCAGGCGCGCGGCCTCACCATCAACATCGGGCCCCCAGTCCTGGTCGGGTGGCTGGCGCCGCGGCGCGTCGGGCCGGCGGTGGCGTCCCTGGCCCGCTGACTTGTCTGACCGGTCCGGCTGGCCCGGCTCGTCGTCGTCCTCGTCCGGCCCGGCCTTGCGGATCAGCTTGCGCATCGGGTAAACGACGGGCGCGTACACGGCCAGCGCCGCGATGATGGCCGCGGCCAGCCCGAGCAGGCCCTCCCCCAGATAGTGGATGACGGCCAGGGAGACCGCTGCCATCAGCGCCCCGCCGAGGAAGGGCCGCAGGCAGGCCCGGAAGATGGCGTGCACGGGGATGCCCACGCTGGACATCGCCCACAGGAAGGCCGGCCCGACCAGCAGGGCGGCGACGGCCACGTGGCCGATGCTGACCCCGGTGATCCCGCGCAGCCGGGCGCCGATGAACATGACCGGAACCAGCGCGATCAGCCACAGGGCCTGCACACCCATCAGCGTGCTCCGCTTGGGGGTGGCGGCCAGGCAGTCGTTCATGAGTATGTACGCCACCCGCATCAGGCCGAGGATGGCCAGGAAGGTCAGGGCGTGGGCGGCGGGCACCCACCGCTGGCCATAGATGGTGTGGATCAGCGGCCGCGCCAGGGTGGCCAGCAGTACACAGGCCGGCACGGTGATGGCCATGAGCAGGCCGATCGACCGGGTGAAGGCGTCCCGCAGCGTCTTCACCGAGTTGGCGACCCGGGAGAATCCGGCGAACGAGATCCGCTCGACCGCCTGCGAGATGCTGGTGACCGGCCAGCTGGAGATGTTGAAGGCGAGCTGGTACAGGCCGAGCATGGCGGGCCCGAGGGTGGCGCCGACGATCGCCGAGTCCACGTTGACGACGCCCAGCGTGAGCAGGCCCGCCCCGGCCAGCGGCAGGCCGAACCGCAGCAGCTGGCGCGCGTCCTTGGTGTTCCAGCCGGGAAGCACCACGTAGGGGGCCGCCACGAACAGGATGATGAACGAGACCGTGTTACCGACCAGCGATCCCCAGGCGAAGCTGATGACGCCGTGGCCGCTGAAGGCGAGCCAGAGCGTGACGCTCGTGGTGACCGCGAAGTTGACGAGGTCGGCGAGCATGCGCTTTCCCTGGGCGAACTCGCGGGTGATCAGCGAGAGCGGGACGGCGGCGAGCCCATCGATGATCACGCAGATGCACAGGAGCCGGAGCATCCCGGTCGCATCGGGCGAGCCAAGCAGCCGGGCCACCCCCGGGGCGGTGACGTACAGCACCAGGTAGATGAGGCTGCTTGACATCACCGACAGCGTGAAGACCGTCCGGGCGAAGCTGCGGACGTCCCCGTCCCACCGGATGATGGCCCCGGTGACGCCCAGCTCGTTGGCGCTCAGCAGGACCGCGAGGACGATCTGCGACACCGCGTACAGGCCCCACTGCTGGGGGCCGAAGACGGTCCGCGCTAGCACCGCACCGACCAGGAAGGTGCAGACCCGTACGACGGCGGTGTTCAGCGCGCTCCATTTGGCCCCGGCCGCGACCTTGCTGCCTAGTCCCCGCTCGGCCGCTGGCTGCAGCCCGTGGGGGAGCTGCGCGTACACCGGGTAGAGGGGCGGGGCCATGGTGACGGCCAGGGCCGGCCCGAGGACGTCGGCGAACCGCCCCGGCCGGCGCGCCGATCTGGCCGCGGCCTGGCGGACCGCCACGAACACGGTGCGCAGCCGGTACAGCAGCAGCGCCATGGCGGCCGCGGCGGCGGCCGCGCCGATCGCCAGCTCGAGGCGCCCGGGCGGGGCCAGCCGGTGGGCCCCGGCGGCGATCACGCCGACGGCGGCTGCCACGCCGAGCGGGAAGGCGAAGCCCCGGCCCGGCCGCCGGGGCCAGATGACGCGCGGCCTGACCTCGGCCAGGTACCAGGGCACCAGGAACAGGAGCGCGACGGCGACCTCGGCCATCGCCACCCCGAGGATGCCCCGCCACCGTGCGCCGACGACAAGCGCCGGCACCAGGCAGACGAGCCAGACCAGCTGGAAGACCAGGCGCCGCCGGGTCGGGGCGAGCACGGCGAAGTACTCGTTGGCGAGTGCGTAGAAGACCCGCAGGGTGGCCAGCGGCGCGAGCCAGGCCAGCACGGGCGCGGCCGTGGCCCAGGCCGGGCCGTAGATCGCCTGGACGATGGGCCCGGCCAGGACGGCGAGCAGGACGCAGACCGGCAGCGTGACGGCGGCGAGCAGGTTGGCGGACGACAGGAACGCCGAACCCATGATCTGCGGGCCACGCCGGAACCGGGCGAACGCCACCGGGGCGGCGTCCCGCACCTGCTGCGAGAACATGGTGATCGGCCAGCTGGCCAGGCACAGCGCGAGCACGTAGTAGCCGAGCGACGTGGTGTGCAGCAGGACGCCGACGACAGCCTGGTCCGCGTTGGTGATGGCGAAGGCGAAGGCGGCGGAGGCGCCGAACGGCAGCGCCGACCGGATCAGGGCGCCCCCACCCTGGCGCCGGTAGCCGATCCGGAACGCGGCGGGCGAGCTGATGATGAACAGCAGGGCCGATGCGACGCTGCCGACGAGCCGGCCGATGGCGAAGCTCATGAGCCCGTGCCCGGTCGCGGCCAGCCCGACGGTAACCGCGATGCCGAGCCAGTTGTCCGTCTGCTCGATCAGCACCCGGGTCCGGGGCGCGCGCCGCTGCACCATGGCCCGGGGGGCGGTGACCAGGCCGCTGACCACCACGCTCAGCGCCATCACCCGGATCACGCTGGAGGCGGACGGGACGCCCAGCGCACCGGCCAGCGCGGGTGCGCCCACGTAGCAGGCCGCGTACACGGCCAGGCTGGTGGTGAGGGCCACGGTGGTCGCCGTGCCTGCCATCCGCTCCGGCTCGTTGCGCCATACCGCCAGCGCGGTGCCCATCCCGAACTGACCGATGCTGTGCGCCGCGAGCAGCACCACGACCGCGATGCCGAACACGCCAAGCTCGGCCGGGCCCACCAGGCGGGCGAGCGCCAGGCCGATGAGGAGCGTGCCGAAGCGGGCCGACGCCGCGTCCATGAAGATCCAGCCCAGGGCGCGGCCGATCCGGGCGCCCAGTGGGTTGCTGGGCTGCTGGCTGCCCGGTGAGGGACGCGGGAACCCGTACACGGCCTGGCCGTCGGGCTGCCAGGTGACCCCGCCGTATAGCGGCAGGTGGCCCTCGCCGCCCGGCTCGCCGTTGCTGCCCGCGCCGCCCGAGCCGTCCGAGCCGTTGCTGCCCGCGCCGCCGGAGCCGTTGACGGCCGGGCCGTCAGCGGCCGCGCCACCCGAGGAGGGCGGCTGCCCGGCGGAGTCAGTCACGGTCAGCGAACCCCCGCCGGCGTGGCCAGGTTGCGGCACGTGTCACGGACATCCCCATCATGTTGCGCCTTGATCATCCCGTGAAGGGGGGAAGTGACCGCCCGGGCGATCGGCACGAGCTTGCGGAGCGACCAGATTTCCAACAGCCCGCACAGTAGTTAAGACTCACCAGAACGTGAGTTGGTTGTCGCCGCGTGGACTCTGGCCCGCCCCCCACGAATTCCTGGCGCCAATACTAGGCTGGTTTCGCCCGCCGGCGAACCCGGCGCGGGCCGGGGGCCCGTGACCAGGCATGACCGCACCGAAATGACCCGATTGTCATCCAGCCAGCCGGTTTGCGCGTCAAGATAAGTGTTCAGCCGTCGTGCGGCGCAGCGCGCCCGGGGACGGGGGTCATGGCGGTGGGTCGGTCGGCCGCAACCTGGTGATCGGAGAGTTACTGCATGTCGCCTATTGGGCTGGCCGTGATCGGCGTTGGCTACTGGGGGCCCAATCTGGTCCGCACCGCCCGCGCGACACCGGAGTTCCGCCTCGAGTGGCTGTGCGACCTCGACCTGGAGCGCGCGCGGCGGGCACTGGACCCCTACACCTCCGTCCGGGCGACCTCCAGCTACGAGCAGGTGCTGGCCGACCCGGCCGTCGGCGCGGTGGCGATAGCGACCCCGGCGGCGACGCACTTTGACCTCGTGCGCGCGGCCCTGGAGGCCGGCAAGCACGTGCTGGTGGAGAAGCCGCTGACTCCGACGGTCGCCGAGGGCGAGAAGCTGGCCGGGCTGGCCCGGCGGTCCGGGCTGGCGCTGATGTGCGATCACGTCTACTGCTACACCCCGGCCGTGCGCCGGATCCGGGACCTGATCCGCTCCGGGGAGATCGGCGACGTCCAGTTCGTCGACTCGGTCCGGGTGAACCTCGGCCTGTTCCAGCCCGACGTGGACGTGCTGTGGGACCTCGCGCCGCACGACCTGTCGATCCTGGACTTCGTGCTGCCCGACGACGTCAGGCCGGTCGCGGTGGCCGCGCACACCTCCGACCCGGTCGGCACCGGGCGCGCCTGCCTGGCCTACCTGTCGGTGTGGCTGTCCAGCGGGGTGCTCGCCCACGTGAACGTCAACTGGCTCAGCCCGACGAAGATCCGGACGACTGTGTTCGGCGGCACGCGGCGGACGATCGTCTGGGACGACCTGAACCCGCCGGCGCGGCTGATGATCCACGACCGCGGGGTGGACCTTCAGCCGCCCCGGTCGCTGGCGCCCGATGAGCGCGAGCAGGCATTGATCGCCTACCGCACCGGCGATGCCAGCGTGCCGGCGCTGCCCGAGTACGAGGCGCTCATGAAGGTGATGGCCGAGTTCGCCGGCGCCATCAACGAGGGACGCCGGCCGCTGACCGACGTGTGGGCGGGGCTGCGGGTGCTGGCGGTGCTGGCGGCCGCGTCGCAGAGCGCGGACAAAGATGGCATGCGGGTTCCGGTGGAGATGCCGGTGGAGATGGAGGAGAACGGATGATCACAGGGCAGCGGTGCCTGGTCACCGGCGGTGCGGGCACCATCGGCTCGACGATCACCGACCAGCTGGTGGCGGCGGGTGCGGCGGAAGTCGTCGTGCTGGACAACCTGGTCCGCGGCCGGCCGGAGAACCTGGCCGGCGCGCAGGCGTCGGGCAACGTCGCTCTGGTCGAGGGCGACATCCGGGACCGTGGCCTGGTGACCGGGCTCATGGACGGCATTGACCTGGTGTTCCATCAGGCGGCCATCAGGATCACCCAGTGCGCCACCGAGCCCAGGCTCGCGCTGGAGGTGCTGGTCGACGGCACTTACGAGGTCGTCGAGGCGGCGGCCGACGCCGGTGTCCGCAAGGTGGTCGCCGCGTCGTCGGCGTCGGTCTACGGGCTGGCCGAGGAGTTCCCGACCACCGAGAAGCACCACCCCTACGACAACGACACCATCTACGGGGCGGCCAAGACCTTCAACGAGGGGCTGCTGCGGAGCTTCGCCGCCATGCGCGGCCTGCCCTACGTGGCCTTGCGGTACTTCAACGTGTACGGGCCGCGGATGGACATCTACGGCCTGTACACCGAGGTCCTCATCCGGTGGATGGAGCGCATCGAGGCGGGCGAGCCCCCGCTCATCCTCGGCGACGGCCTGCAGACGATGGACTTCGTCTACACCGAGGAC
>Ga0207664_10002957_pt1 | contig 11286 bp, 12 predicted proteins | sample LARL83metaG_FD_184349 | JGI IMG/M metagenome (GOLD analysis project Ga0207664, IMG submission 184349) | Corn, switchgrass and miscanthus rhizosphere microbial communities from Kellogg Biological Station, Michigan, USA - LAR L8-3 metaG... | ecosystem: Host-associated > Plants > Roots >...
TGCCGCCCCACAGGTACAGAAGCGGGTCCCGGCCATCAGGTACGTCGATTCGGGGCATGCCCCGACATTAATTCAGAACTAGAACATGTTCCAGTGCGCGGCGGTGTTCGGCACAGGACACCCCGCTGAGCGGATCTCCTGCCGTGAGGACACCGGCTCGCTGGACGGCGCCCCCGAATAGACGATCTGCGCGCGGCGCCTAGCCCCGCAGTAATGGCGGTTGAAGAGACATAGTCGATCTCGAGCGTCGTGCAGAGATGGCGCTGCCACTTAGCGTAAGGGCCGGTTCTGCGGGATTCGGCCGCTTGCCGCCTGGGCTGTCCGGGCTTAGCCTGTTCCATCAGTGGCCTGTGCGCTTGGCCTGGCATAGCGTCGCGGTCGTTGGGAGACTCATGTGCGAGAGCCGGGCGGTACGGCTTGCCCGGAGCGGTACGGTGTCGGCGTGGTTGAGGGTTTCGTGTACGCAGCTGATGACGAGCCCGGCCGGTGGGCCGCGGCGGGGCAGAGCGGGCCGCGCTGGGCCGCGCGGCGCAGAACCTGCGCGCCGGCGCAGGGTACACGCGGGTGCTCGCTGTGGACGTGCTGGCCGAGCTGCCGTCCTGGGTCTTGTTCGGAGAGCACGGGCAGGCCGTTGCCGGCATCCTGGAGCGGGCCCGGCGGCTGGCCGTCGCGGATGCCGGCGAGCTGGCCGCCGGACGGCATCCGGAAGCCGCTGCCGCTTACAGCCGGGCGTGGCAGCGCTGGCTGGGCCGGCAGCCGGATGGTGCGCTGTACCGCGACGATGACCACAGCCGGCTGCTCGCGGTGGTGCCCCCGCCCGGCCCGCGCGGATCGCCGGTCGGACACGGCTTCACCCTCACGTGGACGTGCGTGACCGGCAGTGCCCGGAGGCATGCTGGCCCGGCAGCCTTCACCGTCGGCCCCGAGGGGGAGGAGGAACTCCTTGACCCGTGGGCGACTGCCGCCTCCGCACTGGCAGAAGCGGCCATGGCCCTCGGCGCACCCGACCTGGCCAGCCCCGCGGACGCCGCCGTGCTCACCAGAGCATGGCAGGTCACAGCCGGCAGGTAATTATCCAACCTGCTTAACACGTTGGCTTCGTTGTGCGAATGCGCAAACGCCCGAAGTCGGCGGCCGGCGCTGAGGGTCTCACCTTCCGCTCACACTGTGTGGTCGGTGTCGGACTCGGCGCGGCGCGCATCGCCGCCGCTATGCGCAGGCTTCGGCTGTTTCGCGACCATCAACTAGGGTCTGCAGATCAGGCTGTTCTGGAGGAAAAGCACTGCGGCCGCTTCCAGCAGGGTCGCGCCCTGGATGCTGACCGCCTCCGCGAGCTCGCGCTGGCTGGCCGTCGGCCACGTCGAGCGGGATGTGGATCTGCCAGTCGGGCTGGGAGCCGTGGGCGGCCGCGAGGGCCTGGTTGGACGCACGGCTAGCGGTCTTGGCCGTGCGGCCGAGGACGCCGACGGGCGTGGTTGCGGGTTGTGACACAGGAGCATCGTGCACGCAGATACCTAGAAGTCTAAGCGTTTGACATCTAAGAGTTCGATGTCTAATGTTTCGGTAGTCGGGAGCGGGACCTCGAGCGAAGGGAACGACCGATGACTACCGAAGGAGAGATCCGCGAGCTGGGCCGTCGCTGGGCGGCGGCGGAAGAGCGGAGCGACACTGGTGTCCTCGACGACCTGGCCGTCGACGGCTTCCGGCTGGTCGGGCCGCTGGGCTTCGTGCTGGACAAGCGGCAGTGGCTCGAGCGCTACCGCGGCGGCGACCTCGTCACGCAGAAGCTGGCGTGGGCCGACGTCGAGGTGCGCGACCTCGGGCCGACCGCGATCGCGATCGGCGTGCACGACCAGGTCGCGTCCTACCAGGGGCACCCGGCCAGCGGCCGGTTCCGCGCCACGCATGTGATGGTGCGTGACGGGGACCGGTGGCGGCTGGCTGGCATGCACCTCAGCCCGATCGGCGGTCCGCCGCCGTTCCTACCCGCCGGAAGGGGGAGCGCATGATGAGCGTCGAACTGAACCACGCGATCGTGTGGGCGAGCCACCGGGAAGTCTCCGCTGGGTTTCTCGCCGGGATCCTCGGCATCCCGGTCGGGCCGGCGGCCGGGCCGTTCCAGCAGGTGCAGGTCGCGAACGGCGTCACGCTCGACTTCGCGAACGCCGACGAGGTGCACCCCCAGCACTACGCGTTCCTCGTCGGCGACGACGAGTTCGACGCGGCGATGGCGCGCCTGGAGGGGTCAGGGGCCACGTACTGGGCCGATCCGCTCCACCGGCAGCCGGGCGAGATCAACCACATGAGCGGCGGCCGGGGCGTGTACTTCGCCGACCCCGACGGCCACAACATGGAACTGCTCACGCGAGCCTGAGGGAGCCGATCATGCGGTTCAGCATCGGCATCACGGACTTCTCGTGGCCGGGCGCGCTCGCCGAAGAGCTGACGCGGGTCACCATGGCAGCGGAAGACAGCGGCCTCGACACGGTATGGGTCCCGGATCACCTGCTGCAGGCCGATCCGCACAGCACTGCCGGCTCGGCGATGCCCGAGGCGTACACGACGCTCGGGTTCCTCGCGGGGCGCACGAGCCGCATCGGGCTGGGCACCATGGTCTCCGCCGTGACGTTCCGGCCGCCGGCTCTCCTTATTAAGGCGGTGACCACGCTCGACGTCGTGTCCGGCGGGCGGGCCCGGTTCGGGATCGGCGCCGGCCACCACGGCGGGGAGGCGCGGGCGATGGGCCTGCCGTTCCCGCCGGCGGCTGAGCGGTTCGAGCGTCTCGAGGAGACCATCCGGCTCGCCTTCCAGATGTGGGCGGGGGACGAGTCACCGTTCGAGGCGCGCCACTACCGCCTCGAACGTCCCATCGGCAACCCGCGGCCGACGCGGCGGCCGCCCCTGCTGATCGGCGGCACGGGCGAGAAGAAGACGCTGCGGCTCGTCGCGCAGTACGCCGACGCGTGCAACGTGTTCGACATCCCCGACGGCGGCCGCACCGTCCGCCGCAAGCTGGACGTCCTCGCACGGCACTGCGCGGACCTTGCGCGGCCCTACGAGAAGATCGAGAAGACCATCAGCACGCGGCTCTCGCCCGGCGAGTCCCCGCAGTCGTTCGCCCGGCGGAGCGCCGAGTTCGCCAGCTGGGGCATCGACCACGCGGTGGTGATCACCGCTGGCCCGTGGTCCCCGGCGGGAATCGAGACGCTGGGGAAGGCCATCGACCTCGCGCGCTCGCTCAAAGGCCATGCTGGCGGATTAAACGGCACGCTAAGGCAGCGGTCTTGCAGACCGCTCCCGTACGGTGCAAGGAATGAATGATCAGGCCATGCCACGCGTCCTGTAAGGCACCCCGATACGCCGAACTGGACGATCTGTCCGCGATCTACCACCACGGGTAGCTGCTCATCTTGCGCGCCGAGTCGGCGATCCCGCGCTGTCAGCGCCGAGGCCTACGAGCCGGGCGACCCTGTGGCCGGGCCTATTCTGCTGGTGTGGACACGCCCGGCTTAGAGAGCCTGATCCTGTACGTCTCCGACCTCAAGGAATCGAGGGCCTTCTACGTCGGCGGCCTGGGGCTGCCCGTGTGTTCGAGGACGACGTCATCGTCGTCGTGGGCGGACCGGCGGGCCGCGTGGTGCTGCACCGCAACGACAGAGGTCACGACGAGAGGGGCATCTTCCCTGCAGGCAACGGTGTCGGCGGGGCAGCCGTGCGGTTTGCCGTCGGGGATCCCGACGAGTGCGAGCGGCAGGCGGCGCAGGCCGGGCTCCCGGTTGTCTGGCCGGCCCAGGACGCGGGGTGGGGCGCTTCGTCGTGCTCGCCGATCCCGATGGCGGCTCGGTCATCCTGGCCCGGATGAACCGCCCGGACGCGCCAGCCCGAGCCGAGCGCCGGCCGGACAGGCCGGCCGGCTAAGCCTCGCTGCGTGCGTGCGCGAACCACCCGTAGTCGCCGGCAGGCGCGAGGTGTTTCACGTTCGACTCACGCTGCGCGATCGGCGCCAGACTCGGCAAGGCGAGCATCGCCGCCGTTATGGCGCCCTCGGCTGTCAGTCTGCATGGCGTCCTGTGCCGCACATATCAGGTGGGTCTGTCATGCCTGCTGCACGTCTGCTGGCATTGGGGGCCGGACCGCGCGGCGGACTGGAAGGTGTGGTTCTCATTCGCGGCTAGTCTCATCCGGGCGCGGCGTGATTGCCAGGCCCCGCGCCGGCTTGCCGCCCCGAGCTCATTGGGGTGGCTGGTCGTGCGGGGCGGGGAACATTCGCGTGAAGCGCTCTGCCAGGTAGCGGCTGCCGTGGACGATCAGGCGCCCGTCCCGCTCGGCGGCGGTGATCGGCTCACGGCCGAAGGCGACCGAGCGCAGCGTTGCCGCATCGGTCTCGAAGGTGACTGCGGGGTGCTCGGTGCGGCCGTGGGTGATGTCGATCGAGCTGCTGGCGACAGTCACGGTGAACCAGGCGCCGTCGATGCTCAGCGCGAAGGTGGCGTCGGCGGCCGCGGCCTGGTCGAAGAGGGTCTTGAGGGCTAGAAGCAGCGCGCTGGCGCTCAGCTCGCCGGCCGCCGGCGGCAGTTCCTGGCTGCCCCAGCGGCCCAGCTCGAGCAGGATCGGCTCGAGTGCCCGGCCGCGCGGGGTGAGCTCGTATACCGCGACGCCGGCGGGCGGGCCGAGTACATCGCGGCGCACGATGCCGCCGTCCTCAAGGTCGCGCAGCCGCTGGGACAGGACGTTCGGGCTGACTCCGTGCAGGCCGTGGCGCAGCTGGATGAACCGTTTCGGTCCGAAGGTCAGCTCGCGGATGACCAGCAGTGTCCACCGGTCGCCGACGGCGTCCAGCGCGCGGGCGATCCCGCACGGGTCGTCGTAGCGGCGGGCTGTCATGGTATCCACTCTAGCCGAGGCGGTTGCAATTCAGGAGCGCTAAGTCCTAAATTAGGATCATGAGTACGTTCCCAGATGGCACAGGGCTCAACGGCGACCCGGCCGGGCAGCGCCGCACCTTTGTGCTGATCCCGGGCGCCGGTGGCACGGCCTGGTACTGGCACCGCGTTGTCCCGCTGCTGCAGGAGGCAGGGCACGAGGCGATCGCCGTCGACCTGCCCGGTGACGACCCGGCCGCTGGTCTGCCCGAGTACGCCCGCCTGGTCGCCAGCGCGATCGGGAGCCGCGGCAACGTGGTGCTGGTCGCCCAGTCGCTGGGCGGGTTCACCGCGCCGCTAGTCGCCGCGAAGGTCCCGGTACGCTCGGTGGTCTTCGTGAACGCGATGATCCCGTGCCCCGGTGAGACGCCGGGCGCGTGGTGGGAAAACACCGGGTGGGCCCCAGCCCGGGTAGCCGCGGCCGAACAGGGCGGCTACGGCACGCAGTTCGATCTGGCCGTCTACTTTCTCCACGACGTCCCCCCGGAAGTCGCTGCCGCCGGCGAGCCGTACCAGCGGCCCGAGGCAGACGCCGTGTTCGGGTCGGCCTGCGACTTCAGCACCTGGCCGCCCGTCCCGATCCGGGCCGTGGCCGGAGCGGACGACAGGTTCTTCCCGGCCGGCTTCCAGCAGGCACTAGCGCTGGACCGGCTGGGCATCGAGGCGGACGTACTGCCCGGCGGCCACCTGATCGCGCTGGCACAACCTGCCAGGCTGGCCAGCTACCTGCTCGGCGCCTGACCTGTCCGCAACCGCGCCGGGCCACCGCCCCGGCGCCGCCCCCACTGCGGGCCAGGTTCTCGTCACTGCCCCCGGCGCCCTCCGCGGTCACGCGCGGCAAGCTGAATGGTGCGGCACGCCGCTTTCCGCGGAAGCGCCCGCTCCTGCCGCGATGAGGAACGCCTGCCTCGGCTCCTGCAACCAGAACTGTCCCATCTGCGCAGGGTCCCGCCCTGAGGGCAGGCTGATCTAAGCCGCGCTAATCGGCGATCTATCGCTTGGAGGGTATCTGAGCCTGGCTACCTTCTGTAATCCAGCAAGTGCCAGGCCTTGCAGGGCCTGGCATTCAAGGTCCCGGGGACAGCAGCGCCTCCGGCCTGACGCTCTTGGCCGGCCCGGCAGGTGCGGCAGAGCTTCTTGACTTTGACCCTGGGGCAGCCTTCACCGTTTATGCCATGAGCACAGAGCCGGAACTCGGCACTCTCCTCGAGGAGCAGCGCGCCTACTACCAGGCGCTGGCCCGGGACTACCTCAGCCAGGGCCTGGACCTCCCCGGTGGCGGCGAGCTGGCCGAGGCACTTGAGCGATTCCAGCCGGCAGGCAGCGTCCTTGAGCTGGCCTGCGGTCCCGGCGTGTGGACGAGCGCGCTGCTGCGGCACGCGACCGACGTCACCGCCGTCGACGCGTCCACCGAGATGCTCGCGATCGCGGCAGCCCGCATCACCAGCAGCCGGGTGCGCTTCATCCAGGCCGACCTCTTCGCCTGGCGGCCAGAGCGCCGCTACGACGTCGTCTTCATGGGCTTCTGGATCTCCCACGTCCCGGCTGAGCGCTTTGCGTCCTTCTGGTCACTGGTAGCCGACTGCCTCAAGCCGGACGGCCGCGTGTTCTTCTGCGACGACGCCTACCGGACCGAAGACGAGCTCATCGAAGGCCCCGGTTCAAGTACGATCCGCCGCCACGTCCCGGACGGCACCGCCTACCGGCTCGTGAAAGTCCCTCACCGGCCGACCGGCCTCCAAAGCCAGCTCCGCCAACTAGGCTGGCACATCACGGTCCACCCGACAGCCGGCCCTTTCTACTGGGGCGCAGGGCAACGCCCCGCTGCCAACCGGAGCGATCCGCGAAGTCACCGTCCGTGAGACTCCGAGCGCCGCCCGCTAACCGCCTGATATGGCGCCGGACAGGCTGGTCGATGCAGCTGGGTGCGGGCGGCGCCGAGCAGGCTGATCTGCGCGTTTCGGTTAGGTGAGGCACGGAGGGGTCTGGTCGTGCCGATGGGCAGATGCTGGTCAACGCTGCGGGTGGGCGCCTGGTGGTAGCTCTTCGGTGATGATCTGTCGCAGGCGGGGCCGGATTTTGTCGAAGGAAGTGGACGACCGCAGAACCGCGAGCGCCCAGAACCAGCCCGTCTGCGCGCGGGCTCTCCTCCAAGCCGCGCCGTCCCCAAGTCGCGCCGAATCGGCAGGGAGGGATTCCATAGGTCCGGTTATTCCGGGAGCGCTCCGTGTTCAATGGTGACGGCTGCTCCGGCATGAGGTGGTGTGCGCGTCGATCGGCAACGCTAGAGCGCACTGCTGCCGGGATCGGCCTCTGCGGCGACTTGCTCCCATGTCCGTCCGGTGCGCACGCTCGCCGGACGTTCCACGACGATGTCCGAGCCAGGTAGCGCGGTTGCGTCCCTGGTCTTAACCAAGATCCACCGGCGCTCGCCCGTGCGGGTCAGGGCGAAGCCTCCGGCCAGCTTGCTGCCGTGGAGCGTGAAGCTCAGGTGACCGGGCTCCTCGCGAGTGATCTCGGCGGGCCCTTCATCCCAGATGATCACGGCGCCGGTGCCCCGCACCTGCCCGCGGTGCACCCCCTCGAACTCGCCGGCCGTCAGCTCATGATCCTCGACGGGGACGGCCAGGCGCCGCACAGCGGGATCCAGGGACGGTCCCTTCGGGACAGCCCAGGAACGCAGCACCTCGCCAGCCTGGATGCGCAGGTCGAAGTGGAGCGTGGTGGCGTCATGCAGCTGCACGACGAATTGCGTGGAATGCACAAAGCGACACTAATCTCCGGCGGTCACGGTAGGTGCTGCCGATCCCTACTTCGACAAGAAGCTCGCCGAGGGCAAGACCCGCAAGGAGGCCCTGCGCGCGCTCAAGCGGCAGGTCAGCGACGCCGTCTTCGCCCGCCTGCGAGCAGACGCCCATCGCGCCCAGACGCAGGTCAGGGACCCGGGAGGACAATACGGGAACGCCCGGCCATGCTGGGACCGATCACCACCGCACCCCGGCTAGTCGATTGCATCTGCCCCTAGCGGGACGGTGCAGGAGGTGGCCAGTGTTGACCGGACATGATGCCAAGCGGCCCGCGCTCCCCGCGGCCGCGCAGAGGACCACCACCGAGCCGCCATCGGCCAGCAGCCGCTCGGCGATCACCCGCCCGATACCGCTGCCGCCCCCGGTTACGACGTACGAGTGATTCATATCTGGCAACCTAGCCACGGGCTGGGCTAGAGCTCGACGACCACTTTCCCGAACGGATTGCCGTCGCGGAAATGCCGGTATGCCCGCACCGCATCCTCGAAGGGAAGCACTCGATCGATCACCGGGCGCATGCGGTGTGCGAGGACGGCGCGGTTCATGGCCTCGAAGTCGGCGCGGCTGCCGACCGCGATGCGGCGGATCGCCAGGTACCGGCCGCCGAACGGATCGGAGACCGGCTCGGTAGCGGGAAAGGCGCCGATCACGGTGATCCGGGCGTTGAAGGCGCCGCAGGCAACGGATTGCTGCATCGTCGGCAGGCCGACCGCGTCCACCACGTGCTCGGCTCCGTCGCCGCCGGTGAATTCCATGACGGCATGTTCCCAGGCTGGCGTCGCGTTGCGGTCGATCACCTCTTCGGCGCCGAGTTCGCGCAGCCGCCTGGCCTTGCCAGCCGATGAGGTGATGCACACGACCCGGGCCCCGTGCATCCGGGCGAACTGCAGCGCAAACAACGCGACGGTGCCGGTGCCGACGATCAGCACCGTCTCTGCCGGCCCTACGGGGGTCGGCTTGGTCAGCGCGGCCCAGGCAGCGACCCCGCCGCAGGTCAGGCTCGCCGCCTCCGGATCAGTGAGGTGGTCCGGTACCCGGACCACCGAGTCGGCCTCAAGCACGATGTACCGGGCCAGCCAGCCGTCGCGGTTGGCGCCGTACTGCTCACGCACATGCACCAGCCGCTGCGGACCGTCGATCCAGTGCAGGTAATAGGTCGAGGTGACCCGGTCGCCTACCGTGGCGCGCGTCACGCCGGCACCGACGGCGATCACTTCCCCGACGCCGTCGGACAGCGGAACGACGCCGGGTACCGCGGGCAGCGGATACGTGCCGTCCAGCAGCATCAGATCGCGGCGGTTAAGCGACGCGGCCCGTACCCGTACGACGACCTGGCCCGGACCAGGCTCGGGCCGCAGCTGCGGACGCACAGTCAGGCCGTCCAGGTCGTGCAGCGGATCGAGGTGGTACGCGACCGCGCTCATGCCACAAACTGGTGGTCGGTACGGACCCGCCCGTCGGGGCCGAATGTCAGCACTTCGAGCCCGGAACCAGCTATGGAACCATCGGCCCGCGAGCGCATCACCCAGGTCAGGGCCACGGCAGCACCAGCCTGCCGGATCACCTCACCCTGCCGCTCGAAGACATACTCGCCGCCGGCGATGAACATCTCGTAAGCACGCGTTACCCGGGCATACATGGCGTCGTAGCCGCGGATTTCGACGGGCGGCACGGGAACTGCGTAGCGGTCGGCGGTCTCGCGGATGCCTTGGGGCGGGTTCACCATGATCTGGTAGCCGTCTTCGGCCCACACATCCCGGATCTGCCGTCGGCGCCCGTCGGGGCTGGGCTCGTTCCACTGCGCGATCCAACGGTCGATCAGCTGCTTCAGCTCGGTATCTGCCGGTTCGTAACTCATGCCGACGAGTCTGGGCCGCCATGCGCACGCGGACAATTCCCAGTAGGGAATGGCGCAGCGTCCGCCTGCTGCCGATCATGGGGGAATGACAGCAGTCACAGCCTCCGGCCCGTTCGCGCGCGAGCTGCGCCGCTGGCGGCGGCTGCGCGGGTGGAGCCAACTGGATCTGGCGCTCCGTGCCGACACCACCCAGCGCTACCTGAGTTTCCTGGAGCAGGGCCGCTCCCACCCCGGCCGGCCGATGGTGGTTCGCCTGGCTGAATCCCTCGAGCTGTCGCTACGGGAACGGAACGCATTGCTGATGTCGGCCGGATACGCTCCCGTGTTCAATGAATCCGGCATCGACGCGCCGCAGCTCGAACCCGTGCGGACCGCGCTCAAGAGCGTGCTTAGCGGTCATATGCCGTATCCCGCCGTGATCGTGTGCCAATACGGCGAACTTCTCGACGCCAACGCCGCGTTCGGCCTTTTCACCGAGGGCTGCGCGCCGGAACTGCTGACGCCCCCGGTGAACGTGCGCCGCCTCGCGCTGCACCCTGACGGCCTCGCCCCGCGGGTGATCAACCTGCCGGAGTGGGGCCGCCACGTCACCGAGGCCATGCGCAATCGTGCCCGGATCAGTCCCGACCCGCAGGCCGACGAACTCATCGCAGAACTGGAGACTTACCTGCCGCCGACTGATCTTGGCCTCGGCTATCTCGGCTTCGCTGTTCCGCTCCGGTTGCGCAGCGACGGTGGCGAGTTGCGGCTCATCACCACCCTGACCTCGTTCGCTACCGCCACCGACATCTCGCTGGCGGAACTGCATCTTGAAGCGTTCCTGCCTGCTGACGAGGCCACCGCCAGGTACCTCCGCGAACGGACGCTGCCCACCGAACACGCCGGTGCGGTGGCGGACACGTTCACCAGCACGGCGGCCGCTGTCAGAACCAGCACGACGATGCGCGCACCAAGGAATCAGAACTCCCCACGGCGGCCTTTACGCCAGAGAATTAGTCTCCGCGATCATGCTGGACCCAGAAGACCAGCTTGTCGTCCCGTGGGCATCGGCGTCATCGCTGAAGGCAGATAGCCGCTGGCCCTGCGGGTCCTGCCTCGCGGAGATGATCACCGGGCCGCAGTTCGAGCGCCTGAGACGCACAGGCGGTGCGGGTCTGTCCCGGCTGTAGTGTCCGCCAGATAATGGGCTGGTGGTCGAGGTTGAACCGGAGCGCTTCGAGGAGATGGTCGCCGACGCGCTCGACGGGCTGCCGGAGGAGCTCGGCCGGCTGATGAGCAACGTCGCGGTCACGGTGGAGCACCGCCCCGGGCCGCCCGGGCTGCTCGGGCTTTACGAGGGCGTCCCGCTCACCAGCAGGACGACCGGGTACGCCGGGGTGCTGCCCGACCGGATCACCATCTACCGCGTGGCCATCTGCGCGTCCTGCCGCACCACGCAAGAGGTCAGCGACCAGGTCCGCAAGACCGTCATCCACGAGGTCGCCCACCACTTCGGCATCGACGACGAGCGGCTCAGCGAACTGGGCTGGTTAGACGGCCACCGCGCGGCCTCCTGGTCGCTAGCCGGGCCAGTCCGGCAGCGGATCCGGGGCGCCGTGAAGGTGCGGTATAACCGGTTCGTGAGTGATCTCCCGTTGTCGCCGGAGCAGGCGTGGGCCAGGCTCGAGGCCGGCAACCGGCACTGGGCGGCCGGGCACCT
>Ga0207664_10002958_pt1 | contig 11281 bp, 6 predicted proteins | sample LARL83metaG_FD_184349 | JGI IMG/M metagenome (GOLD analysis project Ga0207664, IMG submission 184349) | Corn, switchgrass and miscanthus rhizosphere microbial communities from Kellogg Biological Station, Michigan, USA - LAR L8-3 metaG... | ecosystem: Host-associated > Plants > Roots >...
GATGTGGATGTGGACGCCGCCCTCGTCGACGATCCGCCGCGCCTCGGCGGCGTACTCCTGCGGCGTGTACGGGATCGCCGGGCACTGATCGCGGTTGGCGATGGCGCCCGAGATGGCGCAGGTGATCACCGCAGGGTCGTCAACGCTCACCGAGTCGCCTCCTCGCTCATACCGGCACCACTCCCGATTTCTTCCAAGGCCGCTCCACCTTCTTGCCCTCCGCCATCTCCAGGGCCCGGCAGATCGTGGCCCGCGTCTCGCGGGGGTCGATCACGTCGTCGATCATGTCGTTGCCAGCGGCCACGTAGACGTCGATGATCTCCCGGTAGGCGGCGATCAGCTCCTGGCGCTTGGCCGCCGGATCCTCGGCCTCCTGGACCTGCTTGCGGAACACGATCTCCACCGCCCCCTCCGCGCCCATGACGCTGATCTCCGCGGACGGCCAGGCGACGATCAGGTCGGGCTCGTAGGCGCGCCCGCACATCACGTAGTAGCCGGCGCCGTAGGCCTTGCGCAGCACCACCGTGATCTTGGGCACCGTCGCGTTGGCGGTGGCGTAGAGCATCTTGGCGCCGTGGCGGATGATCCCGGCCTCCTCGACCTTGGTCCCCACCATGAAGCCGGGGACGTCCATCAGGTAGACCAGCGGGATCCCGTAGGCGTTGCAAAGGTTGATGAAGCGCGCGGCCTTATCGGCGGAGTCGTTGTCCAGGATCCCGCCCAGCTGCTTGGGCTGGTTGGCCACGATGCCGGCGGGCCGGCCGCCGAAGCGAGCCAGGCAGGTGATGATCGTCTTGGCGAACTGGGGCTTGAGGTCGAAGTAGTCGCCGTCGTCGACGATGCGCCGGATCACCTCGTACATGTCGTAGGGCTTGCGGTTTGACTCCGGCAGCACGTCGAGCAGCTCCTCGTCGCCGCGGTCGACCGGATCGGATCCGGCCACCCTGGCGATCACCGGCGGGCGCTCCTCGCAGTTCTGCGGGAAGAAGCTCAGGTAGCGCTTGATCTGCTCGATGCAGTCGGGATCGTCGGCCACCTCCAGATCGCCCACCCCCGACTTGCGGCAGTGCACCCTCGAGCCGCCCAGCTCCTCCTGGGTGACGTCCTCCCCCACCGCCGCGCGCACCAGATGGGGCCCGGCCAGGGCCATCGAACCGCGGCCCTTGACCATGGGCACGAAGTCGGCCAGGCCGGGGATGTAGGCGGTGCCCGCGGCGCACGGTCCCATCAGCGCCGCCACCTGCGGGATGACCCCGCTCATGACGACCTCCTCGCGGAACAGATGCCCGGAGCCGGCAAACAGCGACCCGACGGCCTCCTGGATGCGGGCGCCGGCGGAGTCCAGCAGCCACACCAGCGGGATTCGCTTGCTCAGCGCCAGCTCGCGCAGTCGGGTGACCTTCAGCTCCCCGGTCATGCCCATCGACCCGGCCATCACCGTGAAGTCATAGGCGGCCACCGCGGTCAGGCGGCCGTTGACCTTGCCATAGCCGGTGATCACGCCGTCGGCGGGCGCCTCGCGGCCGTCCATGGCGCGCTGGGAGAAGTGCGGGCGCCCGTGGATGCCCAGCTCCACGAACGTCCCCTCGTCGATGAGCAGCGCCAGCCGCTCACGTGCGGTGAGCTTGTCGGCGGCATGCTGGGCTGCGATCTTGGCCTCGCCGCCGCCGAGCATGATCTGCTCACGGCGCGCGCGCAGGTCCTCGGCGAGGGGGCGCAGGAGACTCGTGGTGGGGACGTCGGTGGCCATGTGAGGACGAACGCCCCGGAAACCGGTCGGGCCGGGGCAGAAAGTGAGACGTACTACTTATCACTTTGCCAGGCGGCCCGCCGAGCCGTCAAGGGGCGCGGGAGCGTTCAGCGAGCTGAACGCACAGTTCAGGCCCCTGAACGCGCGGTTTGGCGCGTGGAGCACGTAGATGGGCAACGGACCGATTCGGTGCTTTCGGCAAACGGACGCGGCAACGACAAGGGGCAAGACAGATGCGGGGCAAGCTCACGATGACGGTGTTGGCAGTGCTGGCGGCCAGCGTGCTGGTGGCGGCGGTGCTGACCTCGGAGGGCGCGTCCGCCGACGGATCGCCGCCCGCGTTCGTCCAGCAGGTCTCCGTGCACTCGTCCAACGTGACGACCGCCAAGCTCACCCCGACCTCGGCGATCACCGCCGGCAACCGGATCGTGGTGGTGGTCGGCATCTGGAATTCCACCGCCGCGACCGCCAAGAGCGTCACCGATGCCGCCGGGAACACCTACACCGAGGTGCTGCACTTCAAGGGCACCGACAACACCGAGCAGAGCGTGTGGACCGCGCCGGTGACCGCCGGCGGCGGCACCAAGCCCGCGATCACCGTCACCCCGACGGCCAAGGCCGACGTCGGCGCGATCGCCTCCGAGTACTCGGGCCTCTCGACCGCCCCGGGCACTGCCGCCATCGACCAGATCGTCTCCAGGAGCGGGACGACCTCCAGCGCGGCGACCGTCTCCTCGGGCGCGACGGCGGCGTCGAGCGGCTCCAACGAGCTGGCCATCGGCATGTACGTCGACTCGGGCTTCGGCGACACGCTCACCTCCGGCAGCGGCTTCACCCCGCGCGCCAACGTGTCGCCCGCCGGCAACATGGAGCTGCTCTCCGAGGACCAGCCGCTGCCCAATTCCGGCGCCACCGCCAACGCCTCGGTCGGCACCGGCGCCAGCACCGTGTGGCTGATGTCGACGGTGGTGTTCGCGGCCGCCAACCAGTCCGCTCCACCGACCGTGCCCGGCGCGCCGTCCAATGTGTCGGCGACCGCGGGCGACGGCACCGCGACGGTGAGCTGGACGGCCCCGCCCAACGGTGGCGCGCCGATCACCAGCTACACCGTGACCCCGTACATCGGGTCGACCGCCCAGGCGGCGACCACGGTCAACGGGACGCCTCCGCAGACCAACGCAACCGTGACCGGCCTGACCGACGGCACGGCCTACACCTTCACGGTCACCGCGACCAACAGCGTCGGGACCGGAGCCGCATCAGCTCCGTCCAACAGCGTGACGCCGACGGCATCGAGCGCCGGCTCGTGGGGACCGCTCCTGGACTGGCCGATGACCACGGTGCATTCGATCCTGATGGACAACGGCAAGGTCCTGCAATTCGACGGCTGGCAGCAGCCCGAGCCGACCGAGGTCTATGACCCGGCCACCCAGACCTTCGCCACCCAGACGGCGCCCGACAGCATTTTCTGCTCGGGCATGGCCGAGCTGCCCGACGGCCGGGTCCTGGTCGCCGGCGGCTACGGCGGACTGAGCACCGGCCAGATCGGGATCGTCGACACCACCATCTTCGACCCGGCCACCAACACCTGGTCGCGCGTGGCCGACATGCACTACGCGCGGTGGTATCCGGACCTCACCGAGCTCGCCGACGGGCGCTATGTCGCAATCAGCGGCAACGACACCACCGCCACCCACTGGGCCGACACCCCAGAGGTGTTCGACCCCACGACGGGACAGTGGACCGCCCTCACCGGCGTCTCGACCTCGCAGGTCCACGAGGAGGAGTACCCGTTCTCCTACCTGCTTCCCAACGGCAACGTGTTCACGATCGGCCCGTCCGAGGACAAGTCGTTCGAGCTCAACGTCAACGCCAAGACGTGGACGCAGGTCGGCGGCTCCAGCGGCGTCGTCAACGGCTCCTCGGTGATGTATCGCCCGGGCAAGGTCCTCTACAGCGGCGGCGCGGCCGACCTCAACTCGACCACCCCGGCCGCCGCCACGACGGCGACGATCGACCTGACCTCGGCCACGCCGACCTGGCAGCAGACGGCGCCGATGGCCCATGCCCGCATCTACCACACGCTCACGATGCTGGCCGACGGCACCGTGCTCGCCGTCGGCGGAGAGCCGACCGCGGGCCAGACCGGCCAGACCGAGGTCTCCGGCGGGGTGTTGCCGTCCGAGATCTGGGATCCGAACACCCAGACCTGGTCCCCGGCAGCGGCGACCGGCACCACGCGCGGGTATCACTCGACGGCGCTGCTCATGCCCGACGGCACGGTGCTCGTCGGCGGCAGCGGCCACGCCAACGCCGGACTGGCGGCGCAGAAGACCTCCCAGGTCTACTCGCCGGCGTACCTGTCCAAGGGGCCGCGGCCCGCCATCTCGTCGGTCCCGAACTCGATCAGCTACGGCGCGAACTTCAACGTGACCATGGGTGATGCGAGCACGGTGAGCCAGGTCAACCTGGTGTCGCTCGGCTCCGATACGCACCAGAGCGACATGGACCAGCATTTCGTGCCGCTCAGCTTCACCCAGAACGGCAACACGCTGAGCATCGCGGCGCCGAGCAGCGGCACCTACGCCCCTCCCGGCCACTACATGCTCTTCATCCTCAACGCCAACGGGGTCCCGGCGGTGGCGCCCATCATCGCGGTGACGCCGGCCGCCACCGCTCCGGCCGCGCCCACCGCGGTCACCGCGTCGCCGCTCAACGGCGGCGCGGAGGTGTCCTGGACGGCGCCGGCCAACGGCGGGGCCACGATCACCTCCTACACCGTCACCCCGTACATCGGCTCGGTCGCGCAGCCCGTAACCGTCGTCACCGGGAACCCGGCGACGGCGCACGCCACGGTGACGGGCTTGACCAACGGCACCGCCTACACGTTCACGGTGACCGCCACCAACTCCGTGGGGACGAGCCCCGCCTCGGCGGCATCCAACGCGGTGACCCCGACCGCGCAACCGGCGCCGGCCTTCGTGCAGCAGGCCTCAGGTCATTCCGGCACCACGAGCAGCCTGTCGGTCACGCTCGGATCCAACACGCTGGCCGGCGATCGGCTGGTCGTGGAAGCCGGCATCTGGAGCTCGGCCAGCGCCACCGCCAAGAGCGTGACCGACTCCGCCGGTGACACGTTCACCGAGCTGCTCCACTTCAAGGCCGGCGACAACACGGAGGAGAGCGTGTGGACCGCGCCGATCACCGCCTCTTCCGCGACGCCGCCGACGATCACCGTCACCCCGACGGCCAAGGCCGACGTGGGGACGGCGGCGCTGGAGTACAGCGGGCTCTCGACCGCCGCGGGCGCTGCCGCGGTGGATCAGTCGGCCAGTGCGGTGGGCAAGACCGGCAGCGGAACGCCGTCCGTCGCGTCGGGCGCGACGCCCGCCACGACCGCCGGCAACGAGCTGGCCATCGGCCTATACGCCGACTCGGGGTTCGGCGATTCGCTCAAGACGGCCACGGGCTTCACCCAGCGGGTGAACATCTCCCCGGTGGGAGACATGGAGCTCCTCGCCGAGGACCAGGTGGTCGGGTCCGGTGCGACGCCCAACGCATCGGTCACGACCGGCGCAAGCACGTACTGGCTGATGTCCACGGTGGTGCTCAAGGCCGCCACCACCGGCCAGACCGCCCAGGTCATGCGAGCGCTGAAGACCGCGGGCCACAGCACGCTCCGCGCGGGCCTGCCCTCCGTGGCCGGCAGCTCGGGCGCTGCCGCCCGTGTCCGGACGGTCGCGCCGCGGCACACGGCGGCCCGGCGCGTGCGCTGTGGTCGCGTCATGGCCGCCAGCCACCGCGCCTGCGCCTCACTGCGTCACGCCGCGGCGGTCGCCAGGCGCGATCGGCGCCACTGGATCTACGAGGCCTTGATCCAGCACCTCTCCACCAGCCTGCTCTGCCATTGGAACGGCAGGACGCTGAGGGGAGCGCTGGGCCTGGCCGCAGGCTGGTACGCCGCGTTGTAGCGGCGTCCTCGCAGGGTCGGCCCCGCGCCCCGGGCCGGCCACAGCGCTGGGGGGCCGGCCCATCGCCCCGGGCCGGCCCACCGGGGTTGCCTCACCACCGGAAACGGGTAGCGTTGCGGCGTGCTGGGAAGGTGCGCGTGCCGGGTGAAGGCGGTCATCGGACTCACCGGGTTCGTGGGCGTCCTCGTCGCACTTGCCGGGCTGATGGTCGGCGTGGCCGGCGCGGCGGTCCCCGCCTGGACGAGCTATGACCACGACGGCGCGCGGAGCGCGACTGACCCTGACAGCGTCGCGGCGGTGACGCCCACCGCGGCGTGGGGACCGGTGTCGGTCGACGGCGACGTCTACGCCCAGCCGCTGATCTTCGGGTCGCTGGTGTACGTCGCCACCGAGAACGACACCGTCTACGCGCTGAACGCCACCACCGGCGCGATCGCCTGGCAGCGCTCTCTGGGCAGCCCGGTCCCGTCCTCGGGCGCCAACAACCAGCTGCCCTGCGGCGACATCACCCCGACGGTCGGCATCACCAGCACCCCCGCCGTCGACCCGTCCAACGGCCGCATCTACGCGGTCGCCGACGTCTTCAGCGGCGGAGCGGTCAACCACGAGCTGTTCGCGCTCGATGCCGCCACCGGTGCCCCGGTGCCGGGCTTTCCGGTCGCGGTGGACCCGCCCGGCTCCGATCACACCGCGCTGCTGCAGCGCGCCTCGCTGGCGCTCGATGGCGGGCGGGTCATCATCGGCTACGGCGGCAACGCCGGCGACTGTGGCACCTATCACGGCTGGCTGGTGTCGGCGGCCGAGGACGGCAGCGGCACCCCCACCACGTTCGAGGTCAACGCGGCCACCGGCGAGCACGGCGGCGCCATCTGGGGGGCGGGAGACGCGCCGGCCGTGGACGCGTCGGGGCATGTGTTCGTGGACACCGGCAACGGCTTCAGCTCCTCGACGACGCCCGACCTCCAAGAGTCCGTCGTCGAGCTCGACGCCACGCTCAACGTCGTGGATCACTGGACGCCGACGAACTGGCAGATGCTCGATGCCAACGACACCGACCTGGGCTCGATGGAGCCGCTGCAGGTCCCCGGCCAGATGCTGTTCGTCACCGGCAAGGACGGCGTCGGCCGCCTCATCTCGGCCGGCGCCCTGGGCACCACCGGCCAAGTGTTCAGCGGTCAGGCGTGCTCAGGCGGCGCCTTCGGAGCCTCGCTCTACCACGCCGGGCTGATCTACGTGCCGTGCAGCGAGGGGCTGAAGGCGGTCTCGCTGGCCGCCAACTCCCAGAGCTTCATCGCCTCATCGGGGTTCGCCGCACCAGCCGGCGCCTCGGGGCCGCCCATCTTCGCCGGTGGCCTGGTGTGGTCGACGGGGTGGCGCTCGAGCAACATCCTCTACGGCCTGGATCCGGCGACAGGGGCGGTGCGCTACCAGCAGAACCTCGGCACGTTCGAGCACTTCGCCACGCCCAGCGCCGGAGGCGGACGGCTGTTCGTGGCCGCCGGCCCCAAGGTGAGCGCGCTGACGATCTCGGCCTTCCCGCCCGCCACCACCACCGCTCTGGCCGCCTCGCCCGATCCCGCGACCGCGGGCCGGCCGGTCGCGCTGACCGCGACGGTGTCGCCGGCGCCGGACGCCGGCACGGTCGCCTTCACCTCCGGCGGGGCCGCCGTGCCCGGATGTGGTGCGGTGGCGGTCGCCGCGGCCACCGGCCAGGCCGTGTGCCGCGCGAGCCTGCCGGCGGGCACGCGGGTCCTCCGAGCCGCCTACGGGGGCGACGCGTACTTCGGAGCCTCGGCCTCCGCGCCGCTCTCGTTGCTGGTGACACGCGCGGCCCCATCGCTGTCGCACGTCCGCCTGAGCGCGCGCCGGGTCACCGCCCGCGCCGGCGTCGGCCTGCGGTTGACGGTGTCGGAGACCGCTCAGATCCGTGTGCAGCTCAGCCACCTCCTGTCCGGCCACCGGCGGGCCCGCCGCTGCCGGGTGGGCAACGGGCACGGCAAGCGGTGCACCGTGGCGCGGCGCGCCCGCCGGAGCGCGTTCCACGCCAAGCGCGGGCGCAACCGCCACCACCTGCGCCTGCGCGGCCTGCGTCCCGGCCTCTACGCCGCCGCGGTCACCGCCATCGGGCCCGGCGGGGCCAGGTCTCGCACCGTGGTGCTGCGCTTCCGGATCGTCCGTCCCCACCGCTGAAACAATCGTCCAGAGTCCGTGTCGCCCTGGCGCACGCCGGGTACATTGGACGCGTGCGGAGCACATCTGTGAGGGCATCGGTGGCGGCGGCCGCGGTGGCGGCCGCGGTGATCATCAGCGGCTGTGGCGCGGCCAACACGGTCAGCCAGGCGGTCGACCCGGTGGCCAAGGCCGCCGAGACCACGAGCAAGGTCCAGGGCTACAGGATGTCGGCCGCGGTCACCATCAACACCGCGGTCGGAGCGGTCAAGACCACCATGTCGGGGGTGATGGACCGCGCCACGCGCACCGGCCAGATGACCTCGACCGAGAGCGTCGCCGGGCATTCCTTCTCGCTGAGCGAGCGGATGTCGGGGCTGACGATCTACATGAACGCCTCGTCGATCCCGGGGCTCAGCCAGCTCACCCATGGCAAGCAGTGGCTGAAGATGGACATGAGCCGTGCCTTCGGCTCGTTCGGCGTCGGCTCGCTGTCGACCAGCAGCACGGACCCGAGCCAGTTCGTCGACTATCTGCGTGCCGTGAGCGATGACACCAAGGAGGTCGGCTCAGACACGGTGCGCGGCGTGGCCACCACCCGCTATCACGCCGTCATCGACCTGCGCAAGTACCCCAACGTCGTCCCCGCCTCACAGCGGGCGACGGCTAAGCGCGCGATCTCCACGCTGGAGACGGTGATGGGCGCCCACACGATGCCGATGGACGTGTGGATCGACCGCGACAAGCTGGTGCGGCGGATGAGCTTCACCATGGGTGAGTGCGTCAACAACCAGAAGGTGTCCATGAACATGACCATGGACCTGTTCGACTACGGGCCTCAGCACGCCACGCACATGCCCTCGAGTGCGCAGACCTTCGACCTCACGCCGCTGGTGGCCGGGTCGATGCAGAACCTCAAGTTCGGCTGCAGCAGCAGCTCGGCTTAGCCCGTTTTCGAGTTTGACCGGCCCGGCGCGTCACGCCCCACGCGCCGGGCGTCTGGTCAGCGCCGGCGCCGCACCGGCCGAGCGCCGCCGCCGCGCGCTCCCTCAGCGACCGCGCCACTCCGGGTCGCGCTTCTCGAAGAACGCCCGCACGCCCTCCTGGATGTCCTCGGTGGAGAAGGCGATGGTGAGCTGCGAGCGCAGGAAGTCGATGGCGTCCTCGTAGGCCATGTCCTGCTGGCGGAACATCGCGTCCTTGCCGAGCTTCATCAGCACCGGCGACTTGCGCGCCAGCTTCTCGGCCCAGTCGCTCACCGCCGACTCGAACTGATCCGCCGGCACCACGCGGTTGACGATCCCGATCCGCTCGGCCTCCACCGCCGAGATCTGCTCGCCCATGAGCATCAGCTCGGCCGTCTTCTTGCGCCCGACGTTGCGGTAGATGAGCGCCATGATCATGAACGGGAACAGCCCGATGTTGATCTCCGGCGTCCCGAAGCGGGCGGTGTCCGAGGCGACCACGAGGTCGCAGGCCAGCGCCAGGCCAAGCGCTCCGGCCAGCACGTGGCCGTTGGCGGCGCAGATCGACGGTTTGCCGAGCCGACCGAGCAGCGTGAAGACCTCGGGGAACAGCGACGTGGCGAAGTGCTTGTGCACCAGCGGCACCTCGGCGGCGAACCCGCCCAGGTTGCCTCCGCTGGAGAACACGCTGTGGTGGGTCGAGGTCAGCACCACGCACCGCACGGCATCGTCATCGCGACATGCCTCGAGGGCTCGGATGAGCTCCGCCAGCAGGTCGTCGGAGAGCGCGTTGCGGGTGTCGGGCTCGTTGAGGGCGATCGTGGCGACACCCGAGGGCGTGGCCTCAAAGGTGATCTTTTCGTAGTCCATCGGCGGAAGCGTACGCGCAGAGCGGTTTTGGCGCGCCCGCGTCGTGCGTGGCCGCGACGGAATCCAAGTAGAAAGTAGGAAGCTCTACTGTTTACTTTTTGATTCGACCCGGCTACCGTCCAGCCCGCCGTCCCATCGATCTGAGAGGTCCACCCCGCATGGCCACCGCCGACGTCCTCAAACCCGACCACGCCAGCCAGCGCAAGCACTTCATCTTCACCGACGAGCACGAGCAGCTGCGCGAGTCGATCCGGCGCTTTGTCATCAAGGAGCTCCAGCCCCACGCCGAGGAGTGGGAGGAGACGACGTTCCCCGACTGGGTGTTCACCCGGATGGGAGAGCTGGGCTTCCTCGGCCTGGACAAGCCCGAGGCCTACGGTGGACAGGGCGGGGACTACTACACCAGCCTGGTGCTGGCCGAGGAGATCGTCCACGCCCACTGCGGCGGGCTGGCCATGGGCCTGGCCGTCCACACCGACATGGCGATGCCGCCGATCCTGGCCTTCGGCACCGAGGAGCAGAAGCAGGAGTGGGTCGTCCCCGCTATCGCCGGCGCCAAGATCCTCTGCCTGGGCATCACCGAGCCCGACGCCGGCTCCGACGTCGCCGGGATCAAGACTGTGGCCAGGCGCGACGGCGACGGCTACGTCATCAACGGTTCCAAGACCTACATCACCAACGGGCACCGCGCCGACGTCATCGTGCTCGTCACAAAAACGGATACTGAAACTGTCCCACCCACCCACGACGGGTTCACGCTGTTCCTGGTGCCGATGGACGCCGAGGGCGTGATCCGTGAGAAGCGGCTCAAGAAGCTCGGCATGCACGCGTCGGACACCGCGCTGCTGGCGTTCCAGGACGTGCACGTCCCCGAGTCGGCGGTCCTCGGCACGGTGGGCAAGGGCTTCTACCACATCATGTGGGAGCTCCAGGGAGAGCGGCTGATCGGCGCCGCCGGCTGCGTGGCGGGCGCCCAGAACGTGTTTGACCGCACCCTCCAGTACGCCAAGGAGCGCAAGGCGTTCGGGCGCGAGATCGGCCGCTTCCAGGTCATCCGCCACAAGTTCGCCGAGATGGCGACCAAGATCGAGACCGCCCGGCAACTCGTCTACACCACCGCGTGGCGGTTTCAGAACGGCGAGTACCCGGTGCGCGAGATCTCGATGGCCAAGCTCTACGCCGCTCGGATCGCCGTCGAGGTGGCCGACGAGTGCATCCAGATCCACGGCGGAGCCGGCTACATGGTCGAGTACGGGGTCGAGCGCGTGTGGCGCGACATGCGCCTGAACCGCATCGGCGCCGGTACCGACGAGATCATGCTCGACGTCATCGGCAGGTCGTACGGGTTGTGAGCGACCGGGCGCCGGTGCCGCCCTTCACGGCCGAGCACGAGCGCCTGCGGCTCGAGATCCGGCGCTTCGTGCACGAGCGGCTGCGTCCCCACGCCGATGAGTGGGAGCAGGCCGAGTGGTTCCCCAACGAGGTCTTCGGCTGGGTCGCGGACGCGGGGTACCTCGGCCTGGGCTTCGATGACCAGGTGGCGGCGGCCGTGTGGG
>Ga0207664_10002959_pt1 | contig 11280 bp, 6 predicted proteins | sample LARL83metaG_FD_184349 | JGI IMG/M metagenome (GOLD analysis project Ga0207664, IMG submission 184349) | Corn, switchgrass and miscanthus rhizosphere microbial communities from Kellogg Biological Station, Michigan, USA - LAR L8-3 metaG... | ecosystem: Host-associated > Plants > Roots >...
GTGGTTAATCCTGTCAACGGTGAACTCTATCTCTTTATTGCGGTTCGTATAGACGATCTTCGCGCTAAGTATCTTTAAACCGGTCTGATGGAATGCTAGCCGCTTGCTGGGGCGTCCAAGGCGCTTGCCATTGATACTCAACAATATATGTGAGTTGTCTTTTGTTCTCTCGAGATGGTAGGAGCTCGGCTGAAAACGGTCGCTTAAGGGAAGACGTTTAGGCATACACCAATTCTACAATTAATCCGTTGCACTTGCGCGCAAATAGCCGAACTGGTATATTTATACCTAGCAAGTCCGGCCACGTAAGGTCGGATTTTTTGATGAGAGACACTCAGAAAACGTAACAATAAACTGTCGAGTTAAGAAGGAGAATAGATATGGAAATGGACTTTAAACAATTGGCAACAGCCATCAGGGCTATAGCTGAAGAGAAAAACTTGCCAGAAGAGCAGGTCTTAGACGTGGTTCAACAGGCTTTGGCTGCAGCTTGGCGCCGTGACTACGGTGACCGCGAGCAAGAAGTACACGTCACAATGAATCTGAATACCGGTGAGGTGACGGCTTTCGTAACGAAAGAGATCGTCGATACCGTGGAAGACGAGCGCTCCCAGATCGCACTGAACGATGCCATCGTAATGCGCAAAAACGCTAAAATCGGTGAAACTGTCGAGATTTCTCAGAAGGTTGAGGACTTTGGACGGGTTGCCGCTCAGACCGCTAAGCAGGTTATTCTGCAGCGTCTGCGAGAGGCCGAAAGAGAAATCGTGCTGGCAGAATATGAAGATAAGATCGGCAGCCTGGTGAACGGCGTGATCAACCGAGTCGAAGGACGCTTGGTACGGGTTGAGCTGGGCCGGGCGCAGGGTATTTTGCCTGTCGGCGAACAGATCCAGGGCGAACGCTATTACCCTGGTCAACGGCTAAAATTCTTCTTAAAAGACGTTGAAAAAGGTTTCCGGGGCCCACAGCTGATTGTCAGCCGCGGTAGCAAGGAATTCATTGAACAGCTTTTCCGAGGCGAAGTTCCTGAGATGGAAAACAGCTCCGTGGAAATCAAAGACATCGCCCGTGAAGCCGGTGTCCGTAGTAAGATAGCCGTCTCCAGCAATGTGCCCGGAGTTGATCCGGTTGGCACCTTTGTGGGTGGTCACGGTACTCGCATCAATGCCGTTCGCGACGAAATTGGGAATCAAGAAATGATAGATATCGTAGTTTGGGACGAGAACCCGGCCACCTTCGTAGCCAACGCTATGAAGCCTGCCAATATCGCCCGCGTCGATATAGATAAGAATCACAATAAAGCCACTGTGGTAGTACCAGAAGACCAGCTGAGCATCGCTATCGGCAAATCTGGTCAGAATGTCCGCCTGGCCGGCAAATTGACCGGCTATGAGCTTGATGTCGAAGCCGAAAAAGCTAAATCAGAAGCACCTTCAGATGATACCGAGCAGCCAAGTACGGTAGAGTCTAAGCCGGTTGTGCAGAAACTGAAGAAAAAGACAGAGCTAGAAGACTCTCTGCTGAAAGCTATCGAAGAACACGGCGAGTAGTAGCACAACAAGAAAAAAATGAATTAGCACTCTTGACTGTCGAGTGCTAATTTATGCTATCATTATTAATACGAGCTTAATCGTTTCTGTGAAGCAATTTACAGAAAGCTCTCAGAAAAACTAACTACACTAGTTATATAAAGAAGGGGGAAGCCTTGAAGCAAAATCGCCAAAAGGCAAAACACCAACTATGATGCCTAATTCACCAGATTTTCAAGAATTTTTGAGCCATTTAACCAACAATGCTCTGCACAGCCTGAAGCACGCTGATGCCCTAGCGCGGGCCAGCGGCAGCGCCTACATAGGCACTGAGCACTTGTTGTTGGGTGTGCTGGCTCAAGAAGGTTCTATGGGCGCTAAGATCTTGGAAGGCGCTGGGATTACTCTAGATAGAGCCCGTTTAGCCTTAAATCTTACGCCAAAGACACTAGTTATAAGTATGGGCGCCAAAGGCCTGAGCGAGACAGCCAAGCTGACGCTAAAGATGGCTTGGGAAATCGCCCAGGAGTTCAATCAGGACTTCTGCGGCACTGAGCATATTCTCTATAGTATCCTGAGCCAAAAGAACGCCCGGGCTACGACTTTGCTACGAGATATGAGCGTCAATACCGACCAACTGAGCAACGAAGTCGAGCAGTTCCTGAACAAGCAGCAATATGATGAAGACGAGCGTACCGCCGGTGCCACTCGCCGCCGCGGCAGCAGCGCTAAAAAGAGCGCATTGGAATTTTTCGGCACCGACCTGACCGACCTGGCTAAGAACGGTAAGCTGGATCCGGTGGTCGGCCGTGAGAACCAGATCAAGCGGGTGATTACGATTCTGAACCGCCGCACTAAGAACAATCCGGTACTTATTGGCGAGCCTGGTGTCGGTAAGACGGCCATCGTTGAAGGTTTGGCTCAGCGCATTATTAACGAAGAAGTGCCTGACAGTCTGTTAGACAAGCGCATCGTAACGCTTGATCTGGCAGGAATGATCGCCGGTACTAAATATCGCGGTGAATTTGAAGATCGCCTGAAGAAGATTATCGCCGAGCTGGAAAAAGACAAGAATACAATCGTGTTTATCGACGAGCTTCACCTTATCGTTGGTGCCGGTGCCGCGGAAGGCTCAATGGACGCCGGCAATATCCTAAAACCATCACTTGCCCGAGGCAAGATCCAGATGATCGGCGCCACGACAACGGACGAATATTCAAAATATATCGAGAAAGATGCCGCCCTGGAGCGCCGCTTCCAGCCAATCCAGGTGCCAGAGACCAATGTTGCCGAAACGGTAGCTATCCTGAAGGGTCTCCGCAAGCATTACGAGGAATTCCACGGTGTCAAAGTTGACGATGAAGTATTGACTGACACTGTCCAGTTCGCCCGGCGCTACATAAACGATCGCTACATGCCCGACAAAGCTATCGACCTTCTAGACGAGACCGCGGCTTATCTGCGGGTCAATAAAGGCAAGACTCCGCCCGAGCTCCGTCAGCTTCAGAAAGAATTGAAACTGGTAAATACCCGCATTGAAGACGCCGTTGACAATGAGGACTATGAGAAAGCCGCCCGCGAGAAGCAGAAGGCCAGTCAGATAATGGACAACCTCAAAGAGATGGAAGCGGCCTATAAGACTGGTAAACCGATAACCCTGACTTCCGATGATGTAGCCGATACTGTCGCCAGGATGACCGGCGTGCCTGTTACCAAAGTCATCAAAAGCGAAGCCAAGTATCTGATCAATCTTGAGAAAAACCTCAGTAAGTATATAGTTGGTCAGTCCGAAGCCGTCGAGACAGTAGCTAAAGCCGTCAGGCGTTCCCGCTCCGGCATCGCCAGCGAGAAGCGCCCCATCGGTTCATTCATTTTCTTGGGCCCGACAGGCGTAGGGAAGACTGAAATGGCCCGGGTTCTGGCCCGTGAATTCTTCGGTAGCGAAGAAGCCCTGATCAAGATAGATATGAGTGAATTTGGTGAGCACCACACTGTAGCCCGACTGGTCGGCGCTCCCGCCGGCTACGTCGGCTATGATGACGGCGGCCAGTTGACCGACAAAATCCGGCGTCAGCCGTACAGCGTCGTATTGTTCGACGAGATTGAGAAAGCTCATCCGGATGTCTTCAATATGATGCTGCAAATCTTAGAAGACGGCGTCCTGAGCGATGCCAAAGGTCGGAAGATAGACTTTACTAACACTATCATCATAATGACCAGCAATATCGGTGCTGAGAAGCTCCAGAAAGAAGCCAGCTTTGGCTTCAGCGCCACCAAGCCTTCTGATATGGATGACCTTGAGGCTATGCATATCGCTAACAAAGATAAGGTTATGGAAGAGATGAAGAAAATGATGCGCCCCGAACTACTGAACCGCATCGACAAGATTATCGTCTTCCACGCCCTGACCAAGAAGGATGCCCTGAAAATCCTAGACTTACAGCTTGATGATCTGCGTAATCGGTTAGTTAAAAAAGGCATCGGGTTGGATGTCAGCAAAGCGGCTAAGGAATATCTGCTAGAGAACGGCTACGACGCCCATAACGGTGCCCGTCCAATGAGACGGTTGCTGCAGGAAACACTTGAGGATGCAATAGCCGGTGGGCTGCTGGACGAAAGCTATCATAAGGGAGACGTTGTAACAGTTGGTGCCCGAAAAGCCAGCAAGAAGCAAGAACCAGAACTTACCTACGCTACTGCCCGGGAAGACTAATTGCTATAATTTAGCTAATGCGTTTCAAATTCTTGAACATCGGAATCTTAGTCGCTTTTTTGGCGGCTATTTTTCTGGCTTTCATGCATAGCCAGGACATTCAGGATTGGATCAGGCTCAGGAATTACACCGCACCGGCTAATATAGCTGCCTTCGTCGCTCAGGACTCAATGACACCAAAAGCTCAACACATCTTCTATGTGACCCATCCTACATTGGAGACGAATCTAGGGTCTTTTCAGAAAGAGTGCGCTAACTCGGAGCAGACGATCGTTCTCGGTTGCTACCGCACCGGCGTTGCCAGTGACAGCCAACTATTTATCCGCGACATTACCGATAGCCGATTGCAGGGAGTAGAGCAGGTCACCGCCGCCCACGAGATGCTGCACGCCGCCTATGACCGCCTGGGTGCAAGCCAGAAGCAAGCAATCGACACTATGCTTCAGGATTACTACCGAACCCAGCTGAACGACCAACGTATCAAGGACACGATCGAGTCATACAAGAAGACCGAACCTGATGATCTGGTGAATGAGATGCATTCGATTTTCGGAACCGAAATCTCTTCTCTGCCGGCGCCTTTGGAGGAATACTACAAACAATACTTCGCTAATCGCAAACAGATAACCGACTACGCCCAGGCCTACGAAGGAGAATTCACTTCACGCAAAGCCCAGGTTGACGCCGATGATGCTAAACTGGCCGAGCTTAAAACCCGAATCAAAACTGAAGAACAAGCCCTCCAGGAGCAGCTCAGCGCCCTGCAGTCAGACAGGGCTAGCGTAGAGAACTCCAATGATCAGGCGGCTGTGAATGAATACAATTCCCGGGTTGTGTCCTACAACGCCGGCATCAGGAGGCTCCAGTCCGACATTAGCGCTTATAACACCCTGGTAGAGGAGCGGAACCAGATTGCCGCCGAGCTGCAGAGTCTACAAAGCTCGATCGATACGCGTCTAACAACTCAACAAGCACAATAATTGGAGTAGAATAATAACTATGGCCAAATTGGGAGTCAAATACGAATGCTCTAATTGCGGCGCCATTTATGGCAGCTGGACTGGTCGCTGCTCTAATTGCGGTGAGTGGAATACTTTGACTGAACAGGTCCAAATCACCACGGCTACGGCTGGCGGTAGTGGCAGAAAACTGGAAGTGAAATCTATCGCCCAGGCTGTCAGCGCTAAGGTAGAACGTTTCAAGACTGGCCTGCCTGAAATCGATGAAGTACTTGGCGGAGGGCTTGTGTCTGGCAGCATAAACTTACTGGCCGGGCAGCCGGGCATTGGTAAAAGTACGTTGCTGCTGCAGTTAGCCCACAACTTATCAAAAAACTATAAGGTGCTTTATGTCAGCGGCGAAGAGTCCGTTAACCAGGTTGCGCTCAGAGCCGAGCGGCTCGGCACTCAGGAGAAGAATCTTCAGTTGGCCGTTTCAACCATAGCCAATGACATAGCTTCCACCATTTCAGAAAAAAAATACCAGATAGTGATCGTCGATTCCATTCAGGCTATCGCCGTCAATGAGATCAACTCGGCTGCGGGCAATATCAGTCAGATAACCAACTCCACCCAGTTGATCACAGCAGCCGCAAAAGCTTCTAATACCTCAGTAATTATGGTTGGCCACGTAACCAAGGAAGGTTCAATAGCTGGCCCTAAGGTCTTGGAACACATTGTTGATGTAGTACTGCAGCTAGAGGGTGACCGCTACGGTGGTTTCAAGATTCTGCGCGGAGTAAAGAACCGTTATGGTTCTACCAACGAGTCGGCGATTTTCGAGATGGACGATCACGGGCTTAAACCGGTAGACAATCCATCGGCCGCACTACTGGCCGAGCGAAGGGTCACGGACGGTTCGGTGGTTCACGCCACGATGGAGGGCTCCAGGCCGCTGCTGGTAGAAATACAGGCCTTGGTTAATCCCACAAGCTATGGCTACCCGAAGCGTACAGCCAGCGGTATAGACCTGAACAGGGTTAATTTGTTGATCGCGATGTTAGAAAAGCGCACCAAACTGAAGTTGGGCGACAAAGACATATTTATCAATGTGGTCGGTGGTATCCGCTTAAGCGAACCGGCAGCTGACCTGGCGGTTTGTATGGCGATAGCCAGCGCCAGCAAAGGTATGCAACTGAAGAAAAATGCCGTGGTATTCGGCGAAGTCGGCCTGAGCGGCGAAGTACGACACGTGCCGTTTATGGATAAACGATTGGCTGAGGCGAAGAAGCTCGGTTTCGAAGCGGCTATCGGGCCAAATGTTCAATCCGGTAAGAAACCGGCGCTACTAAGTTCGGTTGGCGATGTTAGAACAGCCCTAAATACTTTCCTGGAAAAAGAATAGCCACAGTAAAGTCTGTCGCGATACGCAGGAAGCCTTGTTGCTGCAGAGCGCCGCGGCATTTCTTGGAATTCACAGGAGTACAAAAGCCTTCACCGCCGTGGCCGCCAGCCGGCGGAGGATTAGCGGGCGGAGTGGTAGCTGCAGCAAATGTAACCGTCGTAGTGGCGCTTGTAGCATCGTAAAGGACGCTATCTATCACCTGGATAGCTACTGCCGCGCTACCCGAGCCGTTATAGGTGAAGCTAACCGAACTTGGTGAATCCGAAACTGTCTTGCTTTGAGAAACCTGACCATTAACCAGCAAGTTGACTGTGCCAGGGTATTGGGCGTACTGCGGATCACTTAATGGGTGAGTGCCTTGAGAGACGGTTGTGGTTATAGTGCAGGTGCCATTATCGCAAGTGGCGGTGCCACCGCCGGTCACGTCGGTTCCATTGATGAATACCGAAGAAATTGACGGCGGACTGTCGCTACAGCTGTGAACATCATCTGAACCCGAAGTATTGGATGATGCATTGCCACCGCTGGTCGCCCCGCCAGCGCCGTAGAAGATATCTGCTGACAGGGAATTAGCCGCCGCGCCGCCGCCGGTGACCATTTTAGCTAGCGTCGGAGTACAGGTTGTTGCCTGCTTATTGGATACTTTATCGATAGTAGTGCTTTGGTTGCTGGCGGCCTTGGGCTGGTACCAGGAAGGGAACAGATCGGTTGACGGGCTCGGTTCGATAGAACCAACGCCGACGTGATTGCGAACCACGAAGGCCGGCAGTCGTTTAATGCCGGCTGGCTGCGTCCAGTTAACTGGCGTACCGCCTTCGGCATCAAGAGCCGCCAACATAAAGTTACGCGTCAAAGGCGTTGTTAAGAATTCCATCCCGGCCGAGCGCAGGGCTTTTTGACGGGTGTGGTTGCCAACCCAGCTGGCAACGGCGTATTTGGTGGTCCAGGCAGTCATCAGACCGTCAAAGTTGTCGTTGGTCGTACCGGTCTTGACGGCGATATTCCAGCCCTTGTACCTATGGAACTTATAATAGCCGGATGGCAAGTAACTGGCGTTAGGATCGGAAGCCATATCGTCAACGATATAAGCGGCTTCTGCCCGGACTACCTGCTTTGATTTTGGCTGGGTCCATTTATAGAAAGTCTTGCCGGAAGCATTCTGTAGGGAAAGGATATAAGTATTCGGTATGGATTGGCCCAATCGGGCTAGCGATGCCAGACCGTTGACGTGCTGGTCCAGGTGCAGGAAGGCACCGTCACCGATGGCTGAGGCGCCGTAACATGGAGCTTTTTGAGTCAACTGCTCATCGCCGTAACAAGCGTAAGCTCCAGGAGCTGCCATCAGATCGTTAGCGATCTTGATCACTTTGTCAGTACCCACGGTCAACATAGCTTTGACGGCTGGCACGTTTCGGGAGCCGCCCAAGGCGTAGCGTAGCGTCAGAGGGCCAGGGTACTTGAAATCATAGTCCCAAAGGCAGTTGGCCTTCTTGTCTGATTTCGGACTGTTCTTATTGGTACAAGGATAGCCGGGAAGCGGTTGCTGTACGTCGTATAGCACGGCACCGGCACCGGCGTTGGTAGTATTGTCTACCAGTGACACATAATCATACGGCTTAAAGCTGGAGCCAGGCGGAATGGCTGTCTGGGCGTAGTTGATCTGCCCGTGGTCGGGGTCGTTAAAGTCTGTGCCGCCAACCAAGGCTACCATCTGTCCAGTTTGGACATCTTCAGCCACTAGGGCTTGCTCATCAGCACCGGCACGAGAGGCATTATTGAGGTTAGCTTTTACCTTGTCTTCGGCGATCTGCTGCAACTTAAGATCCATCGTGGTAATAACTTTCCAGCCGCCCACTTTGTTACAGCTGTTGCTGCCGCTGTTACAAGTAAAGCGTTTTTCTAGTTCATTTTTGGCAGCCAGGACGAAGTAAGGTGATTTTATTCCGGCATATTTGTCTGTTTGTCTGGGCTGGATCTCTGCTAAGATATCAACTTTCTTAGCTTCTTCGGCTTGGCTCTTTGTAATGCTGCCACGTTGGGCCATAACATCCAAGATGTAGTGCTGGCGGGCGTAGAAAGCCTGCTTATCAAAGTAATCACCGCTATATGGTGAATAAATGGACGGGGCTTTCGGGATAGCGGCTAGCATTGCTGATTCTGCCAGAGTCAAATCTTTTGAATCCTTATGGAAGTAGTCAGAAGCAGCGGCTTGCACGCCTCGGTCAACGCCGCCATATGGTGCCGCGTTAAGATATCCTGTCAAAATCTCATCCTTGGTGTATGTGCGCTCCAACTCTACTGCCAAAATCAGTTCTTTTACCTTTCGGGTAATACTGCGCTGCTGTGTCCAATCTTCGTTAAGTTTTACCAGCTGCTGCGTGATAGTAGAACCACCCTGGGTACTACCGTGTTTGACAAGGTCGTTTACCGCCGCGCGGGCGATACCCTTGATATCGAAACCACGGTGGTTATAAAAGTCGCGGTCTTCAACCGCTACGGTGGCGTCTTTTAAGAACTTGGGCATTTCACTGCTAGGTACCGGTACCCGCTTTACGGCGTTATAGTCCTGCCACAGCAGGGTTTGGCCGGTGCGGTCGTAGTAACTGATGCTGCCGCCCATATTGCCACCGGAAATATCTTTGACTTTCGGCAGGTCCTTACGGAAGTAAGCAAATACTCCAAGTGTCATAACGAACATCGCCAGGATGGCTATTCCGGCAATCTTCAGGGCCATTATTCCACCGTCACGGCTGAACCAGTATTCGGCGAGTTTCTGAGGATTCATACGCCAAAAGACACGCTTGATGCGTGATTTGGGCAGTCCTCGCATCCTTTGTACTTTACGCAATGCTTTCCCTTCTTTTATCGCGGTATATCTCTCACCTACAGAACGGTTCACTTTAAGGACACGGCCGCTACGTGTGGTCATGCGGTTGCTAGAGCGGCGCGGACGTTTATCCATTAGCTTTCTATATTCTCCCTATTGCAATTATTATAGCAAGAAATCCTGAGGGTTCTTATGCTTATTTATAGTTGTCTAGTAACATAGGTAACAGAGTATTATTAAGGTATAATTCGTTCAACAATAATATAAGAATTTTAACTGAAGATTAGCTGATGAAATTAAGCGAAGAATTGAAGTGGCGAGGGTTTATCAACCAAACGACGTACCAGGACTTGGGTGTCTTAGACGAGAATAAAGTTACTTTTTACCACGGTTTCGATGCCTCGGCCGACTCTCAGACCGTCGGCAATCTGGCCGGGATGATGCTGGACCGTTTATTTATGAAGCACGGCCACAAGGGCATAATCCTTGCCGGCGGCGCCACCAGCCTTATCGGCGATCCGGGTGGCAAAGACGCCGAGCGCCCGCTTCAGGACGAGCAGACTATTGCAGCCAATGTCGCCAAGGCAGAGGAGCAGCTCAAGAAAGTGATGCGCGGCTACGAATACAAGCTGGTCAACAATCTGGACTGGACGCGAGATATGAAAGTCATCGATTTTCTGCGTGATTACGGCAAGCATTTCTCGATGACGCCTCTGATACAGCGCGATTATATCGCCACCCGTCTTGGAGAGGGCGGTGCCGGCATCAGTTACGCCGAATTCAGCTATACCGTATTGCAGGGGATGGATTACCTCCATCTATTCGAAGAGTACGGCGCCACTTTGCAATTAGGCGGCTCTGACCAATGGGGTAACTGTTTATCTGGCGTAGAGCTCATCAGGAAAACCAAAGGTGCAGAAGCGCACGTTATAACCCTGCCGCTGATAATCAACAAAGCTACCGGCAAGAAGTTCGGCAAGACCGAAGAAGGTGCCGTCTGGCTGGATCCCGCCAAGACCACACCGTTCCAGTTCTACCAATTCTGGTTGAATACGGAAGATGATGCCGTAGAGGAATACCTAAAAATCTTTACGGAACTAGACCGCGAGCAAATAAGTGAAATTATGCAGAAATTCTGGGACGACCGGGCCAGCCGCTCAGCTCAGCGGATTCTGGCCCGCGAAGTGACCAAGCTTGTTCATACAGAAGATGTTATCAAAGAGATAGAAGCCGCCACTGGCGCGGCCTATGGTAGCGCCGAGCTGACGCCGGAGTCCATACCTCTTCTAAAATCACAACTGCCAGTGGGGCAAGCCCAGACCGGGCAGACATCGGTTGTGGAGGCACTTGTAAGCACCGGACTTGCTACTTCGAACGGCGACGCCCGCCGCTTGATAAGTGACGGAGGTGTATATATAAACGGTCAGCGTGTCACGGAAGTAGATGGCGTTTTTAACAGCAGTAATATAATTCACGGCCATGCTATGCTGCAGCGTGGTAAAACTAAAGCAATAATTCAAATAACGGAGTAGCTAATGCCAGAAACCAAAGCAAAAACCAAAGCCATAAGAAAAGCCGACCAATATGACGACCCAGAATACAACTACCAGGACTACTGGCAGGGGCGGGAATATGAGCATATGGCCGAAGAGCTGGCTATCCGGCGATTGCTTCGGGGTAAACATTTTGAGCACGCCGTAGATGTTGGCGGCGGCTATGGCCGCTTAAGCAAATATCTGACTAGGTTTGCCGATAAGGTTACTCTGGCTGAACCTAGCCAGCAGCAGCTGGACATCGCCAAAGCTTATCTTAAGGAAACACCTCAGGTTGACCAGAAACTTCTGCAGGCTGCCGACTTGAAATTA
>Ga0207664_10002960_pt1 | contig 11277 bp, 7 predicted proteins | sample LARL83metaG_FD_184349 | JGI IMG/M metagenome (GOLD analysis project Ga0207664, IMG submission 184349) | Corn, switchgrass and miscanthus rhizosphere microbial communities from Kellogg Biological Station, Michigan, USA - LAR L8-3 metaG... | ecosystem: Host-associated > Plants > Roots >...
GGTGTAGGGACGTTCTCCATCAATCCCACTACTACATTAGCCGCGCAGCAAGGGAACAACTCCGGTGCTTCTCCGTTTTTTACTGGCTTTTCAAATGGGGATCTCGCGGCCACCAACATCAGCCACGTGGATATGCACAACCTGTTGTACAGCGGGAACACTACCAAGATATTCCCGACCGTCATTTTGTGGTGGTGCCAATCTGGTGGCATTGGTAAGCACGTCGTGTCTACCTCCTTCAATGCCTGCCGCAGCCACGTTGAAAATGCCAATAATTACGACGACGTAAACGACATCAAGCGCGTTGACGATGATGCCGTAGGCCGCCACATCGACGGAATGATGCTCGATTGGTATGGGCGTGGAAACACAATCGCCAACTTCGCCAATCAGGATTCTCACGCGGCGAACTTCGTTAGCGACATGAATGGTCGCGCCGGCACTCCATTGAAGTATACGTGGATGCTTGACCACTCCTATTCATACACCTGCGGGGTGAACAATTCCCCCGGCTCTACTGGAACTCCCGGATGGACAACTATGGGATACGCCAGCATGACGGCGTGTATGACTGGCGAAATCAACGCTGATTTGGATTACCTGCACACCCACTACTTCAGCGGGGCCGCGCAGTACGTCAATCCAGCGACTGGCAAAATTCCAATAGTACCTTTCATCACCAGCACGGCTCCTGAATTCAATGCAGGCTGCACTACGACTTCGCAGACATGCTGGCAGACGGTGTGGGACGCGGTTATAACCCATACCAACACGTACGCCACTCACATCGAGTTGATATTCGAGAACAGTCCGGGATTCACAAAGCCTGATACGGCAGGTGCATATCAGTGGGCGGGGAACTCGCATTCGATGAGTGCATCTTTCTCTACGGATGAAGGGCTCGCGGTTATCGACGCTTTTGTACTTGCTTCGAAGAATCACAGTACGCTCATTCCTTGGGGCGGTTCTTGGAAGGGCTTCAACGACTCCATAGCGAGTTGGGGCTCCGGCAGGCTCATCGCACAGCAGTGCGGTAAGACTTGGCTGGACACATTTTCAGAGTGGGGTGTGAGCAAGTACTTCAGCTCCAGCCACCAACTGCCTTACTTGCAGCCTGTGACTTGGAGTGACTACGAAGAAGGAACCGAGATTGAATCCGGAATCGACAGTTGCCTTACGGTGTCGTCGTCTCTGGCTTCGGCGGTATTAAGCTGGTCAACCTCTGGCGCAGGGTCTGCGAATAACATTGACCATTTCACGGTTTATATCAGCACCGACCAGAATAATCTGGCAGTGCTGCAAGACAACATAGCGGCCGGTACCACCAGCCTGAACCTAGCGAATTATAATCTGGGCTCAGGGACGTATTACCTGTACGTACAAATGGTGGCCAAGTCGTCGATGAAGAACTCCATCTCTACGGCACAGAAATATGCTTTAATTTCTAACCCGCCAACCGCTTCTCTTGTCCTGACGCCGACCTCCGGCACCGCACCTCTTACGGTGTCCGCAGATGCATCTGGGAGCAGTTCTCCAAACGGTACTATATCTTCCCAGCAGCTTACGTGGGGGGACGGAAGCGCTCCAGTAGCACTATCTCCGCCGTGGACAAGCAGCCATATATTCGGCGCGGCCGGGCAGTTCACCGTGAGCTTAGCCGTGTCCGACACAACTGGTTTGCAAGGCATGGTGGCGGGTCTAGTGACCGTCACTGGGGGCCAAACCGGGTACGGAACTGTCGGGTACGGAACTGACGGGTATGGTGGGGGAGACTTTTTTGGAGGCTCCGTTCTGTCTCTGTTTGACGGAGCGTACGTTTATTCTCCAATCCGTATTCAAGGAACTCTCGTTACTGGTACGACAGCGACCTTCGCCCATGTGCGTATTTACGTGGATGGTGCGATTGTCTTTGACGTTCCGGAAACAGTGAGCACGTACACGCTCGACAAGTATGTACCGTTGAGCACCAAAGCAACCCACGAGATTTATATCGAAGGCGTCGATACGAATGGGAATGTCTCCGACAGTGCCCATGTTAAGGTGTATTGCGTCGGGTTGTATTCGTCGTAAGGGAAGTCAATGGAACAGCTAATAATTGAGATTCTCAAAGTAGTTGGAACCATCATAGCTGGCATTTTTACCATCATCGGTTTTGTCATAAGAAACGCCTACCAGACTCTGAAAGAAAACAAAGAAGAGCTCGAAGAGCGTGTTGAAAAAGCTGAGCAAGCCTCCTTAGAACGTTACAACGAGGTTAAGCAGATGTTCCAGCAAGAAGAACGCCGCCGTACGGAGATGGTGGATAGGGTGACTTCTCTGGTCACTGATATGAAAAAGGAATTGAGGGATGACATCGGCCATCTGCGCGAAGACATCAGTCGCTTCCTGACCCCCAACTTCAACCGGCCCAACCCAGACTAGGACACACATAAAGCAGTTGACAAACCAACTTAAGTGTGCCACAATCATTACATCCCAGTTCTCCAACTGTTCCTGTGAGGGATGTGGCCCCTGTTGTTTCCTTGGCCGCATCCCTTTTTTATCCCAGCACCACACGGAGTCATTTTTGGCCTCATCATCAAAAAAGCAAGCTGTATCTACAAAATCAGCGTTGTTGAAGGAAATCCAGGAGCTGGCAGCAAAAAGCAATTCCAGTGTTACGCGCAATTTCTACCGCGAGAACAGTAAGTATTCCGAAGCCGACTGGCAAAAATTCTTCCCTAAATTCAATGACTTCCTGGCTGCGGCTGGCCTAGACATACCCTCTGAAACAAGTGAAATCAGCGGCGACAAGTGGACGATCGCTCTCCCCCGCACAAACATCCATACCCTGGAGCAGCTCGTTGAATACTGCGAAATAGACCTGTCCGTATGGGAAGTTGAGAGGTTCGTTGCCAATAAATGGGACGCTAATGCCGGCGCTGGGGAGACGATGCCTCTCTTCCAGATCAAGGCTTTCCTCAAGAAGAAAGCGGAAGTCGTGGCCGTTCGCAAAGAGATTGAAGAACTCAAGGAACTAGCCAAGAGCACTGCTCGTTCGCCAAAGTATATTGCCCGCCCAGCGCAGATTTCTGGGAATATGCTTGAAATCAATGTCCCAGACGCTCATTTTGGGAAACTATCTTGGGGCGTAGAGACTGGACACGAGAACTACGATACCAAGATTGCTCAAGCAACGTTTATGCGTGCTCTTGAGACCCTGTTAGACCGCACCAAGGCTCACAAGTTTGATGAAGTATTGTTCGTTGTTGGGAACGACCTTTTCAACTCCGATGACATTGAAGGCCGCACTACCAAGGGTACATCTGTCAGTACGGATGGGCGTTATCACAAAACGTTCTACAAAGTTCGTACCACCATTATCGCTAGCATTGAGCGTTTGAGACAAGTCGCGCCGGTAAAGGTGGTTATGGTATCCGGCAATCATGACGAGTTGTCTGTGTGGCATCTGGGAGATTCGCTGGAGTGCTATTTCCACCAGTACAAAGACGTAGAAATAGATAATGCTCCACGGCCCAGAAAGTATCACCAGTTTGGCAACGTCATGTTGATGTTCACTCATGGAGATAAAGGTAAGCGAGCCGACTACCCCTTGCTTATGGCTACTGAAAACTCGGTCATGTTCGGCGCGACTAAGTACCGCGAAGCGCATACCGGGCATACGCACATGACGAAATTGGATGAGCAGCACGGTGTGCGCGTACGTGTGCTCCCTGCATTGTGCCCACCGGATGATTGGCACTCGGAGCAAGGTTTTGTTTGTAATTTACGCAATGCCGAAGCGTATGTGTGGAACCGAAACGAAGGGCTAGTCGGGATAGCGCTCTACTCTGACGACGCGCAAGAGCCTATTACTACGAAAAGGGTAATCGGCTAATGCTTTGTGAGTGCGGTTGTGGGCAGGATGCAGGCGTGTACCATCAGACTAATTTAGCGATTGGTATGGTAAGGGGACAACCTAAAAAGTTTATTCGCTTTCATAAGAAAAAGGCTACACACTGCAAGCGAGGCCATGAATTAGTTTCTGGAAATATACTCAAAAGCGGTAAGTGTAAAACCTGCGACTATGCTCGTAAGAAAAATAAAAAGCATAGAGACGTATGGCGCAGCCAAGGGTTATGTACTTTGTGTGGTAAACGGAAACCAGACGAAGGTTTTGTCACTTGCTCAAAGTGCCGTAAGGAGAATTACGCACGCCATTGTGAGTACAAGAAGAACAACAAAAAGGCAACTAACGAGTGGAGCAAAAAACGCCGACGCAAGGAGCGTCTGGATGTGCTTACGCACTATAGTCAGGGAGCTCCTAGATGCGCATGTTGTGGTGAACGTACCGTGCAGTTCTTGTGTATCGACCATATAAATGGTGGAGGAAATAGTCACAGAAAACAAGGTATTGGTTCTATCTATCCGTGGCTGCTAGTACACGACTTTCCTGAAGGGTTTCAAGTCCTGTGCCATAACTGCAATTCTGCCAAATCATATTACGGCATCTGTCCTCATCAACAACAGACAGACAACCAGTTAAAGGAAGTGAAATGAAAAAATTATTATTTGTAATGTTATCTTGTTGCCTGTTTGCGGGTGCTCAAGCTGTTCCTACGACACCAAATATTGGATTGGCGTTGCCTCCACATGGCAAAGCCCTGTGGGACACGGATGTTAACGGCAATTTTACCGCGTTAGATAACCTGTTGCGTGGTCTCGCACCATGCGCTGCTGGTACGCCAGCGGTAACGTATTTCAATGGTACGCTGACCTTTTGTGATTCGAGTGCGACCTGGGACGGCTCGGGCGGTTTGAATTTAGTGAACTTGACTGCTTCGGGTGGTGTCTCTGCGTCCAGCTTGAGCACAATCGGTACTGGCTACACGTTAACTTTCCAAACGCAGGCTGCACCCGCAGACCCTGTTAGCGGCAAGTTTCGTTGGTGGGGAGACCTTACTACGGGCCGAGTTAGATGTCGTGGATTCGGCACGAACTGTGACCCGGCACCGAATGGGCCAGCAGGCGGTGATTTAGTCGGTACGTATCCTAACCCCACTCTTGGTACGAGCGGCGTCACTGCGGGTAGCTGCGGAGACGGAACGCATTCTTGCGTCATAACGTTCGACGCCAAGGGCAGAGCGACCTCTCAGTCTCAAACTGCCATTACCGTTTCAGGTGGAAGCAGTTCGCCATTGAGGAGTTGGGCTGGCGATGGTTCAGACGGTGCGGTCGTTGCGGACGGAACTAGCACGCTTGCTTGCTTAGGAGTTCCCGTTTCCAACGTCTATACGATGACACGGGATTGCTATTTTACTACGTTCACGTTGAACACAGGCGTCACGATAAAAACAGTTTCAAACCGCATTCTTGCTACCACCAGTATTGTTAGCTCTGGCACGTTTCAGAATGCTGGAGGAAATGGCGGCAATGGAGCAGCGGCATCAGGCACCAACAAGTCGACGGGCGGAAACGCGGGAAGTAACAGCGTTGTTGTTGCTTCTGGTTCTCTGTCATCACCGCTTGGGTCGCTAGTTGGCAAAGCGGGTGCTACAGGTACTACTGGCGTAGGTGTGGCTGGCACCGCAGGCGCAACGGGTAACTTTACGTCAGGTGTAAGCCTAACGTTCGGCGCTAATGCCGGTACCGCAGGAGGCAACGGCGGCGGCTCAGGAGCGTCAGGAGGTAGTCAAGCTGGAGCAACCGGTGGAACAGGTGGAAGTGCAGGCCCAACTACTTTAGATCAAGCATCTCCTCACGAGTTATTGCTAGCTGCTACGTTAACTGACCCTACGGCTCATGGCTTTCAGGTTACATCAGGTAATGGTTCGGGAGGTTCTGGAGCTGCTGGTGCGGGTGATTTAACCAATGCTGGTGGCGGTGGGGGCGGTTCAGGCGGTGGGGGTGGAGGTGGCGGTTTCTTTGTTCTAGTTTCCCCAATTATCACTCTAAACACTGGCTCTGTAATCAACCTCAATGGCGGTAATGGTGGAACTGGCGGAACTGGCGGTACTCCAACAGTGGGTAGTTGCGGTGGTGGTGGAGGCGGCGCAGGCGGGGATGGCGGCACAGGTGGAATCCTAGTGCGTATCTATACCACGTTGACCAACAATGGTACAGACAACGTAAGTGGCGGCTCGGGTGGTACTGGTGGTGCTGCTGGTAGTGGAGTTGGAACGGGTGCCAACGGCACCGCGGGAGCCAACGGAGCTACAGGCTCTACGGGACTTATCTACAACATACAGCAGACATAATTCATTAGCTCTCCCTTCTATTCGCGTAGAAGGGAGAGACAACCAACCTGTGTGTAGCTACTAAGCAATCAATCCTTATTAGGAATTTATTCGACCATGAAAAAACTTTGTTTGTTGCTGGGGCTGGCTATTGGTTTGTGTTACCCCGCAAGTATGCACGCACAATCTATAGCCATTGGTACAAGTGATGCCGAAGGCAGCAGTGTGGCTACGCAGGGGGCTACCTGCAACATCACTACGACTAGCTTGCCGCCAGCAACACAAGGGACAGCATATACGGCAACGCTTGCTCAAGTTAACTGTGTAGGTACTCTAACTTGGTCGGTGAGTTCTGGAGCACTGCCGACTGGCTTGTCGTTGAATGCTACTACAGGGGCGATTACCGGTACGCCAACTTCTTCTGGAACCACAAGTTTCAGAGTTGGTGTGGTTGATAGTGTCTTCAATACAGACATTTACGACGCTAGTCTCAGCATTACGGCGGCTCCTAGCACGGGTGGGCCTTTACTTCCTGATACAACGTTACTGACTTGGAACACCGCACGGTCTGCGACTCCGGCGAGTGGCCCCTATGTGTGCGTGGGAACTCTGGTAAATGCGGCAGCTTTATCCGGAGGGTGCTCTGCTTCATATACCACGGCCCAACTGCAAACTGCTCTTAATAGCCTGGTGTGTGGAAATATTTTGGTGTTGCAGAACACCGTGTACACCCAGACTAATATCACAATTCCCAACGTAGTGTGCCCCAACTCCAATTGGATTTGGGTAACCAGAGACATTACGGACACTACTTTCCCAGCAGAAGGGCAGAGAGTAGATCCGTCGTTCGCAGGCTTGCCTCATTCGGTATTGTCCTCATATCCGTATCCTACTTGGAATACAAACCAGAACTCTACTACGCGTCACATGCCTGTCCTTATAGCGAAGGTGGTTAACGGGCCGGCAATTTCTTTCAAAGAGCCTAGCAGTGGTACGGGTGTGGCCGCTCCCTCACACTGGAGATTTATCGGGATAGAATTAACCCGCGACCAGTCCGGAGATATATTTACAGCTCTAGTTGATCTCAGTTATGACCCCGCAGGAGCTGGCCAGGATTGCGCCACTAACCCTCTTTTCCCTTACACCAACCAGACTGTTGCCAATACTGCGTTAATGGTGACTCCAACTAACTGCATGAACGTCCAGCCGAATAACATTATATTCGACCAAATGTTTGTGCACGGTGATGCACAGCGTCAGACCGCTAGAGCCTTCAACTTTGCTGGAGTTTTGCATGTTGCTCTTTTAGACAGCTATGGCTATGACATTCAATTAACCGCGGCCGGTGGAAGCGGTGACGCACAATACTACTTCTGGGGTGGTGGACACGGGTTTGGAAACGTAGGATATGGAAAGTTCATCAACAACTTCACAGCGTCGTCCACGATGGCTTCGCTATTTTGTGGAGCATTTACTGAAACATTAAATCCAGTGACGGGCTCTGACGGCGTTCCGCATGATGTTTGGTGGGCGCAGGACTTCATGTTTAAAAACCCTCTGTGGAATACCCAGAATGGGCAGACTCTGCTAGAACCTGAAACCATCGAGGGTCGCACGTATCCTGCGGCCAATGACCAGGAGTTGACGCTTACACCGCCTGCGCTGCAATTAGCACAAGGCCAAACGTTCCAACTGCAAATAACGGTCTACAACGATTCGTTTGGCGGCTTAAACAGAATGGCTTCCTCTAACGTCACTGGCGGAGGTTCTTTCACGATTGACCCCAGTACGGGAGGTGGTACCTGTACATTTGTTGGAAATACCTGCCTCGTTGGAGGCAGCTCTGCACTTGGTGTCATCACTAAGAACGGTGAGCATAACGTTGGGTCTACGCCGTGGACTAGTGCTAATCAAGTCACTTACACTTATACAGCGTGTACCGGTTCGGGCGCTCCCCTCAGTGTTTGCAATGTGGCTACCACTTTAGGCCCACACGTGGTTACAGCCGGGTTTATTACCGTTGATACACGTGCGGCCACTCTGGGAAATAGCCGCACGGTGTCAGGGTCTACCACTATAACGGTGGTGGCTTCTAACCCTACTAAGTTGATTGCGGTTAGCCCGAATGTTTCCGACTTACAGATTCAACCATCGTACTCTGACAGCAATGGTAATATTCGGCAGTTCTGCTACACGATGTTTGAGTTTGCCAACTACACTACTGCGAGCATTACGTGGAATGTAAATGGCATCGCGGGAGGCAACGCAACAATTGGCACTGTGACTACTCCCTCGGGAGTGTCTGCTGGAGAAGCCATATACTGCTCTGGTACCGGAAGCCAAACGGTGAATATTACTGCCACTGACGGGACTGTAACTTCTGCTCCTAGCACGATTAACGTCAATACTCTAGCTCCAATCGTAGGCTACGACCTTAAGGCTTATACCAGCAAGAACGGCTGGGAGCTTAAGTGCGGTAGCCGAGTGCTCTTAGAAAAGAGCTTGATTGAATTAGGATGGGGAGGCAACGGCAACGGTGGTGGGCAGCAGGGCAAGGCGATGCTTATCCAGGCTATTAACCAAACTAATCAGGTTACAGATGGTAATGGCGTCACTGTTAATTACGGCCCGGTATTCATAGATGATACCACTGTTCGGTACAACACGTTCCGACACTTCGGGGCAGGCTTTACGGTTGCCCCATTGAACGTGGCTAAGGGTACGCATAGGATCAGTATTACACACAACGTGTGTGACGACTGCAACTATACCAGGTGGAGTGATGGGTTTATAAAAATCATTACTGCTTTTTCGTTGGGAGGGTCGTCCAGTACAACCAATTTGAGTTGGACTTCTGCGACTACGCCAACGTCAGACAATATTTTTATCACCCACAACACTATCGTTGGTAATTTTACAAGCCCGTTCTCGCTCAACAATTATATTACCCAGTTTCAACTGATTAACTACAAGATTCAGGACAATATAATTGAGTCGCCAGGTTCATTTACGTTTGTGAATGCAACTGGTGAAAACAACGATGCTAACCAGGCCACTGGAAGCGGAGCATCCAACACTGAAGCTCTTGCGTTTCAAGGCGCCGGCTGGAACCCAGTAGCCTTGGGAAGCTGCAAGACGCCCAAGGCCGGTAATACCTTCTATTGCAATGTGTCGGGGACAGGATGGGAAGTATCGAACAATGGAGGGGCTTACGCTTCCGTGGCTACACCTCCTGGGTTTGTTCTGGTATCGCCATACGTATTCGATCATAACAACCTGATGGGCTCCACGGCTGCTGCCGGAAACTTCAGCAGTTCACCGATATGGCAGCTCTCCAGCACGGCTACCGGGTTCGTTAACTACAACTCCGGTAACACTGGGGATTACCGTCTGTGTACAACTGTACGAGGCTGCGCTACCAACAGCATTTTTGCTGCTGGACAGGCAGATCAGGCAAGCGACGGCACTGACCTCGGGGCCGATGCTACGTCGGTTATGACGTATGAAACGGCCGCACGTACCGGAACTAGAACCCCGTAATGATTAGCAAGGTCTGTTGGGAAACCGGCAGACCTTGCTCAACCCTCAACTCACAAACAAGGAGACAACCGACTAATGTGGTCGAAATTGAAGCTGAAGTTAAACGCTTGGCTGGGTAAGCTGATGGTGCCCATCAAGAAGGAAGAAACAACCCTCAAGACGGTTGTCGCACGGTATGCGACTGCGGTTCCCGTTATCGCTTTGCTGTTCGCGGTTGGAAACATCTTCACCGCGATTGCAGTGTTCGTAGTGGACGTTCTGCTGCACTTCGCGCTGCACGTTCCTGTGCTGGGTGCTGGCCGCCTTTACCTGCTGGCTATGGCTGTCGAAGTTGTCCTCGTTGTTTTCCAGCGAGCTGTCCGCCATGTGTTCGTGGCTGAGTTCGACAAGTTGAGGAAAAGTTAACGCATGGGTAGATTAGTTGACTTAACTGGGCGTGTGTTTGGGTACTTAACCGTGGTAGAGAGGACTTTTACTAGTAATAAATCCCGCAATGCTATGTGGAAATGCTTGTGTGTATGTGGCAAGGAGCACGCTGCTTCGGGCGGCAACTTACAGACAGGAAATATTCGTAGTTGTGGGTGTAAAACGGCTGAACTATTTTCCGAGTCTTCAAGAAAAAGACCCTACGAGTCCCTATATAACCAATTTCTCAGTACAGCCAGGGATAACAACAGGGAAGTAGACCTGTCGTACGAATGCTTTGTGAGCTTCACTGCTACAGATGAATGCGAGTATTGTGGAGGCCCAGTGTGTTGGTCTGCTTATAACGTTAACGAAAACGGCTCTGCGTATAACCTAGACCGTAAAGATAACACTAAAGGGTATACGAAGGATAATGTGGTTGTGTGTTGTACCACATGTAATAGGGCAAAAGGGGCACGGTACACCTACCAAGAGTGGGCTTGTATGGCTGGCGCTCTGAGGCAGTTAAGACAACCAGCTACAGGAGGGCAACCATGCTTTTGATAGGTATTGGTTTTCGCGCAAGAAACGGAAAAGATACCGTGGCTAAGGAAATAATTAAAGCTCGGGGAGGCCAGTACGACATTCGCAAGTACGCCTTCGCTGACGAATTAAAAAAAGAGTACACACAGGCCGTTGAGTTCATGGTAGTGCAGCACAACGTGTCTGAGCAAGACGCCGTGGCGAGACTGTGTGACTGGGCAGACAAGCTCTGCGTACAGCATGGGTACAAGGACGCCATCGGGCAGCCTCTACGTATTAGCTACGACCCTGCGCCGGATATGACTGACCCGCTCTGTCCCTATGGCAAGCAGCGTCTACTGCTTCAGTTTTGGGGAACAGAGTATCGCAGGTTCCAGAACCCGTTTTACTGGATTGGAAAACTGCAAACGACTCTGGATAAGGAAAAGCCCCAAGTAGCACTCGTGACTGATTTACGCTTTCCGAACGAGTACTGGTTCGTGAAAAACCGCATGGATGGCGTAACCGTCAAGGTTGAACGCTACGGGTTCGACAACGGTATGACGCACGCTTCTGAGTCCAAGCTGGACGGGTA
>Ga0207664_10002961_pt1 | contig 11273 bp, 12 predicted proteins | sample LARL83metaG_FD_184349 | JGI IMG/M metagenome (GOLD analysis project Ga0207664, IMG submission 184349) | Corn, switchgrass and miscanthus rhizosphere microbial communities from Kellogg Biological Station, Michigan, USA - LAR L8-3 metaG... | ecosystem: Host-associated > Plants > Roots >...
CGGGGGCTAGTCGCCACCTGGTAGCCGTCGTGCAACCCGACGGACTGTTTAGAGTTGCACCCATGGAGCGGGTCGTCTCCCTGGGACGCAGGGTGCTTCCGCGTGGCTGGCGGGACTTCGGAATCCAACTGGGAATCTGGTTCGGGTTTTACTTCTCGTACCTCGCGGTCCGGCACCTGACCGACAAGGACCCCACCAAGGCGGTCGTGAATGGGCTGCGCGTGATCTCGCTCGAGCAGCGTGTGACCCACCATCTCTTCGAGCTGAGCGTGGAGCGGGTCGCCGACTCGTCGCAGCTCCTGCTGACGGCCGCGGCGTGGACGTACTGGAACTCGGAGTTCACGGTGATCGGCCTGACGCTGCTCTGGGTCTACCTCCGCCGTCACGAAGCCTTCGCTCGCTTCCGCAACACGATCCTGCTCGCGAACGTGGTCGGCCTGCTCGGCTTCTGGCTGATGCCGACGGCCCCGCCGTGGATGTTCCCCGACAAGGGCTTCGTCGACGGCGTCAACCATTCGAGCGCGCTCCTGCAGACCCTTGGCAACTCCTACGCGGCGATGCCGAGCCTCCACGCCGCGGACGCGCTGATCGTCGGCTGGTTCCTCGTATCCACCTCCCGCACGATCTGGGCCAAGGCGCTCTGGGCGCTCTGGCCGGTCTGGGTCTGGTTCTGCGTGGTCGCGACGGCGAATCACTACCTGCTCGACGTGCTCGCCGGGATCGTGCTGGCGGTCGGCGCTCTGCTCGCCACAGCCTGGGTACCACGGCTCTTCAGACGCCTTCGCGCGGCCGGCCCGGCCATCGCAAACCTGCTATAGTCGGCATAGCAGGATTGCGATGTTGGAGATGAATTCGACTCCAGTGCTCCGCCGTGTCAAGGACGGCTACACGACCGGGGCCCGCTCACTCGCCAGCCGCTCGGTCACGAGACTGGCGCGCACCGGCGTCACGCCGAACGTCCTCACGGCGACCGGCGTCTCGCTCTGTCTCGCGGCGGCAGTCCTCGTCCCGTTCGAGGACCGGGCCGACAAGGTGCTCGTCTACTGGCTCGCCGCGGCCATCTTCGTCCTCGGCTCCCTGCTCGACATCCTCGACGGCGCACTCGCGCGCGTGGGTGGCAAGGCGACGCCGTTCGGCGCCTTCATCGACTCCACCACCGACCGCGTCGGCGAAGGCGCGATGCTCGCCGCGATCGCGCTCGTCTTCTCGCGTCACGGCGAGGATTGGGCGGTCGTGGTCGCAGTTGCGGCCGTCGTCGGCTCGTTTCTCGTCTCGTACACGCGCGCCCGCGCCGAGGCTCTCGGCCTGAAGGGCGATGTCGGCCTGGGCTCACGCGCGGAGCGCGTGGTGCTCATCACCGCAGGACTCGTCTTCGCGCCCTGGGGCGGTCTTCCGTGGGCGATCGTCGTGCTGGCCGCGACGGCATGGCTGACGGTCGTCCAGCGCGTCCTGCACGTCCGCAAACAACTTTCCGGAGGAACCAGTGGCAACGACAAACGGTAGAGCACGGCTCGACGACGGCAAGGTCCGCGTCGCGATCATCGGCGTGGGGAACTGCGCCAACTCGCTGCTCCAGGGCGTCGAGTACTACAAGGACGCGCCGGACGACCAGTTCGTCCCGGGCCTCATGCACGTCAACCTCGGCGGCTACCACGTCCGCGACGTGGAGTTCACCGCTGCCTTCGATGTCGTGAAGGGCAAGGTCGGCGAGGATCTCGCCGACGCGATGTGGGCGCATCCGAACGACACGATCAAGTTCGCGGACGTCCCGCAGACCGGAATCAAGGTCTCGCGCGGGATGACGCACGACGGGCTCGGCAAGTACATCTCGCAGGTCGTCGAGAAGGCGCATGGCAAGACCGACGACGTCGTCGGGATCCTCAAGGAGACGAAGACCGACGTGGTGGTCAACTACCTGCCCGTCGGCTCGGAGATGGCCACCAAGTGGTACGCCGAGCAGATCCTCGACGCCGGCTGCGCGATGATCAACTGCATGCCCGTCTTCATCGCGCGTGAGGACTACTGGGGCAAGCGGTTCGAGGAAAAGGGGCTGCCGATCATCGGCGACGACATCAAGTCGCAGGTCGGCGCAACGATCACGCACCGTGTCCTCACCTCGCTCTTCCGCGAGCGCGGCGTCCACCTCGACAAGACGATGCAGCTCAACGTCGGCGGCAACTCCGACTTCCTCAACATGCTGGAGCGGGAGCGCCTCGAGTCGAAGAAGATCTCGAAGACGAACGCCGTCACGTCGATGCTCGACTACGACCTCGGCGCCGGGAACGTCCACGTCGGTCCGTCCGACTACGTGCCGTGGCTGACCGACCGCAAGTGGGCATATATCCGGATGGAGGGCTCGTCGTTCGGCGACGTGCCGCTCAACGTCGAGCTCAAGCTCGAGGTCTGGGACTCGCCGAACTCGGCGGGAATCGTGATCGACGCCGTCCGGCTGGCGAAGCTCGCGCTCAACAACAACGTCGCCGGCGCGCTCGTCGGGCCTAGCTCGTACCTCATGAAGTCGCCGCCGCAGCAGATCGTCGACGACGAGGCCTACGAGCTGACCGAGGAGTTCATCCGGCAGAACGCGCGCGTCGCGACGAAGCAAGAGACTCCGACCGAGGTCTAGACACATGGAGCTGCGGGCGGTGCCGGCGGAGAGGTTGCTGGCACCGCTCGCGGTCCTCGTCCCCATCGGTGCGACGCCGATGCCCCCGACCGGCGGCGCGCTCGTGTTCCTCGCCGTCGGATGGTGGGGAGTGCGGACCCACCGGAACTTCACGGTGGTGCCGTTTGCAGGACTGCTCGGCGTGCTCGTGCTCCTCCTCCTCGTCGCCGCCGTGCCGGGCATCCAGGGCACCTGCGAGACGTAGCCTTGGCGGAGGGTCTCGACATCCGCTCGGCCCGCGCTCTCACGCCGGCGGAGCGCACGGAGCTCTTCAACGCCGCGTACGAGGGCTACCTCCTTCCGTTCCACATCGACGAGCAGCAGCTCGCGTTCATGGACGAAGTCTTCGACTTCGATCGTGACGCGTCGCGAGTCGCCTACCTCGATGGGAAGGCGATCGGCCTCGGGAATCTCGACGTGCGCGGAGAGGACGCCTGGATCGGCGGCGTCGGCGTCGTGCCGAGCGCGCGCCGGACCGGTGTGGGCGCGGCGCTGATGCGCGCGCTGCACGAGCAGGCGCGGAAGCGCGGCGTGCGGCGGGTCTGGCTCGAGGTGATCGTCGAGAACACCGGCGCGCTCGCCCTCTACGAGAAGCTCGGCTACGAGCTCGTGCAGGACGTGGAGGTCTGGACGCTGCCGGGGGCCGAAGGCGAGCACGAGGGCCGCGAGGTTCCTCCGAGTGAGGTGCAGGAGCGGCTGCCCGAGCGACACGAGCCCTGGCAGCGCGCCGACGGCACCCTCGCCCACTACGACGACGTGCGCGGGCTGGTCACCGACACGGGCGCGATGCTGTTCTGCGTGCGCTCGTCGGCGCAGCTGCAGCAGTACGCCGGCGAGCCCGAGCCTCTGCTCCGCGCGCTCCGGACGTTCGGAGACGTCTACATCCTCAACCTCCCCGCCGACGATCCTGCGGCGAGGGTGCTGCGAGAGCTCGGCGGCTCGGTCGTCGTCCGGCAGCACGAAATGCTCCTCGAGCTCTAGGCGGGTCTACACTCGATCGAGTGCGGATCGCGCTCGTCACGCCGTTCGCCTGGTCGCAGCCGCACGACGTGAACGAGCACGTGGCCGGCCTCGCGCAAGAGCTGCGGCACCGCGGCCACTCGGTCACCGTCCTGGCTCCTTCCAACCGAGCCCGCGACCTCGCCGCCGGTCGGCGCGCGCTGCTGGGCGCCTTCGACGAGCCGCCCGAGCTGATCGCAATCGGCCCCGCCGTGCGGATCTCCCGGCGGAGCCGGATGGGAGTGCCGGTCGGGGTGCGCGCAAGTCTCTCGCTCGCGCTGGCCCGGGGCAGGTTCGACCTCGTCCACGGCTTCGAGCCCGGATTGCCGAGCCTCTCGTACCTCGCCCTGCGGGACTCGTCCGCGCTGACGGTCGCGACCTTCTTCTCGTCGGAGCGGCTCGGCTACCCGCCCGGCCGCGCGCAGCGCGAGCGGTTGATGGCGCGCGTCGACGCGCTCCTCGCCACCGGCGAGGAGGTGGCGGACGCAGCCGCCGCCCGCTTCCCGGGCCGCTACGAGCTCGTCCCGCAGGGGATCGATCCCGAGCTGTTCGCACCGGAGAAGAAGCGAGAGCTCGTGGTGATGGAGTGGCGCCAGCCCGAGCGGCCGCTCCTCCGGGCGCTCGTCCGCGAGCTTGCGCAGCAGCCGGGCTGGGAGCTCGTGCTCCTGCGCACGCGCATCCCCGCGTCGCGGCCCGCCGTCTCGCCGAAGCTGCGCGGCCGGATGCGCGTGCGCACAGCCCGCACCGGCACCGCGCGCGCCGAGCTGCTCCGGGCCGCGTCGATCTTCGTCCCCGCCGCCGAGGGACTGACCCGCCTCGTCGCCGAAGCCCAGACGGCAGGCGTCGCGATCGCGGCTCCGCCGGGCCGCGCCGAGCAGCCCGAGCTCGCCGCTGCAGAGACCGCGCGGATGATCGAGGACGAGGGCTTCCGCGTCCGCCGTGCCGCAGAGAGTCTCGCCGCGGCGCGGACCGAGACCGCCGAGGCGCTCGCCGACCGGGTCGAGCAGGTCTACGAGCGCGTGGCCTCCCGGCGGCGTAGCAACACGACACGGCCGCCCTTCGAGGAACGCGACTGGATCGTCGCCGACCTCCATCTGCACACGAGCTGGTCGCACGACTGTTCGATCGACGTCGACGAGCTCCTTGACCACGCCGAAGCGAAGGGGCTGGGCGCGATCGCGGTCACCGACCACAACGTCTTCGGCGGCGCGCAGGAGGCGGTCGAGCGTGCCCGCGGCCGCCGGCTGATCGTGATCCCGGGCGAGGAGATCAAGACCGCCGAGCAGGGCGAGGTGATCGGGCTCTTCCTGCGCGAGGAGATCCCACGGGGAATGTCCTTCGGCGACACCATCGCCGCGATCCGCGCGCAGGGCGGCCTCGTCTACGTGCCGCACCCGTTCGACCGCATGCACGCGATCCCCGGGCCGGCCACGCTGCACCGGCATCTCGCGGAGATCGACGTGTTCGAGGTGTACAACGCGCGGCTGCTCTTCGAGGCCTACAACGAGGAGGCGCTTCGCTTCGCGAGCAAGTACAACCTCACGCCCGGCGCCGGATCCGACGCGCACGTCCTTGCCGGTGTCGGCACCGGCGCCGTCCGGATGCGGCGCTTCAGCGGTCCGGAGGAGTTTCTCGTCTCCCTCCACGACGCCGAGGTCCTGCGCCGCCCGAAGTCGCTCGTCTACCTGCAGGGTCTGAAGTGGATGGCGCAGGCGAAGGAGCGCGTGCGCTAGAGGGTCAGCGGGCGAGTAGCGTGGGCCGGCGGCTCAGCTTGGCTTTCGCCAAGCCCTCTCAGCAGCGGGCGGGCAGCGGCGCCCGAATCAGCGTCTCCGGGCCCTCGAGGCGCAGCTCGAACTGGCCGAGCACCCGGCTCAGCACCGCGAACGCCGCACGATTGTCGCTTCGTACCAGCGCCGTCACCTCGGCGATGCCGGCCGCGCACGCGTCGGAGACGAGCTCCTGCGTGAGCGCCGAGCCGATGCCGCGCCCCTGGTAGTCGTCGGCCACCTCGAAGGCGACCTCGGCGCTGGCGCCGGAGCGCACGAGCCGGGCGATCGCCACCGGCTCCGGGTCGCCGTCGACGTAGGCGACGAGGACGTGGTTGTTGGGCCCCACCGTCGCGAGCCAGCGCAGCTCCTGCTCCCCCAGCCGATGCTTGAGTCCGTTGAAGCGCGCCAGCCGCGACGCGTCGCCGAGTCGCCCGAACATGGCCTCGACGGTCGACGTGTCGCCGTGTTTGAGCGGACGGATGAGGAGTTCCGGTCCGCATCTCGGTTTCACCACGCGCGTGTGCATACCCAATAGACGACCGGGCCGAGGCGGATCTTCCGGTCGGTAGCCTGGTCGCGAGGCAGGCACCAACCTGGTCGCGTCGAAGGACCGTCCGGCAATGGTGACGCCGCCTTTCGAGACGATCAGCTGACCGTGGCGACGGACGAGATCTACGAGAAATACCTGCAAAAGGCGATCACCGAGAGCAACGCTCTCGGTGACGAGCTCGCGCAGGCCGCCGGAGGAGCCCGCGTCCCGGTGCTCGGCTCCGGTCATCCGCTCGCCGATGTCTTCCTCCTCAAGTACGCGCCGCAGGCGTCGGAGCTGCAGGAGGGAGTCGCGTTCTACGGCCGCGCCGGCAACGCGCTCCTCAAGTCGCTCCAGCGCCTGCACGTCGATCCCATGGCGATCTACGGGACGAACTGCCTCAAGTTCGCGGACGGCGACGAGGAGGAGTCGCGGCCGTTCCTCCTGCGCGAGCTGCACATCGTCCAGCCGAAGCTCGTGGTCGCGATGGGCGCGCCGGCGGTCGCGTTCCTCAATGCGGCCCGCTTCCCGCTCGCGCGCGAGCTCGCGCCGGTCGAGGGCGAGCTCCAGGAGCTCACGCCCACGATCCAGGGGCTCGTCACGCCGGACATCGACGAGTCGCTCGACGAGCAGCCGGCGAAGACGGCCTTCTGGAACGCCTTCAAGGTGCTCGGCGAGTGGTGGAGTCAGACACCCCCGTACTGAGCCTGGGCGCGCGGCCGCGCCTCCGCGTCGCAGCGTTCGTGGTCGTCGCCGCAGGCGTGGTGACGTGGGACGCCGTCGCGCCGCACCTGGGCGAGGTCTCCGTCTGGTGGGAGGTCGCGATCATCGCGGCCGCCGTGCTCCCGGCGACGCTCCTGCTCATCTACCTCGCGCTGCCGCTGTGGTCGAACCGGATCGTCGTCGCCGCGGCGTTCCTCGTGTTCCTGATCGCCGCCATCGTGACGTGGGAGACACACCACTACCTCACCTCGAACTTCATGAAGCTCGGCGCCTACACCTGCGGAGGCTGGATGTTCCTCTGGCTGTTCGAGGAGCTCGCCTGGGTGGTCCTGATCGCCCTGATCATTCCCTTCGTGGACGCGATCTCGGTGGCCGCCGGCCCGACGCACACCATCGTCACGCACCACTTCGCCGTCTATTCGGCGGTCGCCGTCGCGTTCGTGGCGCCGGGCGGCCGCGCGGCGGGGCTCGGCCCGCCCGACATCCTCTTCTTCGCCCTCTTCCTCGCGGCGACGGTGCGCTGGCAGCTCCGGCCCGGGTGGACGTGGCTGGCGATGACCGGGATGTACTCGCTGACGTTGGTGCTCGCCAATGCCACGGACGTCAGCGGACTGCCGGCGCTGCCGTTCGTCTCGGCCGGCTTCCTGCTCGCGAACGGCGATCTGCTCTGGCGACGGCTCGGGCCGCGGCGGCGCTAGGCGGCGGCGGAGGAGCGCTCGAGCAGCGCCACGCTCTCGACGTGCGGCGTGTGCGGGAACATGTCCACGGGAGTCACGCGCCGCAACTCGTAGCCGTAGTCCTCGCGCAGCGCCTTCACGTCGCCGGCGAGCGTGGTCGGGTTGCACGAGACGTAGACGAGCCGCGGCGCTCCGATGCGGCCGAGCCGCCGCAGCGCCTTCCCTGCCAGCCCCGCACGGGGCGGATCGACCACGACGACGTCAGGCGGGCCGGAGCGCTCGATCAACTCGTCCACTACTTCGCCGACGTTGCCCGCGAAGAAGGCGGCATTGGTGATCGTGTTGAGCTCGGCGTTCTCGAGCGCGCAGGCAACCGACTCCTCCGAGACCTCGATCCCCCAGACAGTCAGCGCGTCGCGCGCCAGCGAGAGCCCGATCGTGCCGATCCCGCAGTACAGATCCCAGACCGTTTCGTCGCCGGTCAGCCCGGCAGCCTCGCGCGCGAGCGCGTAGAGCCGTTCCGCCATCGCCGTGTTCGTCTGCAGGAACGCGTTCGGGCGGACCCGGAAGCGAAGACCGGAGAGCTCCTCCTCGATCCACTCGTCGCCCCAGAGCAGACGCGACGGCAGGTTCGTCACCTCGGCCGGCCTGTCGTTGACCGACCAGTGGATCGACCGCACCTCGGGGAAGCGGCGGAGGACGTCGACGAGATAGCCGGTCTCGAACCGCTCACCCGGGGCGGTCACGAGCTGCACGAGTGCCTGCCCCGTGTTACGAGCCTGCCGCACGACGAGATGGCGGAGATAGCCGCTCGCGTCGGCCTGCGAGTACGCCTCGAGCCCCTCCTCGCGCGCCCAGGCACGGACGGCGTCGCGGATCCCGTTGCCGAGGTCGTCGGTGAGCCAGCAGCGCTCGATCTCGAGCACCTCGTCCCAGCGGCCGGCCCGGTGGAAGCCGAGAGCCGGCCCGTCGGGCGTCGCGGTGAACGAGTACTCGAGCTTGTTGCGGTAGTGGAAGATCTCCGGCTCGCACGGAAGGATCGGCTCGAGCGGCGGCTCGGCGATGCCCGCGAGCCGCTGCAGAGCGTCGCGCACCTGGAGCTGCTTCTGCTCTAGCTGCGCCTCGTAGGCGAGATCCTGGAAGCGGCAGCCGCCGCAGGCGGGGAAGTGGGCGCACGGCGCGTCGACCCGCTCGGGCCCCGGCCTGAGCACCTCGGTCGCGAGCGCTTCGGCGTGGCTGCGCTTGACCTTCGTGACCCGCGCGCGCACCCGGTCTCCCGGGAGGCCTCGCCGCACGAAGACGACGAACCCGTCGAGGCGCGCGACGCCGTTGCCGCCGAACGCGAGTGAGTCGACGTCGAGCTCGAGCTCCTCTCCCTTGGTGACAGGCGCGGCCATGCGCCCACCGTAACCGTGCTAGAGCGTCGTCACGTAGATCTTGCGGTCGCGCGGCCCGTCGAACTCGCAAAAGAAGATCCCCTGGTACGTACCCAGAGCGAGGCTTCCGTCGCGGAGCGGGATGAGCACCTGCGGGCTCGAAGCGAGCGAGGCGCGGGCATGAGACGGCGCGTTGGGCCCGTCTTCGTCGTCGTGACGCCACTCCCAGTCGTCGCCCACGACCCGGGTGAAGGCGTTCTCGAGGTCGGTCACGAGCTCGGGATCGATCCGCTCGTTGATCGCGACGCCTGCCGTCGTGTGCGGAACGTAGACCAGCGCAGCCGTCGCGCCGTTCGTCCCGCCGAGCGTCTCACGGATCTGATCGGTGATCTCGATCAGCTGCGTCTTGCGCTTGGTCTTGAGGGAGATCTCGTGCACGGGTCTATCCTACGAATCCGCATGGCAGAGCCGCTCCAACAACGGGAGATCGACGCGCTCAGCGCGGACGCCGATCGCTTCCTCGCCGAACTCGACGAGGAGTCCTACCTCCACTTCGCCGGGATCAAGGAGACCTTCGACCTCGCGCCGATCTACGAGCGGCACGAACGGCTGACTCAACTCGACACGGCGCTCGGGCTCGGAGCCTCGGTCGACGGCAACCGTCGCCGGCGCGAGCTGTGGAAGTTCGCGTGCTCGGGCTACCTCGGCAACTTCGTGAGCGAGCAGGAGGAGCGCGTCGCGGAGCTCGAGGCGACCCTCAATGCAACCGTCGACGGCGAGGAGATCCCGTTCCGGATGCTCAGACCGCGACTGATGAACGAGGAGAACCGCGGCGTCCGGGAACGGATCGAGTCGGCGAGGAACGAGCTCAACGACGAGCACCTGAACGCACTCCAGCTGCAGAAGGCGCAGGTCATGCAGCGCGAGACGCGGCGACTCGGCGCCGACAACTACGCCGACCTACACCGCAGCTTCGGCTTCCCCCTCGACGACCTCGCGGAGCAGTGCCGGCGCCTGCTCGCCGACACGGAGGATCTCTGGGTGGAAGCGGGTGACCGCTTCTTCCGCTCGCGCGTCGGCATCGGGCTCGGCGAGATCAAGCGCTGGGACGTGGGTCGAGCCTGGCGTGGCGCGAACTGGGACGCGGCGTTCCCGCCCGACCGGATGGTCCCGGCCCTCGAGGGCACCCTCGCCGACCTCGGCATCGACCTCCACGCACAGGAGAACGTCGAGCTCGACCTCGAGGACCGTCCGAGCAAGGACCCGCGGGCGTTCTGCTCGCCGATCGAGGTGCCGGGCCGGGTCGTGCTCGTGTTGAAGCCGCAGGGCGGGCCCGACGATTGGGGCGTCCTCTTCCACGAGGCCGGCCACACCGAGCACTTCGCCCACACGGACGCCTCGTTGTCGCCGGAGGAGAAGAGGCTCGGGGACAACGCAGTCACCGAGGGCTGGGCGATGCTGCTCGAGCACCTGACTACGGATCCGGTCTGGCTCGAACGGCGGCTCGACTTCCCCCGCCCCTACGAGTTCGCCGCCGAGGGAGCCGTGCAGCTCCTCTGGCTCGTCCGGCGCTATTGCGCGAAGCTCCTCTACGAGCTCGAGTTCCACACGGCCGAGGATCTGACCGCGTTGCAGCCCCGGTACGTGGAATTGCTCTCCGACGCGACGAAAGTCGAGCCGGCTGCGTCCGACTACCTCAACGACATCGACGAAGGCTTCTACGCGACGGAGTACCTGCGCGCGTGGGCGTTCGAGGCGCAGCTGCGGGCCTACCTCCGGGAGCGCTTCGGCAACGCCTGGTTCTCGCGCCGCGAGGCCGGATCCCTGTTGCGCGAGCTGTGGGCGGAGGGCCAGAAGCCGACCGCCGACGAGCTGCTGTACGAGGTCAGCGGACAGAAGCTCGAGCTGGCCGCCGTCGGCGACCGGGTCCGCGAGGCGCTCGCCGCGGTCTAGACCGCTGCGAGTCGCCCGATGCTTCCCCTCCGCGACAGCATCCCCGGCCGCACGACCCCGTACGTCACGGTCGGGCTGATCGTCGCGAACTTCCTCGTCTGGTTCTGGGAGCTGAAGAATCCGGGCGTCGACGTGCACGTCTTCCGTGACGGCTTCTATCCGTGCGCGGTGGACGGGCCGTGCCACCTCCCGCCCGGATTCCATGCGCTGCCCTGGTACGAGGGCGTGCTAACGGGCATGTTCATGCACGCGAGCTGGGAGCACATCCTCGGCAACATGCTCTTCCTCTGGATCTTCGGCAACAACGTCGAGGACGCGTTCGGGCATGCCGCCTTCTTCTTCTGGTACCTGGTTGCCGGCGTGGTGGCGATGGCGACGCAGACCTTCGTCACGCTCGAGTACGCGGGCGTAGGCGCCGCGAGCATCCCGAACATCGGTGCGAGCGGCGCCATTGCAGGCGTCCTCGGCGCCTACTTCGTCCTCTATCCCCGCGCGCGCGTGCTGACGCTGATCTTCATCATCATCAGGGAGGTCCCGGCCTTCTGGTTCCTCGGCATCTGGTTCGCCCTGCAGGCATGGACC
>Ga0207664_10002962_pt1 | contig 11273 bp, 8 predicted proteins | sample LARL83metaG_FD_184349 | JGI IMG/M metagenome (GOLD analysis project Ga0207664, IMG submission 184349) | Corn, switchgrass and miscanthus rhizosphere microbial communities from Kellogg Biological Station, Michigan, USA - LAR L8-3 metaG... | ecosystem: Host-associated > Plants > Roots >...
ACGATTACCGACGACTTTGACAAAGACTTCGGCGTGGACGAGTGGCACGGGACCAACGCCTTCGTCCGCGACAGCGACCGGATCTACCGGACCTACTTCGTCGACCTGCGCGGCGACGAGGCGCTGGGAAGCACCTGGAGTTACCTGGATCTCACGGCGCTCGGCCGTCAGGAAGAGTGGGAGGACTCGCCGGAGGGCTATCCGCAGACCCCGCCGTATGCGTGGTGGAACTACCACGACGCGTACGGCAAGTCCCCGTAACCGTGGTCCGCCGGTTACTGCGTGAAGCACTCCTTATCAAGGATGAGGAAGCGGATCGAACAACGCGCGACCGCCTCGTGTGCAGCTCGATGGACGCGGGCACGCACCTGGAGCGCGGTCATGCCTGGGACTGGCCGGGTGCCGCCGAGCTGGCCGGCGCGGGCGTGAGGGACAGGAAGTCGGCGACGTTCAGGATCCGCAGCACCTGCCGCTCGGCGGGACCGATGCCGCGGCGGCTTTGGTCGTGAAACAGGCGCGGTGAGCCCAGCTGGATGGCCTGGCCGCGGGTGCGGAGTTCGCAGCCGCCTGCGGCCAGGACGTTTTTGACCCAGTCCGTGTCCGGGCCGTAAGTCAAGGCGATCACGTAGCCGTTGCCGGCGCGGAACACATTGACCGGTGTCTGGTAGCGGCCCCCGGAGCGGCGGCCACGGTGAACGATCACGCCGAAGCCAGGCATCCAGGGCGCGATATGCCGGGTCAGGCGGTTCAGCCCGGCCTTGTTCCATTGCCCAACCACTTTAGGTATCGGCGTGCCAGCTCCTGCTTGGCCTCGGGCAGTCAGCTCTTCGCACGACCAGCATTCCCATCCCCGGCCGGGTCGTCCTCCACCCCAGCGCCGCCGGGGCCCCATCCCGGGCCGGGCTGAGGCCCAGAAGGCTGGGCCTGCCGTGGCCGGCCAAGCCATCCCGAAACGCCCGGCATTGCCGAATAGAGGACATTTCTCCTGTACATGCTTATGCGCGGATCAGCATAATCATTCGTTGTTCGGCAATCCCACCAGAGGTGTACGGCCAAGCGCCTGAGCCAACCCCCATACGGCCACATCGCCGACTCGGTGCGCTTTGTGTAGTCGCGCTGGTGGCGGACGGCCGGGCACAGAGCAGCCTGATCTGCGTGTCTGGGCGCGAACCGGCCAGGGATGATCCGTGGTGGTGAGCGTTCTTGCGTAGCCAGGGCTGACGAGCGTGGTGCGCGCGGTGCGCGCGTGTGCCTCAGCAGGTCACGTCGGCGGTGGTGAGCCGGGCCCAGGCGATCAAGCCGGCGAGCAGCAGGTACATTCCGAAGGACAGCAGGCCGCGAAGCAGGGTTCCAGTGTCGATCGGGACGCGGAGCAGGGCATCGAAGGAGTTCCACCAGTTCGTGGGCAGGTAGGGATGGATCGCGGCGAACTGGGGCACGTTGTCCGCTACCTCACTGGTCACCACCAGGACCGTCAGCGTTGCGATGGCGCCGATCGCGTGCTCGGTGAGGGTAGAGATCGCCATGCCGATCGCGCCGAGCGAGGACATCGCGGTGGCCACGTACAGCGCGACGAATAGCAGCCGGATGATTCCCCCGGCCAGCGGCACGGTGGTTCCCGACAGCAGCGTCACTGGCCCGATGGGGAACAAGGCGGCGCCGGTGGCCAGGGCCATCGCGGTCACGCTGAACGTGACCGCGAGCGCGAACGCCACGATCACGGCGTACTTCACGGTGAGGATGCGGACTCGCCCGGCCGGAACCGCCAGCAGGTAGCGCAGCGTGCCGTAGCCGGCCTCGCCGGCGATCGAGTCCCCGGCGGCCACGCCCACGGCCAGCGGCATCACGAGGACGAGCAGCAAGGTCAGCGCGCTGAAGCCGAGGAAGATCCCGTTGCCGGCGAGCTGGCCGATGAACGCGACGCCGTCGGGCCCTCCGGCGTTCCCCGGCCGTATCGCGAGCCGCAGGCCCATGCCGATGACGACGGGAAAGACGGCGACCACGGCCAGCAGTGCCTGGTTCCGCCGGCGGCCGAAGACAAGCCTCAGCTCCGAGCGGAAGAACCGAAGCCACGCCCGAATGTAGCCAGGGTTACGCTGGCCAGCTACCGCCCGCGCGCCTGCTGGGCCGGTCCCGGCCACGGCCGCCCAGGTTGTAAACGCCCCGGCTGCTGGTCCTGGCGCGGATGAACCGGCCAGTGAAGACTCAGTCATTGATGTCGAACCCCTCTCCGGTGAGTGCCATGAAAAGCTCCTCCAGGCTCGGCGTGACGACGCCGAGTCCGCGGAGCCCGATCCCTGCTGCGGCGAGTTCCGCGCAGATCCGCTCCGGCTGCTGTCCTTCGAGCTGCGCGGATACCTCGTTGCCGGCTATCAACGGGCCGGTCAGCTGCAGCCGCCGGAGCACTTCCGCTGCCCTCGCCGGCTCGGCGGTTTCCACCCGGATGCGGGTGGCGCCGGTCCGGCGCAGTTCGGTCAGCGGGCCCTGGAATACCAGCCGGCCGGAGCTCATCACGCCGACGTGCGAGCACACCTGCTCGACCTCGGCCAGCAGGTGCGAGGAGACGAACACGGTGATCCCACTGGCGGCGATCGTGCGGATGAGCCGCCGGACCTCGCGGGTGCCCTGCGGGTCGAGCCCGTTGGTCGGCTCGTCAAGCACAATCAGCTCCCGTGGCGTCAGCAGGCTGGCGGCTATGGCGAGCCGCTGCTTCATGCCGAGTGAATAGTGGCGGTACCGCTTGCGGGCGGCCGACTGCAGGCCCACCCAGTCCAGCGCCTCGCCGATCCGCACCGCGGCGGTTCGCGGGTCGGCTGTCCGGTCGGCGGCGTCGCAGCGAGCGAGATTGTCATAACCGGACAGGAAGGGATAAAACCCCGGACCCTCGACAAGGGAGCCGACGCGGGGCAGGACCCGGACCGCGCCTGTGGGCATCGGCACGCCCAGCAGCTCCGCGCTGCCGCTGGTCGGGAAGGCCAGGCCCAGCAGCATCCTGATCGTGGTCGTCTTCCCGGAGCCGTTCGGCCCGAGGAAGCCGTACACGCAGCTGCGTGGGACGGCGAGGTCGATATGATCCACGGCCGCCTGGCCGCCGCGGAACCGTTTGGTGAGGCCGCTGCTCGCCACGGCCAGTGCGGGCCGCCCCGCGGGCGCGGTGGTGGCGACGGCCGTCAGGCCCGCGGTCCCCGGCGACTGCGACCGGATGGCGCCGGTCACTTTGACCGCCCCGCAGAGGCCGAGTGGTGCCAGAGGGCCGGCGGCGCGTGGCGCGCCTTTGCGGCGGCCCGGTAGAGGACATCCGGCGTGACGGCCCCGAAAAAGACCCGGCCGTTGCTGGTGACCAGCATCGAGATCAGGGGCGTCCGCAGCAGCCGTCCGGTCCCCCAGGAGCCGCTGACCTGGTTTGCCGAGTGCAGTACGGCGTTGAAGATCACGTCGGTGCCGATACCGAGCGCTGCCCCGCCCGAGCCGCCGACCCGCCCGGCCGATGCGCTCGAATGGCCGAACAGGCCGGACGCCGGGCCGTCTGCCTTGACGGACGGTCCGCGGCCAGAGAGCGAGGACAGCGCCGTCTCGGGCAGGTCAGCGACGGCCAGCCAGCTGTTGCCGATCACGACGGACCTGGTTGTTACGTCGTCGCCGAATGCCTTGCCGACGGCCTTGCCCGGTGACCCGGTGGGTTCCTGCACGACCGCCGCCCCGGCTGGGGGCCGGAACGCAAAATTCGCCGCGGCCGGCTTGCCGAACAATATTGAGGTGAAACCGATGCGGAGAGCCGGGCTGGTCGCGCCTCTCGCGAACACCTGCACCCGCAACGGCACCTGGTGCCGTGCGTCGATGGCGATGCGCACCTGGCCGATCAGGGAACTGGGGCTCTTCGGCACGAGCACCAGCTGGTAGGCGGCCTCACCCGCGACAGTTACGTTGCTGTCGACGCTGAGCGTCGTGGTGCGGGCAGCCTTGGTGAGCGCCTGGCCAGCGGCCTGCTGCGGTATCAGCGGCAGGGACGGGACCGGGGAGGCCGTCGTGCCGGGCGGAAGCGCCAGGTGGGTCACCAGGTTGGCCGAGCTCCCCCACAGCCACAGGTTGCTTCCGTTCCGTATTACATCGCTCTCGCTCATGCTCTGTGGCAGCGCGAGCCGGTAATGGGACGGATCCGTATACCAGACGTTGATCGTGTGCGAGCCTGCGAGCATCGACGGCAGGGAGATGGTGCCCACTACCGAAGGCAGCGCGGGCATCCCCAGCGACGCCGTCTCCACTACCGTGCCGGCCAGCGGCGGCGGGGTCTTTCCGGCCGTCTCGGCGATCAACTGTGCGGCCGTGCGGGGCGGCAGCGACGGGCGGGCCGCCGCGGCGGAGACCATGGACCCGGCCAGCAGGCCGCCGGCCGCCGCCACGATCCCGGCGGGAACTGCCCACCTGGCCTTGCGGGGCAGATTCGATAGCTTTTTCATGACACTTCGCCTGTCCTTTCCTCGCCTTGGGTTACTTGCTCTCGGGTCACGGGTCGCGGAGCCCCTTCTCGTAGGCGGATGCCGCTTCAAGGTCTATGCCGTGGCCGGTCTCAGCACGGTGCCAGCGGCTGAAACCTGCCTGAGACCTGCGGCCTGGCATCCTTGAAGGCAGGTCGACGCGCCACGGAAGGAACATGCGCGGTCATGAGGGTGCTGGTGGTGGAAGATTTCGAGCCCATGGCCCGGGCGATTGATACCGGGCTGCGGCGGGAGGGCATGACGGTCGACGTCGTCCACGACGGCAGCGATGCGCTCAGCCAGCTGGCCCTTACCCGCTATGACGTCGTGGTGCTGGACAGGGATCTGCCCGGGGTGCACGGTGACGAGATCTGCCGGCGGCTGGCCGCCGGGCGGTCACCGAGCCGGATCCTGATGCTGACCGCCGCCGGCAGCCTGAGGGAACGGGTGGAAGGCCTCGATCTGGGCGCTGATGACTACCTGGCCAAGCCCTTCGACTTCGCCGAATTGACGGCCCGCGTCCGCGCCCTTGGCCGCCGCGCCGCCGCGCCGCTGCCCCCCAAGCTTGAGTGGGGCGACATAACGCTCGACTCCAGCGGCCGGGTCGCGGCCCGGGACGGACAGCGCCTGATCCTCAGCGCCAAGGAGTTCGCTGTCCTGGAGTATCTGCTCGCGTCGGCGGGCCGGGTGGTCTCCGCCGAGGAACTGCTGGAACAGGTCTGGGACGAGGCAGCCGACCCCTTCACTACTGCGGTCAAGCAGACGATTTTCCGGCTCCGGGCCAAGCTCGGTGACCCGCCCGTCATCCGCACCGTCCGGGAGGGCGGGTACCGGATCGGAGAGATGTGATGTCCGGTACCGGCAAGACGGCTCCGGTGGCCGGCCCGCCCCGGTTGATGACGGTGCTCCGTATCCCCCGGCTGACGCTGCGGTCGCAGCTCACCCTGCTCTACGCCGGGTTGTTCCTCGCTGCAGCCATCGCCGCGCTTGCCATCCCGATCCTCACGATCCGGACATCGCTCCCGGCGGGGGCTACCGCATCCACCATCGCCCTGGTGAACGCCAGCGCCCGCACCCAGGTCATCCGCGCGGCCGCCACTCTCGCAGCGCTGGTCGCCGTGTCACTGCCGGTTGGATGGCTGATCGCCGGCCGGTTCCTGCGGCCGCTGCGGACCATCACCGCGACCGCCCGGGATATCTCGGCCAGCAATCTGAACCGGCGCCTGGACCCGGGTGCCCCGGATAACGAGTTCGCTGAACTCGGGGAGACGCTCAACGGCCTGTTCGGGCGGCTTGAGGCATCGTTTGAATCGCAGCGGCGGTTCGTGGCCAATGCCTCCCACGAACTGCGGACCCCGCTCAGCGCCGGTCGGGCCCTGCTCCAGGTCGCGCTCACTGACCCAGACGCGACTGCGGAATCCTTGCGCGCAACGTGTGAGGAATTGGTTGCGCTGGGCGATCAGCAAGAGCGCCTCATCCAGGCCTTGCTCACGCTCGCGTGCAGCGAGCGCGGAGTTGAACGCTGGGAGACCTTCGATCTCGCCGAAATCGCCGGCAAGGTCATCCTGAACTGCCAGCACGACGCCGAGCGCCGCAACATCCGCATAGACACCGCGCTCAGCGCGGCCCCGGCAACAGGTGACCCGAGCCTGGCAGAAAGCCTGGTGGTGAACCTGGTGGACAACGCCGTCCGGCACAACATGGCGGGCGGACACGTGGAGATCTCCACCACGATAACTAGCGGCCGGGCGGCCGTATCGGTCAGCAACACCGGGCAACTGATCTCTCCCGACCAGATCGACCGCCTTTTCCAGCCGTTCCAGCGACTCGGCAGCGAGCGAATCCAGAACGCCAGCGGATACGGGCTCGGCCTCGCCATCGTCCGCGCCATCGCCGGCGCCCACAGCGCCAAACTCAACGCCAACCCCCGCCCCGAAGGCGGCCTCCACATCGAGGTCAGCTTCCCCCGGCAAGCCCGGCCAGCACCACTCCCAGACCCCTCCGCCGCCCGCCGCGCGTAAACCCAGTCATCAAGAAATGTCACGGTAAAGCGGCATAACAACTATTACGGCCACCTCCCAGGAGGACCGGATCTGGCTGGCGGGCGAAGTGAACAAGGCGTGCGTTGGAAGGGTTCAAGGAGCGGTTTGTGCGGATCGTGGCGGATCTGGCTTGGGCCGCAACCCGAAGGACCATCTGTCGGCGATCACCACCGTGCCAGCCATTCATGCCGGGGCCGACCGGGTCAGCAACAACGCGAGCGTCAGATGTTGCGGGAGGCGATCAGCCGTGTCATGGATGATCACTGCTGTCGGGCTGGTGCCCGGCGGATGTCTGCCGCGCTGGCTGCCGGGCGCGAGGACGGTCTCATGAGCTCGAGGCCGGCGCTGTGATGGTGGTGCCTGCTCGCCCGGGGAGCGAAGGGGTAGCACCATGGGAACTGCGGCTGCAGTTCCCTATTGTCAAATGATGGCAGCCACGAGGGGACCCGTCCGGGTCTGGCGGCCTGCGGCCACTTGCGCCGGCGGGTGAGTGCCCGTGCGGGCGGTGCTGCGCCTGGTCGCGTATGAGCTTTTGGCCCGGTGGCGCGGTTGGGTGCTGCTCGGGCTGCTGGTCGGTGTCGCGGGCGGCGCTGTGCTGACCGCGGCCGCGGGAGCGCGGCGGACCGACAGCGCCTACCCGCGGTTCCTGGTGGCCTCACGGGCCGCTGATGTGATCGTCTCGCCGGTCAACACGGGCCTGGGTGGCTACTACCGGGCGCTTGCCCAGCTGCCGGACGTGGCCGCTGTGGCGCCGATCGTCGGCGTGAACGCGATACCGCTGCGACCAGATGGCAGGTCGGTGACGAGCGGCCCGGTGGTGGTCCCGGCCGATGGCAGGTTCGGGCGCCAGCTGGAGATCCCGAAGCTGCTGGCCGGGCGGCTGCCGCGCCCGGATCGCCCGGGTGAGGTCGCGGTCAGCCAGATTGGCGCGAGCAGCCTGCACCTGCACGTCGGCAGCACGCTGGTTCTCGGGGCCTGCGCTGGCCAGGTATGCAACCGGGCTGATAGCCGGCGCCTCAGTGAGCGGGTGGTCGGCATTTTCGTCACCCGGGGCTCGGTGGTGCCGGTCACCGATATCGACAAGGTCTCGGAAATCTTCGCCAGCACGGCCCTGTTTGATCAGCTCGTTCATCAGCTCGGCCCCGGCATCCGGGGGTTCGACGGAGCCTACGTCAAGCTCCGGCCCGGGGTCAGCACGGAGCGGTTCGCCCGCCAGGCGCAGGCGCTCGTCCGGCAGTTCCCCGGCACCGGCGGCCAGGTGTTTGTGGCGGACGAGGCAGCTCAGGCAGCGACGATCGAGCGCTCGATCCGCCCGCAGGCGCTGGCGCTGGCGATCTTCGCGCTCGTGCTCGCGGTCACCGCGTTGCTGGTCGTCGGCTATGTCGCTTCGCGGCTGCTGTTGTCCGCATCCTTGGACTACCCGACCCTGGTGGCGCTTGGGATGACCCGGGGCCAGTTGCTGGCGGCGGGCCTTGGGGAGGTCGGCGTGGTCGCGCTGGCCGGAGCGGGGGCCGCCACCGTCGCGGCGGTCGCGGCGTCACCGCTGATGCCGATCGGCGCGGCGCGGCTGGCCGAGCCGTCCCCCGGGGTCAGCGCCGACATGACGGTGCTTGCAGCCGGCGCGGCGATGATCACGGTCTTGATGCTGGTGCGGACCGCCTGGCCGGCCTGGCGCCTGGCTTCAGCCGGCCACGCCGGTGCACTCGATCCGGCGGCAACCCGCCGGTCACCGGCGGCCCGGTGGCTTGCTGGCGCCGGCGCGCCGCTGACCGCAGTGACCGGGGTCCGCCTCGCGCTCGAGCCTGGCCGCGGCCGCAGCGCCATGCCCGTACGCAGCGCCCTGGCCGGCACGGCGCTGCCAGTGCTGGCGGTCGCCGCCGCGTTCACCTTCGGCGCGAACTTGCTGCACCTGGTGCACTCGCCCCGCCTGTACGGGCAGGACTGGGATGCCGCGATCGACTTGCAGTTCCAGGCCATGACACCCCAGCAGGCGCAGCAGCTGGCAGGCAGGGCTGCCGGCCTTTCCAGCTGGAGCGCCGGCAACCACGGCACCGTCGCGATCAATGGCCAGATTGTCCCGGCCATCGGGGTAGCTGCGGGCCGGGGCCCGCTGGTGTCGCCAACCCTGCTCAGCGGCCACCCGCCACGCACCGGCGACCAGATCGTGCTCGGCACCTCGGTGCTGCGCCGGATCGGCCGCACGGTCGGCCAGATGGTCACCGTCACGGTCAGCGGCCACCAGCAGCAGGACCGCATCGTCGGCCGGGCGGTATTCCCGAACTTCGGCCAGGGCAGCTTCACCCCCACCGACCTTGGCCTCGGAGCCGAGACCACCGCGGCAGTCCTCCAGCCGCAGGCGTCCTTTACTGGCCGGGGGCCGCACTACGACTTCGTGCTGCTGCGGTTCGCACCTGGCCCGCAACGGGCCACCGACATCGCCAGCTTCACCAGGTCCATGGCCCGCTTCTGCCGGACGGTCCAGCAGAGCACCTGCCTGGTGACCAACCAGCGGCCCAACGGCATCACCAACTATCTAGCCATCGACGGCACACCAGAGGTGCTCGCCGTCCTCCTCGCCGGGCTCGGGCTCGCCGTCTTCGGGCAGCTGATCGTGATGTCAGGCCGACGCCGGCGGCGCGACTTCGCCATCATGAAGGCCCTCGGGCTGCTCCGGCGCCAGGTCAGATGGATCACCGCCTGGCAGATGACGACCCTGACCATGCTCGCCTTGCTCATCGGCCTGCCGTTGGGCATCGCACTCGGACGCTGGGCCTGGGCGCTGTTCGCCACCGGGCTCGGCATCGCCGGTGGCACCGTGACCCCGGTCACAATCGTGCTGCTGATGGTGCCCGCCGCCGTCCTGGCCGCGAACGCAGTGGCGTTCTGGCCAGCCCGCAAAGCCGCCCGGCTGAGCCCGGCGGAGGTCCTGCACGCGGAGTAAGCCGGAGTGAGACATGCCCAACCCGCTGCGCAGGATGAGCGCCGGGGGCACACCCAGGCCGCTGCCCACCCGGCCCGCCGCGATGAGATTCGCCAGCAGCAACGCGGCCAGGACGGCCAGCAGTACCAGCGGCGCGCGAACATCAGCATTCCCATCACGCCGGGTTAATGGGGCCGACCGCCTGGCCCGGCTGACGACATCCAGAACCGGTGGATCTGAGCGGCCGCCCGCGATCAACCATCAGGCTGGCGACCCGCTCCCGATTCGGCGATCCGGCGTGATCGTGGGGAGATGACTGAGCCGGCTTAGTCAGCTCCATGTGACGTTGCGTAAACATCTTGGCGGATCGACGGTGAGATGAATCACTGTTGCTGGGGCCTCGGCTGGCCCAGCCTCCCGGAGTCTCAGCCCGATCCGGGAGGTGCCCGATGACCACCACGACCACATCTGCTGCCCTCGTCCCCGCCGCGCCGGTGTTCACCAACACCGAGCGGCTGGCACTCGCCGGATTCCTGGCCGGGTACAGCGGCCTGACCCGCCAGGCCTATGAGCTGGACCTGCGCCAATACACGAGCTGGTGCCACCAGCACCACCTGCGGCTGTTCCAGTCCCGCCGCGCCGACATCGAATGCTTCGCCCGCGATCTGGAGACCCGCGGGCGGGCCCGGGCCACCATCACCCGGCGGCTGTGTACCATTGCCGGGTTCTACCGGTATGCCGTCGAAGAAGACCTCCTCGATCACTCTCCGGCTGCCCATGTCCGCCGACCCCGTCTGGACTATGAGTCGCACGCCACCGGGCTGGACCGCAACGAGTTGGGCTCCTTGCTGGTTGCCGCCGGGCTCGGGCCGCCGGGTGAGCATGCGCTGGTCTCCTTGCTGGCGCTCAACGGGCTGCGGGTCTCTGAAGCCACCGGCGCCGACATCGAGAACCTGGGCGCCGGGCGCGGGCACCGGACGCTTGTCATCACCCGCAAGGGCGGCAAGGTGGTCACCATCCCACTGGCGCCGCGCACCGCGCGGACGATCGACCTGGCCGTCGGAGAGCGCGTGGACGGGCCGATCTTCCTCGCACCCGACCGACAGCGACTGGACCGGCACGGGGCCGCCCGGATCGTCCGCCGGGTAGCCATCCGCGCCGGAATCAGCAAGCCGGTCGGGCCGCACACGCTGCGGCATGCGTTCATCACCGCCGCCCTCGACGCCGGGGTCCCGCTCCGCGACGTCCAGGAAGCCGCCTCGCACGCTGATCCCAGGACCACGATGAGATACGACCGTGCCCGCGGCAGCCTCGATAGGCACGCCACCTACGTCGTTGCCGCCTACCTCGCTGGTGCCGCCCGATAAGCAGCCGACCGCTCAGAAACAGACTCCGCCTGGCCGAATTACAAAGGCCAGGCGGAGCCCAGGCCGCCACACAGCGGCAGGCTCTAGCGCCGTCACCGGCCGTGACCCGGCTTTCGATCACGAACCGATCTGCATGGGAGAGGGCTGTTGGCATTGAATGGCAAGGTCCACGCAGATCAGGCCGGTCTGCATGTCACGCTCTGGCGGCGAGGGAGGAGCAGAGATGTCTTCGGTTAGGAGCCATCCTGGCCCGACGGTGGCCGCGCGGCTGATCGGTGCCGGGCTGGCGGGCTGGCTCGCCGCGGGCTGCAGCGGGCAGGCGAGTCCGCCCCCAGCCACTTCCTCCCCTGCCCCACCCGCGAGCTCCCCGGCCGCCTCGCCGACGGCGGCCCATGCGGCGGTACCGGGTACGGTGACCAAGATCCTAGTGATCATGGAAGAGAACCACAGCGCGGGAGAGGTCTTCCCC
>Ga0207664_10002963_pt1 | contig 11273 bp, 10 predicted proteins | sample LARL83metaG_FD_184349 | JGI IMG/M metagenome (GOLD analysis project Ga0207664, IMG submission 184349) | Corn, switchgrass and miscanthus rhizosphere microbial communities from Kellogg Biological Station, Michigan, USA - LAR L8-3 metaG... | ecosystem: Host-associated > Plants > Roots >...
CTCGAGCGCGACGACGACGATGCCGGTCAGCGGGAGAGTCACGGCCGCCTCAGGCAACGCGCTCGAACAGGGCGGCCAGTCCCTGCCCGCCGCCGATGCACATGGTCTCGAGGCCGTAGCGCTGCTCGCGCCTGGTGAGTTCGTGCAGCAGCGTGGCCAGGATCCGCCCGCCCGTCGCGCCGACCGGGTGCCCCAGCGAGATGCCGGAGCCGTTGACGTTGAGGCGGTCGAAGTCGGACGAGGCGAACTTCCACTCCCGGGTGCAGGCCAGCACCTGGGCGGCGAACGCCTCGTTGAGCTCGATGAGGTCGACGTCCCGCAGCTCGATCCCGGCCCGGCCGAGCGCCTTGGCCACGGCCGGCACCGGGCCGATTCCCATCGTCCGCGGCGGCACCCCGGCCACCGCCCAGGAGACCAGGCGGGCCATCGGCGTGAGGCCCAGCTGGTCGGCGATGGCCCGCGTCGTCACCAGGCACGCCGCGGCGCCGTCGTTCTGGCCGCTGGCGTTGCCCGCGGTCACCGTCGCCTCCGGATCCTGACGGCGCAGAACAGGGCGCAGCCGGGCCAGTGATTCCAGCGACGTGTCCGCCCGGGGATGCTCGTCGCGGTCCACCGCCGTGCTGGCACCGCGCCGGTCCGTGAACTCGACCGGTACGATCTCGTCGTCGAACCTGCCCGTTTCCTGCGCCGCGACCGCACGCTGATGGGACCGGAGCGCAAACTCGTCCTGCTCCGCGCGCGTGATCCGATACTCACGGCGAAGGTTTTCCGCGGTCTCGAGCATCCCGCCCGGCACTGGGTGGTGGATGCCGCCCGCGGTGACGCGGGCCCGGCCGAGGCGGTCGTGGAAGACGATCTGCTCGCCGCCCGGCCCCCAGCGGACCGACGGTGAGTAGAACTCGACCTGGCTCATGCTCTCCGCCCCGCCGGCCAGCACCACATCGCTGGCCCCGGTCTGGACCTGCATGACGGCCCAGATCACCGCCTGCAGGCCTGAGCCGCACCGGCGGTCCAGCTGGACGCCAGGGACCTCGACCGGCAGGCCAGCGTCGAGCGCGGCGACGCGGCCCAGGGCGGGCGCTTCACCATTGGGGTAGCACTGCCCGAAGATGACGTCGTCGATCAGCCCGGGATCGACGCCGGCGCGCTTGACGACCGCGGAGATCACGGCGGCGCCCAGGGCAGTCGCCTGCACGTCTTTGAACACACCGCCGTACCGGCCAACCGCGGTGCGGACTGGTGCGCAGATGACGGTGTCGGGCATGGTGCTCCTTAGTAGGTGCGCAGGCCCATGCTGCGGGCGATGGCGTTGCGCTGGATCTGGCTGGTGCCGCCGGAGATGGGGGCGACGATGGCCTCGCGCCACCGGTAGCTCATGACGGTGTCGGTGGAAAAGCCGTGCCCGGCCAGGACCTGCATGCCCAGGCGGGCGGCGGCGACGTAGGTTTCCGAGCCCTTGAGCTTGGCCATCGCGCCTTCGCGGGCGACCGGGCGGCCCTCGGCCAGCAGCCAGGCGGCGCGGTGGGCCAGCAGCCGGGCGGCGTCGATCTCGGTCTGCAGGTCGGCCATCGCGTGCGCGAGCGCCTGGAAGGTGCCGACCTGGCGGCCGAACGCGGTCCGCTGCTTGGAGTACTCCAGCGCCTCATCCAGTGTGGCCTGCGCGGCGCCGACGTACCCGCCGCTCATCAGCACCCGCTCCAGCTCCAGGGACGACAGCATCACCTTCCACCCGTCGCCCGCTTCCCCGACAAGCGCGTCCTTGGGCACCGTGACGCCGTCCAGGGTCACCTCATAGGTGCCCAGGATGTGCCGCGCCAGGGTCGGCACCTGCCGCAGCCCCACCCCGGGGGAGTCCGGGTCGACCAGCAGCAGGCTGATCCCCTCATGCTTGCGCGCTCCCTTGCCGGTGCGGACGAACATCATGATCGTGGTGCGCGGCAGCCCCGCCCCGGTGCACCACATCTTGCGCCCGTTCAGCACGTAGTGATCGCCCATGTCGGTGGCCGCGCAGCGCAGCGCGGCCGCATCCGAACCGGTGTCCGGCTCCGACAGCGCCACCGCGTACCGGCCGGTCCCGGTGTCGGCCGCCGCCGCCACCGCGGCCCGCTGCGCCCGGCTGCCCCACTGGTAGATGGTCAGTGCCGGGATCAGCGTGCCGATGAAGCACATCGCCACGTCCAGGCTGGAGCGGCCCAGCTGCTCGGCGATGATCGCCAGCTCCGCCGGCCCGCCCTCGCCGCCGTCACCGTCCTGCTCACCGGGGAAGGCCAGCGCGAACCAGCCCATCTCCGCCATCGCCTTGATCAGGTGCTCGGGGAAGAACCCGGTCTCGTCCCACTCCTTGGCCAGCGCGGGCGGGCAGTGCCGGTCCACGAACGCCCGCGCCGTCGCGGCCAGCGCGGCGTGCTCGTCGGAGAGGCCGAAGTCCACGTGACGCTCCTATCATTTAGATGATAAAACTATATGGCGGACAACCGCCCCCAGCAAACACCCAGCCCACCCGGCACCGCCAGGAAAAAGGCACGACAGACCGCCTGCCGGCTGGCGTTGCCATGGCCCCGACGTAAGGCGCGGCAGTCTCCGCTACAACGGGGGCCGAAGACCGCCAACGACACGGCCGGAGGTCACGACGAGTTCGTCCGCCAGCTCGGTGAGCTGGCGGCCCATGGTGTTCAGCCCCTCATTGCGCTGGTGCAGCTCGAATGCCGGCCCGTCCCGGAAAAGCTCGTACAGGAAGAACTCCCCGCTTCCCTTCCGGCCGCGGTGCACCGCCCAGATCTCCGTCCCCTCGTCTCGCGCCGCGAGCTCAGCCATCCGGTTCAGCAGATCGAGCATGTCATCCGACAGTTCCGGCTTGACGACGATCCGAACGCACGCGGCGATCTGGTCATGGTTCATCGGACACCTCCGGTGTCATGGACGGGCAGCGCGCCGAGCTCGCGTAGCCGCTGGAACGTGAGCACGTGCCCAGTAAACGCTGTCGGCTGTCGCGTGATCCACCGCACGGCGGCGCCGAGCTCGGCGGGCGTGACACCGCGGCTGCCTGGTCCAGGATCGCCGATCAGGGCGGCCAGCGCCTCGGTGCGCAGCGCCTCGTCGACGCGGACGCAGTTCACCCGGATGCCGGTCGCGGACAGTTCCGTCGCGAGCCCGGTGGTGAAGCGTTCGAGCGCCGCCTTCGAGACCGCGTAGGCCAGCTGCTCGCCGAAGTCTGCCACCGCCGCGGCCGAGCCGATGTTGACGACATGGCCGCCGCCGCGGGCGACCATGGCGGGCAGCAACGCCCGTGTCAACGCGACAGCGGCGTTCAGGTTGACTTCTAGCACGGTCTCCCACCGCCGCGCCGGCATCCCGGCGAACGGCATGATCGGGTTGTAGGCCGCATTGTTCACCAGGATGTCGCAGCCTCCGCAGGTGGTTAGGACGAACTCGGACAGCGCCGTCCGGTCCGCGGCTTTGCCGAGGTCGGCCGGAAAGCAGGCGGCGTCGCTTCCTGAGGATGCCAGCTGCTCGCGCGTCTCCTCCAGCGTCCCTGGCAGCAGCCGGTTGGGATGCTCGCGGGTGCTCCGCCCGACCAGCACCACGGTGCCGGCGTGTCCGCCCAGGGCCAGTGCGATCCCCCGGCCGCCGCCACGCGCGGCACCGGTCACAACGGCGACGGGCTGGCGGACCGCGGTCACGCCGGCTCCCAGCTCGGCGGCCGCTTCTCCCGGAACGCCGCGAACGCCTCGGCCATGTTGTCCCCGTAAACCCCGACCATCTGGGTGCGGTACTCGAGCTGGACCGCGTGCTGAAGCGATGGCGCGTCGATGTTCGCCCACACGCCCTCCTTGGTCATCCACACGCCGAATTCGCTGTTCGCCGCGATCTCCCCGGCCAGCTCGATCGCGGATGGCAGCAGCCGCTCGGGAGGGACCACCCGGTTGACCAGTCCCAGCCGTTCGGCTTCGGGAGCGTCGATCACGCGCGCGGTGAGCAGCAACTCCAGCGCTCGTCCCGCGCCCACGATCCGGGGCAGGAAATAGGACACCGCGACATCGCAGTTGGACAGTCCGATCTTCATGAACAGGGCGCCGAAGCGCGCCTCGGTGGAGGCGACGCGCAGGTCGCAGGCCAGCGCGAACCCGAGACCGCCGCCCACCGCGGGACCGTTCACCGCGGCGATGACCGGCTGGCGCAGCGAGTTCAGCGCGACCGCGACGCCGGTCAGGTACTCCTGCATGCCCCAGACCCGGCCGAGACGGCCGCGCCGCTCGTCGCCGGGCGCGATCGCCTCGTCCGGCTGGGTCAGGTCCGCGCCGGCGCAGAACCCGCGGCCGGCGCCCGTCAGGATGACCACGCGGCACTCGGGGTCCTCCCGGATGCCGGCGATCGCGTTCCACAGGCCGTCGAGCAGCTCACGGTCGATGGCGTTGAGCTTCTCTGGCCGGTTCAGGCGCAGCACCACGACGTCCCCGCGCGGGCGCTCGATCTCTACCACGCTCATGCCGCTGCCTTCCCGCAGGCTCACTCCCATGACTATAATTAATTTAAATAGTTTAGTCGATATTCGAGCGAAGGGACCGCCCCATGCCGGAAGCCGGTCCGGCCGAGCGCGAGCTGCTGCGCCAGTCCGTCCGCGACTTCGCCGCGAATACCTCGCCGGAATCCGAGGTGCGGCGCCTCATGGCGACACCGCACGGTTTCGACCGTCGGGTCTGGTCGATCATGGCCAGCCAGCTGGGCCTGCAGGGCATGGCGATCCCCGAGCGGTACGGCGGGGCCGGGTTCGGCTGGGCGGAGCTGGCCGTCGTGTTCGAGGAGTTCGGCCGGGCGCTGCTGTGCGCGCCGTACTTCGCGACGGTGGCACTCGCCGTGCCGACCCTACTCGGCAGCGATGACGAAGACGCGAAGCAGCGGTACCTGCCCTCCATCGCCGGCGGCGAGCTCGTGGCCACCGTGGCCGTGCGGGCGAGCGCGGCCGACGAGGTCACCGCACGGCACGCATCTGGCGGCGGATACGAGCTGCACGGCCGCCGGCCGCACGTCATCGACGGCGGCACCGCCGGGCTGCTGCTCGTGCCCGCGCTCGGGCCGGAAGGCCCGGGCATCTTCGCCGTCGAGGGCGGTGCGCCGGGTCTCGCGCGCGAGACGCTCCCGACACTCGACGAGACGCGCAAGCAAGCCGAGATCGTCTTCGACGGATGCCCGGCCCGGCCGCTAGGGCCGGCCGGCGGCGCCGCCGCGATACTGGCGCAGGTCCAGCGCCTCGCCGCGGTCGCGCTGGCGTGCGAGCAGGTCGGCGGAGCGCAGCATTGCCTGGACGACGCCGTCGGCTACGCCAGAGACCGGATGCAGTTCGGTCGTCCCATCGGCTCGTTCCAGGCGGTGCGTCACCGGTGCGCCGACATGCTGCTCGACGTCGAGTCGGCGCGGTCCGTGGCGGCCTGCGCGGCAGAGCTCGCGCCCGACGGCCCGCAGTTCGGCGCCGCGGCGCACATGGCAAAGGCGTACTGCTCGGAGGCGTTCGTCCGGGTCGCGGCGGCGAACATCCAGGTGCACGGCGGTATCGGCATCACCTGGGACCACTCGGCGCACCTGTACCTCAAGCGCGCCAAGAGCAGCCAGCTGCTGTTCGGGAGCCCGCAGCAGCACCGGGCCGCGCTGGCCGACCTGGTCCGGGGCGCGGCGTGAGCGCCGGGCCCGCGATGATGACCGGGCTGGACCCTGGCGCCCCCGGCGCCCCGGGTGCCCCGGGCGCCCTGGCTGCCCGGGTGGAGCGGCTGCTCGCCGGGGCGCCGTCACCCAGTGTCGACGGCGGGATCCCGTTCCGGGCGGCGCAATTCGATGCCGGGCTGGCCTGGGTCAGCTTCCCTGCCGGGCACGGCGGACTGGGACTGACGCCTGCGCACCAGGTCGTGGTGGACCGGCTGCTGCGCGACGCGGGCGTCGAGCCAGCGAACTTGCGCAACCCGATCGGCTACGGCAACGTCGCCCCGGTCCTGGCGGCGTACGGCACCGACCAGCAGCGGCGACGGTACCTGCGCGCGTGCTTCACCACCGAGGACATCTGGTGCCAGCTGATGAGCGAGCCGGGCGCCGGCTCCGACGTGGCGGGCATCGCGACCACCGCCCGCCGCGACGGCACGGGCTGGCTTCTGCGCGGGCAGAAGGTCTGGACGTCGCTCGCGCATGTCGCGCGCTGGGGCCTCGCCGTCGTCCGCACGGACCAGGACAAGCCCAAGCACGCCGGGCTGACCTGCTTCATCGTCGATATGCACGCGCCCGGTGTCGAGGTGCGGCCACTGCGCATGCTCAACGGGAAGGCGGACTTCAACGAGGTATTCCTTGACGACGTTCCGGTCGCCGATGACAACCGGGTCGGCGAGGTGGGCGGCGGGTGGCAGGTCGTGCGGTCCAACCTGGACGGCGAGCGGACGGCCTTCGGCGCCGAGGGGGACGAGCCGGATCCAGGCGAGGACCTGCTCGCGTGGTGGGCCCGCGCTTGCGTGGACGATCCGGTGCTCACCGACCGCGTGATGTCGGCGGTCATCCGGTCACGCGCCGCCCGGCTCACCGCCGAGCGGACGCGGCGCGGCGCGGCTGGCGAAGCGGTGCACCCGGCCATCGTCAAGCTGCTGAGTTCCGAGGCGAAGCAGCACACGCTGGAGGTCGCCCTCGACGCCCGCGGCGTCGCCGGCACCCTGTACGCCCCGGACGGTTACGCGCTCGAGCAGCCTGTCCGCGTCGGCATCATGCAGGGCGACGCCGCGGCCCGCTACCTGCGCGTCCAGGCCCTCACCATCGAGGGCGGCACGTCGGCGGTGCTGCGCAACGTGCTCGCCGACGCGGTACTCGGCCTGCCCCGCGAACCGCGCTTTGACACCGGGATCGGCTGGCGGGAGATCCCCCGCAACGCCGGTGAGTACGAACGCAAAGTGCGCGGCCAATGAGCGAGCTTGCGAGCGAATCGGTAAGTACAGTGCGTCCGCGAATGCGGACTCCGAGCGCCAGCGAGGGGGCCTCATGAGCGAACAAACGATGGCAGAGTTCCTCGATCAGGCAACCCGCTTCCTCGACACCGCGGCAGAGCGGGCCCCCGCGGCCACGTCGCGACCCTGGGGAGAAGGCCCGGACGGCACCGAACTGCTCGCCGAGTGGTCATCTGAGGAGGAGGCGCGGCTCGTCACCGAGGCCCGGCGGTTCAAGGCGCTCGAGTACGACGCGGGGTTCGGCTGGATCGACGGGCCGACTGTCTACGGCGGGCGGGGGCTGCCCCGGTCCTACCACGAGGCGTACGCCAGGCTGCGCGAGCAGTTCGCGGTACCCGACCTGGCGGTGATGCGGCTGGGCCTGTCCATGACGGCGCCGACGATCCTCGCGCACGGCACCGAGCAGGTCAAGCGCGCCTACCTGCCCAGGCTGCACCGCGGTGACGTGATCGCCTGTCAGCTGTTCAGCGAGCCGGACGCGGGCTCCGACTTGGCCTCCCTGCGCGCGAGTGCCGTGCCCGACGGCGACGGCTGGGTCCTGCGCGGGCAGAAGGTGTGGACGACCAACGCGCACCTGAGCGACATCGGCGAGGTGCTCTGCCGCACGGACCCGCGAGCGCCCAAGCACCGCGGCATCACCGCGTTCCTGATCGACATGCACGCGCCCGGGGTGGAGGTGCGCCCGCTGCGCCAGATGACCGGCGGCGCGAGCTTCAACGAGGTGTTCCTCACCGACGTGCGGGTCCCCGACGACCACCGGCTCGGGGAGGTGAACGAGGGATGGCAGGTGGCGATCACGACGCTGATGAACGAGCGCAGCACCACCACCGACATAGGCGGCAGCCTCGACGTCATCCTGGACCGCCTCGTCATGCTGGCCCGCTGGTCCGGGCGCCTGGCCGACCCGGCCGTACGGGACCTGGTCAGCGACACCGCCATGCACATCCTGGCCGCGCGCGCCGGAAGCCAGCGCGCGCACGAGGCGGCAGCAACCGGGCAACCAGGCCCCGAGCAGTCCGTCGGCAAGCTGCTGTGGACGCAGAACCTGCAGCGCGTCAGCACGGTGGTCAGCGAGCTGCTCGGACCGCGTCTCGTCGCCGACACGGGCGAGTGGGGCACGTACGCCTGGGCCAAATTCGTCCTGGCCGTGCCCGGTATCCGCATCTCGGCCGGGACCGACGAAATCATGCGCAACATCCTGGCCGAGCGGGTCCTCGGCCTGCCGCGGGAGAAGCCTTCGACCCGGAACCAGGAGGGGACGTGAGCGAGCTGCGCACCATTGACCAGCAGGCGCGGTTGACCCCGGACAAGCCGGCTCTCGTCATGGCCCACGACGGCAGCGCGGTGACGTTCGCCGAGCTGGCCGAGCGCTCGGCCCGCGCGGCTCACCTGCTGCGCCGGCTTGGCCTCAGGCCCGGCGACGGGATCGCCGTGCTGATGGAGAACAACCCGCGCTACTTCGACGTGTGCTGGGCGGCCCAGCGATCCGGGCTGTACTACACGACGATCAACTGGCACCTCGCTCCCGACGAGGCACGCTACGTTCTCGAGGACTCCGCCTCCACGGTGCTCGTCACCTCGCCCCGGCTGGCCGGCACCGCCGAGGAGATGGCGCGCGGGCTGCCGCTGGTCGCGCGCTATGTCGCGGGGGATATGGCGGAGCTGCCCGACGGCTTCGAATCGCTCGACGCGGCCACGGCCGGCCTGCCGGCGTCGCCGCCGCCGGACGAGACCGAGGGCGCGGCGATGATCTACTCGTCCGGCACGACAGGCCGGCCTAAGGGGGTGCGTCACCCGCTCAGCCACGCGAAATACGGCCACGGTACGGCCGCGGACCACGTCGTCGGCGAGCTATACCCGTTCGGGCCCGACACGGTGTACCTGTCCCCGGCGCCGCTCTACCACGCCGCGCCGATCATGTGGAGCATGGTCGCGCAGCGGCGCGGGGGAACAGCAGTCATCATGGAGAGCTTCGACGCCGAACTCGCGTTGCGCACCATCGAGCGCTACCGGGTCACCCTGGCCCAGTTCGTGCCGACCATGTTCATCCGCATGCTGCGCCTCGACCCGCGGGTCCGCGGCCGTTACGACCTGTCGAGCCTGCGGATGGCCGTGCACGCGGCCGCGCCGTGCCCGATCTGGGCGAAGGAGCAGATGCTGGCCTGGTGGGGCCCGATCATCTGGGAGTACCTGGGCGCCAGCGACGGCGGGTACGTGGCGATCGGCCCCGAGGACTGGCTGGCGCACAAGGGCTCGGTGGGCCGGCCGCTTGACACGATGCCCGTCCACATTCTCGGCGATGACGGCGCCGAGCTCGGCGCGGGCGAGGTCGGCACGATCTACTTCGAGGGCGCGTCGCCGATCGAGTACCACAACGACCCGGGCAAAACGTCCGCCTCATACAGCCCGCAGGGCTGGCGGACCGTCGGCGACGTCGGCTATCTCGATTCCGACGGCTACCTGTACCTCACCGACCGCAAGGCCAACGTCATCATCTCCGGCGGCGTGAACATCTACCCGCAAGCCGTCGAAGACGTGCTGTCCGGCCATCCCGCCGTGCTCGACGTGGCCGTCGTCGGGGTGCCCAACGACGAGTTCGGTGAGGAAGTGAAGGCGATCGTGCAGCCTGCCGCCGGCGTTCACGCCGGTCCCGAGCTCGAAACTGAGCTGATCGCGTACTGCCGCGCCCGGCTCGGGCACTTCCAGTGTCCCCGCTCGGTCGACTTCGAGTCCGAGCTGCCCCGGCTGCCGTCCGGCAAGCTGCTCAAGCGGCTGCTCAAGGACCGGTACTGGCAGGGCCGCGCCTCGCGGGTGATCTGAGGACCCCATGGACGCACAGATGCAGCACGGTGACAGCGCGGACGGCGCGCAGCTGCGTGCCGCCGCGCGCGGCTTCCTGACCCGGACCGCCACGGAGGCGGAGGCGCGCCGCCTGATGGCGACCGACTCCGGCTACGACGAGGCGCTCTGGAGGCGGATGGCATCTGAGCTCGGCTGGCAGGGGCTCGCGATTCCTGAGCGATACGGCGGAGCCGGGTACGGCTGCGCCGAAATGTCCATCGTCCTAGAGGAGATGGGACGGGCGCTGCTGTGCGCGCCGTTTCTCAGCTCGGTGGTGCTCGCCGCCACCGCCCTCACCGAATCGGGCGACGAGGACGCTCAGGCGCGCTATCTGCCGGACATCGCCTCCGGTCACCTGGTCGCGACGGTGGCTATCTCCGGCGAGGATGGCGCGCCGGAAGGCGCGGACCTCACCGCGGCCCACGGCGGCGGCGGGTGGGTGCTCCGCGGTGATGCCTCGTTCGTACTCGACGGCCACGTGGCCGGGCTTGTGCTGGTGCCGGCCCGCGCCAACGGCGCGGTCAGCCTTTTCGCGGTCGACGCCGGCGCCGGTGGCGTGCGCCGCACGCCGCTGGAGTCGATGGACCAGACCCGCAAGCTGGCCAGCCTGTCGTTCGAGGACACCCCGGCCCGCCTCGTCGGCGCCAGTGGTGACGGGGCCCGCGTGCTGAGCCGCGTGCTCGACCTGGGCGCCGTCGCCCTGGCGGCCGAGCAGGTCGGAGGGGCGGCCCGGTGCCTGGACATGGCGGTCGAGTACGCCAAGACCCGGGTGCAGTTCGACCGCCCGATCGGATCGTTCCAGGCGGTGAAGCACAAGTGCGCGGACATGCTGGTCGCGGTCGAGTCGGCACGGTCGGCGCTGTTCGGGGCGATCCGGCACGCGACGACCGACGATGCCGGCCTGCCGGTCTCGGCGAGCATCGCCAAGACGCTGTGCTCCGAGGCCTTCCTGCACGTCGCCACGGAGAACATTCATGTCCACGGCGGCATCGGGTTCACCTGGGAGCACCCGGCGCACCTGTACTTCCGGCGGGCCAAGAGCGGCGAGATGCTGCTCGGAACGCCGACGTACCACCGCCGGCGGTTCGCGCGCCTGTGGCAGCTCGTGCCATGACGGGGAGTTAGGCATGCGGGCGGCTCGCTGTCACCGCCACGGTCCACCGAACGTGGTGCAGATCGATCACGTGCCCGATCCGGCGGCGTCGGCGCGGCAGGTGGTCGCCGACGTCGAGGTGGCGTCGGTCAGCTACCCGGACGTGCTGCTGGTCGCGGGCGGCTATCAGGCCCGGCCGCCGCTGCCGTTCGTGGTGGGCGGCGAGTTCGCCGGCACGATCAGCGAGATGGGCACCGACGTGACCGGGTTCGCCGTCGGCGACCGGGTCTTCGGGGTCAGCGGATTCGCCGCGGTCGAAATCGCGGTCAGCCTCGGCGCGCGGGTCATCGCTGAGGCAGGCTCCCCCG
>Ga0207664_10002964_pt1 | contig 11273 bp, 16 predicted proteins | sample LARL83metaG_FD_184349 | JGI IMG/M metagenome (GOLD analysis project Ga0207664, IMG submission 184349) | Corn, switchgrass and miscanthus rhizosphere microbial communities from Kellogg Biological Station, Michigan, USA - LAR L8-3 metaG... | ecosystem: Host-associated > Plants > Roots >...
GGGCAGCAGCACCGGCCGACGTGATCGACCGCGCCAGCGGCAAGGTCCGTGTGCTGTCCCGCCGCTGCGATTCTTGCTTGTTCCGGCCGGGCCACCCGTTCGGGGAGGCCCGTGCCCGCGAGGTCATCGAGACGAACGTCGAGCGCGGCGCGCTCCTCACCTGCCATTCGACGCTGCCCTACGGCTCTCATCCGGACTTCGGCCCGGCAGTATGCGCAGGGTTCTGGGCACGCCACGGCATGCAGACAGCGGCGGGCCGGATCGCGAGGTTCCTGCTGGGGATCACCCGGATTGCGCCACCAGCCGCCGTAACGGCGGGAGAGGACCAGTCGTGACCGACATTGACGACGACTACGACGACCAGGACGACGATTACGACCAGCGCGAACCGGACCCGCCGTGGGACAGCCCCGACCCGTGGGACTGGCATCCCTCGCTGAGGGACCGGACCAGGTGGCGTATCAGCGGGTGGAAGCGGCGGGTCCGGGTGATCTTGCGCCGGGAGCGCTAGTCAGACGAGCCGCCCTTCTGAGGCGGGAGAGGAATGAACGATGGACACAGAGCCGAGCCTGTTCAGGGTCATCGAGACCGACACTATGACCGGATGGGAACGCTACCTCGACAACATGAAGACCTCGCCGTGGACCGGAACGTTCACACGCGAGGAAGCCGGAGCCTGCGTCGAATGGCGCGAGAAGAACATCACCGGCCGGTACAGCTACAAGATCGTGACCGTTGAGCCGCACATGACGGACAGCGACGCCGCCCGCGAGCGGCACGCCCGAAGCCACGGCTCGCACCGGATAAAGGACTGCTCCGACGTGGACTGCCGCGAGGCGTCAGCCCGGCTGCTGAGCGAGGAGCTGACCCGGAGGAACGCAGCGGCCGGAACCGCTTCTCTCCTCGCTGCGCCCTTCGAGACCGGCACGCCCTGGCGCAGCACCGCCGAAGCCGAATGGGATGGTTCCCGTGACGGCTGACTCAACTGACGGCTCAACAGACCGGCCAGCGGGCACAACAGACCCGGTAGCCGCCGCACTGGAGGAGGTCCGCTCCCGTCACTACGAGATCCCGGACCCTGCTACCGGCAGTATCGGCCCTGGTGTCTGCGAGTCAGACCGGCACCGGTGGCCATGCCATGCGCACCGGCTAGGGGAAGCGCTGGGCAAGGTGCTGGAGCGTCACCGGCCACGCGAGTGCAGAGCGGCCAGACGGCGGCCGGGGAGCCCCGCTGGCTGCCGGGCCTGTTCTGGCGTGCCGAGGGTGCCGGGGCTGGCAGCGGCTTCACGTTCGGCCCCGGCTTTAACGCCCACGCCACCGACTTCCCCGAAGGAACCCGGCTCGTGGTGACCGCGCAGATAGAGCCGGTGGAAGCGGAAGGCGGCGCCGATGCCTGACACCATCACCGGCAACCGCTACCTCGAATACGGCAGCCCGGTCACGGTACTGGCCCGGTGGCGCCATAACGCCCCGCAGCATGACGACGTAGTCCTGTGGCACCGTCAGCCGCGCTCGGCACCCAGGAACGTGAAGATCAGCCGCGAGGACGGGACGACCGTCGTGCGGCCTTTCCGGGGACTGAGGAAGATCAGGGAGAGCGGCGGTGCCTGACGTGCCGCTGCGGGTCAGGACGGCGAACGGCCGACTGGTCCCGGAGCATCCGGAGGAGTGCGAGCCGCACACGCCCTGCCCGGACGGGTACCTGCAACGGGGGGCATGGATTGAGCAGATGAGCGAGACTCACGTCCAGCGGCAGTGCCACGGGTGTGGGCTGTGGGCGGTCTGGGAGCCGGAGGAGATACCCGGTGCCTGACGAGATCGGCCTGACCGCCGAACTGGACGAAGCCGAGGCGATCGTGATGGGTGACGCGCCAGAGCCGTACTCGTGCCCGACGCAGTGCGATAAGGACTGTGAGATAAACGGCTGGGGCTGTCACGAGGCGCACGACGTGCCCAGTCACCGCGAGCACGACCCCGGCGCATGCGAGGCCCGGCAGCTGGCTGCCAGCCTCCGCTATCTCGTCGATGCGGGCTGGAAGGTGCAGTTCGGCAAGCACCCGGTGCCGCATCAGGGCCGGCACGCGCTGGAGCCCTACTACGTGATGCACGTGGCCGACCCGATGTTCAGCCGGATCTGGCATGGCGTTGGCCCGGGCGAGGCCCTGGCGAAAGCACGGCAGTGCGCGGAGCAGGAGAGTGCGCCGGATGCCTGCTGACGATCCCGGCCAGTCTGACGCCAGGTGCCAGGCGGAATCACTGGACGGCCACGAGCACACCGGGGATCTCACCGGGTACGTGGGCATCTGCGTAAGGGGCCACGAGCGGCGCGGCCTGGTCTGCGGCGCGTGCGCCAGGCAGCAGCGCGACCGGGGGCCGGCGGCAGTGACCTGCGCCGAATGCCCGGATGATGATCCACGGCCGCGTGTTTCTCGTCCTGGCTGAAGTGTGGGACGAGTACGGGCTGGAAGTACGGGAGGATAACGGGCATGGCCGCTGAAATCTGCACGCCCTACGACGGCATCCCGGCCGAGGTCCGCCGGCACAGCTTCGGCTGGTTCGGCCAGCCCTGGCCGTCCGGGATCTGCTACGACGACGACGGCCGGCTCATTGAGGAGATGCGCAAGCCGTTCCCCGCCGGCGAGTCCTGCCTGTACTGCGACGAGCCCTTCGATGAAGCGGCAGGCGACTCAGGCAAGGCGATGCCGCTCATGGCGGCCGACGGCCCGCCGCAAATCCGCCATGACCACAAGGAATGCATGTTCCGCGAGGTAGCCGGGCCGCTCGCCCACCTGGAGCGCCGCTGTCACCACTACGGCGGCGAGGGGAACGGGACACCTGGAATGACGCGCCGGCAGGAAGCGCTCGAAGTCTGGCGGCTGATGACGCAAGGTCCGGAGGCTGGCACGTGAGCGTGCTGATGCGCCGCTGGCTCGCCCGCCTCTCGCGCGGCTCCCGCTACCTGACGCTGGACCCGTCACCGCGCCTCCGCAAGCTCCGCGCCGAGCTGGAGGACCAGAGCCCGCGCCATCTCCCGCCGCTGCCGGACAGTGCCTACCCGCCTGGAGCGGTACCGCTGGACTGCTCAGGGATACCGGCCGACGTGCGGGAGGATGACGGGCATGGCGAATGACACCGCACCCTGGCGCGGCTGGAGGCTGACGCTGAACTGCGGGCATCTCGAACTGACTGACCTTGAGGACCGTCAGACCGGCCAGCTCACCACCTGCGACATGTGCCCGCTGACCACCCATTCGCCGGACCGGCCCGGCCTGCCGACGAGGCAGATCCGGGTAATCGTGGACCGGCAGCCCGCCGTAGCGCCGCGAGAACCCGCCACGATAGACCCGGCGTACTGGTACGGAACATGACCGCGTGGGCAAGGAAGCTGACCCCGGTACGCGGGGCGGAAGGTCGCACCGGGGAGCCGCGATGAGCAGGCCCGGCAAGGCGCGCCTGAGCGAGCTGGAATCGCGCCCTTGCCGCAGGTGCGGCGCGGAAGCCGGGCAGCCGTGCGAGACCCGGTCCGGGATACTTGCGGAAATACCGCACGCCGAGCGGTACAACGACGCCGACAAGGCCGCTGGCAGCACGCATCGCCCCCTCCGCGAGGGCTGGGGTCCACCACCAGCTCGCCGCCGCCCTGGGCGCGGGGCTAAGAATTTCAGCGACGAGATAAGAGAGGGCGGCCACCGTGCCTGAGCAGGTCAGCAAGAGGTTCTACAACTGGGCGTCAATCCTGGAACCCCAGGCCCGCGAGCAGGCTGAACGTACCGCGTCCATGCCGTTCATCTTCCCGCACCTGGCCCTGATGCCCGACGCGCACCAGGGAAAAGGCGCGACGGTCGGATCAGTTATACCGACGCTCGGCGCGATCATGCCTGCTGCGGTGGGAGTGGATATCGGGTGCGGGATGCTGAGCGTCCGCACGCAGTTCACCGCCGAGGACATCAAGCAGCGCGGAGAACTGGGCAGCCTGCGTGAGGCGATCGAGCGGGCCATCCCGCTGTCGGCCGGGAACTACAACAGCGACTTCTACGACGACGAAACCAAGTGCCGCGTCGGCGAGTTGTTCCTGCGCGAGGACTCGGTGGGCGCCGAGGTAGTCTCCCCGGACTGGAGCATGCAACTCGGCACGCTGGGCAGCGGGAACCACTTCATCGAGGTCAGCCTGGACGAGCTCGACCGTGTCTGGCTGTTCCTCCACAGCGGCTCGCGCGGCGTCGGCAACAAGCTGGCCATGAAGCACATCAAGATCGCCCGGCAGCTCTGCGAACGCTGGTGGATCCCGCTGCCTGACCCGGACCTGGCCTACCTGGTGGAGGGCACTGACGAGTTTTGGGCCTACATCCGGGACCTGCGGTGGGCGCAGCATTTCGCGCTGCTGAACCGTGAGGAGATGATGCACCGCGTCGTCGCCTGCCTCGCTGAATGGGCCGGCGAGCCGGTCGAGCAGCACGAGGTGATCAACTGCCATCACAACTACACCGAGCAGATGCCGGATGACCTGCTGAAGCAGTGGCGGACCCGCTCAGCTGGGCACGCCGGGCACGTCTGGCTGTCCCGCAAAGGCGCGATCGACGCCACCGAAGGCAAGCCCGGCCTGATCCCCGGCTCGATGGGCACGGCGTCCTACATTGTGACCGGCAAGGGCAACAAGCTGTCGCTCTGCTCATCGCCGCACGGTGCCGGACGGAACTTCAGCCGGTCGGCCGCGCGCAAGACCTTCACCAGGGACCAGCTCGACGCCGCGATGGAGGGGATCGAGTGGCGGCACACCGATGCGTTCCTGGACGAGATCCCCGGGGCGTACAAGCCGATAGACCAGGTAATGGCTGACGCGTCCGACCTGGTTGAGATCCGGCACACGCTCCGCCAGATCGTCAACGTCAAGGGCGACTGAACGGTCTGGCCCCCGTACCGTGACCCACGGGGCAAACCTCCACCCGCCGCTGAAGGTGCAAGTTCCGTTGGAGATCCGGGGCCTAGGTCCAAGCAAACCTGCACTCTGGTTGTAGGTTTAACTCGCGGCGGGCCGTCCGCATCGGGTGATCTTGGCAGTGAACCCTGTCTTGGGACGGCCCGCCCAGGCTTCCCGGCCAGCGCCGCGCCGGACCCCCTCTCCTCGCTGCTGCTCATAATCCCCGCCGGACATGCGCCGGATCGAAGACGTACACGCCCTCGCCGCTATCCAACCGGAGCTTCACGCACCATCTCCGCCGGTCGTCCCTCCACTGCGGGCCTGCCCTCACCCGTACCCAGGCCCCGTTCCTCAGCTCGACCTCGGCCGCCTCGTCTACCCAGATGACGGTGTCCTCGAGCAGGGACCCCGGATCGGCTTGCCCGAGCAGAGGTTCCCGCCACCACGGCGACCATCCTGGCGGGGCACCTTCTGGACGTCCTGGCGAGGCCTGTACCGACACCATCACCAGCCCGGTACCCCGGTGCTCCTCTACGTGGTAGCCGTCCCGGGCCACGCGGGTCTTGAGTGCCGCTGCCGGTCCCCATCCCCAGTCCGGGGGGACCTCTATCCAGGCGCGTACCGCCACGGCGGGCTTATCGTCCACGTGTTCTAGCATGCATCACGGACCGGACGGTGGCTAGAAGCGGCGTATGGTCGCAGTGAGAGCGCGTGAGCCGTCCAGTTCTCTGGGGAATTCCTGGGGACGGCATCCCCGCATGGTGCCGCTGAACGCGACGGAACACGACAGTACGCCACCGCCCTGACCTGGCAAACCGACACCGGAATCGTTTGACCTGCGACATCATTACGGTTTAAAACAGCGGGCTTCTTTCTTCGGGACGAAGAGGCCGCCGGTTCAAATCCGGCCACCCCGACCCAGGTCAGAGGGGGTGCCCACCGGGAACGGCAGCACCCCCCGGGCGTTCTCTGGGGAATTCCTGGGGACGACCTTAGGTTTCCGGGCCTCCAGCCGCTCATCAAGCAGGGCGGCGAGGACGGGAACGGGCGACCGCGGCGACATCTCCAGACGCGCGTCGAGTGCCGCCTCCCATGCTCCCGTCATCGCCTGCATCAGCTCAAGGCGCATCGCCGGCGTGACGTGACGGTAGGCGCCGGAGATGCCGGGGATCTCGTGCCGCAGCCGGTCCTCCGACAGCACCTCCGGTATGCGGGCTTCCTCCATCCATGTTTTCTGGCTGTGCCGCAGCCCGTGCGGCGTCAGGCCCTCCGCGACGGGAAGCCAGCAGAACTCCGCGCGCCGCTGCGCGTTCCGGCCCCGGACCCGCGCGCCCGGCCACTCCCCCTCAAGCGGGACCGGGCGGCGCGGCAGCGGCGACCGGGGCGGGAGCCACCCGGACGCCGCCGCGGTGAACAGCTCCTCGAACGAGGACCGCCGCCAGTGCCACGCGGGGCCGTCCGGCGCCGGGACGGGCGCGTAACCGGTCGCCGCGATGATCTTCTCGACGTGAGCGCGGGTCTGCGGGCCGACGCGCCCCTTCCCGCCGGCCACCGTGGCGACCACGGTTTCCGACACGCCTGCGATGGCGGCCACGTCCCGCAGCGTGACCCCGTCCCGCCGGCCGCCGCGGGGCCTGCCCATGCCGCGGAACACGTACGCCTGCCCGTGGCACGGGCACGGCTGCGGATTCACCCGGGCGATGTGGCCGGCCAGCAGGCGGGCCAGGAACGGCGGCTGGTCGAGAGTCCCGTACGACTCGTCTTTCGGCGGGCAGCGGATCAGCTCCCCCTCCACCTCATGGAGCTGCCATTCGACCCGCAGCGTCCCCGGCCGGACGTACGCCTTCTCCAGGCCGGCCAGCTCGCCGAGCCGCAGCGCGCACCAGTACGCGGTGGTGACCATGACGAACTCGTCATCGCGGCCCGACAGGATCGCCATCCGCTCGGCGACCAGCAGCGCGCCGAGCGGCGACGTGATGACCTTCTCCGGCCCGCGGTTCCCCGTCTTGCGCCCTGACCTCTTGCCCCGGCCGCGTTTCCTGGCAGCCGGGTTGACGGGGATGTGCTTCCCGGTCGCGTCCTCGAGCACGGTGTGCAGGGTGCCGCGCCACGTGCGGACGGACGCCGCCGCGTAGACGGCCCGCTCCGACCGTTCCCACGCCGCGATCGCGGCCGCGTCAATCCCGGCGAGGGCGAGCGGGCCGAACGCGGGCAGCAGGTGCTCCTGGAGGTGCCGCTTGAGGTTCGCCATGGTCGACCCGGCGAGTTCCTGGGATGCGTACCACTGCGCCGCCCATTCGCCGAACGTGATCTTCCCCGCCGCCGGGTCGCGCCACCGGCCGTTCCGCACATCGGATTCGGCATCGTCGGCGGCCTGCTCCGCCTCGGCTCTCCTCGGGAACCGGGCGACGCGGCCCTGCTCGTCCCGGACGCTGACCCACCGGCCTTCCGGGTCCTTGTACCTGCCCCGCCAGTACGCCCCGGACGGGGACGGGACTTTCTCCGCGTACGCCATCAGCCCTCCGCTCCCGTGCTGTCCTCCCCGTGCCGGCGGACCCCTTCGGCGACGGCGTTGTCCAGGCTGTACAGCCGCATCCGCGCGGCGACGTCCTCGCAGGCGTCGCGGACGCGGGCGTGCTTGCTGCCGGCGTGCGCCTGGAGGATCCGCGCCGTGGCGTCACGGCCGCGGAGAAGCTCTACGGCAGCCTCGGCGGCGAGCTCGTAGCGCTGCCGCAGCCGCGCCCCGGCCGCGTAGACCGCCTCCGTCTCCCGTGCCTCGGCAGATGTCAGCATGAAGCGGTCCAGGGAGGTGCCCAGGATCGCGGCAAGGCAGACGAGTTCGGAGGCCCGCAGAGGCCGGGTGCCGTTCTCGATCTTGTAAACGGTCTGCTGATGCCATTGCACGCCGCGCTCGCTCATGGCCTCCGCCAGCGCTGACTGCGACATGTCGCGCTGTTCTCGCAAGAGGCGCATGTTCGAGGCGATCCGCTTGTCTGCGGTCTCCTCCCGGTATTCGGTCACGGCTGGCACGCTACAACATCATGTTGTTGTTGCCAACACCCCCCGTGTTATGACACCATTCCGGCGTGAGCGAGAACAACGGGACACTGTCATCCGATGAGCCGAACCGGTTCGTCGCCGCGCGACTGCGGGAGCTGCGCCGCGGGGCGCGCATGTCCCAGGCGTTCCTGGCCGAGCGCATGACCGAGCGGGGCTGCCGCTGGTACCAGACCACCGTGAACCGGATCGAGTCGGCCCGGCAGGAAGCCACCTTCAGCGAGGTCGCGGCTCTCGCGGAGATCTTCGGCGTTTCCATCGGCTCATTCAGCCCGCCGGAGCAGGTGGCGTCATGACCGCCAGCGAAACGCCTGCCGTCTTCACCCTCTCCCCGGCTGAGGCCGGGGAACTGATCGGCAAGACCGGCAACTGGATGAAGGATAAGGCCCGAGCCGGGACGATCCCGTGCACCCGCATCGGGCTGACGATCCGCTTCACGCCCGCTCAGGTAGCGGAGATCGTCCGCATGCACGAGCAGAGGCCGCGGGCTGTCCTCGTGCCCCGCGTACCCGTCCGCAGGCGCGCGGCCGCGGATGCCCCGGTTCTCGAGGCCCGGACCCCGCGGCGGAAGCGTCCAGCCGCTTAACCCCCCTTGAACTTTCCCGCCGCCGCAACGCATCGGCGGGATCGGCCCGGTGTCCCGCAGGGGGATGCCGTGCAGACCAAGGAAAGGAGCCCCTTTTGAGGCTCACCACTAAGGCGCTCGCCGTCGCGGCGTGCGCTGTCATGGCCGGCGGGATCGCAGCCGCCGGCACCATGCAGACCGCGAACGCGGCCACCCCGTCGTGCGGGAAGACGTGCATCGACGTGTTCTCGCACGACTTCGGCACGTTCGCCCAGCCGCAGTTCGTCCTCGACGCCTACAAGCGCGGCCAGGCCGCCGGTACCCCGCTGATCCTGTTCCGGGCCAGCAACTCTGACCCGGCCGAGGACTTCACTGTCGCCGATCAGGGCACTGTCGCGGACTTCTTCGCGGCCGGCCTGGTGTCGCAGCAGGTGGCGCTGCATTACGGCTGCACGGCTCCCGCGTTCCCGGTCTGCGCGGCGCCGCAGTCGGAGGACCGGCAGGCGTACGAGCTGGAGTACGCCCCGTACGGTGCCGACACGGGCCTGTGCGCCGGGACGGCCACGACAGCGGCGGACGGGACGAAGCTGAGCCTTCAGCCGTGCGGCACGTCCAGCCGGACGGTGTGGATCGACGCGGCCGAGGACTCCCCCTCGACGATCTCGGTGCCGTTCATCAACGGGTCGGACACCAACTTCTCGCACCCGTACGTGGTCACCTACCCGGGCGGTTCGTTCCCGACCGACCAGCCGCGTCCGCAGCTGTACGTCTCCAGCCTGACCGGGTTCTCCAACGGGAACGGCCCGGAACTCGGCAGCGTCAGCGACACCCAGCTGTGGGCGTGGGACACCGGGAAGCTGTTCTAGCCGTCCCCGCCAGCTTGCGGGCCGGGCGCTGGGCTCCTACTCGCACGTTCCTCCGGCCCGGCTACAACAGCGGCCTGCTCAAGGTCTCACCTGCACCCGAAGGCTGATAGCCCGGCCCGCAACCCCATCTGCCCGGCCGTCCCGCGACTCTGCGCGGGGCGGCCGGGCAGAACCATGTCTAGGGCTGCGGAGCCGATCCCTCAACCACGTACCAGGCTACGACGACTGCCGTGTCTGACGCGCTTGTCGATTTGACGGTGAACCCCGTGCCTGCGGTCTTGCTGGCCACCCAGGGCGTGCCTACCGGGGCGGTGCCCGGCTGCACGGTGAGGATGATGACCGAATTCGCGTCCACTGCTGTCGTGCTCACAGCGACGGCCGTGGTGCCGTTCAGGGTCACTGTGCCGACGATGGCCGCGGAGCCGGTGTTCAGCACGGTATAGGGCGGCTGGCCTTCGAAGTGCAGCGGGCCGCTCATCGTGTCACCCGCCTTGCTGACTTTATCGTCCAGTCCGTACCCCTGAGCTGCCATGCAGATCTCCTCCGTGGGTCGTTGCAGGTCATGACATCACTCCGCCTGTCTTGCTGAGCTTGTCCGGTGCTTTCCACAGCACCACCGGCCTCACGGCCACCGATTCCGTCTCGGCTGCTGTCCCGGTGTCGGGGCTGCCGACCGGGATCAGGACCACCACCGATCCCGCCTCGGCCCCTGCCCCGGTGTCGCCGCTGGAGGTGCTGGCCGTGATCGTGCCGGCATCGGCGCCGGTGCCGGCGTCGATGCCCGGGACCGTCGCCGAGGTAACTGCGAGGTCGGCACCGGTGCCGGAGTCGGAATCCGATGCCCCTTCGGTGACCGATGCCGAGTCGAGGCCGGCGCCCGTGTCGCTGCCGCTGAGGGATGCCTGCACCGTGGCCGTGTCGGTTCCGGTGCCGGTATCGGTATCGGCGTGGGGTGCCGGGGCAGCGTTCGGGCGGAAACCGAAGGCCATCGGTGACATGCGGCCCGGCGGGATCAGCGGGGGCGCCGGCGGAGCCGCGGTGCTGAAGCTCCCGCCCGGCGCGATCGAGAAGATAACGGTGAACGCCAGCGCTGACGAGCTGGCAGTCCCGGCGTACGAGATCGTCCCGGCCGAGGTCAGGATGTCGTAACCGGAGACCGACGCATCAGGCGTGGCGCTGCCGCCTGCCTGCTGGGTGATGCTCAGCTGGGCCTCGTTCACCCACGGCGCGGCGGGCCCGGTCAGCGTGAACGAGACCGTCCCCTGCCCCATGTTCAGCCCGAACGCGATCTCGCTGGCCTGGGTGGTCGTGATGTTCCCGCTCGACCAAGAAGTCCCGGAGCTGTCGGCCGAAGCGGTCTTGTCGATCGCCGGGGCTGATCCCAGCCCGCTTACCTCGTAGATGTCGACGGTGACGACTGTCGAGTCGCTGGCGGTCGATGTGCCGCCGAACGTGACGGTGACGTCGATGACGGTCTGGCCGCCTCCGGTGTTCCCGTCCCACCAGCCGAAGGCGACGCCGGCGGCGTCGGTGACTGCCTGCGCCCAGTTCTCCGCTGCCCCGTTCGTCGTGACCGATGACACGGTGGTCACGCCGATGTCGTTCTCGATCCCGATGCAGGCGACGAGCGTCGTCCCGGGCGTGGTGGCGGATCCGAATGCGGGCGAGACCGTCCCGCTCGTCCCGGAGGTGAAGGCTTGCGTGGTGCTGGCGTGCTGGACGACAGTGATCCCGGAGCCGCCGGCCTGGAGCCGGACGGGCCGGCCGTCCTTGCGGTAGCCGATTACCTGCCCCGGACGGGGCGCGCCGAATGCCCTGCGCCGCGCTTCCAGCCGGCGCAGCGGGTCTACCTGTCCGCGCATCCCGT